>Ga0315283_10001732_pt1 | contig 17783 bp, 16 predicted proteins | sample YL17G09_0_MG_FD_204541 | JGI IMG/M metagenome (GOLD analysis project Ga0315283, IMG submission 204541) | Sediment microbial communities from Yellowstone Lake, YNP, Wyoming, USA - YL17G09_0 | ecosystem: Environmental > Aquatic > Freshwater > Lake > Sediment | place: USA: Wyoming | collected... | reverse complement strand
TTCACTTTTAAAAAATACAAAAATGGCGGTGTTCTTCATTTTTGCAATGCTGCTTGGTGCATCGCTTCAATTGACCAACGCTTACGGAGATAAATTCCTGCACGATTTTGCCAATATTGCTGTATTAAAGATCTGACAGCCGTAAAATACCCTGCGATAATCATGTATGGAATGGCATTCGATTTCTTCAATATACAAAAATTGGCAGATTATTTTCACACTTCACCAAAAGTTGAATATATTCAAAATTTGGTTCAGGAAAATAAAATATTGTAAAGCGGATTATTACAAAAACCAATAGAAATTAAAGAATGGTACGGAATCTGGCTTACCTTTGCAGCCTATTCCCTGGTAGTGGTAATATTATTTGCTGTATTTTTCAGGCACAAACATAACCCGAAAGAATCGGAAACAATTCATTTAATTATACAATGAAAAGTAACATAAAAAACAAAACATTAACCGACCTGGCAGAGCTTATCGCAAAACATAAGTCTGAAATAATTCAACACAATAAAACTGACCTTAGCAATTCAATCGAACTCGATCCAACTTTAATTGACAGATTAAAAGTGGACGAAAAGAAAGTAGATGCTATGATTGCTTCCATCCTTGAAGTAATAAATTTTGATGACCCGGAAGGTAAAATACTTAACCAATACAATCATCCGAACGGCATTAGGGTAGAAAACAGAACCGTTCCTTTTGGCCGAATTTTAATAATATACGAGTCGAGGCCGGATGTAACAATAGAAGCGGCTATACTTGCTTTTAAAGCAGGGAACAAAATCTATTTAAAGGGAGGTAAAGAATCTAAAAACACCAATGTTTTTTTAGTAGAATTGTGGAAACAGGCCCTGAAAATTAATAATCTGCCGTTAGATTTTGTAACCTATTTAGACATTGACAGAGCAGAAATTCGAAAATTATTAAAAGAAAATCATCACAGATTAGATTTAATAATTCCACGTGGAGGCGAAGATTTGATCAGTTACATCAGACAAAACACTTCTATACCCCTTATTGTCAGTGGAAGAGGTAATAACTTTGTTTATGTGCATACTGATGCTGAGTTTACAATGGCTCAAAATATTATTATGAATGGCAAAAGCAGATTAAGTGTGTGCAATGCTATAGATAAAGTATTGTTTAACATAAACACAGAAAATTTAGAGCGAAAAATTGAGCTGATTCTTGTAACAGCGTTAGAAATGAATCTTGATGTTTATGGCGATGGAGATTTCTTTAAATCGTTTAATACAATCAAACCGATGGAAAATCATTTGATGTATGAAGAGGAGTTTCTTTCATCCAAAATACTATTCGGAGTTGTTGAAACGGCTGATAATGCAATAGTTACAATTAACAAATATTCAGGTGGGCATTCTGCCGTTATTGTAACGGAAGATGAATTATTGGCCATTAAATTTCAGAACGAAGTGGATTGCGCTGCCGTTTATCACAATGCGTCTTCCCGGTTTACCGATGGAGGTCAGTTTGGATTTGGAGCAGAAATCGCTATAAGTACTCAAAAACTTCATTTCAGAGGCCCGGTAGGTCTGGCACAACTCGTTACCAATAAATGGTTTATTAAGGGAAATGGACAAATAAGAAATTAATATGAAAAGCAAAATAGTTGTTAAGATAGGTACATCGATACTAACTGCAGGAACAAAAAAAATTTCAAGGGGAAAAATTGAAGATATTGCAAGGCAGATTGAAAAATTAAAAGACAATTATGATATAGTTTTGGTATCATCAGGTGCTATTGCTACCGCCAGGCAATTTGTAAATATCGAGGGTTGGGATAATATTGTTCAATCAAAACAAGCATTATCTGCCATTGGTCAACCAAAATTAATGCAGATTTACAGCGAAGTGTTTGGTGATTTCAATCTTAAAATTGCTCAATGTCTAATGACGTATCGGGATTTTGAAAACGAGGTGTCAAGAACGAATACATCTAACACAATTAGTGAATTATTAGCACATAATTATATTCCAATCATTAATGAAAACGACACAGTAGCTGTTGAAGAATTGATATTAGGCGATAACGACAAATTATCTGCAATGGTGGCAAATTTAATAGATGCCGACAAGTTAATTATAGCTTCGGACATAGATGGTTTATTTGACAAAAACCCGAAACTGTACAGTGATGCTAAATTAATTTTGGAAATATCAGATTTAGAATCAATAGGTCAATATATTGAAGAAAAAGACAATGGACTGGGCACGGGAGGAATGACCTCGAAAGTAAATGCAATAAAAATTTGCTTTGAGAAACAGATTACGGTTTATATTGTTAATGGATCGAAACAAAATTTTATTGAAGATAGCTTGAATGAAATTATACAGTTTACAAAATTAATACCCACCAAAAAATCAGCTTTCAAAAATTAATCTGGAACCCGCCGCAGAGAGACTTATTCTTTTAAATACATATAAAATGCAACAATATCTCGACCTGCTCGATCATGTCCTGAATAACGGCACCCACAAAGACGACCGTACCGGAACCGGAACATTAAGTGTGTTCGGATATCAGATGCGGTTCAACCTCACCGAAGGCTTTCCGCTGCTCACAACGAAAAAAATTCATCTTCGTTCGATTATCCACGAACTGCTTTGGTTCCTGAAAGGGGAAACCAATGTAAGCTACCTTCACCAAAACAAGGTTAGTATCTGGGATGAGTGGGCTGACGAAAATGGCAACCTTGGACCAATATATGGACATCAATGGCGAAGCTGGGATACACCCAACGGCGGAAGCATCGATCAGATCAGCCAGGTATTGGACACCATCCGGTGCAACCCTGACTCCCGACGCATGCTGGTGAGTGCATGGAATGTGGGTGAAATCGACAAAATGGCACTCCCCCCCTGCCACATCCTCTTCCAGTTTTTTGTAGCCGACGGCAAGCTTTCCTGCCAGCTCTACCAAAGAAGCGCAGATATTTTCCTTGGCGTACCTTTTAACATTGCTTCTTACGCTTTGTTAACACAGATGATGGCACAAGTTACCGGCCTGCAACCTGGAGATTTCGTGCATACCTTCGGCGATGCGCATCTTTACCTGAACCACCTTGATCAAACGCGACTGCAATTATCGCGCGAACCAGGGCCGCTGCCAACGATGCTTATAAATCCAGAAGTGAAAGATATTTTCGGCTTTCGGTACGAGGACTTTGTGCTTGAGGGATACGAACCGCACCCGCATATTAAGGCCCCGGTTGCGGTATAGAGCGCCGTGTGCATGGTAACAGGTAAGAGCAGCGCGAAAAGAATTGCTTTTAACGACCGTCCGAAATTTGTACATTTGCCCAAAACTGATTGTAATGAAACCCAATCTTCAACTATTATTCCTCGGTGCTGCTTTGCTGGCAGCCTGGAGCTGCAAGCGCAGCGATAAAGATGCGCGCGCCCTTATCACCGACCGGATTCAATATGATGTAATGCTGAAAAATGCTGATTCTACTGCTGACTGGTGGGTGCAGAACCTGGATGGACGCCTTCGCGAAGCATTCATAAAATTGGTTATGGAGAAAGCGTATTCCGGGAAATACAAAACGTATAATTTTCTGACCCTTATGCCAATTACTACTGAGCAGGCAAAAGCCATCGGTAACCGCACGGATACGCTGAGCCTGCAACGCAGCAGTCCACCCTACGACATGTACGATACCATTATAAAAAATGAATTGCGCATGAGCGATATCCTGAAAATTCGGTTCCTGGAAGCATGGTATTGGAACGATCACACCAACCGGATGGAAAAGGAAATTCAAGGCATATGTCCGATGTTGGGAAATTACACAGAAACGGGCGAATTCAGAGGTTATCAGCCACTCTTCTGGATCGCGCTTACCGATATATTTCCTTTGGCAGCAGGCGATAAAAAATAATGTGTCATTTGGCTTTCTTTAACAGCGCTCATTTGATTTATTCTGATCTACAACTGAAAACCTGATGCATCAATATCATACTCTGCCCAATGGACTCCGTATCGTTCACAAGCAAACGAAAAGCCCGGTAGCCCATGCCGGTGTAATTATCAACGCCGGTTCGCGCGATGAATCGCCCATCGAACATGGGATCGCTCACTTTACGGAGCATGTATTTTTTAAAGGAACGAAAAAACGTAAGTTGTTCCAGGTTCTTGGCCGCCTCGAGAATATAGGCGCAGATTTGAACGCCTACACAACAAAAGAGGATATCAGCGTGTTCGCATCGTTCCCTAAGTCTTATTACAACCGCACCATCGAACTGCTCTCGGACATCCTTCTGCATTCTGTTTTTCCGGCAAAAGAAATTGAAAAAGAAAAAGATGTAATCATCGACGAAATAAATGCCTATGAGGATACGCCGGCAGAAGCAATCTTCGACGACTTTGAGGATATGCTGTTTCCGGGCAATGCTCTTGGGCGCAATATTCTCGGCCGTCCTGCCATCCTGCGCAAGTTCCGCCGGGAGCATATACTTGCTTTCACTACAAAACATGTGCATCCTGCCAATATGGTGTTTTGCTCTGTCGGCGGTATTGGCTTCAACAGGCTTGTAGAAATGGTCAGCAGGTATTTCAGCCAGTCCATCACCCCTTTCGGTTCCGGACAAAGGGAAACACCTGGCGAATATAAAAGCAGGCAGGATAACCGTAAACGCAGTGTGTATCAGGCCCATTGCATTATCGGCAACCGGGCATACAGCAGTTATGATACACCACGCACGGCAATGGCCCTGCTCAACAATATCCTTGGTGGTCCGGCAATGAACTCGCGGCTGAATATGGCCATACGCGAAAAACATGGAATAGCCTATAATATCGAATCAAGCTATTCCCCACTTTCAGATACCGGAGTTTTCTCCATATACCTGGGCACGGATGTATCCTCTCTCGAAAAATCAATAGGGCTGGTGCATTGCGAACTCGACAAACTGCGTGAGGGGCACCTTGGAACAATGCAATTGCACACTGGCAAACGACAACTAACCGGACAGATTGCCATTGGAATGGAATCTCACCAGAATGATATGCTTTCGATGGGAAAAAGTGTGTTGCTGTATGATAAAGTTGAGGGATTACGGGAAATATGCCAAAAAATTAACAACGTAACAGCAACAGAAATTATGGAAGCGGCGAACCTGGTTTTTGCCAGGGAGCGTATGAGTATGCTTACATTTACAAAAAAATGATTATTACTCACTTTGCTCGTGAGAGCGCTAAGTTACTCGCTTCGCTCGTGAGAACGCTTGGCTTAGTTTAAGAACAGAGCGTATCGATTTTAGATTTTAGAAGTGAAAATAGAAAGCCGAAAATCAGAAATCATAGTTCGTTAATCGATATTCTTAAATCAAAATTTTGAAAATATTACTACGTATATGAAATTAATAACCATCAGAAATGGAAACGCCATCCTATATCACTACAAACCCTGAACTCGAAAAGTATGCGGAAGCGCATACCATGCCCGAAACGGAATTGCTGAATAAGCTCAACCGCGAGACCCATCTCAGTATCCGCATGCCCAACATGCTCTCCGGTCACCTGCAAGGACAATTCCTGAGGATGATGAGCCTGATGATTAAACCTGAAAGGATACTGGAAATCGGAACATTTACCGGTTATTCGGCATTATGCCTGGTTGCCGGGCTGAAGCAGGGCGGTCAATTGCATACCATTGATAACAACCCCGAGATGGAAGACTTTGCCCTTCGCTATTTCAGCGAAGCTGGGCTGGAACAAACGATTCAGATGCATATAGGCGAGGCTGCAGCGATTATTCCCGGTATTGCCGGACCATTCGACCTTGTTTTTCTTGATGCTGATAAAGAGAATTATATACGCTACTTTGATTTGCTGCTCCCCCTGGTATCTGCCGGCGGCTGGATAATTGCCGATAATGCACTTTGGTATGGCAAGGTGATTGACCCGGAGGAAATGACTGACCGCGAGACGGCTGGAATTGTTGCATTTAACGATTATATTCAAAACCATCCGGCTGTCGAAAACGTTCTGCTACCCATTCGTGATGGGCTTATGATCATGTATAAGAGCTGATGGAAACAGTAGTCTGAATCCGCAGAATTCATGTATCAATCCCATTACTTTTGCCGGAAACACAGTTGGAGCAGTTAAATTATCTTCCGAGATTCCGGTCAGATTCGCTGCTTTTCGAATCCATAATAATTGTTACCGGACCATCGTTTACGAGTGCTATATTCATGTGAGCACCAAAAACGCCCTTTACAACAGGTTTTCCCAATTCGGCTGCGATGCTGGCAGCAAATGCTTCATACAACGGTTCCGCCATTTGGGGTGCTGCGGCACGCATGTAGGAAGGCCGGTTTCCTTTTACTGTATTTGCATGCAATGTAAACTGGCTTATGACCATAATATCAGCATGGGTATCCAAAACCGACAGGTTCATCACCCCATTGTCATCTGCCATTATACGCAACCGGGTGATCTTTCGGCTAAGCCAGGTGATATCCCCGGAACCATCGGTATATTCAATGCCAACCAGTACAAGTAATCCGGCACCAATACTGCCGGTTACCTCGCCTCCTATTTCCACTGATGCCTTTGATACCCGCTGAATGACTATTCGCATAGTTTTTTATTTATAGCATTTATAATTGATCAGGCTTGTCGTTTGTTTCGTCTGATATTCTTTGAAGTTGCTTTTTTATCAGCTTACGATCCTGATGAACTTGCTGAACCTCTTGTTTCTCATGAGAAACTAATATTCAGTTGCATCAAGCTTATCGTCGTTAAGCATGCCAAGATAATTATGATAGCGCTCCGAATGAATTTCTCCTGATTCAACTGCTTGCATTATGGCGCAACCTGGTTCATGCACATGGGTGCAATTTGCAAAATGGCAATTAAGCATCCGTTCGCGCATTTCAGGAAATCGCTCGGAAATCTCCTTGCGGGCAAAATCAATCAGTCCAAATTCCTTAATTCCAGGGGTATCAATAATATAACCACCAAACGACAAACGATGCATTTCGGCAAAAGTGGTGGTGTGCTTGCCTTTGTTATGCGATTCCGAGATGATGGCCGTCCGGATACTCAGCCTTGGCTCGATGGCATTAATAAGTGCTGACTTGCCAACACCAGAATGACCTGTGAACAGGCTAACCTTACCGGCCAGAGCCACTTTGAGGACATCCAATCCTTCTCCTGTAAGGGCAGATAAAGCGATCATGCCGTAACCAATATTGGCATAAAGCTGCATCAGTTCAGCCAACTGCAACTTTGCTGGTTCGTCGCAGATATCTATTTTGTTGAATACAATTGTAGCGGGAATATGATAAGCTTCGGCTGTTACCAGCACCCTGTCGATAAACCCTGTGGATGTACGTGGTTGAATTATGCTGGCCACAACAAACAAACGATCGATATTTGAAGCTATAATATGCGAAACCTTGGATAGCCTGGTAGCCTTGCGGATGATATAATTATGCCGTGGGTGAATAGCTGTGATGACTCCAGAACCTTTTTCACTTTCCATAAAAAAAGATACACGATCGCCCACCGCCAATGGATTAGTAGTCTTGATACCATCCATCCTGAAACGACCTTTGAGTCTACATTCCACGGTAGCGCTATTGGGCAGTTGCACGGTAGAATAACTACCCGTAGACCGGATAATGATCCCTTCGATTAATTGGGTTGGATTCCTCAAAATTATAATATTTCAAGCTTTTTCATAAATGGATTAAATCATTTTCATTCCGTTTGTAAAATTAGTAACATTTTGTTTTATATTTGATTGCACTTAACCTATTGGATATGATCAATTTTGCACCAGCATTTATTGCGCCGATTTTCTACATTTTTTTACTTGCTTACCTTAAATACAAATTTCAAAAAGGCAATTTTTCTTTATTCTATTTATCATTTTTTGTTGGAGTACTTGGTATTGGTTTAATAATACTTGCGGATTGGACAGCTAAATTTGCGGGCCTTGATCAGCTTCATAATCTCAGACGCAGTGTTTTTTTTACATTCGTTATTGTTGGCGGGGTTGCTGAGTTGGCAAAGTTCCTGATTATGATAATCCTTATTATTCCTGATAAACGGTTTAATACTGTGAGTGATGGTATCGTATATTGTTTGGCAGCCGGATTGGGGCTTACAACAGCATTTGTAATCTATAGCTATATTGTCCAGCCCCTTTCGCCTGGCTTGCATTTTTACATGCTTACTCTTGCGCCGATGGCCATTGCCCTGGCAGTAATCATGGGGTTCTTCATGGGCATGGGAAAGATCAGGAATAATCTGTTTATTGATTCGATGACAGGTCTTTTCGCAGCTTCATTTTTTCATGGGCTATATCAGTTCTGCCTTTTAACTCAGGATAAGCGACTGCTTATAATAACTATGGCAGGAACAGTCATCATTTCATTGATCCTCCTTGTCAAAGCAGTTCAAACCCGACCTGAATCACAGTAGACGAAATACTTTTCCAGGCAAACATTTTATAATTCCTTCAAATTCGAGATTTAACAATGCTGATGCCACTTTGGTTGGTGTAAGTTGCGTTTCCTGGCATAGTGTGTCGATTCCGCAGTCGCCCTGTTGCTTCAGTATAACCAGCAGCTTCTCCTCATCGGGTGTGAGTGAAATGAATAATTCGCGTTGTGCGGGAACTGCTGAAGTAGTAGAAACATCCCAATTCATAATATATTTTACATCCATAGCCGATTGAACCAAAGCGGCCCTGTTAGTGCGGATAAGGTTATTGCAGCCTGCGGAGAATTCATCTCCCACACGGCCTGGAATAGCGAAAACATCGCGATTATAAGAATTGGCGATATCGGCTGTGATCAGCGCTCCACCTTTCACTCCAGCTTCAATCACGATGGTGGCATCGGCAATACCGGCAACAATTCTGTTCCTTTTGGGGAAATTTTCGCGGTCGGGATTTGATTCACTTAAAAACTCTGTTAGCAAGCCTCCCTGGTGCACCATTCTTCCGGCAAGCGGTTTGTTAAGCTGGGGATAAATGCGGTCGAGGCCATGTCCGAGCACAGCCACTGTAGATAAACCAAGGTCCAGCGCCGCTTTATGAGCCGCGGTATCAATGCCATATGCCAAACCACTTGCAATGAGCACACCAGAAGAGACAAGTCCTTCGATAAGTTCGTGGCACATCCTTTTGCCATAATCGGTGGCACGTCGTGTGCCCACAATGCTTACAATACGTTGTTGGTTAAGGTCGGCATTTCCTTTATAATACAGCATCAACGGGCTGTCAATGCATTGCTTTAGCCGCATTGGATAAGTATGATCCAGGTAAAAGTAGTGTTGTATACCGTACTTATTAATGAATTCCGCTTCCTGCTCAGCCCGCGGAAAAGCATTATGCGAAACAAGCGAATTGACTGTTGCCTCTCCAATACCGGGAATCTTGAGCAACGCCCGTTTCCGCTCGGTAAATACGGCTTCCACGCCACCGCAATAGGCCACCAACCGCTTAGCATTTATATCGCCAATGCCGGGAATTAAGGTTAAGGCAATCTGATAAAGTAGCACAAAAAAAAATTAGATGATCAAACGTAAGCGAAAAATGCGAAATTTGCAACTAATGTTAACTTTTGGGGACAAATGAGTGATATTATTCCGCAAATACCAAGGGTATTGGTTTGTCCGCTCAACTGGGGTCTTGGGCATGCTTCGCGTTGCATCCCGGTTATACGTAAATTGCAGCATGCCGGCTTCGAAGTGCTTGTTGCTGCCGATTGCCGGGCGCTTACACTTTTACAAACGGAATGTGCTGACCTTGTGCATATCCGGCTGCCAGGGTTTTCACCCCGTTACTCCACCGGCTCAGGATTAATCTGGAAAATCCTGAGTTGGATGCCTTCACTTGTATGGCATACAGCCATCGAACATCGCACTATTTCACGATTGGTTGAGGAGCATAAAATTTCTGTGGTGATTTCCGACAACCGCTTTGGCCTCTTCACACCAAAAGCTAAAAGTATTTTCATCACCCACCAGATCATGATTAAAGCGCCCCGCATTCTATCGTTTACCGAACCAATCCTTTACAGGATCAACCTGTTTTTCATAAAGAAATACGATTATTGCTGGATTCCTGATCTGCCCGGGAGTGATAACCTTTCGGGCGACCTTTCACATAGATATCCTTTACCGCAGAATGCGCATTTCATTGGTTTACTTTCGCGCTTCAGCAAAAATAATTCGTCCAGTCCATTCATGAATGGTCCACTATTAGCAGTATTATCCGGACCTGAGCCTCAGCGGACTATACTTGAAGAATTAATCCTGGAACAACTTGGTACTCTGAATCAGGCCGCTACCATTGTCAGCGGCACTCCTGAGAATAAGATGCCAGCTAAATCCACAAACCAAATTACAATGCTTGCGCACATGAAACCCAAAGAACTCGCGGAAGCAATCACATGGGCCGGAATAGTTGTTTGCAGGTCGGGATACTCCTCACTTATGGATATGGCTGTTTTAGGTAAAAAAGCAGTATTGGTTGTCCCAACTCCCGGCCAGACTGAACAGGAATATCTGGCTGCCAGAGTACAGGCAAAAGGTTGGTTTAACGCGCAAAATCAACAAAACTTCGACTTGCGCGGTGCAATCGCCGATGCAAATAAGTGTAAAGGGATTGCTTTACAAACCGGTGAATCATTGCTTGATGAACAGATTTCAATGCTAAGCAAACTGTTAGCGACAACCCGAGCCAAATGCTAACCATTATTATTCATACTTTTGCCAATAAATTACCTGTATTATGACACTTTGCTATATAACCTGGAGCGTAAGCCCCGAAATGCTCAGTATCGGCCCGATAACACTGCGTTGGTATGGTTTACTGTTTGCCTTATCGTTTGTTATCGGTTATATTATTATGCAACGGATTTTCAAACACGAGAACAAACCTGTCGCCTTGCTGGACGAACTGGCTACATACATGATCATTAGTACTATTGCTGGTGCGCGTCTTGGGCATGTATTTTTCTACGAACCTGCAAACTACCTGCAGCATCCCCTTGATATCTTAAAGATATGGGAAGGTGGACTCGCCAGCCATGGCGCTGCGGTTGGAATACTTATCGGTTTATATATTTTTGCGCGCCGCAAGCATAAACCTTACTTCTGGGCACTCGACCGTGTAGTTATCGTGGTTGCTCTGGCAGGTTTCTTTATCCGAACCGGGAATTTAATGAATTCTGAAATTTTTGGTAAACCATCTGACCTTCCCTGGGCATTTATCTTCACACGCGTAAGTGATATTCCACGCCATCCCACCCAGATATACGAAGGAATGAGCTACCTGGCAACATTCTTCTTTTTACTGAACTACTATTACAAAAAAAATGGTGCTCCACGCCCGGGAGATATCTTTGGAATGTTTCTCATCGCCATTTTCGGCATGCGCATCATTATTGAATTCCTGAAAGAACCCCAGGTCGGCTTCGAAAACCATTTGACTTTTAATATGGGACAGATGTTGTCGCTGCCGTTTGTAATCGTGGGAATATACTTGATTTTACGACGACCTGTTAAGAGTTAGCAAAAAAAACTGCGATTCATTAAATAGATGTCAAAAAAAAGCGACCAAAGCCGCTTTTCTAATTTATTAACCAGATAAATTTATAAACTTCAATAAAGACAAAAGATAAAAGGTTACATCTACTTAACCAGCTTGTATTTAGTCGAGAGGAATTGGTCGATCTTCTTGGCCACGCCTTCCTGCTTATATTCTTTGGCCATGGATGAAAGGCGATCGAGTACGGCTATCGCCTGCTCCATATCCGACTGATAATTGGCAACAAATCCAGGTGTAAGCGAGGTATAATAATTTACATTCTCTTTGTAGATTGTTGCCAATGTTTCCACGAGTTGATTGCCTTTGATTATAGCATCACTCTTATAGTAAATCTCAGCAAACTGCATCATATAGTAATCGAACGTGATCTTATTGTTTGGAAAAACCGCTATGCACTTATCAACAGTCTTAATGGCCATATCCTTTTTCCCTTCATCCAATAGCTGACGGGCCAGGCGAATGAAATTCTGTTTTGGTATCATGGAATTGCGGTAGCTTTCGCGATCCACATATACTTTAGGATCATCAAGATTTCCCCATTTACATTTGTTCAACAGGATATCATAGCTACCAACAGCATCCATACCTCCCAGGCCTTCAACATAACCCTTGGCAAGTACCGGTAGAAAACGCGACACAAAACCTTCCTGGTGACAGTATTTGTCCACATCAAGAACATCGCTTACACTTGAAGGACTGGCAAAATAGATTGGCCGTTTCCACATGTTGGTGGCCAGAAAATCCAGCAACATCAGGTCGTTCTTGTAAAGATAATTCGATTTAACATCCCAATTAACTGATTCTACAATGCTGCCTTGCATGTTTTTCGGTACAAGACCATTTTTTACCATGTATGCCGAATCAACAGGAATAGTTAGATGCCTGGTTGGTAAGTAATGTATTTTTTCGCCGCTCTGCAAAGGAATTTTTGCGCGATCGTCTTCGGTGGCGATAAAATCGATCACATCCTTAAGCGGGAGCCTGTCCTTAGACATCTCATAAAAAGGGATCATCTCGTTGATACCTTTATTATATTGTTCTGGGGTAAGCGTAAGCGACAGCGCATCGGAATCGTAAATTTTCCGCGCCAACTGATGCACATACCAATCGCCTGATGACAGCATATAATTAACAACCCTCACATCTGTGCGGATGCCTTCAACTTCCTGTGCATACCATAAAGGGAATGTGTCGTTGTCGCCATTGGTGATCAGGATTGCATTCGGTGCGCATGAATTAAGATAATTAGCCGCAAAATCGAGTGCAGCATACTTATTCGCGCGGGTATGATCGTCCCAACCTTCTCTGGCCATAATAGCAGGCACCATTAACAGGCAAACTGCTGTAACACCTATGGCTACAGCTTTCTGATTAAAACGGTGTAGCAAATCAAAAAGGGAATACACACCAAACCCAATCCATATGGCGAAGGCATAAAATGAACCGGCATAGGCATAATCCCTTTCACGCGGTTGGTTTGGATATTGGTTCAGATAAATAACAATTGCAAGGCCCGTCATTAAAAACATCAGTGCCACGACAACAGCACCTGTAAAATGCTTGCGGAATTGGAAGTACATTCCAAGCAAACCAAGAATAAGTGGAAGGAAATAAAACTTATTGTTGGCACGGTTCTGCATACTTTGGGGCAGGTTCGACTGGTCGCCCAAACGAGCACTGTCCATTGCATTTATACCGCTGAGCCAGTTACCATACTTGATACCACCTTGACTTTCAATGTCATTCTGCCTGCCGGCAAAATTCCACATGAAATAACGCAGATACATATGCCCTAACTGGTAATCGAAGAAATAACGAAGGTTTTCACCAAATGTGGGTTTATATAAAGTCTTGGTTTTCCCTTCGTCATCAGTAACGTCAATAGGAATACCCTCGATCTTACCATAAGATTTATAGACTGCAATATGACTTTCTTTTTGATTGCTCCACATACGTGGAAAAATGGTGCAAAACCTCGGATCGAAATTCGGAATTGAATTTTTTCGGTCGGATGTAATCACATACTTTCCAACCTTGGAATCCCTGAGATAAATAGGCGATCCATCTTTATAAGGCTTCTGTGGATCGAGCGGCGCGTTGTAATATTGACCGTATGAAATAGGCCAGTCACCATATTGTTCGCGGTTGAGGTAGGAAAGCAAGCCAATAGCGTCGTCGGGATTATTTTCATTAATAGGTGTATTGGCATTTGCCCTTATTACCAACATAAAAAACGATGAATACCCGATGAGAATGAAAGTCAGGCATAGAATCAGGGTATTTGCCAATTGCTTCTTTTTACGTATGGTATAATTAAGTCCCCATACGATGATACCTATCAGTAAAATGAAATAGATGACAGTTCCTGTATTGAAAGGAAAACCAAGCGTATTGATGAAGAATAACTCAAATTTACCTGCCATGTTTACAATCCACGGAATGATGATAAACATAATAATAGAAAGGATAACCAGTGAAATCAAGCCTGTCAGCAAAAATCCATTCCTGGTTGGTTCGTATTTCTTGAAATAATAGACAAAGGCAATGGCCGGGATAGCCAGCAGGTTTAGAAGATGCACACCGATAGAAAGCCCCATGAAGTATGCGATGAGAATAATCCATTTAAATGCATGCGGTTGGTCGGCAACCCGCTCCCACCTGAGGATAGCCCAGAAAACCAAAGCTGTGAAAAACGACGACATGGCATATACTTCCCCTTCTACGGCTGAGAACCAGAATGAATCGCTGAATGTATATGCCAAAGCACCTACCAATCCGCTTCCCAGAACGGCGAACATTTCACCATCGGTCAATTCGCTGGATTTTGGTACAAATTTCAGGGCCAGTGCAGTGATAGTCCAAAAGAGGAAAAGTATGGTGAACGAGCTGCACAAAGCAGACATTATATTCACCATCATGGCTACATGCGTGACATCGCCAAATGCAAAGAGCGAGAAAAACCGTCCGATCATCTGAAAAAGAGGCGCTCCCGGTGGATGCCCTACCTGAAGTTTAAATGCGGTGGAAATATATTCGCCGCAATCCCACCAACTTGCTGTTGGCTCTATTGTGGATAAATAAACGAAAGAAGCGATTGCAAAGGTGATCCAACCAAGCAGGTTGTTCAGTTTTTGGAAATTTTTCATCCTTATTATTGACTTGTTTTTCGTGGAAATAATGTGCGAAAATAACGAATTTTGCTGCATTATCATGAAGTATAATTCAAATTTGCCGAATTTTTCGGAAGCAACAATCCGTATTTAGGACCTCACTGACAAAATTAAACTGTTAGTTAGGCTGTTTTAAAAATTAATTCTACCTTTGCAGTCCTTTTTAGGGACTATAGATTGTCCGATGGTGTAACTGGCAACACGACTGATTTTGGTTCAGTAGAGTCCAGGTTCGAGCCCTGGTCGGACAACATAGGAAACTAAAGTTTTCCAGTTGAATTAAAGATGATTCTCCCGCGCTTTGCCGGAAAATCTTTTTTGAACATTTTGATCGGAAAATTTAGGAAGTTGGTGTTCACATGGTATCGTGAATTCAGGATTTAGCCCGCTTTGGGTCATCAGACTGGTCACGTTATACCAAAAACCATGAACGAACTAAGTGAATTTGCCCCGGGCGGTTTGCATCTGGAGATAGAAAAGAGGGGACTGACGTCCCCTCTTTTATTGATAAACTGAAAAGATAAATGATAAACGAAAAACGCATAAGCAACATCTTACAACTGGCCATCAGCGGGACCGACAAGTTCCTTGTGGAAGTAAAAGTGCGCACCGGTAACCGGATTATGGTTCTGGTAGATAGCGACACCTTACTTACGATTGACGATTGCGCAGGTCTCAGCAAATTTATCGAATCGCATCTCGACCGCGAATCAGAAGATTTTGAACTAAGCGTGTCGTCACCCGGCATCGACCTGCCCTTCCGCATGGTAAGGCAATATCTGAAGAATATCGGGAGGAATATTTCGGTTGTTACAAATGATGGTATCAGGCGGATTGGCACTCTTGTTTCAGCGGACCAACACGGCATGGAGTTGCTCGAAGTAACAAAGATAAAAAAGGTAGCTACCGAATTTCGCCATCGCATTGCGTATACTGATATCAAGGAAACGAAAGAAATTATCAAATTCTAATAAACACGAATAATCAACCATTAAACTATACAGAAAATGGACCACATCAATCTGATTGAAACATTTTCCGAATTCAAGGAATTCAAGAACATCGACCGCGAAACCATGATGCGGATTCTCGAAGATGTTTTCAGGCATATGCTCATCAAAAAGCACGGCTCGGACGAGAATTTCGACATAATTGTGAACATTGACAAAGGCGATCTTGAAATCTGGCGCAACCGCACAATTGTGGAGGACGACGCCATTGAAGACGAAAACACCCAGATCGGCTACTCGCAGGCTATTAAAATTGAACCCGATTTTGAAGTAGGTGAAGAAGTTTCTGAAGTAATAAGAATGGGCGACTTTGGCAGACGCGAAATTCTTACCATTCGACAGAACCTTATCGCGAAGATACAGGAGTACGAGAAAGACAATATCTACAAGAAATACAAGGATAAAATCGGCGAAATGATATCCGGCGAAGTTTACCAGGTATGGAAAAAAGAGATACTTGTAATGGATGATGAGTACATTGAACTGACACTGCCAAAATCGGAACAAATCCCAAGCGATTTTTACCGCAAAGGCGATTCGCTGAGGGCTGTGGTTTCCAAGGTGGAAATGCGGAATAACAATCCTGTAATCGTACTTTCGCGTACTTCTCCGGTTTTTCTTGAACGCCTCTTCGAATCCGAAGTTCCGGAAGTTTTTGATGGGCTTATTACCATAAAGAACATTGTCCGCGTGCCGGGTGAGCGTGCTAAAATAGCTGTGGAATCATACGACGACCGCATCGATCCTGTTGGTGCCTGTGTAGGAATGAAAGGATCCAGAATACATGGCATCGTGCGCGAGTTGAAAAATGAAAATATCGACGTTATCAATTACACGTCCAATCCTTCGCTTTATATATCGCGGGCTTTAAGTCCCGCAAAAATATCGTCAATTCACCTGGATGATGAATCCAAGCGAGCAGAAGTATACATGAAACCTGATCAGGTTTCACTTGCTATCGGCAAAGGCGGCTATAATATTAAACTAGCCGGAAAACTTACCGGTTACGAGATCGATGTTTACCGTGATACCGATGTGGATAGCGAAGATGTAGATCTTCAGGAATTTTCTGACGAAATCGATCAGTGGATTATTGACGAACTTAAATCTATTGGTTGTGACACGGCAAAGAATGTTCTCGATATACCAGTGGATGAACTGGTAACCCGCACCGATCTTGAAGAAGAAACAATTCGCGAAGTGGTAAGGATTTTGAAATCAGAATTCGAATAACCGGTGACCGGACACCGGAAAGAAATATCGGGAGCAAATGCCGTGAAAGCATTGCTGAAAGGCAACAGCAGCCCCCCAATTAATATAATAGTACTTTTGCAATGTTTTGCACAGCTATTGCTTACAACCGAACAAACAAACTATGTCAGAAGATAGCATAACAATCAGGCTAAGCAAGGCCGCCAAAGAGTTTAATGTTGGTAGTTCTACCATCCTCGAGTTCCTTGCCCGCAAGGGTTTTAAGGTGGAGAACAACCCGAATGCAAAGTTGACGCCCGCTATGTACGGCTTGTTGGTGAAAGAATATCAACCCGACAAAGTAGTGAAGGAAGATGCACGTAAAATCGAAATTGAATTTTCCAAACATCAAACCCTATCGCTGGATGATAAGAGAATGCCAGCAGCACACGAAGTTTTAGCGGAACACGGTACTAACGAACTTATGATCAAGGATTTTGGTACAAAATCTAAGGTTGAAAAAAGCGAAGCAGTCGAAACACTTTCTGCAAGCCCAAAACATGAGCTTTCTACGCCGGATTCAGGTAAAACCGGGATCGCCCCGCGAGTTCCTGTTCATGTAGAACCTGTTCAACCTAATAAATCAGTTGATCCATCAAAAATTTCGGCACCTGCAAAGCAAGAAGAAATTTCTCCGAAAGAAATAAAACACAAACCCGAACCAGTTATTCCGAAAATTAAAGCTGAAGAAATCGAAGCCGTGTCATCAGCAAGCAGCGAACCTTCAATCAAAGTTTCTGACATTGTCGACC
>Ga0315283_10001731_pt1 | contig 17783 bp, 14 predicted proteins | sample YL17G09_0_MG_FD_204541 | JGI IMG/M metagenome (GOLD analysis project Ga0315283, IMG submission 204541) | Sediment microbial communities from Yellowstone Lake, YNP, Wyoming, USA - YL17G09_0 | ecosystem: Environmental > Aquatic > Freshwater > Lake > Sediment | place: USA: Wyoming | collected... | reverse complement strand
CAAGGACCTGTTTCCGGAGCCCGCGGCGCTCGTCTCCGACATCGCGGCGCGCGGCCGCAAAGTCGTCGCGATCGTCGACCCGCATGTCAAGCGGGACGACGCCTACCGCATCTACGCCGACGCCAAATAGGCGGGTCACTTTGTCAAGGACCGGGCGGGCGGCGAGTTCGACGGGTGGTGCTGGCCGGGCGCGTCGTCGTACTTGGACGTGCTGTCGTCCACCGTGCGCGACTGGTGGGCGTCCCAATTCGCGCTGGACAAGTATGCCGGGTCGACACCCGACCTGCACATCTGGAACGACATGAACGAGCCGTCGGTGTTCAACGGGTGAGGGAGGGAAGCGGGGGGGCGGGCCGCGCGCCGCCGTCGATCGATTCGACCCCCACACCCCTCACCTCCCTCAACCCTTTCAGCCCCGAGATCACCATGCACAAGGACGCGTTGCACGTGGGCGGCGTCGAACACCGGGACGTGCACAACCAGTATGGCGCCCTCTACCACGCCGCCACCGCCGACGGCCTCGCCCGCCGCGGGCGCGCGACGCGTGGGCCGGACGGCGACCGCCCCTTTGTCCTGTCGCGCGCCTTTTTCGCGGGGTCGCAAACGGTGGGGCCCATCTGGACGGGCGACAACACAGCGACGTGGGACCAGCTGGCGGTCTCCCTCCCCATGCTCCTCACCCTCAACGTGGCCGGCCTCCCGTTCGCTGGCGCCGACGTGGGCGGCTTTTTCGGCAACCCCGACCCCGAGGTGAGGCCCACAGACCCGACCCTGACCCGGACCGCAACCCCAAAAAACCCTGCCCCCACCCCTACCCCCACCCCCACCCCTCTCAGCTCCTCACCCGGTGGTACCAGGTCGGCGCCTACTACCCATTCTTCCGGGGCCACGCCCACCTGGACGCCGCCCGGCGCGAGCCGTGGCTCGCGGGCGAGCCGCACACGTCGCGCGCGCGCGCAGCGATTCGCACCCGGTACCGGCTGCTCCCCTACCTCTACACCCTGTTCCGCGCGGCGAACACGACCGGCGCGCCCATCATGCGGCCCCTGTTCTACGAGTGGCCGGCGGCGGGGGCGGTTGCTGACGTGGACGACCAGTTCATGCTCGGCCCGCACCTCATGGTCGCCCCCGCGCTCGTGCCCGAAGCGAACGCCACGGCCCGGCCCGCCATCCTGCCTGCCACCGACCGGTGGTACGACGCGACGACGGGCGTCGAAATACTTGCGGCCAAGGGCGGCGTGCACACGGTGCCGACGCCGATCGACCGCGGCGCGCCCGCGTGGTGGCGCGGCGGCGGCGTCGTCGCGCTCGCGGAACGCGCCCGCCGGTCGACCGCGGCGGCGTCCAACGACCCTCTGACCCTCGTGATCGCCCCGGACGGCGACGGCAACGCGTGCGGAGATCTGTACCTCGACGACGGCGCGTCGTTCGCGTTTGCGCGCGGCGCGTACTCCTCCCGCCGCATCTGCTGGGCCGGCGCGTCCCACACGCTCACCAACGCGGCCGCGCCGCGTGAGGTCGGCGCGCCGGCGCCCCGGGCGGCGTACGACCCGCGGGTGGAGGTTGGGCGGGTGGTGATTCTCGGCCAGCCGGCGTCCTCGCTCAAAACCCCCTGGACCGCCACCGCCGGCGAAGCGTCCCCGGGGCCGCTCACCCTTGCGCCGGGCGCGCCGGTGGCGGGCGTCGTCGTCAAGAAGCCGGGGCTGGCGGCGGCGGGCGACTGGAGCATCAAGGTGGCGCCGGCGTGAGAGGGGGGGGGGGGGTCCGGCGGGTGCGGCGCGTGCAACACAGAAACCGACGCGTGGAGTGAGGCAGGGTGCGTGCCTCGTGACACGCGCCCCGGGCGGCCCCAACGAAAAAAAAGAGCCGCCACCGCTCTGTTGTCTTTCACTCGGCCGCCGCCTGGGCCTCTTCGCCCGTCTCCTCCTTGGCGGCGCCCCCATCCTTCTTGTCAAACATGGCCACGATGTCGTCCGCGCCGTTGAGGGCGGCCACCTCGCGCGGCGTCTTGCCGTCGCGGTTGGTCGCGGCGGCGCTCGCCCCCCGCGCCAGCAACAGCTCTACCACCGCCGGCTGCCCGTACCCCGCCGCGTAGTGCAGCGGCGTGTTGTCGTTGCCGTCGGCCCGCTCCAGGGCGGCGCCGGCGTCGAGCAGGGCGAGGACGCACGCGGTCTCGCCGTAGCCGGCCGAAAAGTGGAGCGCGGTGCGCCCCTCGTCGTCCGCCTCGTCGGCGGGCGCGCCGCCGGCGAGCAAGTCTTTCAGGGTGTCGACGTCGCCCGCGGACGCGGCGGTGTGCACGGTGGGCTCGGCGTCGCCGTCGGGGGCGGCGGCACCCTCTTCGTCGTCGTCGCCGGGCGGCGCCCCAACCACCTCCCCGCCCCCCGACCCCCCCCCGAGGGCACCAAACGCGCCCCCCATGGCGGAAGACAGCTTCTCCAGGACGGCGGGGTCGTTCCAGTACTTCATCATCGCCGCCGGACCCCCCGTCTCGATTTCCGCCAACACCCCCGCCAACTCCGGGTCGTCCTTGAGCGCGGCCAGCTTGGACTCGATGTTGGCCTGGGCCGCGGGGTTGTGCATCGACTGCATGAGGGACGCCATGCCGGGGTCGGACTAGGAGGGAGGGGGGATGGGGGTGGGGATGGGAGTTGTGGCGTGGGAGGCGCCCTGGCGGCCCTGGCCGGCCCTGGATCTGGACCACGGTGTCGCCGACACCGCGCGGGCGGGCTGCGGCGGGCGGGCGGGGCGCGGCGCGGGCGGGGCGAGCGAGCGCGCCAGCGCGGCCGCCGCGGCCGCCGCGCCCGGCCGCGTCCGCCGCCGCCGGCGCCCAGGAGCGCACCACGTAGCACCAGAAGTCCGCTAGCGAGCCGTGCGCGCCGCCCCGCCCCCCCCCTCGCCCCCGGCGCTGCGCCGCCGCGCCGCCGCGCCCCCATTCGCCCCCATTCCCCCTCGTGTCGTCTTACCTCCATGATCTGTTTGCCCAGGGTCTCGGCCATCTGCATAAATCCGGGGTTGCCCATGACGGACGACATGGCCTCGGCGTACTTGGACGGGTCGAGCGCGGGGGGGGCGCCGCCGGGGGCGCCCGCGCCACCGCCCGCGCCCGCCGCCCCGCCAGCCGCGCCGCCCAGCAACGAGTCTTGCAGGGTGGCGGTCAGCTGGGCAAAAGTGGGGTCTTGCGCGATCGACTCGGCCATGCCGCGAATCGCGGGGTCGTTGAGCACGGACGAGAGGGCGGAGAGGTCAAACGGGGCGCCGCCACCGGGGGGGGCGCCGGCCATGGTGGGCAGAGGGAGGGTGGAGGGGGGGTGGGGCGGGAGGAGTGTGCGCGGTCGCTGTCCCTGTGCTGCGCTGGCCGCGGCCGCGGTTGCAGCGCCCTGCGTCCTCCTTCCTCTCCCTCTCACGGCTCCACGCGCGCCCCGCCACCGTACACCGCGCGCCAGGCGGGAGGCACGGTCCAGGCCTTGGGCGCGGCGTCCGCCAACAGCACGCGCGCGGCGACTGTCGCCAGCGCCACCGCGTCGGCCGCGTTGTCTCCGTCGGACGCGAAGGCGAGCAAAGCGAGCGTGGGCGGGCCGTTCTCGGCCGCCGACGCCAGCAGGGGCCAGGGCGGGAGGCGCCGCTCGGCGCGCGGCGGCTCAAACTCGCCGTCCACGAGCGCGGGCACGCCCGCCGCGGCCGCGGCGCTCATCAGTTCCTCACACATACCCGCCGCCGTGACCGGGACGGGGGCGGGGCCGGCGAGGCCCGCGTCGCGGCGCGCGCCCGCGTCGACCGAGCCGAGGACGACCAGGCGCGCCACGCCCGCCGCGCGCGCCAACGCCACGACATCCGCCGCGTGCGCGGTCGCCCGCCCGGGCGCGGCGGGCGCGCGCTGCTGCAGGACGGCGATCGGGGACGCGGCCGCCGAGTGCAGCTGGAGCTCCGTCGCCGGCCCCGCCCCGTCCCCGGTCGCGTCCCGTCCGGCGGCGGGGAGCAGGTTGGGGGACAGGGCGTGGGCAGACGTGGGGAGGGCCAGGGTGGCGATGAGGAGGTCGCACTGAGAGAGAAGGGAAAGGAAAGAGGGGGCCGGGTGTCGGCGACGAGGGAGAGCGGCCGCGGCGTCGTTTCTCGCACTCCCACACCCCAACAATGACCGCTCCACGCACCGCCAACTGGCCCACGTTGCCGACGGCGACGGCGGGCTGAGGGAGGAGGGGAGGCAATGGGTCGGCGCCGGCGTGCGCGGTGCCTCGCGCCTCGTGCGCCCGCCCACAGCCCGCCCATCCTTCTCGCACCACGACAAGTGTCTTGCCCACCAGCTCGGCCGACGTGCCGGGGCGCGCGTGGAGCTGGATCGGCATCGCGCGCGCCGCCGCGCGGCAGGGTTCGGGCGCGGGGCGGTGGAGGGGCTGCACGCGTGCGGCGCGCGGCGCGGGCGGCGGCGGGAGGGGCGGGCGGATCGCTCTCGCTCTCACAGGTGTGCTGGTCGCTCGCGCCGCCGGCGGAGCTCCCTCCCCCGCCCACCCCCCCCGCCCCTCGCCAAAGGTCACGCGCTGCCGTTGCCCGATTTCCACAGGCCGTAGAGCGAGGAGCAGCCCAGAAAGGCGAGCACGGTGGGCGAGAAGGACGGGTAGAGGGTCGCCTCGACCCACGCGTCGACGGACTCCGGCAGAAAGCCCGAGAGCGCGAGCACCAGGCCTTCCAGCAGGATGACCGCAAAGAATGCGCCCAGAAACTTGACGTAGGCCGCCTCGGCGCCGTCGCTCGCCGTCGCGGGCGACGCGCCCGTCGCGCGCGCGACGGCCGGGGCGACCACTTTTGGCCCGGCCGCCTCGCGCTTCTTCTTGCGGCGCCGCAGCTCGCGCTCGATCCAGAGGTCGCCGTCGTCGTCGGTCGAGGGCGGTGGTGGCGTGTCGGGCGCCGCGCGCGCAGGGCCGGCGGCGCGCGCGCCGCGTCCCCGGGCGCTGGCGCCATCCAGGGTCGACATCGAGCGACGCGCGGGGAGTGGGCGACGCTGCGGGGCGGCCGTGCCGCGGTCGGCGACCGACGTGGCGGCGCGCGGCGCGGCTGCCGTCCGCATTGCGCGGCGCTAGCTGGCGCGCGGGTGCGGCGGACTGAGGCTGTCGCTGGGCGAAGGCGGCGTGCACGCCGGCGGCTGCGCTCGGGTGTGCGGCCGACCGCGCCGGCCGCACGCCACACCCCCGGGCGGCGCCGTGCGGCGACCCGCGCGACCCGTGGCGGCAGTGTGGGATCCACGCGTCACGCTCCCGTGTGCCAATGCGGGCGCAATGCGCCTCGGGCGTCCAGCGGCGCCCGGCCGCGGCGACTGCGCGCCCCCAACCGTCGCGCCCCGCGCCCCGCAGACCCCCCTTTGGTCGCCCGCGACTCACTAAACTGATTAGCTCCCCTTTGGCCATACTGGCCGCCGCCGTCGGCCCCGGCCTGGCGTCGACCGCGGCCGGCGCGCTCGCCGCCGCCGGCAAGGGCGCCAGCGGCGGCGGCGGCGCCCCCGGCGGCGGTGGAGGTGGTGGTGGTGGTGGCGGCGACGACGGCGGCGCTGGCGGCGGGCCGGCGTCGCACCCGCTGGCCGGCCTGCTTGACGACGACGGCGACGCCGCGGACAGTGCCGCCTCGACCCCGGCCATCCTTCTGGACGTCGGCGGCATGCACTGCGGCGGCTGCGTGGGCACTGTAGCCGGCCTGCTGGAGCGCGAGGCGGGCGTGGTCCAGGTGAGAGAGAGAGGTGGAGGGGGGGAGGTCGAGTCAAAAATACCTCGCGGCCTCCTCCACCCGCCCCACCTCACATGCATCAGGCCACCGTCAACCTGGCGACCGAGGTCGCCCTCGTGCGTCTCGCCCCCAACTCCTCATCCTCCGCCGAGTCGCTCGCCGACCGCCTCACCGCGGCCGGCTTCCCCTCGCGCCCGCGCGCCGCGGGCGCCGGCCCCGCCGCCGCCGCGTCGGCAGCGGTTATCACCAAGCGTGCCGCCCGGGAGACCGCGCTGGCGGATTCCGGGCGGCGCCTGGCGGTCGCCGCCGCGCTCGCGGTCGTCGCCGCGGTCGGCCACGTCTCGTGCTGCGTGCCCCGCGCGCCGATGTGGGTGCGGCGCCTGGGGGATCCCAGGCTAAATGCCGCGCTGTCGTTCATCGCCGTGCTCGGCCCGGGCCGCGACCTGCTCCTCTCCGGCGCGCGGTCGGCCGCCGCCGGCGTGCCGACCATGGACACCCTCGTCGCGCTCGGCGTCGCCGCCTCGCTCGCCGTCTCCACGGCCAGCATCGCGTTCCCCGCGCTCGCGTGGGGCACCTACTTCGAGGAGCCGGCCATGCTGCTCGGCGTCGTCGCGGCAGGCCGCGCGGCCGAAGCGCGCGCCAAACTGGCCGCGACGTCGGACATGGCCGCCTTGGCCGCCCTGCTGCCGCGCACGGCGCGATTGGCGACGGCCGATGGCGGCTGGCGCGAGGTGGACGCGGACTCGTTGGTCGTGGGCGACGTCGTGCTTGCCCTCCCCGGCGACGCGGTCCCCGTCGACGGCACGGTCGTCGCCGGCCGCGCGTCCGTCGACGAATCCTCGCTCACGGGCGAGCCGCTGCCCGTGACGCGCGGCGTCGGGGATGAAGTATCTGCCGGCACGGTCGCCGTCGACGGCCCGCTGACCGTGCGCGCGGCCGCCGTCGGCGGCGCGACCGCGCTCGCCGACGTCGTCGCCGCCGTCGAGGCGGCCCAGGCGCGGCCACCATCTATCGCGCGGGCGGCGGACGCTGTGGCGGGCGCGTTTGTGGGGGGCGTCGTGGCTGCGAGCGCGGCGACGGCCGCGTTTTGGGCGCTCGCGTCGCCGCGGCTGCTGCCCGCCACCCTCGCCCGCGCCAGGCCCGCCACCCCGCCCCGCGCGGCGGCCGCGTTGCTGGCCGCTCAGCTCGCGACGTCGGTGCTGGTGGTGGCGTGCCCCTGCGCGCTGGGCCTTGCGACGCCGACCGCCGTCCTGGTCGGCACCGCCGCCGGCGCGCGCCGCGGCCTGCTCATCCGCGGCGGCGACGCCCTGGAAGCGGCGGCCGCGGTCGACACGGTCGTGTTTGACAAGACGGGTACGCTCACCGTGGGCGCGCCCGCGGTGACGCGCGTCGCGCCGGCGCCCGGTTTCGCGATCGCCGCCGTCCTCGCCGCCGCCGCCGCCCTGGAGCGCTGCTCCCCCCACCCCATCGCGCGCGCCGTCGTGGCAGCGGCCGAAGCGTCCGGCGCCAAGCCTTTGACCGCCGCCGACGGCAGCGTCGTCGCCGAGGCGGGCGCCGGCATCTCCGGCGCTGTCAGCGGCCGCCGCGTCGCGGTCGGCTCCTGGCGCTATGTTGCGGAGACGCTCAAGGATGGGAGCGTAAAAGAGCCGCCGCTGGTGGGCGACGGTGGCGCTGGCGGCACTCGGTGCGCCGCGCGCGCGTTCGTCTCGCTCGACGGCCGCCTCGCCGCGTCGCTCGAGCTCGCGGACGAGCTCCGCCCCGACGCCGCGGTCACCGTCGCCTCCCTGCAAGCCCGCGGCTACCGCGTCATGCTCCTGTCGGGCGACGCCGCCCCCGCGGTCGCCGCGGTCGCCGCCGCGCTCGGTGTGCCGCCCGGCGACGCGCTCGGCGGTGTGCGCCCCCGCGACAAGGCCGCCGTCATCGCGTCCCTGCAAGCGTCGGGCGCCATCGTCGCCATGGTGGGCGACGGCGTCAACGACGCGCCCGCGCTGGCGACCGCCGACGTCGGCGTCGCGCTCGGCGGCCGCGCTGCGGCGGCTGCCGACGCGGCCTCGATCGTGCTCCTCGGCGACCGCGTTTCCGCCGCGGGCGACGCCCTCCACCTGGCGCGCGCCACGCTGCGCAAGGTGCGGCAAAACGTGGGGTGGGCGGCGAGTTACAACGCGGTCGCCATCCCCGTCGCGGCCGGCGCGCTCCTCCCGCGCTTCGGCGTCGCCCTCACGCCCGCCATCGGGGGCGGCCTCATGGCCGCGTCCTCGCTGGCGGTCATGCTCAACTCGCTGTCGCTGCGGGGGTGGGAGCCGCCGAGCGAGAGGGACAAGGGAGGAGGGAGGGGGAGGGCGCGCGCCCGGTGACACGCGCCCTTCTTCTTTTGCGCGCGCTCCACCTTGAAACACCGCGCCTCACCCCGCTTTGCGCGGGCTACCCTTCCCCCCTCTTTGCCTTTACAGGCGGTCGAAGATCGAGGGCGCGTTGCAAAAGGACAGCAGCGCCTCGCCGCCCGCGCCCGTCGTCGGGCAGAAGAGCAGCACAATCGCCATCGCGATTTGGGTGCCGCCCACGAGGCAGATCAAAGAGATGGTGGCGAGCGCGGCGGCCAGGGCGCGGCGCGAGCGCGGCCAGTGCGCCTCGTCGTCAAGGCAGTGCAGGCCCGCGTCGGCCGCCACGCCCAGCCCTTCGAACGCGAGCACGGTCAGCGCCTGGTACAGGGCCGAGACCCATATGCCTTTGGTGGCGTAGGCGGCGACGCCGTCGGCTGAGGAGGGTGGGAGGAGGGAAAGGGGGCGGGTTGGGCCCTCCGCTTTCCAGTCTCGCTCACCTCCATCCCTCCACCTCACTACTCACGCGACACCCGGCCAAACGTGAAGACCGCCGCGTTGCACAGAATGCCGCACATCTCGGCCAGGAAAGCGAGCGCGCGCTTGGCCGCGCGCGCCGACGCGACCGCGGGATCGCCCTCGACCGCTTCCGCGGCGGTTGCGCCGTAGCTCGCCTTGACGAGGACGGCGCCCGTCGAGCGGGACGCGATGCGGGTCGCGAGGCCGATGAACGCCACGATCAGGTTCAAGACTGCGACCGACCCCGCGGTGTCGAGCGTGGCCAGCAGGAAGCGGCCGTAGATGGCTTTGTACATGAACGGCCACAGGTAGAGCGGGGAGGTGGCGAGCGGGGCGACGGAACCCACGAAGCGGGCGAAATGGGAGAAGAAGAGGACGACCGTCTCCCAAATCGCCGTGTGAAACACGAGCCGCGTCAGCAGCAGCTGCACCGGCTTGGCCAGCGCGCGCCGGGTGACGATGCGGGACATGAGGACCATGTAGACGTTGATGACGGCGCCGGCGAGCATCATGGTGGCGATGTAGCGGGCGACGTCGGTGCGGTCGCCCGTCGCGCGCACGAGGCAGAACGACATGCACCACATAATGACTTGCACGACGGGCCACGGCACCGCAAAATAGTAGACGTTGGACCCCAGGGACAGGCGGAGGGCGGGCGCGGCGAGGACGAGGGCGGCGAAGAGCGCGGCGAAGCCCCACGCGAGCGCGAGCGGCTTGCCGCGCGCGGTCGACGGCCACAGGGAGCGCGCGATGATGATGGGGTACACGGCCGTCCAGGAGAAAAGCACGGCCCACAGCAAGAGGAAGCCGATCTAAAGGGGTGGGAGGAGGGTCGGTCGAAAGGCCCGCGCGCTCGCCGCGCCGACCCTCTCCACCCCCCACCTTGCGCCCGCGGTCGACTCTGTAGTCGGTATCATAGTTGTACACGCAGCGCGTCAACGGGGACCGGCCGTCCTGGTCAAAGGCGGCCTGAGGAGAGGGGGGGAGAGGGCCCGCTCGCGCCGCGGCCGGGCGCGGCGAGCGCGCGCCGCGGCGCGGCCGCCCGGCCCCCCCCCCCCCCCCCCCCCCCCCCCCCCCCCCCCCGGCAGACAAACCCCCCCCCCCCCCGGGGGGCGGCCGGGGGCCGCCCCCGCCGCGGCGCGGCCGCCCTCCACCCCTCCCTCCCCACCCCACGCCTCCCCACCTCGTTCGACATGCCCCGGCACGCGACGTGGGGCACGACGCGGGCGACGACCGCGTACATGACAAACATCTGGAGCACGATGAGAGCGAAAGGTGGCAGCGTGCGCGCGTAGAAGCGGGCCGCGTCGACCACGCGCGACGGCGGGCGCGGGGTGGTGGTGGGCGTGGTGTCAGGTCGCGACAGCATGGCGGGGAGGCCTGGGGGCCGCGCGCCTGTGTGCGCGCGCGGCCGGCCGCGCGCGCGCTGCCGCCGTTGACCCGCGGCCTTGACCGCCGCCACAGCGCGCCGCCCGACGCCCGCCCTCTCCCTCCCTCGACCCATGCCGCCATCGCCCGCCGCCCCCGCCCTGGACCTGGTGTACGGCGGCGCCGGCGCGGGCGTGACCGCGCTCGCGTTCACGCGCGCTGGCGCCGCGCCGCGCGCGCGCGGTCTGCTCGTCGGCGCCGCCGCCGGCGCCGTCCTGTGGCACGACGGGCGCGGGGTGCCCGGCCGGGCGGCGACGGTGCGGCTGGAGCCGCACTCGGTGAGGGGGGCGGGCGGGGGGGAGGGGGCTTAGGGTCAACGCTGCGCGCGCGGCGCCCTCGACCCCTCCGCCCCTCACTTCCAGGGCCCCGTCCTCGCCCTAGACGCCCTGGAATGCGTGGCTGCGTCCGCCGGAGCGGATGGCATCGTGCGGCTGTACGGCCCGCGGGCGGGCCGCCCGCCGCGCGCCGCGTCGGCCTCCGTCCGCGCGCACGTCGGCCCCGTCCGCGGCCTCGCCCTGGCCGCGCCGCCCGACGACAATGCCGCCGACTCGTGCGTCATGATGACGTGGACCGACGGCGGCGCGGGCAAGCTCTGGTCGGTCTCTCGCGCGCGCGGTTTTGCGCCCGAGCCGCGCCCAGCGTTTGCCGCCTCGCTCGCGCGCGGCCACAACGGCACCTGGGTGCGGGCTGGGCATGCCGCGTGGGGAGCCGGCGCCGGCGGCCCCGCCCTGGCCACGGGCGGCGCCGACGGGCGGCTCGTGTGGTGGGACGCGGGCGCGGGCGCGTCGGCGCTGCGCGCGGCCGCCGCGCACGAGCTCGCGACCCGGGACGCGCCCGTGTCGGTCATCGCGCTGCGTCCGGACGGTGTGGCGGCGGCGGCGGCGGGCAGCGGGCTGTGGGTGGCCGACCCGCGCGCGCGCGCGCCGACGCGCCTCCCCGACCCCCCGGCCCCCGTCTCCCGCCTCGCCTGGCACGCCGACGGGCGGCGGCTGGTGGCGACGACGGTCGATGGAGACATTCTGTGGATGGATGCGGGCGCCGGCAGTGTGCTCGTGGCGCTCCCCCGCGAGCACGGCTCTGGCGCCGCCGCCCTGGCGCTCGCCGGCGACCAGACGGCGACCGGCGGCGGCGACCGCCGGGTGTGCCTCTGGTTGGGCGTGCCGGAGGTCCAGGATGAGTTGGAGCCCGAGGAGGACGGCTGCGCGTGCAGCGGCGACTGCGCCGGCCCGTCGACTTCCGCCCCTGCCCCCCCCGACCTCTGCCCTTACGCCTTGCCCGACTCGCTGGATGCGTCCTTGGACCGACTCGAAGGCGCGCTGGGCGCCCTGGCGTCCGCGGTCGGCGCGCTCGACGCGCGCGCGGCGGCCGCCGAGGCCGCCGCCTCACTCGCGCGCCGAGCGCGGGCGGTGATGGGGGCCGCCCCGGCCATGATGACGAGCTCTCCGTCGGGGTCGTGGTGAGGGAGAGAGGGGTGGTGGGTGGTGGGTGGGCAGAGAGACAGGGCCGCGGCAGCAGAGACCTCTAGAGGGGGAGTCACAGCGCGCGCACAAAAATCGAGCCTCCGAGCGACGACGGCATCTCCACCTCTCCCTGGGCGGGCGCGGCCGCGAGCGCTGCGCACGCCGCGAGCGCGGCCGCCTCTTCCGCAGCGCCCCCGACCGGCCAGGGCGCCCCTGGGGGCGCGGGCGCGAGCGCGCCCCACGCGGGCGCGTGCTCGGCGGCCGGCGAGGGCGGCGGCAGCGGCGACGGTGCGCGCGGGCCCGCGTCGGGCGGCGGCGCGGCTGGCGCGGGCGCAGCCGGGCGCGGGCCCGGCTGAGCCACCGCAAACGGGCGCGGCGCCTGCTGCGGCTGCTGCCCATAGAACGCCGGCCGCGGCGGCGGCGGCCGCTGCGGCCACGCGCCGCCGGGCGGCGGCGCAAACGCGGGGCGCGCGCCCCAAAACTGTCCCGCCCCCCCGCGCGGCGCCTGCGCAAACTGGGGGCCGCCCCAGCCGGGCGGAGGGGCCCCCCAGGCGCCGGGCGGAGGCGCCTGTTGTTGCGGCCAGGCCGCGCGCGGCGGCGGGTGCGCGCCCGGCGGCCGCGCCTGGATCGGCGCTGGCGCTGCGAGGGTGTGGTGGGTCGTATGAATGTCCCCGGGCGTCGCTAGCCGGCGCCGCCTGCCCCGCCGCCTCCTCTTTCTCACCCGCCACCGCCATGGGCGACGCACGCCGGCCGCGCCGATCGCCGTCGGTGTCCTCATCCATGTCACTGACTGGTGGGGGCGGCATGGAGGCGTCGGGACCCTGGGAAGAGTGGCGGCGAGCGTCGTTTGCGGCACTCTCCCGGCGGGCGGGCCGGCGCCCGCCCGCCCGAGCTCCATCCGCCATGGACGCCGCCCCCCCCCCCATCAGCGTGCTCGTGGCGGGCGGCGCGTTCCGCCTGGACACGGTGCCTGCGGCCGCGCTCACGCCGGAGCTGTTGCGCGAGGTGGGAAAATGGAGAGGGAGAGGTAGAGAGAGCGACGTTGCGTGTGGCAATGGTGGCGGGGCCATCGACCGCCGGGAGGGGCAACACACCGTCCCTTCTCCTTCAGGTCCGCTGCGTCCACGCCCTCTGCTTCCCCGGCGACCCCCCCGCCCACCTGCCCGACGCCGAGTGGCTGGACCGGGCCGCGGTGTGCCACGAGGCGGGCGACTGCGTGTGGCTGCTGCTGTGGAGGGTAGAGGACAAGGGGTGGGGTGGCGGCCGCGGGGAGCTCGCAGCCATTTGCGCGGGCGCCCCCTACTCCACCTCCCTGTACGGCTTTGCTCTGGGCGTGGCGCCGGGGTGGCGCGGGGCGGGGCTGGGGCCCAGGATCATGCACGGCCTCCAAGCCGCGGCGCTCGCGCGCGGACGGTCTGCCGTCGCGGCGACAGTGGACGCGGCGTCGGAGAGGTTGCTGGCGTACTATGCGTCGCACGGCGGCGTCGTGGAGGCGACAGGTGTGGGGCGAGGGCGAGGGGCGAGGGGCGGTGGAGGCGCGCGCGCGGCGGCCGCCGGCCCACACCCTCCTCCTCCTCCTCCCTCCAGGCGTCACCGCGCCCGACTCGCCGCCGCCGCCCTCGGTGCGCGTCGTCAAGCGGTTTGACGCGGCCGAGCTGGAGCGGGTGACCGCGGAGGCCGACGCGCGGATAGCTTGGTCCCTCGCACGCCGGCGGCGCCGGCGCGCGGCTGCCGCGGCGGCCACGGTCGCGGCCGTGGTTGTGGCGGCCGCTTGGGCGGCTCGGCGGCCGCGGCGAGGGGCGACCGTGTGAACCCCGGGCCGCACGCGCGCGCCACTCCCCCGCCCGCGGCCGCGCGCCGATTGGCCCGCGCGCCCCCCTCACCATGTCGCTCGTGGACCGCACCCCCCTGCCCAGAGTCAGCACCGCGCTCGCGGCCGCGCTCGCCGCCGACGAGGAGCCCGCGCCCGCCGACGAGCCCCCTCCCCCGCCGCCGCCGCCGCCGCGCGCCGCGGCGGCCGACCTGCTGGCACTGACGGACAAGCTGCAGGCGGAGGACGCGGGTGGGGTGCTGCAGGCGGCGCCCGCGTTTCGGTGAGCCAAATGGGGGGAGGGTGGGGGGGGCGGGCGGCGCGCGGGCGCCCCCAGGCGCGGCGTGCCGTGCGGCGTCGCCCGCCTGCGGCGGCGGAATCGCGAATCGGCGAGCGCGCGCGCTGAGCGCGCGCGCTCGCGCGGGCGCGCGCGGCGATGCCGCGCGACGCCACCCGCGCCAATCCTCCCTCCCTCCCTCCCTCCTTAGCGATGCCGTCGACCGCGTGCGCGCCGGCGCCGGCGACGTCGCCCAGTTTGCGGCCGCGGTGCGGGCGACGTTGGGCGACGCCGTCTACTCCGCGTGGCCGTCGCGCAAGGCCGACGCCGTCGCCGCGTCCCGCCTGCTGGACGCCGCAAACGAGGGCCTGGCTGAGATCGAGGGGTCGGGCGTGGAGACGCCGACGACGAGCGCGCGGCCGCGGCCGACGTCGCTCGCGGCAGTCTCGGCCTTTTGGGCGGTCGACGCACCTCCGTCCTCCCTGCTCGACCTGCTCGCCCTGGGCGCGGTGCGCGGCGGCGGCCCGCCCCCCGCCGGCGCCCCGCGGGGCCGGCCGCGGGGAAGGGCGCGCCCGCGCGCTCGGCGCGGGGGGGGGCGCGCGCCCGCCGCGCCGCGGGCGGCCGGGGCGCCCCGCGGCTTGGGGGGGGGGGGGCGCGGCCCCCCCGCCCCCCCGCGGCCGGCCGGCGTCCCCGCGTTTGTCTCCGACCTCCCCCCCCCCCTGGCCTCCGAGATCGCCTGGATGCTGGAAGCCGTCACCGCGCGCGGCGACCCGCCGCCGCGCGCGGAGCCGGTCGCGCCCAAGGGGTCGGCGCGCGCGCGCGCCGCGTGCGAGGCCGCGGCGGACGCCCTGCGCGCGACGCACTCGGCCGAGGCCGTGCGCGTGCTCAACGTCGACCTCACCCCCGTCGCGGAAGGCCTGCGCCAGGGCGCGTACGATGACGTGGAGGCGCTCTGCACGGACGTCGCGGCCGCCGCGCGCGCCGCGGCCGAGGCCGCCGCCGATGCCGCGTCCCTGGACGTCCGCCGCGGCAAATTGCTGGGCACCGCGGAAGCCTTTGCCCACGCGCTCACCGGGGCGGTGTCGGAGCTGGTTCAAGAGCACGGCCCGTCGCCCGACGAGCGCGCGGCGGCCGCGTCGGCCGCCGTCGCCGCCTACGAGGCCGACGCCGCCGCCAACGCGGCCGTCATCCCCGGGCGCGGCGTGCCGCTGCCGCCCGCGATCGCGGCCAATTTCGAGCCCTTCTTCCACGGGCCGTGGCGCCGGCGGCCCTACGCGCCGCGGCCTTACGTCAAACTGACGGCCTACGAAGCCGCCCCCGAAGTCGCCTGGAAGCTGACGACCACCAAATCGGCCCAATGCGACGGCCAGCACTGCGTCACGGTCGGCGGCCTCGGCACGTACCGGCTGGAGCTCGAAAAATTCGACACCCACTGCGCGTGCCTCGCGCGCAACTGCGAGTGCGGGCCGGCGTGCGGGTGCCCACCCGACGCGTGCGCCAACCGGGCGGTGACCCGGCGCCAGCCCCTCGTGCCGGGGGTCGACGTACGCGAGGTGCACGCGTGGGGCGTCGACTGCTACACGCGGCGCAACGTCGTCGACGCGGTGCTCGAGTCCCAAGCGTTTGGCCCGCACGCCCCGCCCGACTACCGCGCCATGGCGGCCGCGGCCGAGGCGGCGGCGGCGGCCATGGCGCGCGGGGAGGCGATTCGGCGGGATGATGGAGGGGGCGGCGGGTCGAGGCCCGGGTCGGCGGCCGCCGCCGACCCGGCGCGCGAGGGCGCGACCGCCTGGGTCGAGCGCGTGCTCTACCCGGCCGTCAACCGCCAAGGGTGTGCTGGCTGGGACCTGGGGGCTGCGCTGGCCCAGGTGGCGGCCGCCGCCGAATCCTCGGGCGACGCCGCCGCGTCGACCGCCGCCGCCGCCGTCGGCGCCCGCCTCGAGGTCGTCGGCCCCGACTTTTTCCGGGTCCACCCCAAGGGCGTCGGCATGGTCTGCGTGCGCGAGGGCGGGTTGCCGCCCCTCACGTTCGTCGAGGAATACCTCGGCGTCGTCCACGCGCCGTGGCGCTGGTTTGAGATCCAGGACGCCATAAAAAAAGTGTCCCGTGACGAGCTCCCCGATTTTTACAACATCGTGCTCGAGCGCCCGCGGGACGACCCCGCGGGGTACGACTGCCTCTTTGTTGATGCGGCGTCCAAGGGTGCGTTTGCGTCGCGCATGTCGCACTCCTGCACGCCCAACTGCCAGGCGGTCGTCATGGCGTGTGGAGGGCGGCTCACTATTGCCGTCTACACGCTGCGCCATGTGCACGAGGGGGAGGAGCTGACGTTTGACTACGCGAGCGTGACCGAGTCGGAGAAAGAATTCCGCGAGGCCATCTGCCTCTGCGGCACCGCCGCCTGCCGGGGCTCGTTCCTCACCTACTCGGGCTCGCGCTCCTTCCAGGCGGTGATGTCGGAGCGGCACGGGGTGCTCGCGCGGCAAGCGGTCATCGTGAGGGCGGGGGACGCGGAGGTGACGGACGAGGATCGGGGCATTCTGGCCGAGTTTGGCGTTGGCGACGCGGCGCTCGGCCGCCCCGGCACCCCCGACCGTGTGCCGGCCTGGCTGGAGAAGTGGGCCGCGCTCGTGCTCCGCTTCGTCAAGGAGGAGCGCGAGCGCCTGCCCGCCGCCCTCCTCGCCCTCCCGCCCGCCCTCGGCGTCTACAACCAGACCGCGGCCGAGCTCGAAGCGCGCGGCGTGGCCGACTCCCGCCTCCAAAACGTGGTCATCACCGTCGACAAGGTCAAGTTTTGCCTGCGCCAGTCGGGCGCGCCCGCGTCGTCGCCCGCGCCGGTGCGCCGCCTGTCGGACGCGGACATCGTCGACCACCTGTGGCGCGGGCCCAAGTCGATCGCGCGCCGGCTGCTGCGCGCGGCGGCGGGGCCGCTGTCGAACGCTTCCGTCTCGCGCGCTGTCGCGGCCGCGACCACGGCCGGCGACGTGCGCCGCGCTCTGGAGCGCAACCCCGGGTTCCCCGCGCTGGAGCGGCTGGCGGAGGCGGTGCTGCAGCCGGCGGCCGACGCCGACGACGCGCGGGCCAAACTCTCCGGGCTCTCGGCCATGCTGCGCGAGCTCGACGCCGCGGCGGGCGGCGGCCACACCGCGGCCGCAGACCTCATCGCGCTCTACGCCGCGACGCGCGTCTGGTTCTTCGCCGACCGCTCCTTTGCGTCCTTCACCTCGTCCCCTGTCCAACTCTCGACCGCGGACCTCGGTGGCGGCGGCGGCAGCGGCGAGGCCGACCTGGAGCCGCTGGAAGGCGAAGCGGCCGCCGAGATGGAGGCCGCCGCGCAACAAGTCGCCGCCCCCCCCACCCACCCGCCCGCCCGCGGCTCCACCCGCACCGGCCTCGCCAAGAAATACGGCCCCTGGTTCATCTGGGGCCAGATGAGCGGCTGGTTCAAGCAGACGGTGTACGACCCGACCGCGTCGCTCTCGGCCGAGCGGCGCGGCACCATCTCCCTGCCCGACGTCGAGTCGGCCTACGGCGGCTCGCGCGCGCGCTACCAGGCCAAGGACCGGGACGCCATGCTGGAGCACATCGAGAAGCGGCCGGACGCGATGTGGAAGGTGGGCACGCTGTGGTCGTTTAAAAACGAGGCCAAGATTTACGGGTCGCCCGTGTTTGACTCGCGGTGGGCGGAGCTGACGGGGGAGTTTGGGGACCCGATGCCGGGGTTGGTTGGGGGGTTGCGGTCGGCGTGGGTGCCGTACGGGGCGGTCAAGGGGGGGGGGAGGCCGTCGGCCGTGGCGGTGCCGCCGGCGCCGGCGGCGGCCGTGCCCGCCCCACCGCCGCCGCCTCCGCTTCCGCTTCCGACGGGCGACCTGCTGCTGGAGCCGATGGATGTGGGGCTGGACCTGGGGGCGGAGGGGCTGGCGGGCGAGTGAGAGGGCGCGGGAGGTCGGGGGGCGGGCGTGCAGTCGGGCGCGCGCACCGGCGTCGGCTCTCTCTCTCTCTCTTTCTCTCGCATGTGCGTATACTTCATGTGGGATTAGCGCGGCGTCATTGCGTCGCTCCGCACTTGATATTTCGCACAGCGCCGCAGCCGCCCCACGAAGGGCCGGCCGGCCGCCGCCGCCCGGTCCCGGTGCCCGGTACGGGCACCGGGGTGGCCGAGTGCCCAAGCGCGCGCGCGCCGCGGCCGCGGCCGCCCGGCCCGGGCGGCCGCCCGGCCCGGGTCGCGGGCGTGGGGGGGCCCGCCCCGGGGCCCGCCC
>Ga0315283_10001730_pt1 | contig 17783 bp, 15 predicted proteins | sample YL17G09_0_MG_FD_204541 | JGI IMG/M metagenome (GOLD analysis project Ga0315283, IMG submission 204541) | Sediment microbial communities from Yellowstone Lake, YNP, Wyoming, USA - YL17G09_0 | ecosystem: Environmental > Aquatic > Freshwater > Lake > Sediment | place: USA: Wyoming | collected... | reverse complement strand
ACCCGGGCGGAACGAGAGGACGTGCGGCGCGAACTGGGTGTCGACCCGCAGGAGATCGTCGCGATCTACACCGGGAAGCTCACGCCCGAGAAGCACACCGGGCTGCTGGTGCAGGCCGTCGGACGGCTCAGGCAGCGCGGCCTGCCGTTCAGGGCGCTCGTGATCGGCGAGGGTCCCCAGCGCGACGAGATCGCGGCGATGGAAAACGTGGTGACGCTCCCGTACCAGCGATATGATCGTCTCGCGCGCTATTACCGCGCCTCCGACGTGGCGGTGTGGCCGACCAACGAGAGCACGTCGATGCTGGATGCGGCCGCCTGCGGTCTCCCGCTGATCGTCAGCGACGGCATCGTCTACCGGGACCACGTCGACGGGAGCGGGTTGGTGTACACGATGAACGACCTGGATGCCCTCGTCGCCGCGCTCGAGCGGCTGTCGGCCCCGGAGGAGCGGGCGCGGCTGGGGGCGATTGGCGCCGAGAAGATGGCGACGCGCTTCTCGTGGCTCGATCACGCGAGGCGGCGGCTCGACGAGTACGAGGCGGCGACGGTCGCGCGCCGGGCGGTGCGCCCGTGAGCGCCCTGTCCCGCCTGCTGTGGATCGCGTGGCGTGTCCGTTCGCGCCTCGCGCGGCAGATTCGCCGGACGATGTTCAGCGGCATCGCGACCCTGGACCGCACGGCCACGCTGCTCGAGACGGCCCGCGTCGTGAATCTCGCCGGGTCCAAGGCGCAGGTGCAGGTCGGCGCGGGCACCGTGGTCGCCGGCGAGCTGCTGGTGTTCGCCCACGGCGGCCGGATTACGATCGGCGACTGGTGCTATGTCGGCGAGGGCACGCGCATCTGGTCGGCGCAGTCGGTGACCATCGGCCATCGGGTCCTCGTGTCCCATGGCGTCAACATCCACGACTGCGATTCACATCCGCGCGATGCGGCGGAGCGCCACCGGCACTTCCGGGATCTGTGCGAGTCGGGGCATCCGCGGACGCTGGACTCGGTGGCAAACGCCGCGGTGGTGATCGAAGACGACGTCTGGATCGGGTTCAACGCCATCGTGCTGAAGGGCGTCAGAATCGGCGCCCGCAGCATCATCGCGGCGGGCAGCATCGTCACGCGCGACGTGCCCGCCGACGGTATCTACATCGGCAAGGCGCTGGCGGGAAGGCTGTAATGGCCACGGTTCGTGAGAGCAGGTTCTGGGAGCCCCTGTTGGAGAAGTACGGTCGCAGCCCGTCGATCGCGCTGTGCCGCGTGCCCGAGGTCGAGTATCTGTCGCAACTGCGGCTCGAGCCGCCCGTGCTCGACCACTGCTGCGGCGACGGGTACATTGCCGGCCTGTGTTTTCCCGACGCCAGCATCGACGTCGGTGCCGATCTGAGCCAGGCCGCGCTTGACGAGAACATGGCGCGCGGCCGTCACGTGAAGACGCTGTGCGCCGATGCCGGCAAGCGGATGCCGCTCGACGATGCCAGCATCGGCACGGTGTTCAACAACAGCGGCATCGAGCACATCGAGAACCTCGAGGGGGCCGTCGCCGAGATCGCCCGCGTGCTCAGGCCCGGCGGCCAGTTGCATTTCAACGTCCTTAACAGCCGCTACTTCGAGTGGTGGCCCCACTCCCCGGACGCGCTCGCCGACTACCGCCGGTATCAGCCGTTTCATCATGCCCTCGACGAGGCCGGCTGGACGGCCGTGCTGAGCCGGCACGGGCTCACCGACGTCCGGTTCCGCAACTACTTCCCGCGGCCGACGGCGACGGTCCTGGCGGACTACGACTACCGCTACAGCGCCTTCTACGCCCGGCGGCGGCTCTCGCCGGCCGTCGGCCTGACCGTCGTCGCTCCCGTCGAGACGCTGCGCCGCCGCTGGCGGGAGCGCTTCGGCGGCCTGGAGTGGGAAGCCGCTCCGGGGCAGGGGGCGGGCTTTCTGGTCAGCGCGAGGCGCGCGCGCTGATGGAGACCTCGCGCCACGGCACGTGGGAAGAAGCCGTCCGCTGGCTGCTCGAGCAACCGGGCCAGCAGCAGGTGGTGCTGGACTGTTACTACGATCAGCCGACCCGTGTCGCGTCGGAGCGGTACGCGCGAAGCGCCGAGTGGATCGCGGTGCGCGCATTGCTGGGCGCGCTGCCGCCGACGGCCGTCGATATCGGGGCGGGACACGGCATCACCAGCGCGGCGCTGGCGAGTGCGGGCGTATCGGTGGTGGCCGTGGAACCCGATCCCAGTGACCTCGTCGGCCGCGGGGCGATTGTGCGCCTGGCATCCGAGCTGGGTGTGCCCATCGAGGCGAGGGACGGCACCGCCGAGGCGATCCCCGCGCCGGACGGCGCGTTCGACCTCGGGCTGGCCCGGCAGGTGCTCCACCACGCGCGCGATCTGGGCGCGGCGTGCCGCGAGATCTTCCGGGTGCTGCGGCCCGGAGCGCCGTTCCTCTCGATCCGTGATCACGTGATCTCCGCGCCGGCCGATCTGCCCGTGTTCCAGGCGGCCCATCCGCTCCACCGGCTCTATGGCGGCGAGAACGCGTTCCGGGAGCGCGAGTACCTCGACTCGCTCCGGTCGGCGGGTTTCGTGATCGAGCGCGTGATCCGGCCGTTCGATTCGGTGATCAACTTCGCGCCGCACACACCGGACACGCTGCGCGCCGCCATCGTCGACCTCGCCCGCCGGGTGCCGCTCGGGGCCGCTGCAACCGCAGCGCTGCTGCGCCATGATGCCCTCTTCGATGCGGTCCGGTCCCTGATGTCCCGCGTGGATCGCCGGCCCGGCCGGCTCATCTCGATTCTGTGCCGGAAACCGGGGGAGGCCTCGCGTGGCTGACGCCTGGGTCACCGGCGCACGCGGCTACATCGGGCGGCACGCCGCCCGGGAACTCGCCAACCGCGGCCATCGCGTGCACGGCATTGGCCATGGTGCGTGGGTGCAACCCGATCGGGAGGCCGCAGGCGTGTCGTCGTGGCTCAACTCGGGCGTGACGGCGGCGGGTCTCGACGTCCTGGCCGGACAGGTCGGGCTGCCATCGGTCATCCTGCACCTGGCCGGCGGTTCGATGGTCGGGGCGTCGATCGCGGCACCACGCGAGGACTTCGAGCGGACCGTGACCGCGTCCGCCGAACTGGTCGAGTGGGTGCGGACCCGCGCGCCGACGACTCCCATCGTTGCGGCCTCGAGTGCGGCGGTGTACGGGGATGGATGGGACCGGCCGATTCCCGCCGACGCAGCCGTTCGGCCGTGTTCGCCATACGGGGCGCACAAAGCCGCCATGGAGACGGTCCTGGCAGGGTACGCGCGCAGCTTCGGCATCCGCGTCGCCATCGTCCGTCTGTTCTCGGTGTACGGCGCCGGGCTGGAGAAGCAGTTCATCTGGGACCTGTGCTGCCGGCTGGCTGGCGCAGGCGCCGAGCTTCAGATCGACGGCACGGGTGACGAGACCAGGGATTTCGTCTACGCGTCGGACGCCGCGTTCATGCTCGCGTCGGCTGCCGAACATGCGTCGGCCGAGATGCCCGTGTTCAACGGCGGGACCGGAGATCCGGTGACGATGGCCTCGCTGGCGGGGCGGTTGGCGGCGGCATGGCCGTCGTCGTGTGCGTTGCGCTTCAGCGGCCGCGTGCGCAAAGGCGATCCGCGCCATCTGATCGCCGACATGCGTGCCTCCGCGGTGATTGCGCCGCCGACCTTCGTGTCCCTCGACGCCGGGATCGCCCGGGCCGTCGAGGTGGCCAGGGCGCGGCTTGGACGGACCTGAGTCGGGACCACCGGTGCTTCGCGCGGCCTTCACGCTTTTCGGCGGATCCACATACTGGACGGGCGGGGTCAACTACTTCCGGAACTGCTTCCGCGTGCTTCGACGGTACCCGGAAGCCGGCGTGATGCCGGTCCTGTTCGTGTCGCCCGACATGCCGAAGGCCGATGTCGAGACGCTGGCGGCCGAACTCGGCGAACCGCCGGTCGAGGCCGAGTGGCTGGCGGTCGCCGGACGGGCGCGCCGCTTCGGGCTGACCTTGTTGCGCGGATCGGACACGCGGGCGTTGCGCGCGTTCCGCGACCATCGCGTCGACGTGGTGCTCGAGGCCAGCGAGTACTACGGTGTCCGGTTTCCGCTGCCGATGCTGACATGGGTGGCGGACTTCCAGAGTCATTACCAGCCTCAGCACTTCTCGTGGCGCGCGCGCTGGCGTACGTATCTCGGCAGACGCCTGCAGTTTGTCGGGAAACGGTTGATCCTGCTGTCGAGCAATGACGCGGCCGCCGACAGCGCCAGGTTTTATCCGCCGAGCCGCGGCCGGACCGTCGTCGTGCCGTTTGCGGTGCTTCCCGCCGAAGGGTTCCGGATCGATCCCGCCGTGCCGGCGCACCACGGCCTGCCGGAGCGCTACTTCTATCTGCCGAATCAGTTCTGGCAGCACAAGAACCACGAGGTGGTGATCGAAGCGCTGGCGCTGCTGAGGAACGATCCGGGGATCGTCGTCGCCGCCACAGGAAGCCCTGTCGACCACCGGAATCCCGGCCACTTCGAGCGGCTACAAGAGCGCGTGGCCGCGCTTGGCCTCCCGGCGCGCTTCCGGTTTCTCGGCCTCGTCCCGGGAAGCCACGTGCCTCAGTTGGCCGTGCAGAGCGTGGCCGTGGTCAACCCGTCGTTCTTCGAGGGCTGGAGCTCCACGGTCGAAGAAGCGAAGTCGTTCGGGGTGCCGCTCGTGCTGTCCTCGATTGCCGTGCATCGGGAGCAGGCCCGTGACGCCGCGTGGTATTTCGATCCCAAGTCGCCCGACAGTGCCGCTGCGGCGTTGCTGCAGGCGTGGAGGGCTCCGTCGGTCGCGGCGGCGGAACGGCTCGGGCGCGCTGCGGCGTCAGCCGACGTCCGCACCCGGGAATTCGCACAGCGGCTTGGAGCCGCCTTCCGTCGTGCCGCGGGACGAGCGTCGGGACACGCCGATCCTTCGACAGGTCCCCGGGTGTGACATGCGGGTCCTGATCATCAGTTGCGTGTATCCGCCCGAGCCGGTGGTGTCCGCGCAGACCAGCGCGGATCTCGCGCGGGCGCTGGCCGAACGCGGCCATGCGGTCACCGTGGTGACGACCTTTCCGAACCGCCCGGCGGGTGAGGTGTATCCCGGGTATTCGCGCCGGCTCTTCCGCAGAATGCCGTCAGCGTCCGGCGTCGCGGTGCTGCGGTGCTTCGCGCTGCTGTCCCCACGCTCGCGACTGCTGAGCCGCCTCCTCGAGAACCTGTCGTTCGGCGTGACCGGTTGTATCGCCGTTCTCCTGCAGCCTCGGCCGGACGTCATCTACGCGAACACCTGGCCCATCATCGCCACCGGCCTCCTCTGCCTGGCAGCGCGGCTCCGGAGGATCCCGGTGGTGGTCAGCCTCCAGGATGTCTATCCGGAATCGCTCGTCGTCCAGGGGCGGCTACGGCCCGAGGGCCGCGTGGCTCGGCTGCTGCGGCGCATGGACACGGCCATCGCGCACAGCGCCGCCGCCCTGGTGGCGATCTCGCCGTCGTTTGCGGCGCTCTACCAGGCGACACGGCACGTGGCGCCCAAGAAGGTCGCCGTGATTCCGAATTGGATCGACGGTCGAACCATCGATCCGGATGATGCGCGGGCGGCCACCGTCCGCGGCGAGTTCGGGATCCCGGCGGATGCGCGACTCGTGGTCTACGGCGGGAACGTCGGTGTGGCCGCGGGCGTCGAGACACTCATCGACGCGTTCCATCTTCTGGCAGCGGATCACCTCCATCTCCTGATCGCCGGGGAAGGGAGCCAGCTCGATGACTGCAGGCAGCGGGCGCGCGAACAGGCCGCCGGAGCGGTGTCGTTCTGCACGCCCTGGTTGACGGCCGATACCTCGCGCGTCCTCGGCGCCGCCGACCTGCTCGTGCTGCCCACGCGGGGCCGGCAGTCGCTGGCGTCGGTGCCTTCGAAGCTCATCAGCTATATGCTCGCGGCGCGGCCGATCATCGCGCTGGCTGATCGGGAGTCGGATCTTGCCAGGGTGGTGCAGTTGTCGGACTGCGGCTGGGTCGTGCCGCCCGACCTGCCCGCGGCTCTGGCGGAGCGGTTGCGCACGGTCACGGCATTGCCGGCGCAGGAACTGGCTCGGCGGGGCCAGGCCGGCCGGGCGTATGCCCTCGGGCACTTCGTGAGTGACATCTGCCTGCCGATGGCCATCCGCGTCGTGGAGGAGTCGCCGGACCGCCTCGACCAGATCGTCGCCGTTCACCTCGATGCGTTTCCCGGCTTCTTCATGACCCAGCTGGGGCGCCGGTTCCTCCGTGCGTACTATCGCTGCGTGGTCCAGTACGAGGGCGGCATCCTGCTGACCGAAGACCGGGCTGGCGAGTGCATCGGATTCGTCGCCGGCTTCATGGAGCCCGCCGGGTTCTACCGGGCACTCCGCCGCCGGCGGCTTCGGCTGGCATTCGCCGCCGGTGCCGGTCTGGTGACACGGCCGTGGATGATCGGGACCCTGCTGGCCGACTACGGTCGGGCGGGGGGGGCGGCACGGCAGCCTGCCGGACCGCGCACGGCGGAGCTCTCGTCCCTCGGGGTGAAGCCGACGGCCGCAGGGGGCGGCCTCGGCTCCCGGCTCGCGCGCGGGTTCATCGAGGCTGCCGGGGCGCTGGGGGCGGAGCAGGTGAGGCTGACGACCGACACCCACGGCAACGACTCCGTCAACGCGTTCTACCAGCGGCTGGGCTTTACCCTCGTACGAAACCTGGAAGCCCGCCGCGGCCGCTGGCTGAACGAGTACGAGTTCCGCATTCGCAAGGACTGAGCCCGCACGAGGGCCCGATCGAGCCGGAACGCTCCGGCCCACATCAACAACGAGCAACGCCTTCAGAGAACCTCATGGCCTACTTCAAGCATGAATCCGCCTACGTCGACGTGCCCTGCGTCATCGGGGACGGGACGAAGATCTGGCATTTTTCCCACATTCAGACGGGCGCGACGATCGGCACCGGCTGCATCTTCGGCCAGAACTGCAACGTCGCCAACGACGTCGTCATCGGCTCGAACGTCAAGGTCCAGAACAACGTGTCGATCTACACCGGGACCGTCATCGAAGACGATGTGTTCCTCGGCCCGTCGTGCGTGCTGACGAATGTCACCAATCCTCGCTCGCAGGTGCTTCGCCATTCACTCTACGAACGGACGCTGCTCAGACGAGGCTGTTCCATCGGCGCGAACGCGACAGTGGTGTGTGGCACCACGGTGGGGAGGTACGCGTTCGTTGCGGCAGGCTCCGTCGTGACCAAGGACGTGCCCGACTACGCCCTGGTCGTCGGGGTGCCTGGTCGAGTAGTCGGATGGATGGGGCGTCACGGCGTCCGTCTGGGTGCCCCCGGGGCCGACGGGGTGATGACCTGTCCAGAGTCCGGCCTGCGCTACCGGGAAGTCCAGCCGAACGTCGTGCGGTGTCTCGACCTCGACGAAGATGCGCCGCTGCCGGAGAAGATGAGCGTCGGCACGCAGCCGTACCGGACGCTCGTACCCAGGACATCCTGAGGGGCACGGTCACGTTCGCGGCTCGTCGCGAAGCCGGCCCCGGCACGGCGGCCGACCGATTCGCTACTCCCCGTGCCGGTAGAGCTTGATGAAGTTGTGGGTCAGGCTGCCGACCAGCGTCGCGATCAGCGTCAGCGCGACAATCAGCACGAAGTAGAGCCCCACGGCCCACGCGGTCAACGACCGGTTGGTCTGTTGCGTGAACGGGCTCGTCACGGCGAACAACGTCGTGGTGGGGCTCAGGTTCAGGGCCGACACCTCCCGATAGATGGCTTCGGTCATCGTGATGCCTTTGACGATCTCGTCGAAGGCGTCTGCCGACCGCCGATTGATCATCGCCACCAGTTCCGGCGAACCCACCGCTCTCGCCCCGGCCGACCGCCCTTTCAACTCCTTCACAAGGTCGTCGTAGTACGCGACCTCGCGGCTCCGCGATGCCATCTTGTTGCTTTCGTCGATGACCCGGTCGGTGAGCTTGCGCTTGTAGTCGGAGTCGGCCTTCGCGGTGGAAAGCGCCATGATGCGGTCGAGAAACGACTGATCGAGCAGGGGCGTCACCGGCGAACTCCCGGTCCCGGCGCTCCCGACCGCCCTGGCGTCACCGAGACCGGTGCCGCCCTGGGTGGAGAACGTCCGCACCGAAGCCTGGAGCGCGTTGACCCGCTCAGCCGATTCCTGCTGCTCCTGGCGCAGCTGGAAGAGCTGGTTGCTGGCATAGAGCGATAGCGCACGAAGGTCCCGGGTGATGCCCTCCGAACGAATGACGCCGAGCAGCGGCTCGAGCTCGAAGCGCACGACGTCCTCGAGCTGTGCCCGCACTTCCGCCAGCGTCACATGGTTGTCGCCGACGCGAATCGTCTTCGCGCCGGGCAGCTTGCTGATCTGGTCAATCGTCGCGAGCACGCGCGCGGTCTTCGCGCGCAGGATGTCGATCGCGATCAGGTAGTCTTCGCGCTTCAGGAGGCTGCGGTCGAGGATGCTCGGGGAGAGCACGTCGACGTTGTACTGCATCCCGCCTTTTCGCAGTTCGGCCTGTTCCGACCAGGTTCTCAGAATGTCGAGCAGCACCTTGTTGACCAGATCGGGCGGCATCGTGGTCAGGCGCTCGTTGCGGAGCATGCTGATGGTATAGACCGGATCGACCAGTGCCTGCCGCTTCTGCTTGAATTCCTCTTCGATCCGGGCCCGATCCACCGGGCTCAGCTTGGTGTCGGCGAGCCGGGAGGCGTATTCAGCGGCCAGGATGTCGATCTCCGGGTTCGACTGGAGAATCACGACCGAGTTCTTGAACTGATCGTACTTCCAGTACCGCTGCAGGTCGTCGACCCTGTAGACCTCGGTGAGGACCGGTGCCGCCACGATTTCCGACGCGCTGAACACGGAGCCGTTCGGGTACTGCCCCGATTCGGCGCCCTCGAAGAGCAGGCGGAACTGGAGCGAGCCGGACCGCTGGACCGGCGTGATGAGAAACACCCCGAGGACGAAGACCAGATAGAGCCCCGCCACCGTTGCGACGATCGCCCAGATCACCTTGCGGTAGACCCAGAGCGTGTCCAGAAACGGCTTCAGCGAAATCTCGGGGTCCGCATCGACGGGCGTCTCGCCGCCGCTTGGAGGCGTCTGGGTTCGCTGCTTCGCGTCGTCACTCATGGTCATGCTCCCCGTCCGCCAATGGACCTCTCATTGTAGTCTACATCCTGCGCGCCGCCCCGGCCCACTCGGCGGTGGACGAGCCGTGGCCGCCGAGCACAGAATATGAGAGCGGTTTCCGCGTCCGTGCGTGTGCGTGACCTCCGGTGTGTGCCCGCGACGGCCGGCGGGGCGCCGCGGGCCAGAGGTCGCATCCGTGGTCACGCGCGTTGCGGGGGTATGGTTCCGTAGTTCGTTGTATGTGGGGGATGGATGTCGCTACTACGAGCAGATTCGCGCATCTATGTCGCCGGTCACACAGGACTGGTGGGATCGGCGATTGAACAGTGCTTGAAACGGCACGGGTTCTCGAACCTCCAGACGGCCACGATGGAGCAGCTCGACCTGCGCGACCAGGCGGCCGTGAACTACTGGTTCCGGGCGAACCGGCCGGAGTTCGTCTTCCTGGTGGCGGGAACGGTCGGCGGCATACTGGCGAACTCCACCCGGCCGGCGGAGTTTATCTACGACAACATGATGATCCACGCCACGGTCGTGCACGCGGCGCATCTGTTCGGGGCTCGAAAGCTGCTGTACCTGGGAAGCTCCTGCATCTATCCGCGCGAATGCCCGCAGCCGATCAAGGAAGAGTACCTGCTCACGGGGCAGCTGGAACCGACCAACGAGGCGTATGCGTTGGCGAAGATCGCCGGGATCAAGCTCTGCCAGTCGTACCGGCGGCAGTACGGCTGCGACTTCGTCTCGGGGATGCCGACGAACCTCTACGGGACGCGTGACAACTTCGACCTCAACAGTTCCCACGTGCTGCCCGCGCTCATCCGGAAGTTCCACGACGCCAAGGTCAGCGGATCGCGCGACGTCGTCGTCTGGGGGACCGGCACGCCGAAGCGCGAGTTGCTGCACGTCGACGACCTCGCGGATGCCTGCCTGTTCCTGATGCAGCACTACGACGACGCCCTGCACATCAACATCGGGACGGGTGTCGACCTGTCGATCGGCGAGCTTGCCCGGATGGTCGCCGATGTCGTCTACCCGGCGGCGACCATCGTGTTCGACACGACGAAGCCCGACGGAACGCCGAGGAAGCTGCTCGACGTGTCGCGCCTCCACGCCCTCGGATGGAGCCACCGGATCGAACTTCGGCAGGGCATCGAGTCGACCTACCAGTGGTTCCTGGAACATGTGCATTCCGCCAGGGGGATTGGGCCGGCGTCGTCAGTCGCGCCGTAGGCCATCGGAACGGAGACGGCGGCCGTGCGGCATACCGGTGCCCACGGCCGTCGTTTTGTACTCCGGTTCCTATGGTAGTGTTAGGCCCATTGACACGCCTCCTCATCGGATCCCTGATCGGGCTCGTCACGCTCTGGCTCGCGTTTCGGGGCCACGGGCTCGCCGCGCTTGGCCAGGCCGTGGGCCAGGCGCACGCGGCCGGAGTATGGCTGGCGCTGGCGTCGGTCGGCGCGACACTGTTCGTCGTCACAGTCCGGTGGCAGGTGCTGTTCGGCAGGGGCGACATACCGGCAGAGCCAACGCCCGACCATCAACACACTCCGCGACCAGGAACCGGCGCCGTCCGGTTGGTTCCTTCGCTCCGCGCCCTGTTCGCCGCGCTGATCCTGGGCCAGGCCACCAACATCGTACTGCCCATCCGCATTGGTGAATTATTGCGCGTCTATGTCGCGAGCCGGGCCGGTTCCGTGCCGGTGTCGGGCGTCCTCGCCACGGTGGTCGTCGAACGACTCGCGGACGTGGCCATGCTGGCGCTGGGGGCCAGTGTCCTGGCCGTCTACGTGGCGCTGCCGGACTGGGTCGTCGGACCGACGCGCGCGTTGGCCGTCACGGGGCTGATTGCTGTGGGCGCGATCGCGGTGATCGTGCTCGCCGGTGGGAGGCTCTCGGCGTTCATTCAGGCGAGGGTGGCGGCCTCCGCCAGCAGGAACCGCACGATCCAGCGCCTCGCCCACCACGGCGCCCTGGCGGTGGGAGAGGCGACCAACCTTCGGGACTGGCGGACGCTCTCGGCTGTCGCCGCGCTGTCGGTGCTGAGTCTCGTGCTGTCGGCATCGACGAACTACCTGCTGTTCCGCGCCTTCGACATGCCGCTCCCGTTTGTGGCAGCCCTGTTCCTGTTGCTCGTCCTGGCGGTGGGGACGGCGCCGGTGTCCACGCCCGGCAATCTCGGCGTCTTCCAGTACCTCACCGTCCTTGCCCTTGGCGCATATGGCGTGGACGGCACGAAGGCGTTGGCCTACTCGATGGTGCTGTACGCGGTGGCGCTCGGGCCGAAGCTCGTCATCGGGGCGATCGTGTTCGGGATCGTGACGAAACGAGGCGTGCTGGAACCCGGCATCTGGGCGAAGCTGCGAGGCCGTGAATGAGCCTGCGCCATGTGCCGGTGTCGGTCGTCGTCCCCTGCCGAAACGAGCGCACGCATGTCGGCGCGCTCATCGAGGCCCTTCGCCGCCAGCAGGTGCCGCCGGGCGAGATCGTGGTGGTGGACGGCGGATCGACGGATGGCACGAGCGACGTGCTGCGGCGGGTCCAGGATTCGGACCACAGCGTTGGCGTGAAGGTCCTTATCCGTCAGGACGCGACGATTCCGGAGGCGGTCAATGCCGCCGTCCGCGAGGCACGTGGCGAGGTCATCGTCCGCCTCGATGCGCACTCCGAGCCGTCCGAGATCTACATCGCCCGCGCACTCGAGCGCCTGGCAGAAGACCGCGCCGGCGTCGTGGGCGGCGTGTGGCACGTGGCGCCCGGAGCGGATACGGCGACCGCGGCCGCGATCGCGCGGGCGGCGTCACATCCACTGGGTGCGGGCGACGCGGCCTATCGAATCGGCCGCCACCTCACGGATCCGGCGGACGTGGACACGGTCCCGTTCGGATGCTTCCGCAGGGACGTGTGGGAGCGCCTGGGGGGACTCGACGAGTCGCTGCTCTTGAACGAGGACTACGAGTTCAACTACCGCGTGCGCCAGGCGGGGCTGCGCGTCATCCTCGACCCGGGCATCCACTGCACCTACTTCGCCAGGCCGACGCTCGGCGCCCTGGCCACGCAGTACTTCCGCTACGGCTGGTGGAAGGTGCAGATGCTGCGCAAGCACCCGGAGTCGCTTCGCTGGCGCCAGGCAGTGCCGGCACTGTTCGTGGCGGCGCTGGTGCTGCTGGCGGCGCTCGGCGTCGCGTGGTGGCCTGCCTGGCTGCTGCTGACGGCGCAGGTCGGTGTGTACGGCGCGGCGGTCGCCGGGACGTCGTTGCGCATCTGCCTGCGGGAAGGGGGATGGGCGCGGCTGTTGCCGCTTTGCGGCGCGTTCGCGACCATCCATCTGGCGTGGGGCGCAGGTGCGCTGATCAACGTCGCGACGATGGGCAGGTGGGGACAGAAGCGGCGACGAGGCGCAAACGGATCGCCGGGGCTGACCGCCTCCGCCAAGGCTACGGCGGTCCACCCAGGTGAGTTGCGAGGGCGGAAGTTCTGGCGCAGGTGAATCGGATGAGCATCGACACCACGCGCGGCCTTCAGCGCTCGGAGCATCGCCTGCTGCTGCTGGCTGGCGACACGGCCGTGGCCTGCGTGGCGGTGGTGGCCGCGCTGTGGATCTGGAGCCTCACCACGGGGTTTTCGTTTGACGTCTTCTTCCTGCGCAGGTGGAGCATCTTCACCACACTCATCCCGGTCTGGGTCCTGCTGCTCGCACCCTCGCGGCGGTTGAGAGCGGGGCTCTCCCTTGAACAGACGTGGCGGACGCTTCTGGGGGCGACCGCAACGGTGGCTGGCGCCTATCTGCTCGCCTATTTCTACGCCCCGCGAGCGGTTCTTCCGCGCCTGCCGGCCCTCTATTTCCTCTGGGAAGCGGCGCTGCTGACGCTCGCGTGGCGGCTCTGCTACCTCTACGCCCTCTCGCGCGGGTTCATGCGCCGCCGAGCGCTGCTGGTGGGCGACGCTGCCGCTGCCGAGCGGATGGCCGCGCTGCTGGCGACTCATGCGCCGGATACGGAAGTCGTCGCGAGGTTTGACCCGACCGCGACCGTCTCGGCCGCGTCCACCCCAACAGCCACGGACACGACGCTGGATGCCATCGTCCGAGAACTCGCGGTGGGTGAGATTCTCCTCGCGGGGTGCACCGTGCTTCCAACCCCGGTTCTCCAGTCACTGGTGCGCTGGCAGGAACAGGGCGTCGACGTCATCCCGATGACGTCGGAGTACGAGCAGGCGTTGATGCGGGTGCCGATCGCCGATCTGGAGCCGGACTGGATGTTCACGTCGCTGCCAGAGTGGGTGCGCGCACGGGATGCCTCCCGGGCCGTGAAGCGGCTTGTGGATGTGGTCGGCGGACTGCTGGGCCTGGCTGTGCTCATCGTGTGCACGCCGGCGGTGGCGGCGCTCACGTTGATCGACTCTGGCCGCCCGGTGTTCTACAGGCAGCGGCGCCTCGGGGCAGGTGGTCGCGGGTTCGACGTGATCAAGTTCCGCACGATGATTCACGCGGCGGAGTCAGACGGTCCGAAGTGGGCCGTTTCGGACGATCCTCGCGTGACGCGTGTCGGGCGATGGCTGCGCCGCTCCCGCCTCGACGAACTGCCGCAAGTCATCAGCATCCTGCGCGGCGACATGAGCATCGTCGGCCCGCGACCCGAGCGTCCGGAGTTCGTCGAACAGCTGGAGCGCGAGGTCCCGTTCTACCGCACGCGTCTGATGGTGCGGCCGGGACTGACGGGCTGGGCGCAGGTGAACACACCATACGGCGACTCGGTGGACGGCGCGACGCTGAAGCTCGAGTACGACCTCTACTACATCAAGCACCGATCGTTCCTCTTCGATGCGTGGATCGTGCTGCGCACGGTGGGCACCGTGATGACGATGGGAGGGCGGTAGGTGAGCGGACGATACCTCGCCGGCGCGCTGGTGGCCATCGCACTGCTCACCTTCGCGATGCCGCCGCTCCTTGCGCGCCAGGTCAGCGCGGCGCGCGTGGCCCGCGCGAACGGGGAGGCCGGTCGAATCGCGAACCTGGCGGCGACCGACGATGGCACGGCAAACGGCCTCATCCCTGCTGCGTTCCGCCTGGACCCGATCGTACTGGCGGGGCCTGGAATCGCACCGAAGTTCGCTGAGGCAACAGCGTGGCCGGAGCAAAGAGCCACGTCACCGTTCTCTGCTCAGCCTGATCCGTGGGGGAATCACTACGTCATCGTCATGACGACGCGTGTCAATGCCACCACTGTCGTACTGTCGGCCGGGCCGAACGGGGTGGTGGAGACGCCGTTCGGAGTGACGACGGGTGGCGGGGATGACATCGTCGTCACGCGACGAGCCCGCTGAATATGGGCTACTGGTGTTTGGCGTCCGGGCGGCCAAGGCGAATGACCGCAGACGCGCCGGCCGGCGCGGTGACCGTCAGGTCGACGCGGCGATACGGACGATTCCGGTCGGGCGGAATGATGAAGCCGACAACCCGCCACTGGTCGTCGGCGAGGGTCAGGTGGCGGGCAATCCGGCCGTCGAGCATCAAATCGACTTCGACCGGTGTCGCGCCAGCATCGACGTCGCGGCGAACCGGCACATCGAGCCAGTAGCTCTGCGTGTAGACGAAAAACGTCGCCCGGCTCTTCACCACCTTATAGTCGCGGTCATCACCGGCCGTGGACCAGTGGTCGGCCAGGCCGTAGCTCGCCAGCGCGTAGTTCACGTTTTCGGTGCCTTGCCAGATTCGCAAGGGGACCGAGACCGCCAGCAGGACCAGGAAGCCGGCAACCAGGCGGGCGCGCCAGTCGTCGACTTGAGGCCTGGCGCCGGGGCGGGAATCCCGGCCTTCACGTGGAACTCCGGCGGCCAGCGCGACGCCCAGCATGATCCAAAACGGAAATGCAACGACTTCCACGGCCAAAGGGCTGCCGGCCATGCAGGTGATGAGGAACGAGACAATGCCGACGATCACCGACCCAAGCACGGCGTCGTGGCTCCTGCGACACTCGATCCAGGCCCGCCAGAGTATGCCCGCGAACATCACGGCAAAGAACGCGCCGCCGGTCAGGCCCAATTCAGCCGTCATCTGCACGAAGTGGTTGTGCGCAGGAAACCCGACGCTGCCCCAGTAGGGCAGGAGTACCGGGTCGACCACGAACGGGCCGCTTGTGAACCTGAATTGTCCGATGCCGACGCCGAAGAGCGGATGGGCGGCCACCATCTGCGCACCGTACTTCCACATCGTCAGCCGGGATTCGAGCGACAGCAGAATGGGCCATGTCTGCGACGAGTGTCCCAAACGCTGCAGCAGCGCATACCCGAGCAGGGCGATAGTCGTGAGTCCGGCGGCCGTGGCGCCGCCGCTGAGCCACCAGTTACGCCTGCCCACTCGCGCGACCGCTGTCACCACCAGCGCCACCGCGAGTGCAGCGATGGCCGACATCATGGCCAACCGGCTCCCGGTCATCCACAGTGCACCGACCAGCACTAGTGTACCCATGGGGGCCAGCGTCAAGATCAGCAGCCGGCCCCAGATTCCGGCGCCTCGGAGCCGACTGAATCCGCCCCAGACCAGGGCGCCGGTCACTGGCAGGAACAGCACGTAGTGCGACGCGGCGACGTTCACCTTGGTGGTGTGCGCGGAGAGCCGCCGATCGTTGACGAAATCCAGCAGGGCCATGCCGGAGGTGGACCAAGCCTGAACGACCTGTTCGAGACTCAGCACGGCGGCACCGACAGCTACCAGGGCCGACAGGTACACCAGCCGGCGCCGAAGTACCGCATCTCGCGCGCACGAGATGTGTACCACCCACATCAGCCCGAGACCTTCCAGGAACAGCGCGGCCGCCTGCGGTCCCAAGAGGCCATGGACCCCGCCGACCCACGGTCGTGCGTCGATATACCCCGTGAGGTAGTCACGCCCAAAGTAGATGCCGAGCGTCTGGAGATACGGCCACCAGTAGTCCTTCCAGAACCGGAGGACGCCCATCTCCACCAACACCGACGCCAGAAGTGTCGCGGACAGCAGGAGAGCGGACAGCGATCCCGGCCAAAGCCCTCGGCCGGAGGCGGACCGGCGAAACCGACTCAAGACCCAGCCCGCCAGAAACGCCAGCACCAACGCTTCGGTGAATCGAGCTTGCGCGGGTGATTCGAAGATCCCGTACGAGATCGCACGTGCGAAGGGCAACACCATCGCAGACACGAGCAGGCCGGCGTTCGGCCAGGCGGCGGTGAGGACGCCGATTGCCGCCACGCAGGCCTTGAGCGCCAGCGGGACGTTGTTCGCCCAGAAGTAGGTCTGGGCAAGGAGAGCGAGCATCGCGAAGACCAAGACGCGGAGCACCGTCGATAGCCAGGAAGGGATGGTCACGTTCAACCGCAGGATCTCCTTGTCGTCGGTCTTCCGCGGCAGGCACATGAGGCGGAACGGGCGCAGCAATAACTCTCTGGTGACGAAGCTGGCATCATAACATCCGGTTTCGGGTGCTATGATCGCGCCCTCCAGGCGGGCAGAGAAATCGCATCAGTTAGGAGATTGTACAAGTTTGTCATGGCCAGTTCAACCGGTGGACGCCACGAGAGCAGCCCGCCAGATCAATGCCCTTCGGGAATTGTGTCGCGCCATGCTTGCGGTTGACTCCGCGGCTGACCGCGGGATAATGGGCACCGTGTCGGGGATCAGCGCCGCAAACCGATACCGATCACCCGGATCGGTGGCTGTGCACGAGTGTCTGTCTGCGGCGCCGGTGGCCGGGACGACGGGAGATCGCTAATGCGGCCCAATGTGTGGGGCAGGTTCAAGGAATTCGTCGTCATGTGTCTCACGCGTGACCGCCGCATGATGCGGCGCCTCGAGTCACGATGGGCCTGGGTGATGCGGCTGCCCGGCGCCCGGCTTCTGCTGGCTCGCTATTTCCAGGGATTCACTTCGAAACGGCTGCGTGTTGGCCCCGTGGAGGTCGCGTTGCAGGCCCCCCGGCATTCGTACGTCGCCGGGCGTTCCAGCGGCGTCGATCAGCGCGGGGCGTTTGAGGCGCCGCTGGCTCAGCGTTTCATGGAGTCGTTGGACGAGTCGAGTGTGGTCTGGGACATCGGTGCCGGCATCGGGATCTACGCGCGCGCCGCGACAGAGCGCACGAGACAACCGGTGCTGGTGGTGGAACCTGATCCGACCTCGCAGCTGTATCTGCGCCGGAATCTCGCAGGCCGGCCCTATCGGCTGATCACCAAGTTCGTCGGAGAGACCGACGACGCCGTGACGGCGACGCTCGACGAGATTCTGGCCGAAGGCGGTCTGTCACCGACCCACCTGAAGATGGATATCGAGGGTGCGGAGATCGGCGCCATCAACGGAGCGCAGCACCTCCTTCGCAGCCGGCACCCGATGGTGTTCGTGGAGTTCCACGAGCGGCTCATCAGGGAAGAGTACAAGCTCGACGCCGCGGCGATCGCCGAGTTCTTCGCCGGGTTGAGGCAGTTGGGATACGTGCTCTCCTTCAACGGCCATCACTACGCGATGCACACGAGCAGCGACGGTCTCTACGATTACGCCTGGCATGCGGATCCGCCGAATCCGATCAGCTATGCGCTGGTCGCCGTCTGGACCGGGTCCGGCTCCGCCATCTGATCCGCGGCGGTCGAGAGACAAACGCC
>Ga0315283_10001728_pt1 | contig 17792 bp, 8 predicted proteins | sample YL17G09_0_MG_FD_204541 | JGI IMG/M metagenome (GOLD analysis project Ga0315283, IMG submission 204541) | Sediment microbial communities from Yellowstone Lake, YNP, Wyoming, USA - YL17G09_0 | ecosystem: Environmental > Aquatic > Freshwater > Lake > Sediment | place: USA: Wyoming | collected... | reverse complement strand
CGCTATCCTGGCCCAGATAGGGTTCCTGCTTATTATGGCGGTAGTGATTGCACTGCACAGGACGCCCCATTGACACGATTTTCATCGGAGGATTTGGGATAGCACAGTCCTATAACTTACCCAGCAGCGCCCGCACAGCCGCGAGCCCGACGCGTATTCCCTTGGAGGGCCATTTCAATTCGGAGCGCGAGCAGAGCTCGCCCTCCGAGACCAGAAGGGAAGCGATGCCCCCGACGTCGGGCAGGCCCTCCCTCTTCGACATCGCCTCTATCCACCGGTCGTCGGGCAGCGCGCCCGCCCTGTCGGCATGTTCCATGATTGCCCTGGAGAGGCGGTTGCGGCGCTCGACGGCCGCTGCCTCGTCTTTCGATATGCGGCCGAGCTCCAGCTTGAGGCGGTTGAGCCCGAGGCCCGCATCGTACGATGCGGCGGCGATGTCGTCGCGGGACATCCACACGGTTTCGTAATTGAGGGCCAGCTTCCAGGTCGGTGCGAGAAGCGCCGTCCGGTGCTCCTCGAATGTATTGAGCAATTTTTTGTAACCGTGTTTGTCGGGCTCTTCGAAGGCGGCGCTGCCCGGGTCGATGAAAGGAGCGAGAGGAGAGATGAATGCGGACAGCTTCGGGTGCCTGGCCATCAGCTTCCCGCAGTAGCGCACGGTCTCCCGCACGGATGCGCGGTCCTGCCCGCTCAGACCGAGCATGAAGAACACGTCGAGCCTGCCGCAGCCGGCGTCCACAGTGCGCTTCAGGGTCTTTTCGAGAACAGTGTTGGAATATATTCTGCCTTGCGCGCGCCTGACGGATTCGTCGTGGCTCTCGGGGGACATTTGCACATCGAAGCGCGGAACCGCCTTTGCGAGCCGCCTGATGTATTGCACGGGAGGCGGGGAAAAATATTCGAAGATGATGCGCGCGTCCGTGGCGCGGGCCTTGATTTCCGACAGCAGTTCATCTGCGAATCTATTGCCCGCCATGCGCGGGTCGTGGACAAGAAAAACTGGACCGGAGACGAGCTCGGCCGCTATGGATATCTCCTCGGCGATGTCCGATGGCCGGCGCAGGGCCAGCCCCTTGCGGCCGAGGAAGGATGAAAAGCTGCGCCGCGAGCCGCCGCATGCGAGGCAGTTGTGCACGCAGCCACGGAAGGGCAGCGCCATCGTCATCGGGCTGTCGGGCCAGCGCAAATAAGGCAGGTGGCCTGCAAGGTCCCTGCTCCCAAAGACCATCTTCACCATTCGCCGGTAATCGAGCCGGATATGGTCCAGCGTTTCGGGAACATGGGTCAGGCGGTTGACCCTGATTCTGCGCCCGTCCCTCCAGGTCAGGTTCTCCACATCGCCTAGCTCCCTTTTTCCCTCGAGGGATCCCAGGAGCTGGAGGAACGGCACCTCGGTGGAATCGCCTCTCAGACAGAAATCGACCTGATTGAAGTTCCGGATGATGTCTTCGTGAAAATAGGAGGTGGAAAGGCCGCCAAGGACCACATGGGCCCGGGGGTTCACAGATTTCGCAATGGAGGCGAGCTCCAGCGCGCCGTGGGCGTGGACGAGCCAGTGCAGGTCTATCCCGATGACATCGGCCTCGATGTCGCGCAGTGTCCTGGCCACATCGAACTTTTGGGAGCGCAGCATGCGGACCGCGGCGTTCAATATTCGCACGCGGTACCCGTTCCCCTCGAGAAAATCGGCCAGCGTGAGAAAGCCTATCGGGTACATTTCGAAAATCGGTGTCGAGGGCACGAGGTCGCTTACGGGGCCGCCGAGGGACCTCCTGAGCCTGAAATCGTAGACTGCCGGTGCGTGGAGCAGCAGCACGTCCGTCCGGGCCATCTGGGTGCCGGCCTATTCGAGGATCGCCTTGGTTATCGCGAACTGACCGCTCTCCACCAGCAGGCTGAAGAAACCGGGGGCGTGCTTGGCGCCCCTCATCTTGACGGCCCTGATGCGCCTCTGCACATCCACATCGGATATCTCGGCGAGCTTCAGGTGGATTATTCCGTCCGCGAGGAAGCCCTCGTCGTACTTGCTGTACTTGTTGGAATCCGGCGACATCTCGGCGATGATGAAGACCGTTATGCCCAGGTTCCGGAGCCACTCGAAGAAGTGGAACATCTCGTTGCGCGTTATGGGCCTCTCGAACATCAGCTCGTAGGCGTCCAATGAGTCCAGGACCATTATGTCGAGGCCCAGTTTATCCTTGGTCTCGCTCACCATTCCACGGATGACGTTGGCCCAGTTCTCCTTGTCCGACTCTATCTCTGCGCGGGCCATCTCCGCCCTTATGGTGCCGAGGTCGATGACGGAGAGCTTCTCCTCGAAGCCCTTTATGCCCATGCCCAGCTTGGTCATCTGGTCAAGGAGGGAGCGCTCGTTCTGCTCCAGCGAGAGGTAGATGCCCTTGCGGCCGCTCTTCTTCGCGTTGTTCCACAGGATGCTCCATGTCAGGGAGGACTTCATGGTCCCCGGCGTTCCGGACACGAGCACGATGTGGCCCTTCGGCACCCCGCCTTCCATTTGCTCGTCGAACCCCTTGATGCAAGTCGGTACCCTTTCGTCGCCCATGTCATTTCCCCCTAATGCTCGATGGTCCTTGTTACCTCGAACCTGTCGCCTTCAATTAGGATATTGAAGAAACCCGGGTGATGCTTCGTGCCCCTCATCTTGACGGCCCTGATGCGCCTCTGGACATCTACATCCGATATCTCCGCCAGCTTCAGATGGAATATCCCGTCCGCCATGAAACCCTCGTCCCCCTTCGCATACTTGAGGGAGTCCGGGGACATCTCGCTGACCACAAGCACGGTGATGCCGAGCTTGCGCATCCACTCGAAGAACACGAACATCTCGCTGCGGGAGATATCGCGGCCGATGAGGAGCTCGAGCGCGTTGAGCGAATCGATTGCCAAAAGCTCCATTCCCAGCTTCTCCCTGGACTGGGAAATGACCTTCTCGACCACATCTCCCCAGTCCTTGTCGGGCTTGTCGGAGCGGGCCAGCGCTAGCCTCACGCTGGCGATGTCCACGATGGAAAGCCGGTCCTCCGTCTTATTGAGGTCCATACCGAGACGCCTGCACTGAGATTGTATGGAGGCCTCGCTCTGCTCGAGGGACAGGTAGACGCATTTTAACGAATTCCGGATGGCGTTGTGATAGAGGATGGAGAAGCAGAGCATCGATTTCATGGTACCCGGGGTGCCGCAGACGAGAACGACATTCCCCTTGGGCATGCCCCCTTCGAGGTGCTCGTCGAACCCCTTTATGAACGTGGGAATTCTATCACCAGGCATCGACCCTGCGCTCCTTCACAGTTTTCTGGAACATCATGGAACTTATATAACCCTATGGGTAATACTAGAGCTATCCAACATGCATACCGTAAAATTTATTTCCAACCAATTGAATTGTATTAGAGTCCAATAGAAATGCAGCGAGCAGGTGAAAAAGTGAAGAACGGCCGGAATCGGAACCAATATCGCTCAAAGATCCTTGCGGCAACATTGCTGTCGCTCCTGATGCTGCTTTCGGCGGCCGTGTCGGTTCCCCCGGGGTCTGCGGAGGAGAATACCGGCGAGGCGTCCCCAAGGGCCCAGATAGATGTCCCCCTGGATACCGTGAATGTGCCTGTCATTGACGGCACGATAGGCGCCAGCGAGTGGACGAGCGCCATCCAGGTCGATGCCTTCCGCGCTGTCCAGGCCAAGGCATATTTCAAGGCAAACGGCACGACGCTCTTCATGATGGTCGATGTTCTGGGCGATACCACCAACGACAATACGGGGGACCCGATGGAGGTTTGCCTCATCGGTCTCGACGGCGAGGGCGACGGCTCCACCGTCAACGCCAACACGGGCATCACGTACTCCGACAACGCGCAGGGCCAGCCCACACAGATGCCCATCACCGACCCGCCGCCGACCAATAAATGCGTGGACAGATGGGCCCAGATATTCGGGAACAACACCAGCGCTTTCGGCTGGATGAACAAGGACCCAGGCACGAACTCCGCCATGCTCTGGTACCGTGTGAACCAGCAGAACCAGCCCTGGCCCCCCACGGTGGACCCGTACGACAGGGGCGCCGCAGGGTTCAGCACCCACAGGTTCTACGAGTACAGCATCCCGTACGACGGGCCGTGGGACGAGCTGGGCGGCTCCAAGGGCCAGCCCAACGTCAAGAGCATCACGATGTTCTGCCACGACGCCCGCGGCGGGGCGACGCTCATGGGCGCGTGCGCCATCCCGTCCACCGTGCAGGCCATCGACGGCCCGTGGGAGAAGATCAAGCTGCCCATGGCCCCCAAGGCCAACATCACATCGCCGGTGAGGGGCACCGAATACTACCAGAACGACATTATACTGTTCGATGGCGCCAATTCCAGTTTCGAGACAGGCGAGACGCTCACATACAAGTGGACATTCGATGGCACCGATGTCCAGAACGGAAAGACCCTGAACAAGGCATTTGCGACCGTGGGCCGCCACGATTTCACCCTGACCGTAACGGACAGCCGCGCCCTTGCCAACATATCGTCCTCGTATGTAATTATCAAAGAGAAGCCTTCGGCGCCGGTGCTGGACAGCTTCTCCCCGCCCACGGACACGGTCAGCGTGGCTGAAACGGAGGTCGTCAACTTCTCGGTGAACTATCATGACGACAACATGGATGTCGGCGACAGGCTGACGTGCAACTGGACCGTGAACGACGTGCTGAAGAAGCAGGCGTTCGACGGGATCACCGGCGGGTTCTCCATAAGGACCCTGTACGACGGCGAATATTCGTCGGGAGACTACAACGTCACATTCACCGTGACGGACGCCTACGGCGGCGGTTCCTTGCCCGTGTCCCATTCGTGGAGGCTAAATGTCACCCAGAAGAACAGGCCCCCGGAGATAACGGCCCACAGCCCCCAGGAGCTCGTGCTTTCGGGTTCGGACTACAAGGAGGACACGCCCCAGCTGTTCACCATCGCCAAAAGCGACCCCGACAAGGATACCATGACCGTCAAATGGTATGTGGACGACAAGGAGCACTCCCCGGCGCGGAACAAGGATTCGTTCACATACCTTGCTCAGCCGGACTACAACTCGAGCGGGACCCATAAGGTGAAGGTCGTCGTCTCGGACGAGCCCGGGGCGACGTCGGCCCTGGAGTGGTCCATCGATGTCACCAACGTCAACCGCGCACCGAGGATAGACTCTTCGACGCCGCCTGAGGTGAGCACCCGTGTCCGCGAGGGCGAGAAGCTCACGCTGTCGATAACTCGCAGCGACCCGGACGGGGACCCCATCACCGTGAAATGGCTGGTGAACGACCTCGAGCAGACGGACGAGACCGGACTGTCCTTTGTCTTCAAACCGGATTTCGAGGGCGACCGCTCCTCCGTGAACTCTCCATTCACCGTGAGGGTCGAGATATCCGACGGGAAGGGCGGGACGGACAAGCGCAGCTGGACCGTCATAGTGGAGGAGGTCAACCGCGCTCCTGCGGGCACCATCGCAGCGCCCACGGAAGGAGAGAGCTTCAAGCTCATCGACACGGTCACATTCGACGGGGCGGGCAGCTCCGACCCCGACAACGCCGACAATTCCTCGCTCACCTACGCGTGGGATTTCGGGGACAGCAAGACGGGCACCGGCAAGCAGGTGATGCACAAATACGACAAGGATGGACCGTACAAGGTCAGGATGACCGTCAGCGACGGGCGGGCATCGACCAACGTTTTCGTCAACGTCACAATCAGGGTCGCGAAGCTTGTGCTGGGCGAGCTCACAGGGGACAGAAGCTCGGCCATCGAGGGAAGCGTTGTCAATTTCACGGTGGAGGTCCAAAACCGCGGAGACCTGGAGGTCACCGGGGTCGAGCTCAAGCTTTACATCGACTCGAGGTCCGCAGGCTCGCTCATCACGACGAAGACCATCCCTCGAATCAGCGCCTCGGACGGCGCCCAGGTCTCATTCCAGTGGACAGCGCTCTCCGGAGCGCTGGGAACCCACACGATAATTGTGGAGCTCCAGTCCAAGACCGGCGTATTGATAGCGGGAGAGGTCGCGTCCCAGGCGACCGTCCTCGTCACAGCCAAGAAAATACCCACACCGCCCCCCCCGCCCGGGAGTGGAATGCCCTGGTGGATTCCGCTGGTGATAGCGCTAGTCGCGGTGGTCGCTGTGGGTGCCGTGGCAGGTGTCATGCTCAGCAAGAAGAAGCGCCGGACCAATGAGCTCGTAGCGGCGTCTGCAGCCGCTGCTGCGGCGCAGCCGGCGGTCCAGGCGCCATTGCGCCCGCCGAAGGGCGAGGTGCACCGCAAGAAGGAGAAAAGGCTGCCATATACTGGCCATCAGGTCCCGATATATATTCCGGGAAGACCGGAGGTAAGGAACCCCGTCGAGGCCGGCTTGGCACCGGCACCGACCGGACCTGCCGCGGGAACCGTGGCTCCGGCGGTGGCAGGTGCGGCCGTGTTTGCGCCTGCTGCCCAGTCCGGACCTGCCATGCCGACCGTGCCGGCCGGCGGATGCCCCACATGCGGGAGACCGTCCGGTGTGCCGGGCCAGCCCTGCGAGAGCTGCGATGCAAGATACTGCCTCGACAGGGTCTCCGCCCTGCTCTCATCGCTCAAGGGCAAGGGCTTAAATGTCCTGCCGGCGGAGAGGCTCATGTACCAGGCCCAGTCCGCCTACTCGCTCACGGCGTTCAACGACGTGCGGCAGCTGTGCGGCGAGGCGGAGAGCACCGCCCGGACAATAGAGGGCGACGACCGCGACGCGCGCTCCGAGATATCCGGATTCGAGGACGTCATAGCCGAGGCGGTGGTCGAAGGAAAGGACACCTCGGCCGCCGAGGGAGCTCTGGAGCGCGCCAACACCTTGCTTGCGGCGGGCGACTATGCCCGGGCCCGTGCCGAGGCGGCAAATATCCCCTCGCTCATACGCGAGAGGGAAGCTGCGCCGGCGCCGCCCCACATGCCGACGCCCCCGGTCGCGCCGGTGCCGCCGTCTCCCGCGGCCGGCCCCAGGTGCCCGTCGTGCGGCGAGGATATCGAGTCGGACTGGAATGTCTGCCCGAGCTGCAATGCCGCCCTGAAGGCTCCTGCGCCGCCTCCGGCGCCCGCAGGACCGAAGTGCCCCAACTGCGGCGAACCAGTCGAGAAGGAATGGAATGTCTGCCCCAGCTGCGACATAGCGCTCGGGAAAAGTCCGGAACCGTTGCGTCCACCCGGGGCGCCCCCTAAACCCCCCGTCAACAAATGCCCGAAATGCGGCGAGGAGGTCGAGGCGAACTGGAAGCTGTGTCCGAGCTGCAATGCGTCCCTCGTCTTGGACCGTTCGGAGAAGAAGGCGGCCTGCCCCTCTTGCGGGAAAGATGTCCTTCCGGCGTGGAGCCTCTGTCCCTACTGCGATGCGGAACTGAGACCGAAGGGCAGGGAAAAACAGCAGGCCGGACCGTCCGCACCGGCGCCGCCACCGCCGGCAGCGTCCTCGAAGGAGCAGCGGATCCTGAATGACATCGAGAAGGTGGAAGCGCGCCTGAAGCAGGTGGAGAGGGATGGCGTCGACGTGAAGAAGGCTCGCAACATGCTCGAACTCGCAGTCTCGTTCGCAAAGAGCGGGAACCACGACAAGGCCGAAAAATACGTCTCGAAGGCGAGAGGCATCGCTGATGCGCTCGAGGGCTGATTTCAGGCACCACTCGAACAATAATGCATATATACAGAGCAAGTTCATTTGTAGTAGTTGATGAGAATGGGGATTAGGAGACCGGTTGCTCTTCCCGCCGTTGTTCTGGCGGTGCTTTGCCTGCTCATGCCCTGCGCCATCCCCGCTGCGGTGCCGCCGGCGGAACTGACGCTGCCGGATGCGGGCGATGGTCTTCCGGATGGAAAGGCGCAACGGTCGCAGGGGACGTGCACCCCTGAGGAGCTGGCAGGACCACGGGGAGAAAGGGCCACACTGTACATGAACAAGACCTCCGTGAGCATCGGCATCGACGGCAACTGGAACGCCAACGAATGGGCGAGCGCAAAGTGCTACGACCTCACAAACGGCGCGAAGCAGTGCCTCATGTACATTGCATTCGATGCGACGAAGATCTATGTCGGGGCCGATGTCATCGGCGACGTGACGCAGGACACGCTCACCTCCGAGCAGGAGGTCATGCAGATCGCTTTCGACGGCGAGAATGACGGGAAGATCACCTACACGAACCCGACGGGAACGAGCTTTGACGTGGTGGACCCCCTGACGCAGGGCGGGCCCTGCGTGGACAGGTGGGCGCAGGTGAACGGCTGGAACTCCAACAACGCCGGCTGGATCAACCTCGACGGCTCCGTCACCCCGGCGGATCCGCAGCTGTGGAACATGATGGGCGAGTACACGGACCAGCTAAGGGCAGGTTTCTCGGACCACAGGTTCTACGAATACTCGATGCCCTACAACAGGGAGCTGGGCAAGACCGCGGGTGTGTCGAGCATCATAGGCATCAACATTCTCATCAACGACGGCAGGGGTGATTCCAATTCGGGCACATTCACGACAAGGGGCTCGCTGCCCTCCAACTGGGCGAACATAGGAGGCCCGTGGGCGCAGTTTGCGATAGCGCAGGCGCCCGAGGCGCATATCTCCCAGCCCGTCACGGGGTCGTCGTATTATGTCGGCGACCAGGTGCCTTTCGATGCCACCGGCTCCACGGATGACGAGCTGGCGTCGCTGGGCTTTGCGTGGCAGTTCGACGACGGCGGCACTGCCAACGGCGCGACCGTGAACCACATGTTCAACACAGCGGGAGTGCACAACATCACCCTCACCGTGACGGATTCGGACAGCCTCACGAACCTCACTAGAACGTCCATCACATTGCGCCAGAAGAACGCTCCGCCTGTCATAGAGTCGTTCTGGCCCTCGGGGGACCTGCAGGTCTACGAGACCGAGAACGTCAGCTTCGGCCTCAACCTTTCGGACCCCAACATCGGGGCCGGCGAGGCGCTGATAGTCAACTGGAGCGTGGGCGGTTCCCAGAAGAGGAGCGAGCACGGCGTGCTCAAGAGCGTCTACGGGATAACGACCTACTACGACGGCCCTTTCTCGGCTGGCAAGTACCTCGTGGAAGCGACGGTGCAGGACACGTACGACGGCGGGGGCGAGCCATTGCTCATGGCCTGGAACATCACGGTCATCAACAAGAACCGGCCGCCGGAGATAAAGTCGTTCCAGCCGACGGACCCCCTGGTCATCGTCAACGAGAACGAGCGGGTCACGTTCACCATCGACAAGTCCGACCCGGACGTGGACAAGCTCACGGTCCAGTGGTTCCTGGACAACATCACCCAGAACTCCGCCAAGAACCAGGACACATTCTACTACCAAACGGATTACAACGCCAGCGGAAGCCACCAGGTGAGGGTGCAGGTCACGGACAACCTCACGAAGGCCGAGAGGGCCTGGTCCATCGATGTGCTCAATATCAACCGTGCCCCGACAATCGACGGCGTCACGCCTCCCGGGGGGAGCGTGCGGCTTCTCGAGGGAAAGGATGCCCAGTTCTCCATTGGCGCGTCCGACCCGGACGCCGACGTCGTGAGCATCCAGTGGTACAGGGACACGGAGCCCGTCGACGGGGCGACGAAGAGTTCGTTCACTTTCAAAGCGGTCTTCGAGGGTGAGGGCTCCTCGGACATGTCCCCCTACACGGTCAAGGTCGTGGCGCAGGACAAGGGAGGCCTCAAGGCGGAACGCTCCTGGGAGATAATCGTCGAGGATGTGAACCGTGCACCGGTGCCCGTCATAAAGGACCCGGCGGAGGCGTCGGCATTCCGGCAGGGGGCCAACATCAGGTTCGGCTCTGCGGGCAGCTATGACCCGGATTCCGTCGACAACGCTACACTCCAGTATGCATGGGATTTCGGGGACGGGAAGACAGCGTCCACGCAGGACACGGACGTGACCCACAAGTACGACAAGGCAGGACCGTACCGCATAGTGCTGACCGTACGGGACCGCGCCGCTTCGGCCACGGCATCCGTGAACATCACCATCACGGTGCCGATAATCAAGGTCGAGGAGATCACATTGGACCGCGAGGCGAACATCAAGGAAGGGGACCTCATCACCATCTCCGTCAGGCTCGCGAACACGGGCGACGCGGACGCCGGCGTCCTGCTCGTCAAGCTGGCATCGGGGGGCGTTTCCCTCACGACGCTGTCATATTCCGATGTGAAGAAGGGCGACAGCGTCGAGATGACGTACAGGTGGCTGGCTGTGAAGGGTGCCAATACCATCGCGGCCACTATCGACCCTGTCAAGGACGTCACACTCCTCGACGGCGGGACCCTCACCAAGCAAGTCACGGTGAAAGCGAAGCCCTCGCCACCGCCGCCCGGTCCCGGACCGGGAGGCATGGGCCCGTGGCTCTACATTCTGATAGCAATCGTGCTCGTTTGCGTTGTCGCGGGCGCCGTGGCGATGGCGATGAGGAAGAAGAGGAAGGTGCCAAAGCCGCCTGCGGAGGAGCCGGCGGCCCCGTACGCTCAGCAGCCTGCGCAGGCCACCTATGCCACGCAGTATTCCGCTCCCGCTCCCCAGACGGAGGTCAAGTCGTATGCCCCGCCGTCCTGCCCCAGATGCGGCGGCCCTTCGCCCGCGATGGGGCTCTTCTGCGAGAACTGCACGGCCGCGGACGATGTGGAGAACAAGGCCAAGACGGTCGAGGGGATAATCAAGCGCGGCGTTGTCATCCCGTCCGCTAGCCAGATGTTGACCAACGCCAGGGCGCAGCTTGCGATGGGACATCTGGAGTCCGCCAGGAAGATGGCGGACAAGGCCCTCAAGATAGCGCACGAGACCCGCGAGGAGCGCACGACCGCGGACGATGCAATTCACGAGGCCGAGGCCGCCGTTGCGGACGGCCGGCGCAGGGCCGTGGACATATTCGGCGCCGAGGGAAAACTGGCCGAGGCACTCGAGGCGCTCAAGCTGGGCCGCTACACGGAGGCGCGCAAGGCCGCGTTCGCGGCGGAGGAGGCGGTGCCCGAGGGGGAGTCGGTGCTCAAGTGTCCCGTATGCGGCAAGTCTGTTGAGCTGGGCTGGAGGGTCTGCCCCACGTGCAATTCCGAGCTCACGTTCGTCACGGAAGGAGAGGAAGACAAGGGGGAGGCCGCCGACGCCGGAGCCGGCGGAGAGACGGGTGCGGCCGGCGGCGAGGGCGCGGTGGATGCTGGTGTTGACGCTGCATCATCCAAAACGGAGGAGCAAGGAGCGGCGCCAGCCGAGAAGGAAGAGTGGGAAGGCCTGGCCTGCCCGTCCTGCGGGGCCGCCGTGGAGGCGGGCTGGAATGTCTGCCCCGAATGCAATTCGAAGCTGACGGCTCCCTCGGACAGGAAGGCGCCCAATGACGAGGGGGAAACGCTGGCATGCCCCGCGTGCGCGGAGCCTGTTCAGGCCGGATGGCGCGTGTGCCCCACGTGCAACACGTCATTGATAACTGGCGAGGTGGTGACGCAGTCCAAGGGCGTTCCCGGCCTGCTTTGCACCGCATGCGGAGCGCCCGTCGAGAAGGACTGGCGGCTATGCCCGGATTGCGGCGCGGAGCTCGGCACCAAGAAGAAGGAGGAGAAGAAGCGAAGATGCCCCGTCTGCGGAAAGGAGGTGGTCGTGGACTGGAAGATGTGCCCGTTCTGCGACTCGCCGCTGGACATCCCGAAAGAGGATGGGAAGAAGGAAAAGAAGAAAGAGCTGAGAATCGAGAAGCAGGAAGCGAAGACCGGCACCGGAAGGCTCGACAGCGATATCGGGCTGACGAAGGCCCGGATGGAGCGCCTCGAGGCCCAGGGGAAGAATGTGGCCAAGGCGCGCAATCTCTTGGAGCTCACCATCAACTTCCAGAGGGCGGGCAACTCCGATAAGGCTGAAAAATATCTCACCAAGACCCGCAACATCCTCGATTCCATCGAATAGGGAACGAGAAAGTTGCGAATGGTTAGCACCGTGCAACTTTGGAGCGTGTGGAAAGGGAAGTCATGAATATGGAATATCGTTCTATAGACATAGGAACTGGCAATTGGAAATGACGAACGCGGGCATTGGGAAGAGCGCCTGACTACTTTATCTCGATTCTCTTCTTTGCGGCCTTGCCGGGTTCTTCCTTGGGCACGGTTATCCTGAGGATGCCGTGCTCCATCTTGGCCTCGGCCTTGTCGGGTACGACGGCCGTCGGGAAGGGAATGGACCTGAAATAGGACGAGTGGCGGCGTTCCCTTCGGACGTAGCCCTTGCCCTTCTCCTCCACATCCCTCTCGACGTCAGCCTTTATTTCGAGCTGGAACTGGGTGATGTTGATGTCCACCTTTTCCTTCGGAACGCCGGGTATCTCCGCTCTTATGATGTATGCCTTGCCATCGTCAACGATGTCGGCCTTGGGGACCTTGACCTTGCCCGTGCTCTCGTCCGCCTCGGATGCCGGGGCCTGTCCGGTGGCTGCGGCGTCCTGGGCCGCTGCGGCCTGGGGCGTCCCGTCCGCGGCCTTGGCGGCATGCATCATGCGCGAGATGCGGGGACGGGCATCCATCCTGTGCCTCATGAAATCGAAAACGGAATCGAGGTCGGAGAGCATCTCCTTGGGGATCCATATCTGGATTCCCAGCTCGGCGTTCTTGCCCTTCCGGTGCTTCTTCTCCGGTCGGGGTTCCTCATTCATCTCTTCTTTCTTCTCGTCCATCGCCATGACGGTCCCCTCGCTCTACCCGCACGTAGATTGGCGAAAAAGTATATAATGCTCTCTCCGACGACGCCGCCCCTCAGTCCACGACCTCGAGCATTATGGGCTCCCCGTCGTAGTTGTAGGCCTGCCAGGTCATAAGGGTGTAGGGTTTCCCGATTATGATGTGGACCGCGCCGAACTTGGAGAAGAACTCCCTGTCCGCGCCCGAGGGTGTTACATTGCCCGAGGGGTGGCTGTGGACGCTCCCCACCACGGAATAATCGATGGGCATCATCCACAGGTTGACGAGGGCGCTCATGCGGCCCCCCCTTGTCCCCGGCAACATCGTGAGCTCGTGGACCACCCCGTCCAGCGCACGAAGCTGGCCCGAGAACTCGTTGGGATAGTTCTCCTTGGCTATCTCGCATATCAGGTGGAGGACATTCTTCTTGATCTTGGTGACAGGGACATCCGTCGACGGACGCTTCTTCTTCGCCGCGTCCTCCCTGACCTTCCTGAAACCTGAAACGCGCGTGCGGTCCACCTCACTTGGTTATCGGGTCCTCGACAAGCTTGAGCCTGAGCGTCCTGTAGAAATCGGACGAGAACCTGATGAACTCCGCAGGGGTCTCCGAGGCAGAGAACTCCACGGTCGAGCGGGCAGGTATCTGGGTCTCGAACTGCCCGTCCAGGACGAGCTTGGAGGGCTTGTCGTCCATGAGCGTGACGGAGATGGAGCGGTCCGACGGAACCACTATCGGACGGGATGCCATCTTGAACGGCGCCAGAGGGACGATGACGAAGGCGCCCACGGCAGGGTCCAGGATGGGGCCGCCGGAGCTCATGGCGTAGCATGTCGAGCCCGTTGGTGTGGCCATTATGATGCCGTCGGCGCGAACATCGTCCACGACCATCCCGGAGAGCATGACGCGGTAATGCCTCATCTTCGATGTCTCGGAAGTGTGCACCACCGCCTCGTTGGTGGAATCGAAAAGGCGCTTCCCTCCGAGAACGGTCTTGACGCGCAGGCGCTTCTCCACGATGTAATTGTGGCGCAATACACGTTTGAGGCCGGGGATTGCCTCCTCGATGGAGACCTCGGTCAGGAAGCCCAGCACACCGGCGTTTACGGCGAAGATGCGGCCCTTCGCCTCCTGCAATGCCTTGAGCACGGTCCCGTCGCCACCGACGGTCACTATCACGTCGACATCCATCTTCGCTAGAGGGACGCCCTCCGCTTTCAATGGCCGGGCGAGCGCCTTCTCGACGCAGACGTCGACCCCTTTCTGCTCCGCGAGGAAATCCCGGATGGCGCGGGCGGCGGCCCGGGCCCTTGCGAGGCCGGGTTTGGCCACGATCGCGAAACGCATGACACTGCGATTGGCATCGATGGATATCTAGTCTTCGGGCCTTCTAGCTCTAGGAATATGAGCAAAAAGACCATCTCGGTGTTCAATTCATAAACTTTAAACTATATAGTTGGTATATACTGCTTGAAAGGGAGCCCCTTTACGATGGGCGAGAAAGCGAAGCTGCTGGAAGGCCTGCTCCAGACCACGTGGCAGGCCAACTCCGACCTGGTCAGCGGCAAGAGGCTCAAGTCCAGTGTCGACAACCTTGTGGAGAAGTTCAAGCTCCTCAGACAGGTGACCATCTCCGATTCCGGGATATCGTTCTCCGAGGAATACCCCGATACCGAGGAAGGGCTGATGACTGCCTGCACCATCCTGGGCTCCCTCTACTGGGCACTGGCGCATTTCCTCGGCGAGGCCGGCGCGCGCGAGAAGGTCCGCGGACCGGCCAGGAAATATCTGGCCGAGAATGTCCCGCCCGGAACGGTGCTGGGCCTGAACAAGTACATGGTGAAGCTGGCATTGGAAGGCGGTGAGGACGGGCCGCCGCCGGCCCCGCAGGAAAAGGGGAAGACGGGGAAGGAGGGCGCCCAGGATACAAGAGAGGGCGGCGAGGGCGCGCCGGGTGCGACGGGGGCCGAGACGAAGGGTCAGGGCGGCCGCATCGAATACGGTCGGGAAGAAGGGGAGCGGGACTGGATCAAGGAGGCGGGGAAGGTCGGCGTCACCGAGGAATCCGAGAAGACCTGGGGCACGGGCGACGAGGAGGATGGGGAAAGCGGGGCTTCAACCGAGCAGGCCGGAAAGGAGCCGGCCCCCGACATGGCGGCCCAGTTCTCCGGCACGGTTCCCTGGCTCGGGGATATCATTCCGAGGGGATGCTCGCTCCTGGTCGAGGGCCCCGGCGACACGAAGGAGCGCTGTGCGCTCGGGTTCCTGAAGGACGGACTGATAGCGGGGGAGAACGGCATCGCGCTCATTTCATATTCGCCGGAGGAGTTCCGCAAGAGGATGAAGGCCGCTGGCTTCGACACCGCCAACGTCGAGGAGAGCGGAAAGCTGAGGATACTGGACTGGGCCACGTTCCGCGAGCGGACCGTCAACGACCTCGAGGACGAGGGCCCCGTGATGATACTGCCCAAGGAGCTGCCCTTCGTGGGCACCGCCGTGAGCCTGGCGATGGGCGAGCTTTCGGACACGGGCAGCCCGAGGGCGTTCATCAACATTCTGCCAATGGCGCTCAAGACGGTCGCTGTCGAGACTGTTTTCAATTTCGTCCAGGTGACGATACTCAAGCTCAAGAAGAAGAACATAACAGGCCTGTATCTGTGGGAGAAGGAGACCGACCCCGAGAAGGCATCCATGAGGGGCTCGTTCCATTCGACGGTCGAGATATCCCCGCTGGAGGGGGGCCGCATCCAGGTGAAGACCGGAGGGCCCCTGCTGCATCCCAAGCTGAAATGGGTGGCCGTCAAGGGCGACAGGTACACGGTGGAGAAGGAGGAGGCGCTCGCGGGTGCGGAAGATGAGCCCGGGGCCGTCAGCGAGTTCCGCAAGAAGATGGAGGAGTACCGCATCCAGGGCTACCGTGTCTCGAAGCTCGAGGCGACACTGGGAGGGGGCGGGCAGACGATGAAGAAGGCCTTCGATGAGTTCGCGAAGGCCGTGGAGCGCATGAAGAGCGTGCGCGCCGAGCTCAAGATAATGGACCTGAGCGGTCCCGAGATACTGGCCACCGGGATACCCGATATGCTCAAGGACATAGACCAGGTGGACAAGGCCGAGAAGGCACTCAAGAGCGTCCAGGAGCAGGAGAGGAAGAAGAGGGAGGCCAGGCGCGCCGCCGAGGCGGCGGGGCCCAAATTCGAGAGGGGTACCGGCGGGACTGCGGCGGAGGAAGGCGGGGATGGCACGCTTCCGGGCGACGGGCCCGTCGTCGTGGGCAAGGACGGGACCGTCAAGTTCCTCGGGCCGCCGAAAGGCATCGATGCCGGCGTGAGGGAGCCCGGCGGGGCGCCGCCCAGGGGGCCCGCTCCGGTTTCGGAGGAGGCGCGCAAGAAGGAGTTCAGGGAGGCTCTCGACAAGTGGCGCGCCGAGGGATTCATGGTCAATCACCTCGAGCAGGCGATGGCACTGGACGGGGACAGGCTCAGACGCGAGTTCGTGCTCTTCCGGGTCCAGCTGGGCAGGCTGCGCGAGATGGAATCGGAGCTGGGGGCGATGGAGGGGCCGGGCCTGGCGCCCGGGAAAGCGCGCGTGGCCGCTATGCTCAGGGACGTTTCCAGGATCCCCGACATCGAGAAAGGGATAGCGGAGCTCAGGCGCGATGCAGGCCGTCTTGCCGAGGATGAGCGCATTCGCAAGGAGGCCGAGAGGAAGAGAAAGGCCGAGCTGTCCTCGAAGCTCGTGTGGTGGACCTCCCACGGCATCAATACCGAGGCGCTGGAGAGGCTCAGGGACGGGGAGCCGGAACCGGTGGACAGGGCGTTCAACGAATTCGAGGCGGAGGCCCGGAGGCTCCTGAAGGTGAGGGAGGAGCTGGCGGGCCTCGATGTATCGGCGGTGCCCGATTCCGCCAGAAAGCTCGAGGCCATGCTGGGCGATGTTTCCCGTGCCGGCGATGCGGAGCAGGCGGTCTCGGCGCTACGGGAAGATATCGAGCGCAACTCGAGGACCGCAAGCGCCAGGCGGGCCCTGCGCGAGCGGCTGGCGGACTGGAAGGCCCGCGGATACCATGTGACGACGCTGGAGGGGCTGGTGGAGAAGGACGTCGCCGCCGCGGAGGTGGAGCGCTTCGCCCTCGGCGTGATGGCGCTGGAGCAGATGGCCATGACCGTGGCCGGATTGGATGTCAGGGGTTTCGAGGAGAGGACGCTCGAGGTGCGCTCGAAGCTGAGGGACCCGGCGCAGGTCGAGGAGGCAAGGGAGCTGCTGAAGCAGCTCAGGCACGATATCGAAAAATCGCGCGCGGAAGAGAAGGAGCGGGCGGAGTACCGCACCCAATTCGACCTGTGGAGGAAGCGCGGCCTCCGGACGGAACCGCTGGAGGCGGCCCTCACGGGCGAAATTGCCGCACTGCGCAGGATGGCCGTGGATTTCAGGTTCGACCTCGAGATACACGACAGGCTGGCCGCGTCGCTCTCCTCGCTGTCGGGCGGCGGATATTCGCAGGAGGCCGTGTCGCTCATATCGGAGCTGAAGGACTTCCCGAGGCTCGGGGAGACGGAGCCGAAGGTATTCTCATTGCTGGCGAAGGTCCACGCGGAGACCGTTGCCGCCGGAAAAGAGGTGGATGTGGCGTTCGAGAAGGAGCTCGGCACGCTGGACAAGCTGAGGCGCTGGGTGGCGGACGGCTATCACGTGAAGAGGCTTGAGGGAGCGCTGAAGGGAGACCGTGAAGCGCTCCGTGCCGAAGTGGCGAAACAGGAGAACGACATCGCCCAGCTCGAGAAGATGGCATCCACGCTCGAGGTCCTCGATACCACGGGACTGGACGCAGAGCTGGCGTACATAAGGGGAATGCTCAGCGACCCGGACAAATTGCCGGCGGTGAGAGCACTCGTGGAGGCACTGCGCCTCGAGATAGGCCGCAGGAAGCGCGAGGAGGAACGACGTGCCGCCTTCTCGGACATGACGCGCGAATGGAAGCAGAAGGGCTACGATACGTCCGGCCTGGAAGCGGCCCTGAAGACGGACATGGACACCGCAACGAGGGAGTTCATACTCTTCAAGGCGGCGCTCTCGGCCGCCGA
>Ga0315283_10001724_pt1 | contig 17797 bp, 16 predicted proteins | sample YL17G09_0_MG_FD_204541 | JGI IMG/M metagenome (GOLD analysis project Ga0315283, IMG submission 204541) | Sediment microbial communities from Yellowstone Lake, YNP, Wyoming, USA - YL17G09_0 | ecosystem: Environmental > Aquatic > Freshwater > Lake > Sediment | place: USA: Wyoming | collected... | reverse complement strand
CCGAAATCAGCACGCCATCCTTCTCCCGAGCGTCGCCCCAGGCGGCAATGGCCGCGCGAACGGCCGGATGGACGATCGCCTCCAGATCGCGCCGGGCCTCGCGCTCGCGGAACACGATGGCCGCCAGGCGCAGGCGATCCACGCTGCCGTCGTCGCGCATCACATCGTCGCCGAACCGGGCGCGCACCGCGGCGGCGCCAGGCGTGCCCGCCCCGAGACACTCGTGCGCCACGTCGTCGGCCGAGATGGTGGGCGCGCCCAGATTGGCGAAGCACACGAGCACGACGCTCTTGCCCGTGCCGATCCCTCCCGTCAGCGCGACCTTCAGCATCGGGACCTCACCGGGCGGCCCGGGCTTCGGCGGCCCGCACCGTGTTGGCCAGCAGCATCGCGATCGTGAGCGGTCCCACGCCTCCTGGCACGGGCGTCAGCGCGCCGGCGACCTCGGCCACGGCCGGATGGACGTCGCCGACGGTGAGCGATCCGCGCCTGGCGAACGCCGCCAGCCGCGGCGAGTCCGGCGGGAACCACGAACGCACCAGCGCCTCGTCGCTGACTACGTTGATGCCCACGTCGACGACGACGGCGCCGGGCTTCACGAAGTCCGGGGTCACGAACGCCGGCCGGCCGATGGCCGCGACGAGGATGTCGGCGGTGCGCGCGACGGCCGGCAGGTCCCTGGTGCGGGAATGACAGATGGTCACGGTCGCATGCCGATGCAGCAGTAGAAGCGCCATCGGCTTGCCGACGATGTCGCTGCGGCCGAGGATCACCGCCCGGGCGCCGCTGATGGCGATCTCCGCCCGATCGAGCATCTCGATGACGCCGGCCGGCGTGCAGGCGACCAGTCCCGGCCGGTTCTGCACCAGCCGTCCGACGCTGACGGGTGTGAAGCCGTCGACGTCCTTCTCGGGCGAAATCGTGTCGACCACGCGCGTCTCGGCATCGTCGCCCATGCCGGCCGGCAACGGCGACTGCACCAGCACGCCGTCGATGTCGTCGCGCCGGTTGAGCGCGACGACCATCGCCAGCACGTCGTTGACGTCGCCGTCGGCGGGCACGCGGATCAGTTCGGCCAGGATGCCGCTGTCGCCGGCCGACTTCAGCTTGTTGCGGACGTAGATCTCGGAGGCGGGGTCGTGGCCCGCGAGGATGATGCCCAGCCCGGGCGGGCGTCCCGTGCGTAGCCGGAAGGCGGCGACCCGAGGCGTGAGTTCGTCGCGAATCGCGGCGCCCACCGCGTTGCCATCCAGCAGTCGAGCAGCCATGACGTTCCCGTCTCCTCACCCGGGCATGCCGGGCGGCGTGCCGCCGTCGGGCGGATCCGCTACGCGCCGGCGTTGGCAGCGGCCAGTTCCAGCTGGCGCAGCCCGTCTGCCCGGCCGAGCACGACGAGCTGATCGCCCGCCTGCATCACCGCGTCGCCTGGCGGATTGAACTCCATCTTCCCACCGACACGCTGAATGCCGACCACAACCAGGCCGAACTTCTGCCGCACGTTCACGTCGACAATGGATCGGCCTGCCAACGCGCTGCCCGCGTCGATCGCGACCTGCTCGATCGCCAGTTCGAGATTGCCGGACCGCGTGGCGAGTTCGAAGAAGTCCACCACCGCGGGCCGCAGCGCCATCTGCGCGAGCTCCCGCGCACCGATCCGGTACGGAGACACCACGCGATTGGCTCCGGCCCGCAGGAGCTTGCGCCCCGCGTCCTCGGATTCGGCCCGCCCGACGATGTAGAGGTCGGGGCGCAACCCGCGGGCCGTCAGGACCGCATAGACGTTCTCGGCGTCGCTGCCGACGGCCGCAATCAGGCCGCGGGCGCGATCGATGCCGACGCGCCTCAGCACGTCCTCGCTGCTGGCATCGGCCTCGACGGCCAGCCCGCCCACTTCCAGCACGGCCTGCACCATGTCGGGATCGCGCTCGATCACGACGCAGGGCACGTGCTGACGGCGGAGTTCTTCCACGATGATGGCACCGATGCGGCCGTAGCCGCAGACGATGAAGTGGTCCCGGATCTGGTCGAGCATTCGCGTACGCCGCCGGCGCTCGAGGTGCGCCTGCAGGCCTCCCTCCACGACGATCGTGGCCAGCAGGGTGAACGTGTAAAACGCCGTCCCGACGCCCGCGAGGATCACGAAGACCGTGAACATCTCGCCGGCTCTCGAGAGCTTGTGCACTTCCTTGAAGCCGACCGTGGTGATGGTCGTGGCGGTCATGTAGAAGCCGTCCCACGCCGGCCAGCCCTCGATCAGCATGTAGCCGAACGTGCCGCCCGCGAAGACGGCAAGCAGAAGGGCGACGGCCAGCCTCGGCCCTCGCACGCGGCTGAACCAGTCGCCCTTCGAGTCGAGTCGGGGACGGCGTCCGGCGGCTTGCGCCGTGGCACCGCCCCGAGATGTCGTGGTGCCCGCAGCCACGTCGTTCGCTACTGCCCCGTTCCGAACACCTTGATCGCGAACCACATCGTCGGAATGAAGGCCAGCACGGTGAACACCAGGATCGGCGTGTGCATCGACGCACGCGCCCGTGTGGTCTTCGGATCGGCCAGCCGGCTATGACGCCAACCGAATCCGCCATAGATGGCCAGCCCAATCTCCAGCCAGATGATGAGCCGCAGCCAGGTGTCCTTGGGCAGGCCCCACATCACGTACAGGCACGCGAGGGCGCCCGCGATGCCGACAATCCAGGCGCCGGCATTTCCGCCCGGCACCCGGAATGGCCGCTTAAGCTCCGGGCTGGCGACCCGCAGCAGCGGCACACCCACGCACACGAGCACGAAGGCCAGCAGGGTGCCGATCGAGACCAGTTCGCCCACCAGGCTCATCGGCATCAGGCCTCCGCAGAAGGCCACGAACAGGCCCGTCAGCACCGTCGCAATGTACGGGGTCCCGTGCTCCCTGTGCACGGCGCCGAACCAGGGCAGCAGCCCGTCCTTGCTCATCGCGTAGAAGATGCGGGTCTGCCCCATCATCATGACGAGGATGACCGAGGTCAAGCCGGACAGCGCGCCCAGCTTGATCAGGAAGGTGAAGACCTTCTGGGCCACCGGGGACCAGCCGCGCAGCTGCACGATGCGGTCGATGCCCACCGCGATCGGATCCGGCACGCCCAGTTCCTTGTAGTTCACGACGCCTGTGAGCGTGATGGCCACCAGGATGTAGAGGATCGTGCAGATGACGAGGGAGCCGAGGATCCCGATGGGCAGGTCTCGCGCCGGGTTCTTGGCTTCCTGCGCCGTGGTCGAGACGGCATCGAAGCCGATGTAGGCGAAGAAGACGACACCTGCGCCGGTGAGCACCCCGTTGAGGCCCCAGCCGTAGGCGTTCACCTGGTTCCCGTTCAGCGTGATCAGCTCTTTCGCGGGCACCAGCGCGGCCAGGCCGGTCGCGGCGTGGTTGACAAACAGGTTGTCCGGCGAAATGAGGCTGATGCCGAGGGAGATGAACACCAGGACGATCGTGACCTTGATGACCACGATGAGGTTGTTGACCGACGCGCTCTCCTTCATGCCCCGGTAGAGGATCGCGGCCACGACCAGGCCGATGAACGACGCCGGCACGTTCCACATCCCGAACGCCCTGGTGACCCCGTCATTGAGCAGGACCTGCTCCCATGGCCCCTTGGTGAGCCGCAGCAGGGTATCCGAGACAGGGAGGCCGAGCGTCTTGTGGATCAGGCTGAGGAAGTAGCCGGACCACGACGCGCTCACGGTCACGGCGCCGAAGGCGTACTCGAGAATCAGGTCCCAGCCGATGATCCAGGCGATGAACTCCCCCATCGTCGCGTAGCTGTAGGCGTAGGCCGATCCGGCAACCGGGATCATCGAGGCCATCTCGGCGTAACAGAGCCCGGCCAGCGCGCAGAGCACGCCGCCGATCATGAAGCTGTACACGATGCCCGGGCCCGCGTAATTGGCCGACGCGGTTCCCGTGAGCGAAAAGATGCCCGCGCCGATGATCGCGCCGATCCCGAGCATGGTGAGATTGAACGCCGTCAGCGTCCGTTTGAGCTGTCCGCCCGCGTGGGCGCCGTGTGCGGCTTCGCCGGCCAGCGGATCGTTGGCGTCGGCTATGAGCTTCGCCAGGTCTTTCTTGATGAACAAACCTGCCATGTGATGGGCCTCCGGACGTGAACTGAAAACACGGCCTGCCGCACACGCCTGTGTGCAGTCGGCCAGGCGCCGGCAGAGATGCCGGATGCCCGGGCCGATGGTTGCCGGCAGGGTCGGGGCATTATATAGGCGCCAGAGGCTAGGGCCTAGGGACTAGCGCTAGCCAGCCACAATGACTCTACGCCGATTCGGCGATCGTCTCCGGCTTGGCGGGCGGGAGGAAGCGCTCCATGAAGCCCGTGTTGATGCGCCCGGCCTGGAAGTCGGGGTCCGCCAGAATCCGGAGTTGCATCGGGATCGACGTCTTGATGCCCTCGATCACGGTCATCTCGAGCGTCCGGCGCATGCGGGCGATCGCTTCGTCGCGGTCCCGCCCCCAGGTCAGGATCTTGGCGATCATCGAGTCGTAGTAGGGCGTCACCGTGGCCTCGGCGTGCATCGCCGTGTCCACCCGGACACCCGGTCCGCCCGCCACGCTGAACGCACGGATGGTCCCCGGCGACGGCACGAACGTGTCGGGGTCCTCCGCGTTCACGCGGCACTCGAGCGCATGGCCCGAGAAGGTGATGTCGCCTTGCCGGAACGAGAGCCGCTCCCCCGCCGCGATCCGGATCTGCTCCTTCACGATGTCGATGCCAGTCACCAGTTCCGTGACGCCGTGTTCCACCTGGAGGCGGGTGTTGGTCTCCATGAAGTAGAACTTGCCGTCGCTGTTCATCAGGAACTCGAACGTGCCGGCGTTGGTGTACTGCACGTCGCGCGCCGCGTCGACGACGATGGCCCCCACCTTGCGCCGGACCTTGTCGGTGAGCGCGGGCGACGGCGACTCCTCAATGAGCTTCTGGTGGCGACGCTGCACGGAGCATTCGCGCTCGCCCATGTGCACGACGTTCCCGTAGTGGTCGCCGAGGATCTGGAACTCGATGTGCCGCGGGTTCTCGAGGTACTTCTCGACGTACACGTCCGGCACGCCGAAGGCCGCCTCGGCCTCCCGCGACGCCGTCCGGTAGGCGCGCGACATCTCCGACGGGTGGCGGACCACGCGCATGCCGCGCCCGCCGCCGCCGGCCGTCGCCTTGATGAGCACCGGATAGCCGATCTCCTCGGCGATCCGGAGCGCCTGCTCCTCGCTCTCCAGCGTCCCCTCCGACCCCGGCAGCACCGGGACCCCGGCCTTCTTCATGGCGCGCCGCGCGCGCGCCTTGTCGCCCATCAGGCGGATCACCTGCGGGTTGGGCCCGATGAACTTGATGTGGCAGGCCTCGCACACCTCGGCCAGGTACGCACTCTCGGACAGGAACCCGTAGCCGGGATGGATCGCGTCGGCGCCCGTGATCTCGGCCGCGCTGATGATCGCCGGCACGTTCAGGTAGCTCTGGGCCGCGCGGGGCGGCCCGATGCAGACATCTTCGTCGGCGAACCGCACGTGGAGCGAGTTCTCGTCGGCCTCGGAGTACACCGCGACCGTCTTGATGCCCATCTCGCGACACGCGAGGATCACCCGCAGCGCAATCTCGCCGCGGTTCGCGATGAGGATCTTCTTGAACATCACTTGACCTTGATGGCGAACAGGCGCTCCCCGTACTGGACCGGCTGGGCGTTGTCGACGTAGACCGCGACAACCTCCCCGTCGTAGTCGCACTCGATCTCGTTCATCAGCTTCATCGCTTCGATGATGCAGAGCACCTGGCCCTTCTTGACCCGGGCGCCCTTCTCGACAAACGCCGGCGCGGACGGCTCGGGCGACCGGTAGAAGGTGCCCACGATGGGCGACTTGACGATGGCCAGATCCGCATTGGCCGCGTCGGCCTCGGCTGACGACCGGGCCTCGACCGGGCGCGGCGCCGACGGCACGGTCGCGGGCATCGCGATGGCCGGCAGCGGCACGTAGGAGCCCGCGCCTGGCATCTGCACCAGGTGGCTGCCGCCCGACTTCCGGACCTTGATCTTGAGCCCGTCGATCTCGAGCTCGAACTCGCTGAGTTCGTGTTCCTTGACCAGCTCGAGGATGCTGCGGATCTCGTCAACGTTCATCGTGTTACACCACCCGGAGTTCGCGCGGCACGCGGGTCAGCCACTCCACCCCGTCCCGCGTCACCAGCACATCGTCTTCGATTCTCACCCCGCCCAGGCCCGGCACATACGCCCCGGGCTCGACCGTGATGACGACCCCCGGCTCGAGCACCAGGTCCGTACCCGCCGGCGGCACCCCCGGGATGTCTGCCCGGCGAGGCCCGACTCTGGGCTCCTCGTGAATCTCAAGGCCCAGACCGTGGCCCGTCGCGTGGCAGAAGGCCGCCCCGAGCCCGTGCCGTTCCAGCACCCCGCGAGCGGCCTCGTCCACGTCGGTCACCGGCGCACCCGGCCGGACAGCCGCCACTCCGGCCCATTGCGCCTCCGCCACCGCATCATAGAGGCGCCGCGCCTCCTGGCTGGGTTCGCCGACGCTGACGGTGCGGGTGAGGTCGACGCAGTATCCGTCGTAGACCCCTCCGAAGTCCAGCACGACCAGGTCCCCGGCCGCCAGGACGCGGTCGTCCGGGCGGGCATGGGGCATGGCGGCGTGTGGTCCGGAAGCCACAATCGTATCAAAAGATGGCTTTTCGAACCCGCCGAGGCGGAGTTTGTAGTCGATCTCAGCCGCCAGGTCGCATTCCCTCAGTCCGGCCCGGACGGTCCTGAGGACGTCGCCTGCGACCGCGTCGAGCAGGGCCCCAGCCCGACGGAACGTCTCCTGCTCGACCTCGTCCTTGACGACCCGGATGGCCTCGACCACCCGGTCGACCGGCTGGAGAGCCGGGCCGCCTGGGCCGCCCGACGTGCGAAGCGCCGACCGGAGCCAGTCGAACCGCTTCACCGTCATGTGCGCGGCCTCGAACCCCACCGCCCGGGCGCCCGACTCCGTCACGATGCGGGCCAGGGTGGCATCGAAGGTCGGGTCGACGCGCACCAGCCTGAGGCCCGGGCAATTCGGGGCAACCACCGTTTCGATCGTGGTCGTGTACCGCCCGTCCGTGATGAAGATCAGCTCCGAGGCCGTCATCACGACAATGGCCGTGCTGCCGGTGAAGCCGGTCAGGTAGCGCACGTTCGGGATGTGCACGAGGATGAGGGCATCCAGGCCGGCGGCCGCCATCGTGGCCCGGGCCGAGGCGTGCCGGCCCTGCAGCGGGTTGGACATTGGGTGTGGCATAGTCAGCCGCCGATTGTCTCACATCCGCCACGCAACTGAGGCACGCCCCGAAACAACTCCGGGAGTAATTCTGACGGCAGTCCCCAAAACGGCGCCGCGCCCGGAAACAACTCCGGGAGTAGCTTTGCGGCGCCGCGCCCGGAAACAACTCCGGGAGTAGTTTTGCGGAAGGCACGCCTGGCGGGAGGTCGGAGACGAGAGACGTCGGGCGGGCCGAAACGGCGGGTGCGGCTACGCGCGGGCGCCGTAGAGCCGGGCGCGCCGGTCGGCGACAATCGCCTCGAGCCAGCGCGACAGGTAGGCGGTCATCCGGCGGGCCTGGGGGTCCTCGGGCGGGCGTGGCGTCGGCGACGTGGGCCGGGCGGCGGGCGCAGGGGTCGCGCGCGCTGCGGCATCGCGCCGGAGCGTCCGGACGGCGTCTTCGACCGCCGGGTCCTTCCCGGCGAGTTCGAAGGCAGACTTGAACTGTTCGAGCGCCTCGGGAAGCTCCCCGCGCCTGCGGTGGACTTCAGCCAGGCCGCGGATCGCCGAGAGATTCTCGGGCGCGAGCCCGAGGACGGCGGCGAGTTCGCGATGGGCGCCGTCGAGGTCGCCGACTTCAATCAAGGCCCGGCCCAGGGTGACCCGCGCGGACAGATAGCCGGGGTGCGTGGCCAGGCCCGCCTGACAGGCGTGGATGGCGTCCCGGTACCGCCCCGCGCGCCGGTATTCCTCCGCGAGCTGGGCGAACGCAATGGACCCAGGGTCCTTCTGCAGCCGCAGCCGTAGCTCCTCGATGCGCGATTCGTCAGCCACGGGCCTAGTCTACTGCACGATGACCACGCGCGAGAGCGTCGACTGGTTCCCGCTCGAGTCGGTGACCGTCAGTGTGACCGAGTACGAGCCCGCTGCCGCATACGGGTGGGTCGTGGTCGCCGTGAGGTACCCGTAGACGGTCAGGCTGTCTCCGAAGACCCACTCGTAGCGAACGATAGCCCCCGTCGACAGGCCGGCGTCGAATAGCACAGGCGATCCGACCGTCGCCGGTGACGGCGAGAACGTGAAATTCGCGACCGGCAGCGGGCCGACGGCCACGATCGAAATCCCCACGGCCTTCGATGCCCGGCGTCCGCTGGTGTCGACAACCGTGAGCGTGATGGTGTACTCGCCGACCACCTCGTAGGCATGCGTGAACGTCCGGAACGCGGTGGTGTAAATCGTCGTGCTGTCCCCGAAGTTCCACTCGTAGGAGACGATGCTCCCGGTGGACTGGGATGCATCGACCGTGACTTGCTGCCGCACCCGAGCCGGCGACGGAGAAACCGTGAAGATGGCAATCAGTGTAGGGGTCGAGCCTGTGGAAACCGTGACGTTATTGGTCGTCGTCGCGGTCTTCGCGTTGTTGTCCGTCACCGTGAGGCGCACCACGTAGGTCGCCGCCGTCGCGTAGGTGTGGCTCGGCGTCGCCCCGACGCCGGTGGACCCATCACCGAAGTCCCACGCGTAGGACGCGATGCCGGCCCCGCTCGACGAACCGGACCCGTTGAAGAACACGTTCTGGCCGACGCCTGGCGAAGTGGGCGAGAAGGTGAACGCGGCCGTCGGCGTGGCCGACCCGCTCGAGGTGACCGTGACGTTTTTGGTCGTCGTCGCGGTCTTCGCGTCGTTGTCCGTCACCGTGAGGCGCACCACGTAGGTCGCCGCCGTCGCGTAGGTGTGGCTCGGGGTCGCCCCGACGCCGGTGGACCCGTCACCAAAGTCCCACGCGTAGCTCGTGATATTCGACCCGGTGCCGTTGAAGAACACGGTCTGGCCGACGGTTGGCGAAGTGGGCGAGAAGGTGAACGTGACCGGCAGGTCCGTGCCGCCCACGGTGACACTCTGCGAGGTCGTGCCCTTCTTGCCCACGTCATCGGTGACCGTCAAGAGGACGACGAAGGTGCCGGCCTTCGTGAAGACTTCCGAGGCCAGCTGCCCGCTGTCCTGCCGCCCGTTGCCGAAATCCCAGTCGTACCGCGCGATGGTGCGCCCGGTGACGGCCGTGGACTTGGCCGCGTTGAAGAAGACCTGCTGATTCACCTGCGGGGCCGTGGGCGAGAAGTCGAAGAGGGCCGTCGGGTTCGCGGCGTTGGACACCGCAATGGACTGCACCTTCGAATTTGTCAGCCCGCGGTCGTCGGTGACGGTCAACGACACACTGTAGGTGCCGCCGGTGTTGTACTGGTGCTGGACCAGGGACCCGGTCCCGGTGGACCCGTCGCCGAAGTTCCAGACATGGGACACGATGCTGCCGTCGAGGTCGAAGCTCGACGATCCGTCGAAGGTGATCGGCGCCTGCGTGAGGGGCGCACTGGGTGAGTACACGAACGACGCCATCGGCGCGCCGTTGGGCGGCAGGACGACGCCCAGCGGCACCAGACGGATGCTGACCGCCCGCTCTGTCGAGTTGCCGTAGTCGGAGCCAATCGGGGTCGCGACGATCCTGACGATGGTCAACGAATCGACCGCCTGCGTCGGCGCCGGCGGCGCCGTGTAGAGCGCGGTCGCGCGGCCGTCGCTGCCGGTCGTCAGGTTCTTGCCGGAGAGCTGTCCGAAATCGACGATCGAATTGCCGACCCAGATGTCGAGTCGCAGCGGGAGGTTCTTGAGCGCCTGGCCCTTCGAATCCTGGGCCTGGACGGTGACTTGGGACTGCGAGACGCCATCCTGTCGCAGGATGTCGGGGCTGGCGTACATCGTGATCGCCATCGACATTTCGGACGGCCCCGAGGCCGCCGGTGCATCCTGCTTGTTGATGGTGCAGCCGGCCGCGGCCATGCCGGCCACGATCGTCGCCAGTACCGCCGCTGTGATTGTGCGCGTCATCGTCGTGCCCCGCTGTCTCGTGTCAGTGGTCAGGCGTCCGTGTTCCCACGCTGCCTGCCGCGCAGGCCGATGCGGCCCGCGGCGGCGGATGCGATCAGGCGCTCGGATCGCCCCAGTCCGCGAAATTCACGCTGATCGTGCCCATCACGGACACGGTGTTGCCGTTCTGGTCGGTGCCGTAGAAGGTGATTTCGGCGATGGTCGAAATGATGATGGCGCCGGCGTTGTTGCGCAGCGCCTTCAGCGGCGCCTCGAGCTTGGCCTGCCCCCGGACGAGAATGAAGGACAGCAACCCGCCGTTGGCGGCGAAGGTCCCGGTGGCCCCGCCGTCGAAGCTGTAGGGCACGTCGACGCCCTGAGTCTTCCGGCCGTCCGACCGCTTGTAGTCCACGTGATAGCGGGTGACGGTGATCGTGTTGGTGGAGGTCGGCGAGCTGGACGCGCCTACGTCCTTCAGCGCCATCTTGAGGAGGACCTTGCCGACGTCCTCGTAGACGGTGGCGACGTAGGTGTCCTGCCCGTTGATGGTCACCTTAACGTTCGTCACGACGTCGGACTCGAGCGCGTTGCCGAAGAGCTCCGGCGATGCCCCCGAGGATGCCGTCAGTGAATCGATGATCAGGTAGGACGGCGAGCGCCCCTCGCTGTTGATCTGGCCGCACGACACGCTCGCGCCGATCGCCAGAATCAGGGCCAGGGCCGCGGCGGCCGCCCGCCGGCGCCCGCGCCTCGATGTCCACGGTCTCGCTTGCATAACGCTCTCCCCTGCCATGCCCGTCACGCGCCCCGCTTGATGCGCGGCGTGATGAAGATCAGCAACTCGCGGTCTTCCGTCGAGTTGGTGTCACGCTTGAACAGCCAGCCGAGCAGCGGAATCTGGGAGAGCCCCGGCACGCCCTCCTTCGAGGTCGATTCGCTGGTCTTCATGATGCCGCCGATGACCATCGTCTCCGTGTCGTTCACCAGCACCTGGGTGACGGCGCGCTGGGTGTCGATGGGCGGGATGCCGTTCACCTGACGACTGTAGTCGGGCGACGCGTTCTCGAGCCTGATGTCCATGATGACGGTATTGGCGGCCGTGATCTGGGGCTTCACCGAGAGCGAGAGCGCGGCGTCCTTGAAGGTCACCGTCACCGTGTTGTTCGAGATGGTCTGAATGGGAATCTGCACGCCCTGGTACATGGTCGCTTCGACGTTGTTCTGCATCGTGACCCTGGGCGTCGACAGGATCTTGCCCTGGCCCTTCTTCTCCATGGCCGACAAGGCCACGTCGAGATTGAACGCCCCGTTCAGCGTGCCCATGGACAAGCCGAGCGCCGAGGTCGCCTCGGACGCCGGCAGGTTGACGCCGGTCGGCACGAGCTTGCGGCTCGCGTCCTGCGAGTTGCCCTGCGGGGCGCCGGCGATGCGGCCGCTGACGCTGCCCTGGGCGGGGAACGCCAGGGGCGAGGTGTTGGCCAGCTCGCTGTTCATGCGCCCGTTGACGCCCCACTGCACGCCGAGCGACCGCGCGTTGTCGCGGCTGGTCTGCACGATGCGCGCTTCGATTTCCACCTGCGGCTGCGGCCGGTCGAGGTCCTTGATGAGCGCCTCGGCCTGCGCCAGGTTCTCCGGCAGGTCGGTGATGATGATCGTGTTGGTCCGCTCGTCCACCACCGGGTTGCCCCGGTCGGAGACGATGCGCGCCTCCTTGAGCAGTTTGCTGACGTCGACCGCCTTCGCGTAGCTCAGCGCGCGCATGAAGACCTTCAGCGCGGTGCCCTTGGCCTGCGCCTCGACCAGCTTGCGGCGCTCGTCCTCTTCCTTGGCAAGGTCCTCGATCCGCGAAATGCGCACGACGTTGTCCTCGAGGACGTAGCTGAGGCGGTTCGACCGGAGGATGACGTCCAGCGCCTGGTCCCACGGCACTTCGCGCAGCGAGATGTCGACAGTCGCCGTCGGCACGGCCGGGTCGATGACGACATTCAGCCCGCTGATGTCCGAGAACGTCCGCAGCACGGAGCGGAGGTCAGCGGACTGGAAGTCGAAGGTGACCAGGTGCCCGGAGTACTGCTTGTCGCCTCTGGCCCCGGCCTGCGCGGCGGCCGGCGTCGGCGCGGGCGTCGGCCGCCCGGGCGTCGGCGCGGGCTTTGGCGCAGGCGCCTGAGGTTCGACCTTGACCACCACCGGTGCTGGCACCACCGCCGCGGCGGGCCTGGCGGGTGGGGGCGACGAGGTCGATGCCGCCCCCTCCTCGAGGATGACCACCAACGCGCCGTCCGACGATTCGATGCGATGCGACACCGGGTACTTCAGGTCGATGACGGCGCGCGTCACCAGCGGCTGGCGACTGTTGAGGGCCACCCGCACGCGGTCGGCCGGGCCGCGCCCGACGGTGGTCACCGGCGCCATGCTGAACTGCGTGTTCGCGAAGTCGATGACGATGCGCGGCGGCAGATCTTTCGGCACCTCCACCGATGCCGGCTTCATCACGCCCGTGCCCCGGAACGTGATGCGTGTGCCCTCGGGACCGGTCGTGGACTCGACGCCGGTAATCGACACGGCGGCGGTCTGCGCCGGCGCGGGCAGCACGACGGGCGTCGGAGAGGCGGCCGTCGACGCCACCGGCGCGACACGCACGGCTGGCGCGCCTGGCGCCGCGGGCGCGGGTGCTGGCGCGGCCTTGCGCACCGCCGGCACGGGCTTCTCGGCAGCCAACACCTGCGGCGTCGCCGTCGCGGGCTGCACGGCCGGACTGGCGTTGCCGCCGAACTCGACCGTCACGGTGTTCCACTTGCTCCGCACCTGCGGCCGCAGCGGGGCCGAGAGCAGCAGGCGCACGCGGGTGATCGGCGTGCCGTCGTCGGCTGTGGCCGCTTCGATCGAGACGCTGGCCACGGCGCCCGAGGACGCCGACGGCTTGGCCTGGCCGGGCGCGACGTTGCGCAGATCGATGACCAGCGACAGCGGGTCCGGCTGAGTGGTGACGTAGCCGACCGGCTCCGTGGTCTCGATGACCACGGTCGTCACGGGCCCTTCGGTCCGGGTCGTGACGCCGGTCAGCTTGATGGCCGGTCTGACGCCGGCCAACGCGTACGGGTGCGTGGCCAGCAGCAGCACCGCTCCGATCAGCAGCCACGCGGGGCGTGATGGTCCCGCCAGCCAACCGGTCACCGTTGTGGGGCGACCCCTCGCCTTCAGCATCACAGCCTTCCTCTCCGCATTCACTTCACGTCGACGGCGGCGCGAAGCGTCTTGCGCACTTCGCGCTGCTTGGTCAGCGACAGGGGATCGTTCACGTCCTGCATCAGGACGAGGGTGTCCGACGTGATCGCGCGCACGCTGCCGTCGAGCAGGCGGTCGTTCACGCGCACCGTGTAGGTCTTGTTGTCGGGGCCCAGCACCAGGGCGATGAACGCGCCGCGGCTCTGCATGATGCCCTTGATCGCGATCTCGCTCACGAGGAACCCGGCCACGCCCTCACCCGCCTTGCCGCCTGGCCGGCGGGGATCGGTGGCCCGGCGCAGCAGGCTCACGAACGGATCGCGGCGCCCCCCGGCGTCATAGGTGTAGGCCGGGGCTTGCGCAGCCGGAGACGGCGACGGCGGCGGCGCGGGAGCGGGCTTCTCCTGCCCGCTGGCCGTCGCGGCGACGAGGATCAGCGCGAGCACCAGGGGCCTCATTTGCCGACTCCCGGCTTCGGCGGCGCCGGCGACGCGGGCGCGGCCGGGGCCTTGCCTTTCTCGAGCAGTACGAAGGTCGTCGCGACGCAGGCCACCGAGATCGTGGCGTTCTGCTCGGGCCGGTCCTTCGCCTTCACGACGACGTTCCCGATGTTGATGATGCGCGAGAAGCGGCTGATGCGGTCGAAGAACAGGCCGAGATTGTGATAGGTCCCGTCCAGCTCGATGTTGATCGGCCACTCCGCGTGGAGCTCCTTGGTCACGACGGGCGCCGGCTTGAAGACACGGATGGTGAGGTTCGACTGCACCGCCAGCGTCTGGAGGTTCCGCAGGAGATCGCCGAAGTCCTTCTCGTCGGGCAGGACGGCCTGCAGTCCGTCGAGGCGGGTCTGCAGCTCCGCGACCTGCGTCCGGAACTGCGGCAGCTTGCGGGCGGTGGCCATGCCCTTGTTGATGTCCGCGCGCAGGCCGTCGAGCGTGAGCTGCTGCTGCGCCATCTCGTCCTGCGCCGGGACGGCGTAAAAATAGTAGAAGGCCCCCGCGCCGGCCGCCGCCAGCGCGAGAAACAGCCCAACCTGGGCATGCCACGGGATCTTGTTCAGACTCAGGTCCATCGCGTCAGTTCTTCGTATCGGGGCCAGACCCCTCAAGCTTTACGAAAATGCACAGCTACCCCCCGGCGGGCGGCGCGAACTGCGCCTTCACCGAGAACTTGATGAGGTCGGTGCCGCCCGGCTGGGCGGTCTCCACCTGGCTCTCAATGATTTCCACCGACCGCTTGAACCACCCGGATTTCGCCAGGTTGTCGACGAAGTCCGAGAGCGAGGTGAGCGACGTGCATCGCCCGTCGATCACCAGCTCGGTCCCCGTCTGCTGCATCTGCGTGAACCAGAGCAGCTCGGGAAGGGCCCGGCTCAATTCGTCGAGCATGTGCACCGGCCCGCTCTGACCGCGGCGCAACTGCTCGATGAGGGTCACCCGCTGCTGCAGCTGGGCCTTGCGCTCCTCGAACTGGTTCACCTGCTCGATGAGCGTGCGCAGGCGCGCGGTCTCGCGCCCGGCCGCCGCGATCTCGTCGGTGATCTGCGTCGCGTCCTTGCGTAGCGACCAGTACCACCACCCGACGCCCAGCGCGGCCAGCGCGACGATCAGCGTGCAGGCCACGGCGATCTTCTGGCCCGACTCGAACGCGACCGGCCCGGACGCCTCGCGGCGTTTCCGCTTCTCGCGTTCCTGGCTGAGGAGGTTGATGCGGATCATCGGTCACCTCTCCGGCGCAGCGCGAGGCCGACGGCCACCACCGCGGTCGGCGCCACGTCCTCGGCGCTCACGCCCGCCTTGCCGGCGTCGAAGGCGATGCGCCGGAACGGATCGAGCGGCTCGACCGGGATGCCGAACCGTTCGGCCAGCGCCTCGGTGAACCCCGCCACGCGCGCGCTGCCGCCGCAGACCATCACGCGGTCGAGACGATCGGACGGCGCGGTAGCCCGATAGAAATCGAAGGTCTTCTGGATCTCCAGCAGCACGATTTCGTTAACCGCCTTCAGCACCGGCAGGACGTCGGCGGCCGAGACCGTGTCGGCCGCATGCCCCTGCTTGACCTGTTCCGCCCGCTCGAAGGTGAGGTTGAACTCGCGCTGGACGGCTTCGGTGTGGGCGTTGCCGCCAATCGACATGTCGCGCGTGAACAGGGACGCGGCGCCGCTGACGATGTTCATGTTGATCGCGCTCGCGCCCATGTTCAGCAGGACCGTGACGACGCCGGGATCCGTGTCGTAGTTCGCTTCGAAGGCGTTCTGGACGGCGAAGGCATCCACGTCGACCACGACCGGTACGCGCCCGGCCTGCGTGATGACGCCGGTGTAGTCGGCGATCTTGTCTTTCTTCGCCGCGACCAGCAGCACGTCCATCGTGTTCTTCCCGCCGCCATCTCCCGGCAGCACCTGGTAGTCGAGGTTGACGTCCTGGACGTCGAACGGGATGTACTGCTCGGCTTCCCAGCGGATGGACTCCGCCAGCTCCACGTCGGTCATCTGCGGCAAGTTGATCTTCTTGACGATCACGGCATTGCCCGACAGCGAGGCCGCCACCTCGCGGTTCTTCGTGCCGGCCCGCGCGAACGCGCGGCGGATCGCATCGGTTGCGCTTGCAGCGTCGATGATCGCGCCATCCACGATGCTGTCGGGCGCCATGTCCTCGCGTGCGAAAGCCACGACGCGAAACGACTTGCCGGCGGCCTTCAGCTCGACGACCTTGACGGCGCTCGAACCGATATCCAGCCCCACGATGCTCTTGTTCCTGCCGAACACCTTCGGGTCCTGCCCTTTCCGAGGCCGCCTGCGGCCTCCTGTCCCGCCGCCCGCCCGCCCCGGTCTATCGGGGAGGCCGCCGGACGCCAATCACGCTAACTCTCTGAAACCACATGACATGATCGCGATTGGCGCCCCGGATGCCCACAACATGGCGTGACAACACACCCGGGTCGTTTCTCTTATCGGTGACTAGCCCCTGTTCCTGCAGGCAAACCGCAGGGAAGATAATTGAGGCAGATCTGTAAGATGATGGTGAGTCCGTTGCAAGGCCCGCCGCCTCACCGCCGCGTCGCAACCCGTTGACAAATAGCGAAGGGGCTGGTACGATTTTGGTTTGCCGTGGCTGAAATTGATTCAAGAATAGAGACGTGCAGATGCGAACGTATACGGCGAAACTGAAGACGCTTGAACGACAGTGGCACGTGATTGACGCCAACAACCTGGTGGTGGGTCGCGTGGCGACCCGGGCGGCCCGCCTGCTGATGGGCAAGCACCGGCCGATCTACACCACGTTTCTCGACACCGGCGACCACGTCATCGTGGTCAACGCGAGCCGTATCCGATTCACCGGCCGCAAGGAAGACCAGAAGCTCTATCGCCGGCACAGCGGCTATGAAGGCGGTCTGCGCGAGGAACGTGCGAAGGACGTCCGGGTGCGCAGGCCGATCCGAATCGTCGAAGAGGCGGTCCGGGGCATGCTGCCCAAGACGACGCTGGGCGATGCGATGTACCGGAAGCTGAAGGTTTATGCGGGTCCGGAGCACCCGCATGCCGCGCAGAATCCAACCAAGCTCGAGGTGGCGTAACTTGACTCTGATCCAGTACTACGGGACCGGGCGCCGGAAGACTTCAACGGCCCGGGTGTTCCTCAGGCCGGGCACCGGCACCATCACCGTCAATGCACGCGAGTTCGCGGACTTCTTCCCCACCGCGGTGCTGCGGACCGAAATCCGCCAGCCCCTGCAGCTCACCGAGACCGGCGACAAGTTCGACATTCTCGCCACGGTGGCGGGCGGCGGAATCGCGGGCCAGGCCGGCGCGGTGCGCCTCGGGATCTCGCGCGCGCTCTGCCAGTACAGCCTCGAGCTGCGCCCGGCGCTGAAGAAGGAAGGCCTGCTGACGCGCGACGCGCGGGCCAAGGAACGCAAGAAGTACGGGCTGGCCGGCGCACGCAAGCGCTTCCAGTTCAGCAAACGGTAATGTCGTCGGCTTTGTCAGGGGGAGCACCTTTGAGCGGGATCGCCATCAAGGAATTGCTGGAGGCCGGTGTCCACTTCGGCCACCAGACCAAGCGCTGGAACCCGAAGATGAAGCAGTTCATCTTCGGCGAACGCAACGGCATCTACATCATCGATCTGGGCAAGACGGCCAGGCTGTTCCGCACGGCGGAGGAGTTCGTCGGCCAGATCGCGTCCGAGGGCGGCACGGTGCTCTTCGTGGGCACCAAGCGCCAGGCCCAGGACGCCGTGGCCGAAGAAGCCCTGCGGTGCGGGATGCACTTCGTGAATCAGCGCTGGCTCGGCGGGCTGTTGACCAACTTCACGACGATTCAGAAGAGCCTGACCCGCCTGCGCGAACTCGAGGCGATGCAGACCGACGGCCGCTACGAGTCGCTCTCGAAGAAGGAAATCTCCGGCATCGAGAAGGAGAAGAAGAAGATCTCCAAGAAC
>Ga0315283_10001720_pt1 | contig 17807 bp, 13 predicted proteins | sample YL17G09_0_MG_FD_204541 | JGI IMG/M metagenome (GOLD analysis project Ga0315283, IMG submission 204541) | Sediment microbial communities from Yellowstone Lake, YNP, Wyoming, USA - YL17G09_0 | ecosystem: Environmental > Aquatic > Freshwater > Lake > Sediment | place: USA: Wyoming | collected... | reverse complement strand
TCGGCGCGCGTGTCGTCGAGCCGCACGCGATCGAAGACGAAGTTCTCGGGCGCCGCGTACTCGCCATCCTTGCGGTACTCGCGGATCACGCCGACGATGCGCATCCGGTCGGCAGGGTTGGCGGCGGCGTGTCCCTGGCGATCCTCGACGATGAACTGGCCGACCGGATCCTTCGCCGGGAACAGCTCGCGCGCGACGCGCTCGTTGACGACAACCGGACGCCAGGCGCTGCCGTCGTCCTCGCGTGTGAACCACCGGCCCCGGAGCATCTCCAGGCCCATCGTCCGCGCGAAGTCGTCGGTGCCCGCGCTCATTCCGAAGCGATGGTGCCGGCCGCCGATCTCGATGTCCGAGGTCCAGGTGTTCCCGCCGTAGGGCGTGACCGCCGCCGCCGCGACGGATTCGACCTCCGGCAGGTCGCGCAGGGCGAGCAGCAGCTGCGCCATCATCGCGCGGCGGTCGATGCGCTCCCGGTCGGCCTGCGTCGCGGCCGCCGCCTTGTCCGACCCGTCCGACTCGACCGTCATCGACGTGCGGCCCGCCGACGCGTGCGCCTCCGCCGAGATGACCCAGATGCGGTCAACGTCAAAGCCGAGGGGTTTGCGGTAGTTGTCGGCGTAGAAGACCGCGAAAGTGGTCACCGCGGAGAGGACGATGAACGACAGCAGCACCTCGACGGCGATCAGGAGGTTGGATCGCTTGCGGTTCCAGACAAGCGTGAAGAGGTGGCGGATCATCGCGACGCTCCCTTCAACGCCTGCACCGGGTGGAGCCGCGACATGCGCCACGCCGGGTAGACCCCGGAGAGGAGGCCAAAGAACACAGCGAGCCCGAGCCCGTAAAGGAAGACGCGGATATTGATCGTGAAGTGCGCGTGCGGAATGAGGCTGCTCGTGTTGAGCGCGCGGAGGACCAGCGCCGAAAGGCCGAACCCCGCCGCCCCGCCGACGAGCGTGAGCACGAGGTTCTCGACGATGAACTGGCCGATCAGCGTGTGGGAGGAGGCGCCGAAGGCCTTCCGAACCCCGATCTCGGACGCGCGCTCCATGATCCGGCTCATATTCAGGTTGACCAGGTTCACGGCGGGCAGCAGAGAGAAGAGGAGCATGGCCGTCACGATTACCGCCCAGAGCCGCTCCGGATGACTGCGCTCCTCTTCACGGCCGCCGAACAGGTTGCCCGCGATCGACTCGAAGAACGTCTCGGCCGGCGCGAAGAGGCGCTGCCACTGCTTGTCGGGGAGCTGCGCCGCGCGAATGCGTGTCTCGAGCTCGGCCTTGATGCCCGGGAAGTCGGCCGGGCTCTTCGCGAGCAGGAGGCCCCCGAACCCGCTCATCAGCTGCCGCCTGTAGCCGTCGGTCTTGGCCGTTGTGATGGGCGCGTAGATGTCGCCGTTGCCGACCAAACGAAGGATGGGCACGTCGGGCACGACGCCAATCACGCGAAAGCGCTGGCCGTCGGCCTCGAGCGTGCGCCCGACCGCCGGCGATCCCCCGAAGAACCGGTCGCGCGTCGTCTGGTTGATGACCGCGACGAAGGCGCTGTTCGCCACGTCCTGATCGGTGAACGGGCCGCCTTCGAGGAACGTGAAATCGAGAATCCGCCAGAACTCGGCGTCCGTGCGCTTGAGCAGCGACGTGATGCGCTGGCCCGACGGGTACGAGTACACCGTCTGCGCCATGCTGTAGACCCCCATCCGCTCGACGCCGGGCAGGTTGCGCGCGTACGTGTCGAGCAGCTGGTAGCCGGGCATGCTCGTCTGGGACCGGTGGTCGCCGATCATCCGCGCGCGGTAGATGCCGAGGGTGCGCGCCTGCCGCACCTCCGGCGCGATGGGCGCGAAGATGTGGTCGAGCACCGCGGTCGCCACCATCAGGACGACCAGGGTGAAGCAGATACCGAACAGGCTGATGACGGTGAAGAACGTCCTTCGCCACAGCACCCGCCACGCCAGCTTCAGATAACTTCGCAACATCGCGTGTTGTCCCCGGATCCCTAAGGGCGCCGTAGCCCGGAGGGCAAAGGCGGCCGAATCCCGAATCCCGAACCCCGAAGGGCGCCGCAGCCCGGAGGGCGAAGGCGGCCGAATCCCGTCAGCGTCAGTTCCTACTGCACCTGTCTGCCGTCGAACAGGCGCACCACGCGCTGCGTCTGGTCGGCCAGGCGCGGGTCGTGGGTGACCATCACAATGGTCGTGCCGGAGTCCTTCTGCAGGCCGTGCAGGATGTGCATGATCTCGTCGCCCATCTGGCTGTCGAGGTTGCCCGTGGGCTCGTCGGCCAGGAGGATGCGCGGGGCGCCGACGATGGCGCGGGCGATGGCGACGCGCTGCTGCTGGCCGCCTGAGAGCTGCGACGGAAAGTGGTGGATACGCGAGGTCAGGCCTACGCGATCGAGCGCCGCCAGCGCCAGCTTCCGACGCTCGGCCCCGGCCATCCGTCGGTACAGGAGCGGGATCTCCACGTTGTCCACCACGCTCAGGTCCGGAATGAGGTGGAACGTCTGGAAGATGAACCCGATTTCCTTGTTGCGCATCTTCGCGAGCGCGGCGTCCCGGTACGACGAGACGGCGGTGCCGTTCAGTTGCACCCGGCCCTTGGAAGGCTCGTCGAGCAGCCCGATCACGTTGAGCAGCGTGCTCTTGCCGCAGCCGGAGGGCCCCATCACCGAGACGAACTCGCCCGCCTTCACCTCGAGGTTGATGTGGCTGAGCGCCACGGTCTCGATGCGATCCGTGCGGTAGACCTTGTCGACGCCTTCGAGCTGAATCATGGTGTGCATGTCGCGAAATCCTCAACGGAGACGGAGGGACGTGAGGTGCTGGTAATCGGCCATGTCCGAGACGATGACCTCGTCGCCGGCGGCGAGGCCGTCCACGACCTCCACGAAATCGAAACTGGCAATGCCGAAGCGCACGCGGACGCGATCGGCGCGGTCGCCGCGCACCACGAACACCTGCTGCACGCCCTCGCCGCTGGTGGACGTGCCCTTGCGCACGCGCAACGCGCGATCGCGATGGCCGGTGACAATGAAGACCTCGACGCGGAGGTTCTGGCGAAGCGCGGGATTGGAGCGGTCCTTCAGAGCGACGCGGACCGTGATGACGCCGTTCTGGACCGTCGGGAGCACGTCCGAAATCTGGCCGTCGAGCATCCGATCGTCGACGCGCACCTGCACGGGCTGCCCGACGCTGAGCCGGCTGGCGTAGGCATCCGACACCGACGCGTCGACCCGGAAGGCGCTGAGATCCGCGAGCCTCGCGATGACGTCGCCCTTGCGGATCGTCGCGCCCTCTTCGGTGGGGGTCCACGTGACGACCCCGGCGCGATCGGCACGCGGCGTCGCGAGGCCGAGCACGCGCCGGGCCTCGGCCTGGTCCTTCTGCAGCTTGCCCGTCTCGAGGGCGAGGCCGTCGAGTTCCGCGCGGGTCGCGGCCTGCGCATTCTTCTGCGAAGCTTCCAGGCGGCGAAGCTCAATGCCCGCCTGTCCCTCGGCCACCTCGGACTTGCGCAGGATCTCCTGCGAGACAAGCCCCGCCTCGAAAAGCTGCGTGTTGCGGACGTGCTCGAGGCGCGCGGACTCGAGCTGGAGCTTCTTGATCTCGACCTGGGCAGCAAGTTCCGAGAGCGTATTCTCGAGCGCGAGTGCCGAGCGGGCCCGCTGGTTGGCCTTCAGCGCCAGATCCTGGCTCAGCTTGTCGACGGCGAGGACCGACGCGTTGACGTCGAGCTCCACGATCGCGTCGCCGGCCTTCACGGTCGAGCCGGCCTTCCTGACGACACGAAGCAGGCGGGCGTCGACCGGGCTCGACACCACCTGCTCGGTCTCGGGCACGACGACGCCGGTGGCGGAGAGCGAGGCGTCGACGGCGCCCTGATCGACCACCGCGGTGCGCACCATCGAGCGCTTCAGGGACGGACGAATCAGGCCGAATCCCCAGGACGCGGCCAGCCACAACGCGGCGACGACGCCTGCGGTCAGGACCCAGCGCCTGAGTTGCGTCCGACGACGTTCTTTCGGGTCGATCTCGCGATCCACTCGCTACCTCCATGGCCGCACGTCGCAACATGCGTGCCCGGGTTGTTCTTCCTAACCCATTGACGCAAATGAGGTTATCCTGGTTCATTCGTCCGGAACCGGACGCGGGGTGTTCGGTTTCGGACAGCGGCCGGATGGGGCCAGACTCAGATGGGGTCAGACTCGATCTAGTGGCCTGTCCCAGCTGAAGCGGTAGCGGATTCCGGAGCGCGGCGCCCGGATCGCAAGGCGCGAAACGCGAGAATACCGGGAGTATTTGAGCGTTGAGCAACGCAGCGAGGCGGGATGCCCCGCCCGGAAGGCACTACTGATTCAGCTGAGACAGGCCACTAGGTGCCAGGGTGGCTGATCGAGTCTGACCCCATCTGGCGCATCTGGGGACGGGTGGCCGCGGGGCCCGCCTATTTCGCCGGCATCGGCGTGTTCCGGAGCGCGTCGATCTCCCTGAGCATGCCCTCGACCATCGCCTCGACCACGCGCCGGCCTTTCTCACGGGTCGCGAGCGTGGCGTCGCCCCAGATGCCGGTGGGCGACCAGGTGCCGGGGCCTTTCGGATCGCGGGTCAGGCCGCCGGTGCCCTGCGGATGATAGTCCTTCGCGGCCTTGCTCATGTCGACCAGCGACGGGTCCATGTAGAGCATCATCGACGTCTCGATCTCGTCCGCGTGCGTGCCGCCCTCCTGCTGCCGGACGGCCTTCTCGGCCTCCTCACCGATGGTGAGGATGTCGGTGTAGCGCATGACGATGCCGTCGGCGGCCAGCAGCTCCTGCGCGGGCTTGAGGGCGCGGATGGTGGAGACGCCGGTGTTGAGGACGTAGAACCGCTTCGGCCCGAAGCGCGCCAGGCCGCGGCAGATGTCGACAACGAGATCGCGGGCAGTCTCGAGGCGCAGCGACGTCGAGCCCGGGTACTCCACGAACGCGGGATAGAAGTGATAGTTGAGCGTGGGGGCGACCACAACCGGCGCGCGCTCGATGACACGCCGCGTGAAGTACTGCGCCAGCACGAGATCGTTCTTCAGCCGCAGGTGCGGGCCGTGCTCCTTGGCCTCGGCGCCGAGCGGGATCACGACGATGGTGTCCGGCGTGAGGACCTTCTCCGCCTGCTGCCACGTGAGATCCGCGAGCACGATGCCCGGAACGGAGGCTGGCGGCGCCTGGGCGTGCCCGAGTCCGGCGCCGACGAGCACGAAGGCAGACGCGAGTGCGGCCGTCCCGCGAACCAGAGGCCGCGTGGTCATCCGGCCGCGGGCGTCATGACCTGTTCCGGGGCACTGATGCCGGGCCTGCACGCCGCTGACGAAACCGTCATCGAGCGAAAAGTGCCGCATGGTGATGCGTCTCCGTGAATGTGCGCCTATCGTAGCCGATGGCGAGTGGCCGCGCCCCGGATTCGCGTGACAACCCCGGCGCCGGTGTGGCACCGTGCAGCAATGACGCGCGCGTGCGACGCCGGATTCGCGTGACAATCCCGCCGGCGGTGTGGCACCGTGCAGCAATGGCGCGCACATGCGGCGGCGGATTCGAGTGACATCGTTGGCGCCGGTGTAGCACCGTGCCTGGGACGCGGTCGGCGCCGCGCGGCGTGAAAGGAATACTGGCAGAGATGACGACCTGGGTGGCGATCGCGGCGGTGCGGCCGGGTACGCAGACGAAAGTCCGGCAGGGGCGGTTCGTCGAGCGGCCGCACCGGTTCGCCGCGCGCGTCGAACTGGCCGGCGGCGGAATCGTCGAGGCACACGTGCCGAACCCCGGGCGCCTGACGGGCGTGCTCGCCCCCGGGTGCCGCGTCGCTCTCGAAGGTCCGCTGCCTCCGCCGCGGACGCTGCGCTACACGATGCTGGCCGCGCGGCCGGCGCGCACGTGGATCGGCACCGTGACGACCTACGCGAACCGTGTCTTTCCCACGCTGCTGTCGGCGGGGCTGTTTCCGGAGTTCGGTGCAGCGGCCGCTGCCGGGAATAGGACGCCCGCGTCCCCAGCGTCCCGTGTGGGGGACCGTGCCGGGTCGATGGCCCCGGCAGGCCGGTCAGATCGTGTTGCAGTGGGCGCGCTCGAGATCCGCCGCGAAGTGGTCCACGGCCGCTCGCGATTCGATTTCGAGATCGGCGGGCGGTTCGTCGAGGTGAAGTCCGTGTCGCTGGCGGCCGGGCCTGCCGGCCTGTTCCCGGACGCCGTCACCGCCCGCGGCTCGAGGCACTGCGACGAACTCGCCGCCCTCGCCCGTCGTCGTCATCCGGCAGCGATTGTGTTCGTGGCGCAGCGGGGCAATGTCGAGTCGGTGGGGCCGGAAGACGAGATCGACCCGGATTTCGGCCGCGCCCTGCGCGGCGCGGCCCGCGCCGGGGTGCTGGTGCTCGCGTGCGCCCTCGACATGACGCCCCGTGGCGCCCGCGCTGCCCGCCGCATTCCGGTCATCCTGTAAATCAGGGACAGGTACATTTTCTCATTTTGGGGACGATCTTGAGAAAATGTACCTGTCCCTCAATTTCACTTTCTGCCATGTCCTATGGGGTTTCGGCGGCCAGGGCCTGGCCGATGAGTTCCCACGCGCGGGCGACATGGCGCTCAGTGGTGTCCATATTGCCGATGGCGATGCGCAGCGTGAAGCGCCCGCGAAGCACGGTGTGCGAGAGGAACACCTCGCCGCCCGCGTTCACGCGCGTCATGATCCGCTCGTTCAGCGCCGCCAGTTCTGGCTCCGTCCACGCGCGCCCGGCGGGTGTCGCGCGGAAGCACACCACGCTGAACGGCACCGGCGCGAGCCGCTCGAAGTCCGGGTGCGCGTCGACCCAGCCCGCGAATGCCTGCGCCAGCGTGATGTGCGCGCGCAGCCGGGCCCGCAGCCCGTCCGCGCCGAAGTAGCGCAGGATCATCCACAATTTCAGCGAGCGGAACCGGCGGCCGAGCTGCACGCCGGTGTCCATCAGGTTGCGCGCGGCGTCCGGGGTCCTCAGGTACTCCGGCGTCAGCGAGAACGCCTGGCGCACGACGTCCATCCGCCGGCAGTAGAAGGCGCTGAGATCGAACGGCGTGAAGAGCCACTTGTGCGGGTTGGTCACCACGGAATCGGCGAGGCCGAGGCCCGCGAAATGCGCGGCGCACTCGGGCAGCATAGCCGTCACGCCCGCGTACGCGGCGTCCACGTGCAGCCAGATCCGCTCGGCCTCGCAGATGCCCGCGATCGCCGCCACCGGGTCGACGCTCGTCGTCGACGTGGTGCCGACCGTCGCCACCACGGCGATCGGCAACAGGCCCGCCGCGCGGTCGTCAGCGATCGCCGCGCGGAGCCGATCGGGCCGCATCCGGTACTCGTCGTCGGTCGGGATCCGGCGAAGCGCCTCGTGGCCGAGCCCCGCGAGGATCACGCCCTTGTCGATCGACGAGTGCGCCTGGTCCGAGCAGTACACGCGCAGCCGCGGAATTTCCGGACGGCCCGGGAGGCCGAGCCGTCGCACGCCCGGCACGGCGGCCTCGCGCGCGGCGGCCAAGGCGTGCAGGGACGAGATCGACGCCGTGTCGTAGATGACGCCCTCGAACCGGTCGGGCAATCCGATGAGCTGCCGCAGCCAGCCGAGCGCCACCTCCTCGAGCTCGGTCGCCGCCGGCGAGGTGCGCCAGAGCATGGCCTGCTGGTTCAGGGCCGACGCAAGGAAATCCGCCAGCACGCCCGGCGCGCTCGCGCTAATTCCGAAGTACGCCATGAACCCCGGGTGGCTCCAGTGCGTGAGCCCTGGCACGAGCACGCGGTCGAAATCCGCCATCACCTGTTCGAACGGTTCGGGCGACTCGGGCGCGGACGCGGGCAGCGCGCGGCGGATGTCGCCGGGCGCCACGCGGGCGAGGACGGGATACTCCTCGACGTGCTCCATGTAGCGCGCGATCCACTCGACCATGGCGTGGCCGTGCGCGCGGAACTCATCGGGGCTCATGTTGCCGGCGGCTGGTGCGGACGGCGTGGTCGGCGTCGGCGGAGTGTTCACGCGGAATCTCCCAGGGACTCCGCGCATTGTGCCACAGCCGGTTTCGCAGAACCTGCTCCAGAAAAGGCCCCGGAAAAGACGACGGGCCCGCCTGAGGGCGAGCCCGTTTGATGACGATTCCGTTATGGCGCCGGGTCGCTGTGCGTAAACCGTCCCGACCCCGACTATTGAACCCGCTCGATGGTCACCGTCACGGGCTGAACCAGCCGCACGGTCACCGACGTGCCGGCATTCAGCACGGCCGGGTTGCGCCCGCCGGCCATCACGGCCGCCGTGCCGCCCGCCCCGCCCACCGCCCCGCCGATCGCCGCGCCCTTGCCGCCGCCGATGATGGCGCCGAGAATCGCGCCGCCCACCGATGCCGCGCCGACTTTTGCCGCGCCTTCCTGTCCCGGCGACTTGCCTTCCCGGAGAATCGCCTCGGTGTTGATCGCCAGGCGCGTGCCGTCGGCCATCACCAGCGTGTGGAACCGCACGCCGACGCGCGCTTTGTCCTTCATCTTGCCGCCGCGCTCGACCTGCACGACCGAGCCGAGCGCCTTCGTGCCGGATGGAATCGCAAGATCGGCGCCGACCTTCACGTCGCGCGTCACGTGCGCGTTCACGGGATCTTCGACCTTGGCGACCTCGCTCGACACCGTCGAGTCGAGCTGGAGGCCGAGCACCGAGTCCGCCGAAATGACCAACTCATCGAACACCTTGGGCGGCGGGCCAGGAGGCGGTGCCGGTGGCGCCGGCGGCTCGACGACCGGGGTTGCCACGTCGGTCGCGGGCGGCGTTGCCGCCGTAGCGCTCCCGCTCGGCCACGTCTTGTCGACACCCGTCCAGCCGGCGTTTGGCGCCGGATCAGCCGGCAAAACGGCCGCGCCGCCGGCCGGCGTGCTGCCCGGCTTTTCTGTCTTCGCCATCCCTGCGCTCTTCGTGCGCGCCGGTGCCGGCACCGCAACCGGCGTGCTCGTGCTGGCCGCCGGCGTCGGCGGCATGTCGCTGATGACGTTGTCCGTGCCTGAGGTCGACGATGCCGGTGACGGGGTGGCCTGCACCAGGTCCTGGGGCAGACCGACCCCGGGAGCCGGGGCCGACGCGACCGGTGCGGCAGGCTTCAGGGCGAGGTAGGCGCCGAAACCGGCGGCAACCACGCACAACAGCACTGCCAACACTGCCGCAAGATTCCTGGACATGGACGCCTCCCGCGTGACACTTCGTTCAACAGCAAGACCCGTACCCCGCGAGAAGGGGAAGGTTTTGGCCAAAAAGCGCGTCGAGGGCCAGAGTTTATCAGAACGGGGACACCCGTCGTGTGGCCGGAGGGGGACAGGGGGCCGGGGCGCGACCGCGGGCGTCACCCGCGGGTTCCCGGCCGCGTCTCGATTTGCAAACCGGCGCGCCGCACGACAGAATGACAGCGCGATGAAGATTCTGGACCAGTGTGTGCGGGATGGAGACCGCCTCTTCCGCTGGCGGAGCTACTTCCCGCTGCTGCTGGTGCCTGTCCTCGTGGCCGGTGTGATGACCTCGTCCCCACCGTTCTCGACGCGCCCCGCCGAGCGCGCCTGGGAAGTCCTATCCGTCGCAATCGCGCTGGCCGGACTGGGGTTACGGGTCTGGGCGGTCGGATCCGCGCCGGCCGGCACCTCCGAGCGCAGCACGACTAATCCGCGGGCCTCCGAACTGCGGACCTCGGGCATCTACTCGGCCGTGCGCCACCCGCTCTACGTCGCCAACGGCCTCATGGCGCTCGGTCTGGCGCTTTTCCCCGGCGTCTGGTACCTGCCGATCATTCTCGTCACCGTGACGCTCCTCTACTACGAGCGCATCGCCGCGCGCGAAGAAGCGTTCCTGCTCGAGCGCTTCGGCGGCGCCTTCGAAGCCTGGGCGGCGCAGGTGCCTGCGCTCGTCCCGTCCTTCGCGCGCTACGCGCGCTCGACCACGGCGTTCTCGTGGAAGAAGGTGCTGCGCCACGAGTTCCACGGGCTGCTCGTGATCGCGGCGGGCGCGTTCGTGCTCGACGCGTTCCAGGAGTCGTGGCGCGCGAAGGCCTGGGCCGTCGACGAGCCCTGGGTCTGGTGCGTCGGCGCGAGTGCGGCGCTGTTCCTCGTCTTCGCGGCCCTCAAGCGGGGCACGCGCGTGCTGGAGCACTGACGATGCCCCTGCTGACCCGCTCAGGGATCGACGTGGCGCTGCAGGATCTTCCCGGCTGGCGGTTCGAGGGCGACGCGCTCGTGAAGTTGTTTGCGTTCGACGGGTTCCCCGAGGCGGTGGCATTCGTAAACCGGCTGGTGCCGGGGTCGGAAGCGGCCGATCATCACCCCGATCTCGCCATCAGCTATCGTCGCGTGACCGTGATGTTCACCACCCACAGCGAAGGCGGGGTGACCGAACAGGACATCGCCGGCGCGCGCCTGGCGGATCAATGCGCCTGAAAAAATACTACAGCTCGCGCGACGTGACCTCGTTGACCGGGCTGACCGCCGATCAGTTGCGATGGTGGGAGCGGCAGAAACTGGTGGAGCCGGCCGTCGCCTCGCATCGCACTGAGGCCGGCGGCTACACCGAGCGCCGCTACACGCCCGTCGATCTGCTCGAGATCATGGTGCTGGCGGACCTGCGCCGGAAGGGGTTCTCGCTGGTCCACCTGCGCGCGCTCATCGACACGCTGCGCGAGTACTTCCGCGTCCGCCTGTTCGAGGCGACCGGCGAGGGCGGCGCGGTGACGCTGCTCACTGACGGCAACCAGATCTACGTTCGCACGCTGGACGGCCGCTTCTTCAATCTCCTCAAAGACCCCACCCAGCCGCTGCTCGTCATCGGCGAGGAAGCCAACTTCAAGGTACTGGCGTCGCGCGCGCGGCCGCGGCGGAAAAAGAAGCCGAAGAAGGCTGACGCCGGCGCGCCCGCGAAATCACTCCCGGAGTGATTTCGAGAGCGTACCAATAATCACTCCGGGAGTGATTTCGCTCCAGACCAGTCCAGCGCGATCCGGCGCACGCGGAAGCGTTGCGTCGGGTCATTCGCCTGCAAGGTCACGGTATTCAATCCCGAAGTCCACGCGCGCGGCGGCACATCCCACGTGGCGTGCCGAGTCGGCTGCGCCGCGGGTCGCCACGCGACAGGCTCGCCGTTCACGATGAGCCGCGCGCCGCCGCGATCGTAGACGGGGTCGATCCGCATCTCGATGCGGGATGGGCGTTCGCCATCGAGCGTCAGCAGCAGTGTGGATTCGGGGGCAAGGGTCAGTCGCTCGAACCCCGACGGGATCTGGTTGGCGTCGCTCCAGCCAGGGCCGAAGAACCACTCGCCATCCGGTCCAAACGGGATTGCGGTTTCGTCGCCATCCGTGCGCGTCCGGAGCCGCTCGCCGGAAACGCCGCAGAGGCGCGCCTGGCCGCCGCCTTGCGGCGTCAGGACGACACGCCCCACGGCGGCGGTCGCCTGGCCGCCGAGTTCGAGCCGGAGGAAACGGCGTGGTCCTCCGCCCGTGGTCTCCATTTCCACGCGCGTGATGTGGGTGCCTTCGAGCAGGGGGCCGGTGTCTGTGATGCCATCAACGAGCAGCCGCGCCAGAAGCGCGGAGCGCGACGCGGGCTGCCGATCGAATCGATCGGCCCGCACAATCCGAGCGTCGCCCTCGTACGACTCACCGACGCGCACGGCGAGAGGTGTCGCCGAGGCGAAGTAGAGCTGCCAGCGCGCGGGCGCGGGATCGGGACGAGAGACACGCGCGACAAGTCTCGCGTCGCGGCCAGGGTCGGACAGCCGTGTCCAGCGGCCGCCGATGATGTCCGTGCATCGGGCGGACGGGTTGAGGGCCAGGGCGGTGAAGAGCGGCAGCGGTCGCATGTCGATCGGTGCCTGCCACCGGTGCTCGGACCGCAGCGTGTAGGCCGCCTCGAACCGCTTCGCAAGTTCGACGACGGCGATACCTCCTTCGCTGGCCCATACCAACTCGCCATCGACGAGGATCCGCGTCAGGGACCCCGTCAACTCGACGTCGATGCCCACGGGAGTGGCGTAGTCTCCGATTCCGAGCCGTTCCTGCGGGAAGATGTGTACTCTCGCATCGCCGTCCGCTCGTCTGACGACCGGCGGCCCGGCGCCCGCAACCGCCACGACGATGGCCCGGCCGCGAGGCACATTCGATCCGCTGAGGCCGATCGCGGCAGCCTCTGGCCAGCGAGGCGCGGAGCCGGCCAGGACGAGTACGCTGCCGGGAGCCAGCCTGCGGCAGCGCTCGTCGAGGGACGATCCGATCAGGGGAGCCTCGGGTCGAAACGTGACGAGGCCTTCGAGGGCGGCGCGTCCCCGTTCGAACGCGAACAGGCTGAACCCTTCGGTCAGCAGAGGGGCGACCGACTCAAGTCCAGGCGGTACGGTCATCCGGACGTCCCGTGCGCCCGTCGCGTAGCGCTGGTACGCCACCATATTGTTGAGCACGTATTCTTCGTCGATGAAGCCGGCGCGCGGCGGCAAGCGTTCGAACAACGTGCGGAAGTAGTCGTCATGGTACGTGTCGTGCCTGTGATTGTTGAACGTGACGTTGCCGACGACGTGCATCGTGGGAATGGCCGTCGCGACGCAGCCTGCCACAGCCAGCGCCAGCCAGGCGGGCGCAAGCCGTGCGAGTCCCACCCGCAGCGCCTCGAGTCCGGCTCCGGCGAGCAGCCACGCAGACACCACGCCGGGCAGGAGAATCGGGCCGATGGCGACCTCGCCAAGCGTGGACAGCAGCAGCACCGACCCGATCGCGGCCAGGGCGAGCAGCATCCCGGCACGCGGGCGTCGCCTCAGCAGAACGGCGCATCCCGCCAGAGCGCAGACGACGGCGACCCACCCCAGTTCGTGGCGCATCTCACGCGCCACTGACGGCACCCGGTGGGTCAGCAGGACCCACGGGGAATCCGCGAACGTAATGCCCTGGAACTGCCGGGCGACCAGCAGGTCGGCGAAGTCCGACACGCTGTAGACCGTGGCCTCGAGATACTCGGCCCCCTGGATGGAACGGACCCAGACATAGCCGTATTGCGCGACGCCTGCCGTGACGAGGAGGGCGCTGACGGCTAGGACCCGCAACGGCGGGCGCCAGTCGAAGGTCGCCAGGACGAACAGCACGAATGCCGGCACGGCTCCGAGCACGATCAGATGGGCGCCGAAACCGAGACATGCCAGGGCGATGGCCGCGTACAGCCAGGCGAGTCGGCGAGAGGACTCCCACTCGAGCAGCGCCAGCAGGGTGGCGGCCATCAATGCGGCGGCCGGCGTGTAGACCTCCGCAAACACCGAGTGCTCCCAGAACGTCCGGCCGACGCCGAGGCCGAAGGCCGTGGCCACGGCGAGCCAGCGGTGCACCGACAGACGGCGGAGGGCGAGGAAGACCAGTGCGCCAGTCGCAGCGCCACAGACGGCGGAGAGCAGATTGCTCCGGTAGGCGAGGGTCCCGACGGGGAGCTTGGAGAAGAGGTACGACAGCAGGATGTAAAACGGGTAGCCCGGGTCGTGCGGCGTGCCCAGCGCGGCGCCGATGTACTGAAACTTCGGCGTATCCTCGGTGCCGCCCAGCCCCGGTAGCAGCGTGGCGACGTAGAGCGCCGCCAGCGTCAGAAAGACGGCGAGGGCCAGCCAGTCATCGGGCACAACGCGCCGGGAGCGGGTGTCGATCGCCACGTCGCCGGCCATTATGGCACGGTGCCTGGGACCGTCGTCGACGCCGCGAACTCGCATAGAATTGACCTCGTGACGGGCGACGAGGTCAGCACCTGCGCGCAGCCGGTGTTCCGTTCCGGAGAACGGGTTCTGAAACCGATTCTGTGTGCCCGGCCTTCGGCCGGGGCACCGTTCAGCGAGGGTTCTCATGCGCACATACCGATGGACACTGGCGCTGGCCATCGTCCTGGCCGTCACCACCCTGGGCCTTCGCGGAGACGAGGGCATGTGGACGTTCGACAACGTCCCGCGGGCGCTCATCAAGCAGCAGCACGGGTTCGAAATCACCGACCAGTGGCTGGAGCACGTGCGGCTCGCGGCGATCCGCGTGTCGGGCGCGTCGGCGTCGTTCGTGTCGCCAGACGGCCTCGTGCTGACCAACCAGCACGTGGGCCGCGACCAGGTGGCGAAGCTCTCGACGCCGCAGCGCAACCTCCTGCGCGACGGCTTCTACGCGGCGACACCCGCCGAGGAGCTGAAGTGCGCGGACTGGGAGGCGAACGTCCTGGTGTCGTACGAGGAGGTCACCGCGCGCGTGCAGGGCGCGGTGAAGCCGGGTGCGACCGACGCGGAGGCGAACGCGCAGCGCAAGGCGGAAATTGCGGGAATCGAGAAGGCGTGCGCCGTCGAGACCGGCCTGAAGTGCGAAGTGGTCACGCTTTACAGCGGCGGCGAGTACTGGCTCTATCGCAACAAGAAATACACCGACATTCGCCTCGTGTTCACGCCCGAGCAGGACGTCGCGTACTTCGGCGGCGACTACGACAATTTCACGTACCCGCGCTGGAACTTCGACATCAACTTCTTCCGCATCTACGAGAACGGGCAGCCGCTCAAGGCGCCGCACTACCTGAAGTGGTCGGCCAACGGCGCTGCCGAGGGCGAACTGATCTTCGCGCCGGGCTACCCGGGCGCCACGTCGCGGCTGCTGACCGCGGCGCAACTGCGTTATCAGCGCGACGTCGGTAACCCGCTGCAGATGCACGTGTGGACCGCCCGGCGCGCGGCGCTCGTGAAGTACCAGGCGCGGGGCGCCGAGCAGCAGCGCCGCGGGGAAACGCCGCGGCTGGGCCTGGAGAACTCCATCAAGCGCCTGATCGGCCAGCAGGACGGCCTGAAGAACCCGCGCATCTTCTCGAAGAAGGAAGACGACGAGACGCGGCTGCGCGCGAAGGTGGCGGCGAACCCAGAGTGGCAGAAAGCGTACGCGCCGGCGTGGAGCCAGATCGAGGCAGCGTACGCGGCGCTGCCTGCGGTGGCGACGCGCATCGCGTTCTCGAACCTCACGGCGTCGCGCCTGGCCGGGATGGCCTCCACCATCGTGCGCTACGGCGCCGAGATCGGGAAGCCCAGCGGGCAGCGCTATCCGGAGTTCGCCGACGCCAGGCTCGAGGGGCTGAAGTCCGGCCTGTTCTCGTCGGCGCCGGTCTACCCGGATCTCGAGGAGGCGCAGCTGGCCGGCTGGCTGGCTGAAGGACTGAAGACGCTCGGGCCCGCCGACGCGTTCATCAAGGCCGCGCTCAACGGCGGCACGCCCGCCGGCGTGGCGAAGGATGTGCTCGCGGGCACGACACTGGCGGATCCCGCCGCGCGCAAGGCGCTCATCGAGGGTGGCGCGGCGGCGATCGCGGCGTCGACCGACCCGCTCGTCGATCTCGCGCGGCGCGTGGAGCCGATCATCCGCGAGCTGCGGGCGTGGCAGGAGGAAAAGATCCAGAGCGTGGACGCCAGCGCCGGCGAGAAGATCGCCCGCGCGCGCTTCGCGGCGTTCGGCAAGGCCGTATACCCCGACGCGAACTCGAACCTGCGCTTCGAGTACGGCACGGTCGCCGGCTACGAGCTCGGGTCGACGCTGGTGCCGTACAAGACGACGTTTTACGGGCTCTACGACCGGGCGGCGGCCTTCGACGGGAAGGCGCCGTTCACGCTGCCCGCGCGATGGCGCGACGGGAAGTCGAAGCTGGACCTTCAGACGCCGTTCAACTTCGTCTACACGGCGGATACGATCGGCGGGAACTCCGGGACGCCGATCATCAACCGGAACGCCGAAGTGGTGGGCGTGAACTTCGACAGCAATCTCCAGAAGCTGCCGAACCGCTACATGTACATCGACGAGGCCGAAGGTTCGCGCGCCGTCGGCGTGCATTCTGCGGGTATCATCGAGGGATTGACGAAACTGTACGGCGCGACGGCTCTGGTGCAGGAACTGACCGGGCGCCGCTGACCGGGGACGGTTTCGCACCCTGCGCAGGCGCCCGAATCCCGGGCGCGAGCACGGGTTGTGACACCCGTCGCCACGAAGGGACTGACATCATGCATGCAGATCTGTTGAAGGGCCTGAACGAACACCTGAAACTCGAGTTCCGCGCGGCTCACGAGTACCTCGCCATGTCGGTGTGGCTGTCGGCGCACGACCTGCCGGGCTTCTCGCGGTGGATGCGGCAGCAGTCGACTGACGAGTTGATGCACGCGCAGAAGATCATCGACCACCTGCTCGAGCGCGACCAGACGCCCGTGCTGCCGGCCATCCCCGCGCCGCCGAAGGGCTGGAAGTCGCTCGAGGCGCTGTGCGCCCACGTCCTGCGCAACGAGCAGGAGGTGACCGCGTCCATCTACGACCTCTACGCGAGGGCGGAGAAGGCGAAGGACCGGCCGGCCACCGTCATGCTGCAGTGGTTCGTGTCCGAGCAGATGGAGGAAGAGGCGTCGGCGCGCGCCGTGCTCGGCCGCATCCGGCTGGCCGGCACGACCGGCGTGGGTCTGCTGATGGTGGATCAGGAACTGGCCACCGGCCAGGTGCCGGGCATGCCGGCCGAAGCCCCCGCCGGCGGCGCGCAGTAGCCGGGCGCCTGAATCAGTAGCCGCGGGCCAGGCCCGCGCCGCGCGGGTCAGACGCGCCGCGGAACCGCACGGGCTTGCCCTCCGAGTCGTACTGGATGGTGAGCCCGTGCGCGTTGCCCAGCGCGCGCACCGCGCGGACGTTGTGCCCCATCGCCGCCAGCGCGTCGCGCACGGCGGCGGGAATCCCTTCTTCGACCGCCAGCACGTCCGGCTCCACGAAACTGATCCGCGGCGAGGCGATGGCCTCGTCGATCGACATCCGGAAATCGATCAGGTTCATCACCATCTGCGGCACCGTCTGGCCGATCGTGTGGCCGCCAGGCGACCCGAGCGCCGCCCACGCGCGGCCGTTGCGCATGATGATGGTGGGGCAGTCGCCCGACAGCTTGTGGCGGCCCGGGTGGGCGTCCATCGGGTTGCCCTTCGGCTCGAACGTCGAGTAGGCCAGCGAGTCGTTCAGCCAGAGGCCCGTGCCCTCGGGCATGATGCGGCTGCCGAAGGCGTTGCCGAGTGTCTGCGTGGCCGAGACCACGTTGCCCCATTTGTCGGCGACGACGAAGTGCGTGGTGTGCGTGTCGCGGCCGCTCGCGCCGACCCCGGGCGGCACGAACGGCGTGGCGCGCTTCAGGTCGATCAGGGCGGCCTGCTTCTTCAGGTACGGCTCGTCCAGCAGACCCTCGACCGGCGGCCGGGTGACGTCCGGGTCGCCCGCGTACTTCAGCCGTACCCAGTAGCCGTGCTTGGTGACCTCCGCGAAGCGGTGCAGATAGGCCGCGCTGTTGTGGCCGAGCGCGGCCGGATCGAACCGGCCCATCAGGCCTAGCCGCACCAGATAGTCGAAGGCGTTGGCCGGCGGCGCCGCGGTGTAGACCTTGTAGCCGCGGTAGTCGAGCAGAATGGCTTCGCCCCACTCGGCCTTGTCGCGCTTCAGGTCGGCGTAGGAGAGAAACCCGCCGGCGTCCCGCATCGTCCGATCGATGGCCGAGGCGAGATCGCCCGAGTAGAACGCGCCGGCACCGCGCTGGGCGACAAGCCGCAGCGACTGCGCGAGATCGCGCTGCACGAGCGTGTCGCCCGCCGTAAGCGGCTGGCCGTTGCGCCCGTAAATGGCCTTCGCGTGATCGGGAAACGACGCAAACGCGCCCGCGATGGTGCCCGCGCCGGGCGCGTCGAGCACGAAGCCCTGGTCGGCCAGGCGGATGGCCGGGGCCAGCACCTGCGCCCACTTCAGGCGGCCGAGATCCT
>Ga0315283_10001719_pt1 | contig 17811 bp, 20 predicted proteins | sample YL17G09_0_MG_FD_204541 | JGI IMG/M metagenome (GOLD analysis project Ga0315283, IMG submission 204541) | Sediment microbial communities from Yellowstone Lake, YNP, Wyoming, USA - YL17G09_0 | ecosystem: Environmental > Aquatic > Freshwater > Lake > Sediment | place: USA: Wyoming | collected... | reverse complement strand
CCGAGGGCGAGCGGCCGGACTAGAACGAGCCGGCAAGGCTCAGGGCATGGCCCCCATCCGGGGTCGCAGGTCCGAGCATCTGCAGGGCATTGCGCAACTCGGGTGGCGCTTCGGGACGCGGTTTCGCAGTGCCTGTGAGTTCGTAGGAGCGGGGTGGGGTGATTTTCACGGTGCCTGCAATCTCCAGTGGCCCTCCGGTGTCCTTGAGGACACCCGTGAGCGGGGCGCCGGGCTTGAGGCCGTCGGCAGCAAACGTCACCAGGTAGGTTCCGGGGCCCAGTTGGGGGCCCGCCGTCGGGATTGGCAGGACGAGACCCGCCACCTGGAGGCTGCCGATCGCCGTTTCGACCCGACCCACGTTCATCACGAGTCGGTCAAAGCGGGCCGTCAGCTGACTGCTGGCCCCGCCCAACGCCGGCGCCAGCCAGGCCAGAGGCGCCGCCGCTTCGAGGTCGCTTAGCGCAAGGCTGCCGCCGAGCGACAGCCCGGCAGTCGCGTTCAGAAAGCCATCGGGTAACGTGGCCCTGACGTCAGCCGCCAGCTGCCCCAGGAACAGGCGGGACGGCCTGGCCTGCCAGGTCACCGGACCCATGGCGAAGCCCCCAAGGGTCAGGCGCTGTCCCGCACCATGCCACACGGTGCCGGACAAGCCGCTCACCGCAGTCGCGGGCACTCCGAAGACAGCGAACGCGACCCGGGCGGGCAGCAGGGCGACCAGCGAAACGGCCAGCGCAATCAGGCCGGCAGCCGCAAGCAGACGGATGTGGCGCATTGAATTGCTAGCGACCCGAGAGGACGAGATTAGAGTTTACTCGCCCGGGTTCGCCACTTGGATCGAACGAAGCCGAGACCGCGGTAAGGCCATGCCGGGTCTGCAGGTCAGCCAGCCATGCGGTGAGATCATCGAAGGGGGCATTTTCGAGCCGCAGGCGCACGCCATTGGCACCCTCGGGCTGATTGCGCTTCAGGTAGGTACCCAGGCCGCCTTCCCGGGTCGACCGATCGATGACGACGACGAGCGACTCACCGTTGGCCAGGACTGGGCCCGTTGAAGCCCCCTGGGGTCCAAAACGGCGTGCAACCTGTTCGATGTCGCTCAGCAGGCTGCGTTGCTTTTCAACGTCTGCGGCGGCGCGTGCGCGGGCCGCGTAGAGCGGCTGGAGGCCCAGCGCATAGACCAGCGCAAGGACGGCGAAGGCTGCGGCTGCCAGGACCAGCCACCGCTCCCTCGGTGCCAGCTTGTCGAACCACTCACGGAGTGCCGCCGGATTCATCGCCGGGTCCTCACGCGCCATTGCCAGTGATACGGATCCGGCCCTGAATCTGGTCGCCGGCCGCATTGGATGACTGAATTTCGGCTTTGAGCTTGCCCGCCTCGGCCACGAGCTTGCGAATCGAGTCGAGCGTCTCGGCGCTGGGAGCTCGCACCTGCAGGTCCAGCACGCCGGCACGGTAATTCAGGCCCTCGATGCTCGCGTTGCCGGTCTTGGCCACCGCGATGGCCACAGTCCGCAGTGTGTCGATGAACTGGCGGGCCGAAGCGCTTGAAGCGGCGCTATCACCGCCCTGCAGCCGGGCATCCACGAGCCCGCGTAGATCGCCACCGGCGTCAACCCCCGGAAAGGTGAAGCTCGTGGCCTGGCGGATATCAGCCTGCAGAGCCGCACTCTCGCGGTTCAGGCGCCAGGCATCGGCTCCGGTTGCCGCCACAACTGCCGCCGCCAGTGCGGCAACGAGAGCTGCTGCCAATCGCCAGCGTGGCCAGTGGCTGCCCAGGCTATTGCGTCGCGCGTAATCCCCTTGCAGAAGATTGACGCCAGGGTTGGTAACGATGGCGGCGGCCAGCCGCAGCAGGGCCCCATCGGGCAGACGCCGCACTTCGAGACTCTCGACCCGGTCCTGGAGTTGCTCCCAGATCGTGTTCGGAAGACCGTCGACCGTCGCGTCATAGACCTGGAGATTGCGAGGCGGAACCGTCCCATCCGCCCCGACGGGTCGTGGCTGCGCCAGCCACAGCTCCAGCAGGCCATCAAGGGCGTCGAGTTCCGACACGACCGGATCACCACCGGGGTCACGCAGCAGGGCATGTTGTCGTTCGAGAACCAGCGTCGAGTTGCCGGCGATGTCGAGGACGCCGTCACTGTCGGCGAAGAGCGCCTGCGGCGCAATCCCCGCCGCAGCGAGCTGCGCCTGCCAGGCGACCATCCATTCCCGGCGCACCACCGCGACGGCCACCTGCTCATCGGCAAAGCGCGAGCCGGCAACGAAGTGCAGCTCCTCAACGTCCTCCGCCAGCAGGTCCTCGAGCGCGAAAGGAAGCGCCTGGGCGATCCGGCTGGTGCCTTTCACCGGCACGTCGACGCGGGTCCGTAACACCCGTACCGCAGGCACCAGCACAACGGTGCGCCGGCCGGCACACAGGGCCGCCGCATCGGCCAGGGGGCCCGTGCCTGGCGCCAGGACACAGGCGCCCGTGGCGTCCACGACAGCCCATTCAGCCTGACTGGCAGCCTGACCGGCCCCGCTGGCCAGAGCGGGGTCGTCCGTCACGAGGCGGATGACTAGGGTTTCACTCATCGGTCATGTCGCAATGTTTCAGTTCGCATCGAAGGTCCGCAGGCGGGTACGCACGACGTCGCCATCGCGCTGCAGGAGACTGTACATAGTGGACTGCGCAGTGCCAATAGACGCGGTAACGGTTAGCAGAAACCAGCTGCTGCGGACGTCGAGGGGGATACTCGGCGAAATCCCGGCCCCGCCAGGGAAATCCGTCCGGAAATCGGCTTCTGATTCATAGACCCCATTCACGAAGGGCTCCATGTCCAGTGGCGACAGGCCGGGCAGCAGGGACGCCAGCACCAGTTTCGTCGCCGTGTTCACGTTGAGCTTCCAGCGCTCCCCATTCGTCAGGGGCGGCAGTGCCGTGACATGCGGTTGCAGCAACCCGTAGATCTCCGCCGTATACCCCTCGATGGCCATGAGTTCGCTGGTCGACGTGAACCAGAAGTTCGCCGGTCGGTAAGGCGGCTGCCGACTGGTGTACTGGTCATCCTCAGCACCGTCAGGCTCGACGTCAGCCAGTGGATCAATCCAGTCGATAGTCGCATCGGTTAGCGCTGCCGCTGTACCGGCATCTAAAGGTCGCTCGAGGGGCAGGAGTTGCAAAAGTCGCAGATACTGGTCGGCCACGTCCGGAACGCGCTTGCCCTCCGCATCGATCAGCCCGTTGAGATTGAAGCGCCCCTGCTGATCCTGCAGGTAGCCCTCAAGCTTGCCGGCCTCCACATCGAAGGACAGGGGCTTGGCCCAGTCTTCCTGATTGGTGTCTTTGCCGTTGCCGGGGCCACCATCGTCCTTAGAATCCTCGGCTAGACCAAACTTGGCAAATTCTTCACCACCCAGATCGTATTGCCGCGCCTGCTCCTGCAGGAGAAGATTCTCAGTTCTGCTCAAGCCAACGCTCGTCTGCCACAGCAGGTTCACCGCCAGCACCGTGGCAATCGCGACCACGAGGATGGCGGTGAGCACGGCGATGCCGGTTTGTCTGTCGGGGGGACAGCTTTTCACTGGGGCACCTCGATCAGCCGTTCGATCTGGCCCCAGTCTTCCAGTTCGAGTGTGATCCGTATGGCGCGGGGCCGACTGGCTTCTCTCCCGGCAACCGTCCCACCCGCATTGCGCAGTGGTGGCCACTGGGGCTGCCATTCACCGGGGCCCTGTTCCGTGTCGAAAAACAGGAACTTTGCGTCCTTGACGCCGGTGAGGAGTGCTTCGCTGCGTGGCTCCTGACCCAGCACACGGTCGACCACCGGCCAGTACTCCCGGAGCAGCTTGCCGTCCTCAAGACGGTACTGCACCCGCTGGAGCGTGCCCCGATGGGGCAACCCCGCCGGATTCGGCCAACCTCCGCGGGTCAGCCGGATCAGGTACTCACCGCGACCCTCGGCCAGCAGGGGCTTCTCGCAGTTCGTGCCCAGTTCATCCCGAACGAAACGGGGCTCCGCGCTGCCCAGATCTGTCCCAATCAGGCGGAGTGCCCGCTGCAGCGTTGCGAGGCGCTCGGTCTGTGCCTTGGCCTGCGTTTCCTGGCCCACGACCGCATTCAGTCCGCCGAGCGCCATGGCCCCGATGACGGCGAAGACGCCCATCGCCACAAGCAACTCGAGGAGGGTGAACCCGGCCTGGCGGGGAGGAGCACTCATGGTCACGGTCCGGGGGACTCGGGGCAGGACCAGTCGGCTTGCGCAGCAGCGGACGCCCCCTGCGTTGCCTGTGCCGGCCGGCCGAGAAACCCGGTCAGGGTTGTCACGACGGCGTCAGGGCGGTCCCCGAAGGCAATGCTGATATCCACCCGCCGTAGCGCCGCCAGCGGCGTTTTCACCACCTTGATCGTGTAGCGCCAGGTCGTCCTCGCCATCTCCACCTCGTCCGAACGGGTGCCGATGGCTGGGAACTCGCCCAGCAGGCGTAGCCGGGTCATCTGGTTAACAGCCACCCAATTCGCGAGCGTTTTTTCCCGGAGGCGACTGGCAACAGTCAGGCTCTGGTTCACCTGACCGAAGGCTGCCATGAGGCCCAGTGCCACGATGACAAGTGCCACCATCACTTCAAGAAGAGTGAAGCCGCGTTGTCGGCGGGGGTCAGCCATTATCCTTCGTCAGCTTGGTCTTGCCGTCGATGGCAACTGCCAGGGAGTAGCTGCGGTCTTCCTCGACACTGCGCACGCGAATGTTGCAGGAGTCGCTGATGTCGCCCGACGAGAAGATGAAGAGCTGGGGCTGGTACTTCTTCGCCACATCTTTCTCGCTGCGTTCCAGGTTGACCGCCCGGCCCTCGATTTCCAGTTCGAGGGCGAAGACTTTCGGCAGTTCTCGCGGTGCAAAGACGTCCGCAGTGATGGGTACCCACTTGTCGTCCTTGGGATCGAGCGGGTCCCCGCGGTCGAAAACCGAGAACTCATAGCGTCGGGGATAGAGCCGCAGGCCCAGCTCATGGGACTGAAACGTGGCGTCCTCGAGGGCCAGAGCGACCAGTGTCTCGAGCCGCTCGCCTTCCCGCCTCAGTTCCCGGTCGGTTCCGCCAGCAACACTCACCGACAACGTGAACATTGCGGCCATGATGCCGATGATGAACACCACCACCAGCAGCTCGAGGAGGGTAAAACCCCCGGCCCGTCCGGGTACGCTAGTTGAGGTCCCAGTTACCGACATCGGCATCCGGGCCATCGCCTCCGGGTTGTCCATCCCGGCCGAGGGAATATATGTCGAATGCACCCTGCTTGCCGGGGTTATCGTAGAGGTAGGGACGTTCCCAGGGATCCTTCGGCATCCGGTCGAGGTAGCCGCCTTCAGGCCACTTCTGCGCCGAGTCCTGCGGCGGCGTGACGAGAGCATCCAGGCCTTCCTGGCCAGTGGGATAGCGGAACCGGTCCAGCCGATAGAGTTTGAGTGCGCTTTCGATGGCCCGGATGTCCTGCTTCACCTTGGCGCCCTGGGCGTCATCGATGCGGTTAATCACATTCGGTGCGATCAGCGCGGCGAGAATCCCGATGATCACAATAACGACCATGATTTCGATCAGCGTAAAGCCCCGGGTGGCCCGGAACGACGTGTTCGCGAACTTCATGAATTGACCCTGCGATTCTGCGATGATCCGCCGCAACCCGCCGCGGCAGACAGCCCGACGGGATTATCTGCCACCCGCCAGAGCCTGTCAGCAAGTTTCAGCCAGATTTGACCTAGTGGCCCTAAGCGCCGGACAAATAACGCTTTCCCCTCGGCTGGAATCGTCGTCATTGGTGTGGGCGTCCGGCTTTGCTGTGATGCTCGTCGCACTTCAGCTGCTGCCCGAGGCGTGGCGGCGGGCACTCTGGTACGACCGGGCGGCCATCGGGAACGGCGAGTACTGGCGCATTCTGACCGGCAATCTGGTGCATCTGGGCTGGATGCACCTGGCGCTCAATGTGGCAGCCCTGCTGATTGGCATCTGGGTGTTTTACCCCGCCCGCACTCCCATCGCCTGGGCCATGGCCCAGTTTGTCTGCGGAGTCGTCAGTAGCGTCGGGCTGTATCTCTACAGCCCGAACATCGCCTGGTGCGTGGGCATGTCGGGTGCCCTGCACGGCCTGCTGATGATCGGCGCCATCGACTGGATCCGGCAGGGCGACCGGGTGGGCTGGGCCCTGCTGGCGATCTGGTCCGGCAAACTGGCCTGGGAGCACTGGCACGGTGCGCTGCCATTCTCGACAGAAACAGTGGGCTCGGCAGTGGTCACGGACGCCCACCTCTGGGGCGCCGTCGGTGGATTGCTGTATGTTGCCGCGGAGCAGGTTTTTAGGCGTCGGGCACACCGGACCGTCGTGACCTGAAAGTGTGGAGAGCTTGATGCCAATTACAGCAGACCTTCTGTCGCTCACCGGCGAAACGGCACTGGTCACCGGAGCATCGCGGGGTATCGGCGCCGGAATCGCTGACAGGCTGGGGCGTGCGGGTGCGACGGTGGTGGGCACGGCCACCACAGAATTGGGAGCAGCCGCCATCACAGAGCGCCTCAGGGCGCAGGGCATTGCTGGTCGCGGTCTCGTGCTGGATGCGTCATCTGCCGAGTCGGTAGCGATGGTGGAAAAGGATATTGCGGCCCACGAGGGCCAGATCTCGATCCTCGTCAACAATGCCGGCATTACCCGCGACAACCTCCTTTTGCGCATGAAGGACGAGGAGTGGGATGCCGTAATTGCAACCAACCTGACCTCCGTGTTTCTCACCAGCAAGGTCTTTCTGCGTGGCATGTTGAAACAGCGTCGCGGCCGGATCATCAATATCTCGTCGGTGATTGGCGCGATGGGCAACGCGGGTCAGGCCAACTACGCGGCGGCGAAGGCAGGAATCGTTGGTTTCTCCAAGTCACTGGCCCGGGAAGTCGGCAGCCGAGGCATCACCGTGAATGTGGTTGCGCCAGGGTTCATCCAGACGGACATGACCAGCGCACTGCCCGATGATCAGCGCCAGAAGCTCACAGCGCAGATTCCTCTCCAGCGTCTTGGCACCGAGGATGATGTGGCGGGTGCCGTGTTGTTCCTGGCATCCCGCGCGGGTGCCTACGTGACCGGCGAGACTCTGCATGTCAATGGCGGCCTGCTTATGGTCTGAAACACGGCCACCTTTCTGCCGTGCTAGATTGGCCGAGGGGCTTAACTTAGAATACCCGCCCGTCAGGGGGTGCAATCTGTGCAATGCGCAGGTCGGCTCATCTGCCTGGTCGGTCTCACGAATTAGGACATAGCACACATGAGCAGCATTGAGGCACAGGTCAAGAGCATCGTCGCCGAGCAACTCGGCGTTAAGGAAGACGAAGTCACGAATCAGGCTTCTTTCGTTGATGACCTCGGGGCCGATTCCCTGGATACGGTCGAACTGGTCATGGCCCTCGAGGAAGAATTCGAGACCGAGATTCCTGATGAGGACGCCGAGAAGATCAAGACCGTCCAGCAGGCGATTGACTACATTACCCAGCGCGCGCCGGCTTCCTGATCAGGCACACCAGATCAAACAGGCCTGATCAGCCCGGAATGTCCAATAGACGCGTCGTGGTCACCGGGATGGGGATCATCTCCCCGGTGGGCAATGATCTGGGAACGGCCTGGCGGCAGGTCGTCGGCGGTGCCAGCGGCATTGGGCCAATTACTGATTTCGACGTCAGTCAGTTCTCGACGCGTTTTGGCGGCAGTGTCCGCAACTTTGATGCCAGCCTTTACGTGCCCGCCAAGGATCTCAAGAAGATGGATCCGTTCATACACTTCGGCATCGCCGCGACATCCCAGGCGGTATTGCATGCGGGGCTGAAGGACAGCGGCCATTCCCCCGACCGGATCGGCGTGGCGATGGGTTCCGGCATCGGCGGTATCGGGACGATCGAGGCCAATCACGAGCGTTTGCGGGAGGGCGGTCCGCGCAAGATCTCGCCCTTCTTTGTTCCAGCCAGCATCATTAACATGATTTCTGGTCACGTCTCCATCCAGTATGGGTATCGTGGTCCGAATATTGCGCTGGTCAGCGCGTGCTCAACGGCAACGCACTGCATCGGTATGGCGGCCCGGCTCATCACCCACGGCGACGCAGACGTCATGCTGGCCGGCGGCGCTGAGCACGGCATCACGCCGATGGGCCTCGGCGGGTTTTGCGCAGCGCGGGCCCTGTCCCAGCGGAATGACGACCCCGCAGCGGCAAGTCGACCGTGGGACAAGGAACGCGACGGCTTCGTGCTGAGCGACGGCGCAGCCTGCCTGGTGCTCGAGGAGTACGAGGCAGCGCGTAAACGCGGCGCAGAGATTTTTGCCGAGGTGGTTGGCTTTGGCATGAGTGCCGACGCCTACCATATGACGGCGCCACCGGAGCACGGGGAGGGCGCCCAGGCGTGCATGGTCGCGGCCCTGAATGACGCCGGACTTAATCCGGATCAGATCAGCTACATCAACGCCCACGGCACTTCGACGCCGCTCGGTGACCTTGCAGAGACGCGCGCTATCCGGGGCGTGTTTGGCGCTCACGCTGGCAAGCTCGCCATCAGTTCCACGAAATCTACGACGGGGCACCTGCTCGGGGCTGCCGGTGCCGTCGAGGCGGTGTTCAGTGTGCTGGCAATTCGCGATCAGGTCGCACCGCCTACCGTCAACCTGCACTCTCCGGACCCGGAGTGCGATCTGGATTACGTCCCGAACACAGCCCGGAACATGACGATCAACAGTGTCCTCAGCAACTCGTTCGGTTTCGGGGGCACTAACGGCAGCCTGATCTTCCGCCGGGTCTGAGCCCGAATCCGATGGCCCAGCATGCGGCCGTGGTAATCCAGCCGGTGGCGCTGCCACACGACTTCGACCTGCTCGAGATGCACGCCGGTCATCCGGACCGATACCCCTACCTGCTGGAAAGCGTCGCTGCAGACCGGGATGGTCGCGGTCCTGCAGAGGCTTACGATATTCTCTTTGCGTTCCCCGGTGAAACCCTCAGCCTGGACGCGCATTTCCGGCTACACGGGGCCCGGCGGCAAGACAGCAACGGCTTTCTGCCGGCCCTGGATGAGTGGTGGCGGAGCAATCGGGTGGCAGCAGAGCCGGTCGAGGCCCTCCCGTTCCATGGGGGCTGGTTCCTGTACCTGGGCTACGAAATGGTCAGGCAGATCGAGCCCACGATCCGCGCCACCGCCCCGCCGGCCGGACCCGTCGCGTTTGCCACGCGGATTCCGGTCGCACTGGTGCGCAACCGCCGCACCGGCTTCGCCTGGCTCGTTGCGGAGCCGACGCACGGCGCGGCCATGGACCAGCTCAGGCGGGACATCGACACCTGCCGTGCGCCGCCACTCACGGTGACCCCTGGTCGGACGCTGGTGACGGGAATCATCGAGCCAGAACCCGCTGCTTTTCTGGCCGCCGTGGCGAACGTCCGCAAACTGATCGCATGCGGCGACGTTTACCAGGTAAACCTGGCACGGCACTGGCTTGCCACAGTCAGTGACGGGGCCCGGCCCGCGGACATCTATCGCCAGCTCCGCCAGACAAATCCGGCGCCGTATGCGGGCATCGCCACACTTGGCGACTGGACACTGATCAGTTCGTCGCCGGAACGCCTCGTGCGCTGTCGTGGTGGTGTGGTGGAAACGCGGCCCATTGCCGGTACGTGGCCAACCGCCGATGATCCGTCGCTCGAGGACGCCCAACGACGCGAGCTGCTGGCCAATCCAAAGGAGCGTGCCGAGCACATCATGCTGATTGATCTCGAACGGAACGACCTGGGTCGTGTCAGTGAGCCTGGTTCGGTTGAGGTTGACGAGTTCATGGTCGTGGAGTCCTACGCCCATGTGCACCACATCGTCTCCAACGTGCGCGGGCGGTTGCGGCCGGACGTGTCGCCCGGTGAACTGATTCGGGCCATGTTCCCCGGCGGGACGATTACGGGTTGTCCGAAAGTGCGGTGCATGGAAATCATCGCTGAACTCGAGGCGCTGTCGCGCGGCCCCTACACGGGCTCCATGGGCTATCTGAATCGGGATGGGAGCTGCGATCTGAACATCCTGATACGGAGCTTTGTCATGCGGGGACGGGAGCTGTCCTTCGCGGCTGGCAGCGGTATCGTTGCCGATTCCGACCCGACCCGGGAACTGGATGAGACGCGCGCCAAGGCCAAAGGCCTGCTGCTCGCTCTCGGGGGATAGTCCCGGCATGGAGCACTGGTGGATCAACGGACAGCCCGGTCGCCTGATTGATGTCACCGACCGCGGATTAACCTATGGCGACGGCCTTTTCGAGACCATTGCCGTTCGCGCCGGTCAGGCCCGCTTCCTGGCTCTTCACCTGGATCGCTTGCTGGCAGGCTGCAGCCGGTTACGCATGGCGGTGCCGGCGCGCACGATCCTGGAGGGGGACCTGGAGGTAGCGGCCCGCGGGATCCGGCACGGGGTTCTCAAGGTTATCGTGACGAGGGGCCCCGGACCCCGTGGCTATGGTTTGCCAGTGCAGGCAGTCACCACCGTGGCCTGGGGTACCGGAGAGAGTCAGCCGCTGCCGTCGCTGCCAATCGAGATTCGCTGGTGTGAGACCATGGCGGCTGCAAATCCTGCAACGGCGGGGCTCAAGTCCCTGGGGCGACTCGACCAGGTGCTTGCACGCGCTGAGTGGACACAGCCGGAGGTGGCCGAGGGGCTGATGATCAGCACCGAGGGGCGCCTCATTGGTGGGACCGCGAGTAATGTGTTTCTCGTGGCAGGTGACCGGGTTCTCACGCCCAGCCTGCACAGATCTGGCATTGCCGGGGTCATGCGGCGGGTGGTCATTGAAACGGCGAACAGGGCGGGAATCGCGATCATGGAAGCGCAGCTCGCCCCGTCAGAGGTCCGGAATGCAGCGGAGGTCTTTGTGACGAATGCCCTGACCGGGATTCGCCCCGTTCGGCGGCTTGGTACGCAGACCTGGGGCACCGGACCCACTACACAGTACCTGCAACAATTGCTGGTCGCTGCCGGAGTCGGGGAATGCGCCGGAGAAACCTGATCGCACTCTTCATTGCCGCGGGCCTCGTGGCCGGCAGCGCCCTGTGGGTGCGCAACTACCTGGCCACGCCGCTCACCATCCCCGCGCAAGGGTACCGGCTCGAAATCACGCCGGGCACGGCCTGGTCTGCTGTCGCCCGGCGACTCAGTGATGATGGCATCACAGCCTTCGCGCCGGTCCTTACGGCTTTTGGGCAGCTGACAGGGCAGTCCGGTCGTATTCAAGCTGGCGAGTACGATCTGCTTCCCGGGTTGACGCCAGGGACACTCCTGCAGGAACTGGTGTCGGGGCGTATCGTGCTGCACAAGCTGACCCTGGTGGAGGGCTGGTCCGTGCGGGAGATGCTGCGTGCGATCAGGGCGGAGCCGGCTCTTCAGAAAACGCTCCGGGCGTCCCCGGCTGGCGACGTGGCCGCCGCACTGGCCCATGAACTGGGCCTGCCATGGCAGAGCGCGGAGGGCGCCTTCTTGCCCGAGACCTATTTGTTCGCTCGCGGCACGACGGATCGGGAGATCCTCTCTCGCGCCCACAAGGCGCTCAACGACCGGCTCAATCAGGCCTGGGCAACCCGGCGTCCGGACCTGCCGCTGGCCAATCCCTACGAACTCCTGATCCTGGCCTCCATCGTCGAGCGGGAGACCGCGCTGGCCAGCGAAAGACCACTGATCGCCGGTGTCTTTATCCGGCGCCTGCAGAGGGGCATGCGTCTACAGACCGACCCCACCGTCATCTACGGCCTCGGGCCGCGCTTTGACGGGAATCTGACCCGGGTTGATCTGGAAACGGATTCCCCCTGGAATACGTACACACGCGATGGCCTCCCGCCAACGCCTATCGCTGCACCCAGCGGTGCGTCTATCGACGCAGCGTCGCGGCCGGTGGATGGCAAGGCGCTGTTTTTTGTGGCCAGTGGAAATGGCGACGGCAGCCACCAGTTTACCGCTACGCTGAAGGAACACGAGGCGGCAGTCCGCGACTACCTGGCCACGCTGAACCGGCGCAACGGCAACTGAGGGCACGGGCCATTGGTCAGTTCTGCTAAATCGCCCGGCCGCTTCATTACGGTCGAGGGCATAGAGGGGGTCGGGAAATCCACCAATCTCGGTTTTGTCGCCAATGAATTGCGCCGCGCCGGTCATACTGTGGTGGAAACGCGAGAACCCGGCGGGACTGCACTTGGCGAACGGATCCGCGATTTACTGCTGAGTCCGGACACCCGGATCGGGCCACTCTCCGAACTGCTTCTGATGTTCGCCGCCCGGGCCACGCATCTGGACGAGGTGATCAACCCCGCGCTCAGCAGCGGCAAATGGGTGGTGTGCGACCGGTTCACTGACGCCAGTCATGCTTACCAGGGTGGCGGTCGGGGCCTGCCCGGAACGACAATCAGCACCTTGGCGTCCCTGGTACAGGGGGACCTGCGCCCTGATCTCACCCTGTTACTGGACGCTCCGCTGAGGGTCTCCGCAGAACGGCAAGCGGGCCGTGGGCACCGGGACCGGTTCGAGCAGGAGCCGGCCGAGTTCTTCGGGCGGGTACGGCAGGCCTATCTGGACCTGGCGGCTGGGGACCCGGCCCGGGTCCGGCTGATTGATGCCAATCGGCCTCTGGCGGACGTGCAGGAAGACATTCGCCGGGCCCTGGCAGAACTAAGTTATAAGTTGGAAGGCCTGTAAGGTATGCAGGCCAGGTTTGTGGAAGGGAATACGTTCTAGATGTTCGATGCTCCCTGGCTCGACGGGGCCATGCAGCGCTTCGACGCGCGCCTGGCCCGCGGACAGACCCCTCAGGCGCTGCTCATTTACGGTCCCGCCGGCATCGGCCGGCGGCACTTCGCCGTGACCTTGGCGGCCCGGCTCCTGGGTTCCGACTGGCGACCCCGGATGGATGCACCCGCTGACCAGCTGGGCGGGGTGCCTCACCCGGACTACTGGAGTGTCGGGCTCGACGACGAGTCCCGCGTGATCAAGATCGATCAGATCCGGGAATTGAATCAGGCCCTGAGCCTGACCAGCCACCGCCGGGGCTGGAAAGTCGGAGTCGTCTGGTCAGCTGAGGTGATGACCCTCAATGCAGCCAATACGCTACTAAAGACCCTGGAAGAACCTCCGCCGGCCACGACGGTACTGCTGATCGCGGATACCCTGAGCCGCCTACCGGCTACGATCATCAGCCGGTGCGAACGAATACGGCTGTCGCCTCCAACCCGGTCGGCGGCTCTGGCCTGGCTCGTCGACCGTCATCCGGACCGTTCTGCCTGCGAACAAGCCCTGGCCTTCACGTCCGGCGCACCACTGGTGGCGCGGACCCTGCTTGGCAGCGGGAAGGGCGAGGGTCTCGGCAAGGTGCTGACCGAGTTGGGCGACGAACTGCAGCAACTCATCGACCGGACTATTCCGCCTACGACGCTTGCCCGCACCTGGGCCAGGCGAGATGCCGGTGTCTGTCTGCGCTGGCTGTACCTGCAGACTGCAGAACTGATGCGCCGGCAGATGCGGATACCGGGTGATACAGGATCGGCACTGGTGCCCTTGATAATTCCGGAAGCGCCCGTGAACATGGCAGCCTGTTGCGCGTACCTCGATCAGGTCATGGAGGCTCAGGGCTTCAAGGACCGTTCGCTGAACATGGAAGCGATATTCGCTGACTTGCTCATGTGGTGGTACGGTGGGGCTGGAGCCGTCAGGTAGGAATTATGTCGAAACCGGGATTGCTGACACTGACGATCAGGGACAAGAGCGCGCTGTATCTTGCCTATATGCCGTTCGTTCGTAACGGTGGTCTGTTCATTCCAACGAGCAGCAGCTACCGGATCGGTGACGAAGTCTTCATGCTCCTGAATATGATGGGCGAAGACGAAAAGATCCCGGTGGCGGGCCGGGTGATCTGGGTAACGCCCAAGGGCGCCCAGGGCAAGCGTACGGCGGGAATTGGTGTCCAGTTCAGTGAGCAGGATGGCGGCACTACCCAGAAGAAGATCGAGAACTACCTGGCGGGTGCCCTCGGCGGGGACAAGCCCACCCACACCATGTGACGGCCGCTTTAGCGGCCGATATGTCACGGTCGCCTTAACGGCTGATCAGGTTTAGCCCGCCGCGCAATACCCGGGTATCGAAACCCCGCTCATTGAGCACGAACGCGCCGGCTGAGCTGCGGCGCCCGGTGTCGCAACACACGACGTAGGTGATAGCGGTGTCGAGGGTATTGAGCTTCAGTCTGATGAAGTACAGGGGAATATTCAGCGCCCCAGGCTCATGATAGGCCTCAAACTCGCTGGGCAGGCGCACATCCAGCCACTTACCCCCGGCGGCGACGATGCGCCGCGCTTCTTCATGATCGACCCAGGCCACCATGGGCTCGTTCAAGAGTGTATTGAAGTCGTGCTTGCCTAGGCGCATCAGGGCGCCATCGGTCAACATCGTGACAGTCGCGTTCCGGCGGCTTTGCGAAATCAGTGCTTCTTCGCCGAATGTGTCACCCACGTTCAGTTCAGCGAGCTTGATCCCTTCCTTGTTCAGCGGTGTCTCCCGGTTAACCGCGCACCGGCCCCGGGTGATCACGTAGAAGTAATCGCCTTCGTCACCCTGCTTGATGACCACGTCGCCGGCATTGACGTGCACTTGCTGCATCCGCATGAATATCGCCTGGATATTGCCGGGCGGAATACGGTGGAAGGCCTTGGTCTGGAGGAGGGTGGTCATCCAGTCGTCCGAATTGCCGCGCTCGTCACTGCGCAACTCGTTGACCTCGTAACTGCCGGTCTGGTCCCAGGTCAGCATCACATCGAGCAACTCCGTATCGACGGAGACGTACTCCACGCGATCAACGGCCCGGACGGTGTAGCGGCGGGGTAGTACCGGCGAGATGGGATGGCGGGCCTCGTCCGTATTGGCCCGGAGCAGACGGACATTGCCGTTCCGGTCGACAAGCTCCAGCGTCCCGGAAACGAGGTAATAGGTGCGCTTATCCGTGTCACCCTCACGGAGCAGCGGCTTACTGCCATCGAGGGTCCGGACTTCCATCTTCTTGGCCAGTGCCGCCACGTTTTCCCGCTTCAACCCATCCAGGGGGGAAAAACGCCGCAGCAGGTCCGGGGTAACAGTTGAGCCATCCATTAGCGATGCATTGTAACCGTAAGAATTTCCGGGGTGAAAGCACTCAAAGTCCGAATCTGTGACGTCAGTTCCGCAGGCGCTTCCAGCCGGGCGACGGCTGGAAGCGAGGTCCGTGCCGTTCAGCCAGCTCTCGAAGCCTGGACTCGACCCGAGAAATGCCAAGTTCGCGCGCATAGTGCAGCGGGCCGCCCCTAAAGGGCGCAAAACCGGTCCCGAAGATCACGCCCGCGTCCACGAGGTCCGGGTCACTGACGATGCCCTCGTGCAGGCAGGCGGCCGCTTCATTGAGCATCGCGTAGATCAGCCGGTCCTGAACGGCAGGACTCGCAGAACCCCACTCAGCCTCCGGCCGCACCGGTTTGCGGTCCCGGTAGGTGTAAAAGCCGGAACCGGTCTTCAGGCCCAGATGTCCCTGCCTGACCAGCTCCTCCAGCTCTGGCGCCGGGCTTCGGCCCAGGACTGGTGCCAGAATCCGTGCCACGTGATCAGCCACGTCGAGTCCCACCGAATCGGCCAGCTCCACCGGCCCGATCGGCATGCCGAACTCCGTCGCCGCCTGGTCGATCTCCGCCAGCGGGACGCCTTCCCGCATCATCTCCATCGCTTCGCCAATGTAGGGTGCCAGGATCCGGTTGACCAGAAAGCCGGGATGGCTGCGGCACGGAACGGGCAGCTTGCCAATCTGGCGCACAAATGCCGTTCCGGCACTGAGCGCTTCTGGAGCGCTGCTCGTCGCCGCGATGATCTCCACCAAGGGCAGCTTGGCGACCGGATTGAAGAAGTGCATGCCGATCAGCCGGCCCGGTTCGCGGAGACAATCGCTGAGCTGCTCCAGGGGAATACTGGATGTGTTCGTGGCCAGGACCACTCCGGGCCTCATGCTGGGTTCGAGGCGCTCGTAAACGTCCCGCTTGACCTTGAGGTCCTCAAACACGGCTTCGATGACCAGGTCGGCGGTCGCCGCGCCTGCGCCAGCGGGATCCGCGCGCAGACGGGCGACTGCAGCTTCGATGGCCTCCGGCTTCTTGAGCTTGCTCGCGAAAAGCCTGACAGCCCGCGCCAGCGCCGGCTCGATGAACTTGAGTTCCCGATCCTGCAGTGTGACGTCCAGGCCCCGCAGGGCGCACCACGCGGCTATATCGCCGCCCATGACACCCGCACCCACGACGTGCACGCGGCGGATGCGGGCCTTCGTGGTGACGAGCTTCTTGAGCCTTTCCTGCAGGAAGAAGACCCGGACAAGATTGCGGGATGCGGGCGTCATCACCAGACGCCCAAACGACCGCGCCTCGGCTTCGTAGGACGCCGCCGAGGGGGCTGCCCCAAACTTTTCCCAGAGATCAATGATGGCGCCCGGGGCCGGGTAGTGCTCGGGGCGAGCCTTCGCGCTGGTCTTTTGGCGCAGGGCACGCGCCAGCATTGGCCGGACGGGCTTAAGGGCCAGCAGCCGGTCCACCAGTGGCACTGGCCGCCGTGGTGCCGGCGTTGCAAGCTGTCGGGCTGCGGCTGCGCGCCAGTCCCCGTCCGTGACGAGAGCATCCACGAGGCCGGCACCCAGTGCCTCGCCCGGCCGCAGGGAACGCCCGGTAAGCATCAGGTCCATGGCCTTGCGCACGCCGACGAGTCGCGGCAGGCGGACCGTGCCGCCGAACCCCGGATGGACACCGAGCTGCACCTCGGGCAGGCCGAAGACGGGTTCCGAACCGGCCACCGCAAGCCGATAAGTGCAGGCCAGGGCCAGCTCCAGGCCGCCGCCAAGCGCGAAGCCATTCAGCACGGCGACGGAGGGGCAGGGCAGCTGTTCCAGGTGGTCAAGGACCATCTGGCCCTGGCGGGTCAATGCAAAGGCGCGCTCCTCGGAGTTCAGTGTCGGGAACTCATTGATGTCGGCGCCCGCGATGAAACCGGATTCCTTGCCGGAGTAGATCACCAGCCCGCTGAGCCGCCGCCGGGGCAAGTCCTCCAGGATCGTGTCCAGCTCGGCCATGGTCTCTGCAGAGAGGGTGTTGGCCCCTGCATCCAGCCGATTGAAACAGAGCCATCCCACGCCATTAACATCGCAGTCCAGCTGCCAGTGACTCAGATGGCCTGCGGTGGACGAGACTCCGGCAGAAGTCATGGCACTACCTCAACTCAAAATCGCACAGGAGCGGCAAGTGATCGGAATGCAGGATCTTGGGCACTTCAAATGACGAGATCTCGATCCCCGCCCCGTACAGGATGAAGTCCAGCTCCATCCGTGGCGACTTGCTGGGGTAGGAAGGAAGACTTGCCACGTTGGCGCTGCGCAGGCCCGCCGCCTTCATGAACAAGAACATTTCGCTCTCGCCCCAGAAGGTATTGAAGTCGCCGGCCACAATAACCGGTTTCCGGGCTCCCGAGATGAGATCGTAGAGGTGACGAAGCTGAAACTGCCGGTGCCGGTACTTCAGCGACAGGTGCACCAGGAAGATGACCAGGCCGTCCAGCTCCAGTTCGATGATCAGCCGCTTGATCCCCGTGTCGAAGTAGTGGAAGCGCTCCCCGAGGATGTGGGGGGCGGCGAGGAATGCATTGGCCTGCTTGCGCAGGATCGGTAGCATCTGGTTCAGGGAATCTTCCCCGTACTTGCACTCGTAGCAGGAGTAATGCCCCAGGGCGCTGGCAATGGACTCC
>Ga0315283_10001717_pt1 | contig 17816 bp, 8 predicted proteins | sample YL17G09_0_MG_FD_204541 | JGI IMG/M metagenome (GOLD analysis project Ga0315283, IMG submission 204541) | Sediment microbial communities from Yellowstone Lake, YNP, Wyoming, USA - YL17G09_0 | ecosystem: Environmental > Aquatic > Freshwater > Lake > Sediment | place: USA: Wyoming | collected... | reverse complement strand
CCCAGCTCGATGGGATGTTCGTTGAACATCGGCACCGCCATCTGCGCCTCGAGCGAGCGCAGGTCGGCATCCGCCCACCCGAACGACGTGTTGTAGGCCACGTTGGTCAGCGTCATCGTGCTGCGGGCATGGCTCGCGCCGGTGGAGCCCACCGCCTGCGCCCGCCCGTCGGTAAACGCCCGCGCCTGCTGATGGCAGCTGGCGCAGGCGAACGTGCCGTTGCCCGACAACCGGGTGTCGTAGAACAGGCGGCGACCGAGTTCCACGTTCCGGCTGGTGAGGGGATTGTCGCGCGGCACGCGCGGCGGCGGGAGACCGGGCGGCAGCCTCCCCGCGAAGAACGAGGAGACCGCCGCCACGGAGGTGGTGCGGCGCGAGTCCGGCGTCGTGCGGCTGCAGCCGGAGACAGGCGCCAGGATCAGCGCCAGGATCAGCGCCAGACCGAACGACGCGCGGGCTTGTCGCATGGCCGGCGGGTTCCGCTGGCGGCTACTGCCAGGTCGAGCGGTGCTGGCTAATCGCCATCTGTGCGGTGTCGTTCGCCAGCGCCCCGCGTTCCCTGACCCAGGCCTCGAACGCCGCGAGCGCCGCCGGATCGACACCGGCCGCGTCGGCGCGGCGCCTGGCGGTCCACTCGGTCATGGCGGCCAGCAGGATGTCGGCCTGCTGGCGATCGCTTGCGAACAGCGCCAGGTAGGCCTGTTTCGCATCCTCCATGCGGTTCAGCGCGAGAAACGCCTCGGCGCGGTACTCGATCGCGTCGGGAAAGCCGGGCGCCATCTGGAGCGCCTTGTCATACATCTCGAGCGCCTGGGCAAAGTCACCCGCTTTGCGGTAGGCGAAGCCCATGCCGTTGTACGCCTGGAAGAGCTGGGGGTTCAGTTCGCTGGCCCTCGTGAAGTCCTTCAGCGCCTTCTGATACTCGTCGAGCGCCTTCTTCTGCTCCTTCGCCCGGTCGGCCTCCGGGGCCGCCGCCGCCTTCTGTTCGGACTTCAGTCCCTTGTCGCGGTGCGCGATCCCGCTATTGTACGACTCGACTGCGCGTTCCTCAGGCGTGAGGGTGCGGGCCGCCGGGCCGGCCGATGCCGGCATCGACGAGCTCGACGCGCGGGCCGCCACCTGATACGTACCAACCAGCGCGGCCAGCAAGAGGGCCGCCTGCCAACGTCGTGACATGAGCTACTCCAATCGTGGGGGGCCCGCAGCGCCGGGAACGGGGCGCGTCGGGACGGTTGTGCGGGTCAGTTCGAGATCGATGGTGATGGCGACCTGCTCTCCGATCACCAGGCCGCCGCCTTCCAGCAGGCGGCCGTAGATCAGGCCGAAGTCGCGCCGGTCGACGGTGGTCGTCGGCCCGTCGAACTCGCCCGTGACGTTCGAGACGACCATGTGGCGCACGGAGAACTGCGCCGCGGAATCGCCCGGGTCAATCGTCCACACCACGGGCTGCGCGGCGGACACCGCCGGAACGGCCACGAAGAGCCAGACAGCCAAATTACGCATGGAAACGATCGGAGTATACCAGCAACTGGCGCTGGCGCTCAAGCAGGAGCCGCAGCCGCGCGTCACGCTGTCGGTGCGCTGGATCGTGCGCGGGGCGGCCGCGTCCTCCTCGTCCCCGCGCTGGCCGAAGAGTGCTGGCCCGCTGGCCCAGGGCAATCGCATCTCAATTCTTCGCGCCCATGATGACGCAGAGTCGATAGATATGATCCCAGCCCGCGGCCAGGCGTTTGTTCTTGATCCCTAGCTTTTCCGTGCGGTCTTGCTTGAACAGGTTCAGCGCGATGTGGTGAAGGACCGCGAGGTTCTCGGGGGCGTGGCCGGTGCGGATGCGGGTCTGGTCCTGGTTCATCGCGACATCCAAGACCCGGTGGAGGCCGTTGTCAATCGCCCAGTGGCTCCGGATGACGCGGGCCAGGTGGGCGGCGTTCGGCCAACCATGCCAGGTCGTCGGTCGCCCAGGCGCGGCGGACTTCGATGCGGCCGCGGTCGCCGTCCACCGTCTCGGCGGTGGTGTGGGGAATCCCCTGAAAGGCGTGGGCCTGCGCGTCGACGAAGAACGTGCGGATGTCGTCATGGAGCCGGGTCTGATTGCCCTTGAGACTTAACACGTAGTCGCCGCCCTTGGTGGGCATGGCCCGGGCGATGGCCGTCTGGCAGCCCATCGCATCGATGGTGACCACGCGGCCCGTGATCGCGAGGACCTCGAGCAGTTTCGGAATGGCCGTGATCTCGTTGGACCTGGCCGCCGTCTTGACCTGGCCCAGGCACAGACCTTGCGCCGTGGCCCACGCGCTCACCATGTGGATCGCCGCGTTGTCGCTCGCGGTATCGAAGGTGTGGCGCCACCTCTTGCCGTCGATCGCGATGCCATCCCCGGGCAGCAGCGTTGCGACGGTCTGCACCCACGCGAGAAACGCGGTTTTGAAGGCCTCGGGGTCCAGCGCCGCGAATACGCGCCCACACGTGTCATGGGACGGAATCCCGTGCCGCAGCGTCAGGCACCCGCGGAACCACGTCCGCTTGGCGCGACCAACGCGCGCAATGGCCACCCAATCGTCGGCCCCGCAGATCGCCGCGCACAGCGTGATGACGAGAATGTCGACGAGCGCATGCCGACGGGTCCGGCGTACGCGGGGATCGGGCAGCGTCCGGAAATGATCGGCAACGGACGTCGGTACGGGTCGGGCCATGACACCTCCAAGGTGTCATCCCATGTATTACACATTGGACGCTGGTCCCACCCGGCGCGGGCTTGCGGGCGGGTGGGGTGTCTGGCGTTTGGCGGCCGGATTCACGACGAAAGACCGGTAGGTGACGGGCCTCACGTGGAGCCCCTGTTCGAGCAGACGCCGGAAGAGGAGTCCCCGGAATTTCGACCGGCGCCGATTGAAGCGGAAGGCGAACTCGTCGAGGTACCCCTGCAGATGGTCCACCTCCACGGCACCGTCATGGGTCCCGAGCAGCCACCGCTTGAGCAGGCTGGCGACGCGATGCACCCCGGGAAGGAGCGAGTGTGCCGGGACGCCAGAGTGGGCCACCGGTACGGGGTGGTGTACATAGTCGTTCGCGATGGCGGGTGGGTACGAGAGCAACCCGTCCGTCACGATGACCGATCCCGGCGAGTTGATCCCGGCCTGGTCTCACCATCGCCGTGCGGAAGCGTGCCGCATGGTCCACGCCGTCTGGTAGGAACCGAAGCCACTCCACGTAGTCGCCGCACGCAGCGTCGTCGGGGCACCACGCTCGGAGCTCCGCGTCGTTCGACGGATAATCGCGTCCAACGTGGCGATCGGAGGCGGGGGCTGCGAGCACACCACTTCATCTTGTACCCACAGCACTCAGATGGATACCCCACCTCAGGGATGAGAGTGTCGGAGAGCTTTACATGTTTCAGAATCAGGCTTTACGGTTCTTGACCAGAACCAGCTTGATCACAGAATAATACCTTGCCGTAAGATATATCTATGCAATGAGTTACGGTGTTTCCTTGCCAAGTTCAAGTGCCATACCTGAATGGTGGCCCAGCCATTGCGTGCCCTAAGCTGTCCTCTTTGGCTAAATGGGGTATCCGTCTGAGTGCTGTGTCTGGAAAATGCGGGTCCCAGGCGGCCGTCGTCCTCCGGTTTCCATGTTGGGCGGGATGATCCGTCCGGCTCCTCAGATTCGGGGCTGGTTCACAGACGAAGCGGTATGTTGCGACCATCTGGGTGGCTTCGCAGGCCGACCTGCAACCACAAGACACCCCGCCCAAGGCGCCATGCCGATCCGTCGAGGTTACAGCACTCAGATGGATACCCCCTTTCAGGTTCGTGCAATCCCCCATGTGATGCGATTCCCCGGCCCGCTGGCCGAGGGCGCACGTCAGAATTGTGAGATGAGCTCAGGCCCTCCTGGCGGAGCGCTTGACATCTGTGTCGCAGGTAGCTAGGGTCATCGTGGCCCCCTCCGTAGACGCCGTCCGGTCGTCCTCCTTCACACTCGCGTCGGTAAAATTCCTGTGGCTTCCAGGTGCCGTCATGAACGTGTTGCACTCCTGCGTTGCTCCGTTCCGCGTCGTCCTGATGGCCTGCGTGTTGAGCCTGGCGGCCCTGCCGGCCGCAGGGCAGACACCGACCACCAACGTCGGCACCCACATGGGGACCTTCAGCGTTGGTGAGATCCAGTGGAGTCTGATCGCCAGCAACGTGGCCATTCCGTGCACCGGAACCTGGGCCGTTATCGGTGACCTTCCGCCGGGTGTGTCACTCCGGACCGACGTCCCGTCCTGGTCACCTGCCGGAACGAGCGCGAGCCTGTGGGGCGTCGCGACAACGCCGGGCAACTACCCGTTCACGCTGCGCGTGACGTGTGAAGGGCAGGGACCGTCGGACTGGCCGACGCAGATGGACATCACGGCGCTGACCATCGCCGGCGAAGACCAGATGCCGCGGGCGTACGTGGGCCAATCGTACGCATACACCTTCACCGCGGTGGGAAACGCCGCCGGCGTCACGTGGACAGAGAACGCACAGATGCCGCCCGAGCTGACGCTGACTCCTCAGGGCGTCCTCTCGGGCACGCCGACAACGGCTGGGCACTACAGGCTTGAGGTGAGCGTCAGCGACGGCACCTTCGTGGCGAATCGGGGACTCGAAACTTGACGTCTACGATGGAGGGCACGCCGCGTTCGCGTTGATGCCGAACGCCACGAACAACGCGGCGTACAGCCAGCAGATTCTCGCTACCGGCGGGACCCCGCCGTATACCTTCAGGATCATCGGCGGAGGTCTACCCAACGGCCTGTCGATGAGCGAGGCGGGCCTCATCAGCGGGATTCCCAACGCCGACGTGAGGCGGCAACCGTTCTGGCTGTCGGTGACCGACGCGCCCGCCGTGAGAACTGACGAGGCCCTCGCCATCTATGTCGTGGGCGTGCCGCCAATGCTGCCCTCAGTGTCTCCGCACGGCGGGATGTTCGACGACTGCACGCTCGGCGTGCCCTGCGGGGCAGGTCTGTACGTGGGGAATGGCGGCAGGCCGCCACTCACGTGGAGCGCGACAGAACTGCCGCCGGGATTCTCGATTCGCTCGTGCACCGCAGTCAGCATTGCCTGCAATACACCCGGAGACGGCGAGATCGTCGGCACCGGCACCGCTGTGGGGACGCACCAGGTCCGGGTGACGGTGACCGACGCGGACGGCGCGAGCGCGACCAACATCTTCCCGCTGAGGATCTCGCCGCTCAGGCTGAGGAACGAGCCGACAGGCGGCACGGTGGGCGAATCGTTCTCGGCGAAGTTGCACGTGGTGGGCGGAACGGCGCCGCATTCGGGGACGGTGACGGCGGGACCGCTCCCGCCCGGCCTGACGTTCAATCCCGTCACGCAAACGGTGTCGGGAATGCCGATCGAGACCGGCGGATGGCACGTCGACTTCAGTTTCACTGATGCCAACGGCAACACCCTCACCACGGGCCTGTGGTTCGGGATCGGCGGCGGGACGTCGACGGTCAACGTCAACGACTACTGGGATCTCGGGCAGACGGCGACGGGCGGGTTCTACTCGAGACAGCTCTCCGCGTGCTGCGCCCCAGGTGGCGTCACGTGGTCGCTGTTCGGCGGGACGCCGCCGCCAGGCCTGGCGCTATCCCCCGACGGCGTGCTGAGCGGCACCGCTACGACCTCGGGCACCTACACGTTCCTCGTGCGGGCGGCGGAAATCGGCAACCTGACGAATGTCGGCGTGCGGCAACTCACGCTGACGGTGACGCCACTCGCGCTGTCGATGAGCGGCATCCTCTCGACCGGGTTCACGATGACGCCGTACGCCGTGACGCTGACGACGACGGGCGGCAGCGGGGCGGTGACGTGGGCGGTGGCGCAGTTCTCGTACCTGCCGCCGGGTCTCACGCTCACGCCAAACGGGCTGCTGAGTGGCACGCCAACGGGCAGCGGCAAGTTCGACTTCAATCTGATCGCTACCGACGGGGCTAGCAACACCCTGACACCCGGCTTCAGCGTGTCGATCTACCCGAACGGGACGTTCCCACCGCTGGCGATCACGACCAGCTCCGATCTCGGCACCTGGTCGGTGGGGGAAGTCCAGTTCCAGCTGACGGCCTCCGGAGGGAACGGCACGTATGCGTGGGAACTCGTGAACGACAACACGCTGCCGCCCGGCATCTCGCTGCGCACGGACGTGCCACCGTGGTTCGGGTCGGCGAGCGCCGGTCTGATGGGCGTCGCGACGGGACCGGGCGGTCCGTACACGTTCACGTTGCGGGTTACGAGCGGGGGCCAGACCGATGAGCGGACGGTCACGGTCACGGTGACATCGCTTCGGACCGGCGATAACTTCGGACTGCCAGACGCGTCCGTCGGCCAGCCGTACACCTACGCCCTGCGCGCGGAGGGCGTCACGGGTACGGCGACCTGGACGGCGAACCCCGGCTCGTGGCTCCAACTCAGCCCCGGGGGCCTGCTGACCGGCACGCCGACCGCGCCGGGCTGGTACACCATCCCCTTCCAGCTGAGCGACAGCACGGGCACCATCAACAGCGGCGTCGGCGTCAATGTGTATGGCCTCCACATCACGTCGAGCATCCTGACCAACGGGACGCAGAACGCGTCCTACACCGCGCAGGTCGAGGTGACCGGAGGGACCGGACCGTACACCTTCACGCTGCAGGGCGGGCTGCCGAACGGCCTGTCGATGGACGAACACGGGGCCATCTCCGGAACGTGCAACACGGGCCCGGGCCGATATGGCTTCGACGTGACGGTCACCGACGCCCTCGGCTCTCACCGCAAGTCGCTGGCGATCTACGTCGCGGGCACCCCCGCCTCCTTGCTGTCGGTCCACGAGCACGGCATGGGCCCGGACGACTGCACGGTGTTCGTCCCCTGTCAGAGAGGGTTCTGGGTAAACAACGGCGGCGTCGCGCCATTTACGTGGTCGGCAACCGACCTGCCCGCCGGGTTGTCGATGGGGAATGCGATCTCGTGGACGCCCGGCGACGGCGCGATCATGGGCACCCCGACGGAAGCCGGGACGTTCCCGATCACGGTGACCGTGACGGACAGCACCGGGGCGAGCGCGACGAGCGCGTTCACGCTCACCGTCTCTCCGATGGCGCTCCATCTCGACAACACCGGCGGCACGCTCGGTGTGCCGTTCTCGACGCGACTGCGGGTCGTCGGAGGCCGGGCTCCCTACACGGGTAAGATCCTCACGGGGTACCTGCCGACCGGGCTGACGTTCGACGGCGCGACCGGAGTAATCAGCGGCACGCCGCTCGAGCCCTCCGGCTCTCACATCGTGTTCCAGTTCACGGATGCCGACAGGAAGACCATCACCGCCGGGTGGGGCTGGTGGACGAGCTTCCCGAGCCCGACGGGCCTGACGATCAACAGCGGGCCGGATCTCGGGTACGTCACCGTGGGTTCGTCGTACTCCAACCAGCTGTCAGCCTGCTGCACACCATCCCTGACGTGGGCCCTGGCCGACGGAAGCGTCCTGCCGTTGGGCATGTCGCTGTCCTCCACCGGCCAGCTGAGCGGCACCGCCACGACCGCAGGGACGCACGTCTTCAGAGTGTCGGTCGCGGAGGCCGCGACCCCGCTGAACGTTATCGTGCGTGAGTTCACGCTGCGGGTCACGCCGCTGTCGGTGAGCTCGACCGGCAACCCGGCATGGACCAACGTAGGGACCGGCTACAACGTCGCGTTGTCAGCGACAGGGGGATTCGGTGGCGTCACCTGGTCGGTCGCACCGTTCAACCGCCTGCCGCCCGGAATTGGTCTGGTTGAGAGCGGCGGCGTCTGGACGCTCGCCGGCACGCCAACGACCAGTGGCCAGTACAACTTCACCCTGACCGCCACAGATACGCAAGGTCACGCCGCCCAGCTTGGGTTTGGCGTCTCGATCTACCCGAACGGCGTCCTGCCGCCGGTCCGTATCACGCAGAGCCCGGGCACGATCACCCGGTCGATCGGCGACATCGAGGAGCCGCTGGTCGCCACCGGCGGCGACGGCATCAACTACACATGGGAAGTCCTGAGCGGCACGCTGCCGCCGGGCCTCGCGCTTCGCGTGCGGCCGGAGATCGGGCCGTGGTACTCGTCGAATACGGGCGCGGAGATCGCCGGCGTCGCTACGGCTGCGGGCACGTACACGTTCACGCTGCGCGTCACGAGCGGGTCGACACACGCCGATCAGACCTGTGTCATTACGGTCACGCTGCTGAGAAGCACCGACCAGTACACGCTGCCAGATGCGTTCGTCGGCCAGCCGTATACGTATTCCCTGGGCGTGGCGGGCAACGCCGGTCCGGTGACGTTCACGCCCAACAACCCGAACGCTCAGCTGCCCCCAGGACTGTCGATGGATGCGGCGGGGCAGATCACGGGCACGCCGACCACCTCGGGGTACTACTACGCCGACTTCTCGATGAACGACGGCACGGACTCGGTGGGCCGACGGCTCAACCTCAGCGTCTTCGACCTCAGATTCACGACCCCCGACCAGTTGCCCAACGGGCAGCAGTACACGGAGTACTCCACCGTGATCGCGGCGGCTGGCGGAACCCCGCCGTACACCTTCACCTCGGGTGGCCTGCCCAACTGGGGGCTCGCCCTGGTTGCCCTGGACAACACGCGCGCCACCATCACCGGGACGCCCACGTCCCCGGGCAATCGCGGGTTCAACATCACGGTCACCGACGCGAACAACGTGTCGTATACGCGACGGATGGCCATCGACGTTGTCGGCGACCCGAAGACGCTGCCGTCGATCAGCCCGTACGGAAACGGCTGGAACGACTGCACCTATGGGTTCCCATGCCGCCTGAGCATCTCGGTGAGCAATGGCGGAACGGCGCCGTTCTCGTGGTCCGCCACGGGACTACCGGCCGGCCTGTCGATCGGCCCTGGCTTCTACAATTCCAACAACGGCATCACGCCGGGTGATGGGGACATCATTGGGGTGCCGGTTGAGATCGGTACCTTCGACGTGACCGTGACGGTGACGGATTTCGAGGGCGTCCAGGCGACCAACACGTTCCCGCTGCGCGTCTCCCGGCTGTACGCGCGCGACTTCGACGGCACGGGCACGAGAGGCGAACTGTTCGCCACCCCGGGTCGCTACCGGCGGATTCGCGTGATCGGCGGGGACGCGTCCGTGACCCCCACCTACACGGCGGCCATCATCTCGGGTCAGCTGCCGGCGGGGCTTTCTCTCGATCCGCACACGCGGGAGGTCAGCGGCACGCCCATCGAGAACGGGTCGTTCGGCATCACGCTGAACGTGACCGACGACGCCAATCCGGCCAACGCGCTCAGGACGGGGCAGGGACTGCAGATCGGCGGCGGGACCACGACCCCAGGCATCAACTCGTGGGACCTCGGCTGGGCCACGATCGGCCAGAGCTTCTCGCCCCAGTTGTCGGCGTGCTGCAGCCCCGACGGGTTCGTCTGGTCTGTAGACGACGGGGCACTTCCGGCCGGCCTGCAACTGGTGCAGGCGGGATCCGTGTGGCGGGTTTCCGGAACGGTCAGCAGTTCCAACGTGCCGGGTGTCTCCACGTTCAGGCTGCGCGCGACCGACGCGGGGAATCCACTCAGCTACGGCGTGCGGCAGATGACGTTGAGGCTGACATCGCTGGCGATCACGACGGTCTCGCCGCTGTCGGTCGGCCACGTGGACACCACGTACACGCAGACGCTGACGGCGACCGGCGGTTCCGGCGCGCTGACCTGGACGCTGGCCTCAGGCAGCTACCTGCCGCCCGGGATCACGATGTCAACCGACGGCGTGCTGAGCGGCACGCCAACGCATACGGGCCAGTTCTCGTTCATTGTGCAGGCCGCCGACGCGGCCGGAAGCCTCGCGACCCGCACGCTCACCCTCTCGCTCTATCGCCCGGGGGAGGTGCCTCCGCTCGGATTCACCATCGGCACGACGAACTCGTCCCAACTCGGCGTCTACACCCTGTCCCTGTCGGCATCGTCGATCAGCGGCGGCGTCGGGCCCTACATGTTCTCGCTCACGCCCTTAGCCGAGGAAATCCCGGGGATGCGCGTCCAGAACGGCCCGCCACTGCCCGCGAGCTTCTCGCCGTCAGCCACGGCTGGCTACATGGGCGTGATCACCGAGCCGGGCCTGTACCACACATCGATCCGCGTGACCGATTCGCGCGGGGTGACGGCTGACAGGGCGATCACCGTCACGGTGCAGCCGATCACCATCCTGTCAAACCCGACGCCGCCTGGGGCCACGTTGGGCGTCCCGTACTTCTTCGAGATGGAGCCGTACGGCGGCAGCGGTATTTACTCCTGGTCGGCAACCAACCTGCCCCCGGGCCTGAGCATCGACGCCACGACGGGCCGGATCGCGGGGACACCCACGGCGTTCGGCCCGTATTCCCCGAACGTCACGATCACCGACCTCACGACGTCCGCGTCAAACAGCATGGGGTTCACGCTGGCCGTGGCTCCGTACTCGATCGAGACAAATGGCATGCTCCCGGTGGCGACGGTCGGCACGCCGTACTCAGTCACACTGTCGGCGTCAGGCTGCGGGGCGCCCTGCACGTGGTCGGTGATCAACAGCTCGCTCCCGGGCAGCCTGCCACTGGATACGGCGACCGGCGTCATTTCCGGGAACCCCTCCGGTCCGGACCATCGCTCGGTTACCATCCGGGTGTCGGGCTCGAATGGAACCGCGCAGAGGGTGTTCTCCCTGTCGATCCTCAACGCGGCGTCTCCGACGCTGACGATCTCGAGCAGCGTCGCACCAGGTGACGTGACGGTGGGCTCGGTGACGTCGCTCGGCCTCTACTCCACTGGCGGCACGCCGCCGTATACGTGGACGCTCGACTCGGGCGTCCTTCCGCCGGGCGTGACGCTGGTGGACTCCGCCGAGAACTACTCCGCGAACTACGGCACAGGGATGTACTACCTGCGCGGACGGGCCATGGAGGTCGGCCTTTATACGTTCACGCTGAGGGTGACGGACTATGCCAGCGCCACGGCGACGAAGACGCTCACGTGGAACGTCTCGCCGTTGTCGTTCCAGTACGGCAATCTGCCGGTCAGCTGGGGAGTCCCGACGGTCATTCCCAACCCGCTCAGGTACAACCAGGCCTATACGCAGCCGCTCCTGGTGCTTGGCGGTACGGGTGACTATCCGACCTGGACGAACCTCTCGGCGATGCCGTCCGGGCTGGCGCTTGCGGCAGGCACGGGCGTCGTGAGCGGCACGCCGACGGGAACCGGCGGCTTCAGTACATCCGTCCGCGTGACCGACACCAACGGAATTGCGATCACGTCGAACATCAACTTCAACGTCGCAGGACCGACGGCGACGACGTTGTCGTTCCCCTCAGGGCCGAACCTCGGCCCGATCTTTATGGGTTCTTCGTCATCCACCAACATCACGCCCTCGGGTCCGGGGGCGATTCCGCCGTACACGGTCACGGCCGTGACGCCGCTGCCGCCAGGGTTCTCGATCGTGGCGGCCAGCGACGGTGTGGTTGGTGGTCCCACGACGCAGTACAGCCTCAGCCTTATGGGCATCGCGACCTCCCCCGGCACGTTCACGTTCACGCTCGAGGCGCTCGACTCGGCCCCGGTGCCGATCTTCGGCGCGCGGACGTACACGCTGACGGTGCTGCCCTTCTCGCCGTTCATGAACTCGGTGCTGTCGGACGCCTCGGTGGGCACACCGTTCTCGCAGCCGCTCCTGGTGTTCGACATCACCGGCACGGCGACGTGGACAATGGCCGTCGGGTCCGTCCTGCCGCCGGGCCTGAGCCTGGTGTCGGGCAACCTCATCAGCGGCACGCCGACCCAGGCGGGCGCCTACAGCTTTGCGCTGATCGTGAGTGACGCATCCGGCCTGACCTTCCAGCGGACGTTCACGCTGAACGTCTCCCCGATCAGGATCAACGGCAACGACATCCTCCCGGCGGTGACGACCGGCACGCCGTACTCCTACACGTTCTCGGCCAGCGGCGGGAGCGGTTCGCCGACCTGGAGCCTCGCCACCGGCTACACGCTGCCGGCGGGGCTGACGCTGTCAACGTCGGGGCTTCTCAGCGGGACGCGGACGAGCGGCAGCGGCAACGTCTCATTTATTGTGACCGCCACCGATGGGACATCCTCCGTCTCGCGTCGCTTCCTGCTGCCGACCCTCCTGCCGAATCCCAACGTGCTTTCGGTGGCGCTGTCGGGCACGCTGCTGAACGACGCGACGGTGGGCCAGAGCGTGTCGTACGTCGTGTCGAACTCGGTCAGCGGCGGGGTGCCGCCGTATGGCTTCAGCGTCGCTCCCGGCTCGACACTGCCGCCGGGCCTGCAACTGCTGAGCGGACCAGGTCTCACCGGGTACAACCCGGGCACCACGGTGCTCGGCGGAATCCCAAGTCTCGCGAATCAGTACGTCTTCGACCTCATCGCGACCGATGCCGCCGGGGCCCAGGCCCGGCGGACGTTCAGGCTCAACGTCGCGCCGTTCGGTCTCCTTGGCGGCACGTCCATCACGATCCTCACCGGCGCCTCGCAGAGCCTCCAGTTCGTGGGAGCCGGAGGGACCGCGCCGTACACCTTCTCGATGACGCCGGTCAGCCTCGCGCAGGACGCGCTGCCGCCGGGCCTCACGCTCTCGTCGAGCGGCCTGCTGTCGGGAAGTACGACCAGTTCGGGCAACTACGCCTTCAGGCTCCGGGTCGAGGACGGTGGCGGCCGGACGCTGACGCGCCAGTACTCGCTGACCGTGAACACCGAGGGCGGGCTCCGCGTGACGACCGTGAACCCGGGCGACACGTGGATCGGCAGCTACATCTCCCGGAGTTTCGCGACCAACATCACGGGCTCCTACACGTGGTCCGTTGTGGCCGGGGCCCTGCCGCCCGGCACAAGCCTGGTCCGCAGCCTGGCGGTGCCTCCGGTGACCTCCCTGGTCGGCGCGGTGACCGCGGCCGGCACCTACACCTATACCCTGCGCGCCACCGACGACGCCACCGGCGCGGCAGCCGACCACGCGTTCACGTATCGCGTGGGAACGGCGCAGATCGTCACGCCGCCATGGGCCCTCGTGAACATTCTCGACGTGCCGAGCGCCCAGGCCGGCACGCCCTACGCGTTTGCGTTGAAGATGGCTGGCGGTACGCCGCCCTACACGTTGGCCCCGTCGCCCTTCGATCCGCTGCCGGCAGGGCTCACTTTGAGCCCGGACGGCGTGCTGGCTGGCACCCCGGCATCGATGGGGAGTTACACGATTTCGATGATCGTGACGGACGCGGCGGGCTACTCGAACGCCATCAGCGGCTTCACCCTGATTGTCGCGCCGGCCGGCGCACCGCCTCCGCTCATTCGTTCGGGAGGCATCGCCTACGCGGCCTCCGCCGGCGTGCCCTACGCGTACGGTCTGGACATCATGCTCCGTGGCGGCACGGCGCCCTTCACGTGGAGCGTGACGCCAGGGTCGAGCCTGCCGGCCGGCCTCACGATGCTCCAGGGCTCCAACGGCGTGTCGTCGTACATAGGAGGCACACCGACGACGCCGGGCACCTACACGTTCTGGCTGACCGTGACTGATTCCGGCGGACAGACGCTCACGACATTCGTGAGTATGTCCGTGTCCGCGCTGTCCATCGCGCCGAACCTGCTGCCGCCAGCCACGGTCGGCACGCCATACACGCAGACGTTCGTGCCGTCCGGCGGGACGGGCCCCTACACCATTCAGACGACGACCACGTCCGACATGCCACCGGGCATGTCGTTCTCGACCGAGGGCGTGCTGTCGGGTACGCCGACCCATGCCGGCATCTTCAACGTGATGGTGCGGGTCACGGACGCGACGGGGATCGGGTTGACCAGGTACTTCCCGATCTTCATCGACAACGCCCTGGGCGAAGTGCCTGCGCTGGGCGTGTCGCCACGTCAAATCGAAGTCTTCCACGACATCGGCGCGCCGGCGCCCTCCGCCGTACCGGTGACCGTGACGACGACGTCGGGCGCGCTGCCCGCGTCGGTGTCGGTCGCGGGCATCCCGGCAGCGTCGATCTCGGCCGTGAGCGGGACGACGTCGTTTGCGACCAACCTGAGCTTCAACGTGTCGTCGCTGGGAGCCGGCACGTATACAGGGCTGCTGGCGGCCAGTGCGCCGGGCGCTGCGAACCTGGGCGATTACGCCTGGGTGAAGTTGACCGTCTGCGCGCACACGGTGTTCCCGCTCGCCGGGAGCGCGCCGGACGCGGGTGGCGCCGGCACCTTCAACGTGTCGTCGGGCGCCGGATGCGCCTGGACGGCCGCCACCTCCGCTCCGTGGATCACGGTCACGAGCGGTGCGGGTGGGACCGGCAGCGGCGCGGTGAGCTACAGCCTCGCGCCGAACGCCTCGGCTGACGCCCGTACCGGGACCATCACCGTGAACGGTGCCGTCTACACCGTCACCCAGTTCGGCAGCGCGTGTACCTACACCGCGAACCCGGCGGCTGGCAGCGTGTCGAACACCGGGGGCACAGGCGCCTTCACCGTGTCGACCAACGGCACGTGCGGATGGGCGGCGATGTCCTCCGACGCGTGGCTCACGATCACGGGCGGCGCGAGCGGGACGGGTAACGCCACGGTGACGTACAGCGCGACACCCAACACGACGCCTGACCTGCGCAGCGCGACGATCACCGTGAACGGCGCGATGCACACCGTGGTGCAATTCGGCACGGCCTGTTCCTTCGCCATCAGCCCAACCGGGGTGACGGCCACCTCGGCCGGCGGCATGGCCACGGTGTCGCTCACGGCGTCGAGCGGCCTGTGCGCGTGGACCGCCTCGAGCGCCGGTCTCGGGGTCACGCCGGCGAGCGGCAGCGGCACCGGCACGCTGCAAGTCGCGGTTCCGACCAACACGCTGTCGTCATCGCGATGGCTGACCGCGACGATTGCCGGCCAGACCTTCTCGGTCTACCAGACGGGAGTCGCCTGCAACGTCAGCTTGAGCAGCTCCAGCGCGTCGGTCTCGGCCGGCGCGAACGCCGGATCGGTGGACGTCACGACGCTCGCCGGCTGCACCTACGACACGGTGCTCGGCCCGAGCTGGATCACCGTGACATCGGGCGCATCCGGCGTCGGCCCGGATACGCTCGTCTACCTGGTCGAGCCGAACTCGACCACCTACTCGAGGACCGGCACGCTGACGATCGGCGGGCAGGCCTTCCAGATCACCCAGGCTCCCCAGGCGTGCAGCGTCACGCTGAACACGACGGGGCTCGGCAGCCCGTTCGGCGTGGGCGCTGCGACTGGCACGATCGGCGTGACCGCGAACGGCGCGAACTGTTCGTGGTCCGCCTCGAGTAACGTCTCGTGGGCGGCGATAACGCCGAGTTCGGGGACGGGGATCTCGTCGACGATCTCGGTGTCGGTGCTCTCGAATGCGGCGTCCACGGTCGCGCGCGCCGGCGAGCTCACGATCGCCGGCCAGACGGTCAATCTCACCCAGGCGGGCACGACCTGCACGTTCGCCCTGGAGTCATCGTCGGGGTCGGCGACGGCGTCGGGCGGAACGGCATCGGTACGGGTGATTGCTCCAGCCGCTTGCGGCTGGACTTCGTCAACCAACAACGCCTCGTGGCTGACCATCACGTCGTCCGGATCGGCCGGCACCTCCGCCGTGCAGTTCTCGGCGGCGCCCAACCCGTCCGCCGCTGCGCGGTCGGGCACGCTGACCATCGCCGGCCACACCTACACGGTTGACCAGGCTGGTGCGCCGTGCTCGTTCAGCATCACCGGCTCTACCACCAGCCCGCTGCTCGCGGCGGATGGGGCGTCGAACGAGTCGTTCGGCTTCTCCGCCACGACGACGGGCTGCTCGCCGACGGCGGTCAGCTACTCGAGCTGGATCACCATCAGCGCCACGGCCTTCGGCGGCACGTCCGGCAGCGTGACCTACTCGGCCGCGCCCAACCCGTACGGCACCCAGCGCAGTGGGACCATCCAGGTGGGGAACGCGCTGTTCACCGTCGTCCAGACGGGCGCGGCGTGCGCGTATAGCCTGAACGCCTACGGAAAGGTGTACCGCGTCGCGGGCGGCGACGACACCCTCCTCGGATCGCCGACGGCCTCGGGCTGCTCGCCGGCCTACGGAACCGATCAACCGAGCTTCATCACGCTCGGGACACTGACCGGGCCGGTGCTCAACAACTTCTCGCTGCCATATCAGGTGTCGCCGTTCACGACATCGCTGACGGCGGTGGTCCGGATAGGCAGGGTGACGTTCGGCGGCCAGACTCTCACGATCAAGCAGCTGTCCTGGTGACCATGATGGAAACAACACTTCGCGCCGTTGGACGTCGGATGGTTGCGCTGGCCGCGTTGCTGGCGTGCGGCTCCGTGCTCGTGTGGGCAGCGACGAAGGGCCCGGATGCGGGAGGCTACACCGCCACCGACGAGCTGGTGTACAGCTTCGTGGACATCTCAGGCTCGAGCGGAGGGTCGAGCCTCCTTGCCGGGACCGACGACGGAACGGCCGTGCTGACGCTGCCGTTCCTCGTCCGATTCTACGGGCAGCCCTATTCGCTGGCCTGCGTGAGCACGAACGGCGCTCTGTATCTGGTGACGTCGGCCGGTGAGTGCAGCGGGTTCGAGGGCGACTTCGCCAACACCGATCTCACAGCCGCCCCGGTGCCGAACGACCGGCCGGCCATCCTCCCGCTCTGGAGCGACCTGACGTTCCAGGTGTCAGGAGCGGGCTCGGTGCTGTACCAGACGCTGGGCGCGGCGCCCAATCGTCGGTTCGTCGTTCAGTGGAACGATGCGTATCCGCAGGGATCGGCCAACCCGGTGACGTTCCAGGTCGTCCTTACGGAAGGAACCAGCGCCATCCTCTTCCAGTACCAGACGGTAGACCTGGGCGCCGGCAACCCCGCGCACCACGGCGCCCAGGCGACCATCGGCATCCGCAAGGCCGGCGGGATGACGACCAAACAGCAGCTCCAGTGGAGCTATTCCGTTCCCGTCATCCACAACCATACCGCGCTGCTGTTCTCGATGCTCGACGCGACCCCGCCTGCCATCACGGCGGTCGCGACGCCGGCGCTGTTGTGGCCGCCCAACGGCAAGCCCGTGTCGGTGACCGTGCGCGGCACCATCAGCGATACCAGCCGTGTGGCCAGCGCGCGCTTCACGGTCACCGACGAGTACGGACTCGTGCAGCCGGCCGGCCCGATCACCGTGGCCGCGAACGGCACCTACAGCGTGACCCTGTCGCTGGTGGCGGACCGGAACGGCAACGACCTGGACGGGCGGAAGTACACGATCATCATCGTGGCGACCGATGAGGGAGGACATGAAGGCTCGGCAACGACCACGGTGACCGTGCCACACGACAAGGGCAAGTAACTTCCGGGACCGGCGCGGCCGCGTCGAAGATCGCAGCGATCCGGGCGTCTGTCGTCAGTGGTCGCGCGGCAGCAGCGCAGGGCGGTGTGTGATCGCGACCGCGCCGAAGTGGCGCAAATCCAGCGTGGCGATGGCCGACGCCCGCAGGCGCTCGGCGACGGCGATGACGACGGCGTCCACCAGGCCGAGCTCGAGGGCGCGGTACTGCCGGACGATCGCCCGCGCACGCTCGAGGTCCTCTTCTCGTCCCCACTCGATGCGAAAGACGCCGCCGGCGAGATCCGCCAGCCAGGCCTCTTCCGCCTTCGGTCCCAGGAACTTGCCGACCAGATAATCCACCTCCGGCAGGATCGCCCACGGCAGGACCCACTGCGACGGGTCCTCCTCGTAGATCGCCATGAGCACCTCGTAATGCCGGTCCGACCGGTCGATGAGCGCGAC
>Ga0315283_10001716_pt1 | contig 17817 bp, 8 predicted proteins | sample YL17G09_0_MG_FD_204541 | JGI IMG/M metagenome (GOLD analysis project Ga0315283, IMG submission 204541) | Sediment microbial communities from Yellowstone Lake, YNP, Wyoming, USA - YL17G09_0 | ecosystem: Environmental > Aquatic > Freshwater > Lake > Sediment | place: USA: Wyoming | collected... | reverse complement strand
CCTTGTAAACCGGCAAAGGAGAAGACCCGGTAGGCAAGCCAAGTACAAATGGATTTTTCCTGGTGGAATTTGACTTCCTGATTTTGTCAATTACATGATTTGCAACCCAATCGCCTACTTCGACTGTGTCTTTTTTAATGATAATTCTCATAACAGTAGTGTTTTGAAGTTAGTAAAGATGAAATATGATATTTTTTTAAGGATTCTTTGCGCTCTTATGATGAGCATCTGATCCGGAAATAGCCAGGCTCAATTTATTGGTACTGAAATATTTAATGGAGATTTGGTTTTTATAAATCCTAAAGCCTAATTTAACCCGATGAACAAATAGACCCGGTCAGAAGCTATGTTCATTCAATCCTTTTATAAATATGAGTTAATGAAGTTGACTGCCCCTGACACAGTTTGAACCTGAAGGGATTTATCTTCATCCATTTCAATATCAAATTCTTCTTCAAAGCCGGCTATCATGCGGATACTTTGTAAAGATGAAGCTCCTAAATCGGTTACAAAATTTGAATTATCAGCGATTTCAGACAGTTTCATTTCCAGCACTTCAGCAATTACTTTTTTTACCCTGGCGTTAACTTCTTCTATATGCATATTTTTTAAAATTTAATGGTTTGTTTTTCTTTTTTCTGAAAGGAATCTTAAAGTTTATCTGTAGAAACTATAGCGATATATCTATTATAGATTCTTTAAACTTCCCTTATATTTTGCACAGAAATCAGGCATATATTCTTTTACCCTTGCTTCCAGCTCTTCATCTGTAATGGTCGACAGCCGGCCATCTACTTCATATTGATCCATTACCCATTGAGCTACCTTATATACCTTAATTTTACTAATACGGTCTTCCCCTGTCAGGCCAAAATATTCATTTACCCATATAGCTATGCCATCAACCCCGCTTTTATCTGTGATGGCTACCCTGGGAGAGCGACCCAGCAATTTTGTAGTATCGAAAATATTGTATATCTGCTCGGCCTGCCTCAAACCACCTGCATGAATACCTGCACGGGTTGTATTAAAGTGTTTCCCTACAAAAGGATAATTGTCAGGGATTATCATGCCTATTGACGCCATATATTTAGCTATCTCGGTTATCATTGTTGTATCAATCCCGCATAAGTCTCCTTTTAAGGAAATGTATTCAATTATTGCTCCTTCAAGCGGAGGATTTCCAGTTCGTTCCCCAACGCCGAATAAAGTGGCATTTACGGCATCACAACCATATAACCAGGCACTGCCCCCATTGACATGGACTTTATGGAAATCATTATGTCCATGCCATTCAAGACGCTCACTGGGTACACCACACTCCTGGTTCAGTTTATATATCAGTTTGGGAATGCTGCGAGGTAATTCCACACCAGGGTAACTTATACCAAAGCCCATCGTATCACATAACCTTATTTTTACAGATAGTTCTTCAGGCACTTGTTCACTCATTTTCATAAGTCGCTCAACGAATGGCAGAACAAATCCATCAATATCTGCCCGCGTTAAATCTTCGAGATGGCACCTTGGCCTTATACCGGCTTCAAAAGCAGCTTCAACCACTTCACAATAAGCATCCATACATTCCTGACGGTTTTTGAACTTTAGCTTCTGGAAGATGTGGAAATCCGAACAGCTTGTCAGCATACCCGTTTCTTTCAATCCTGCTTCCTTAACCAGGCGGAAATCACCCTTGTTGGCACGAATCCAACCAGTACATTCCGGATATTTATGACCAAGATCTCTGCATTTATCCAGCGCTAACCTGTCGTTTTTTGTATAAAGAAAAAATTCTGTTTGCCGTATGACACCATTTGGCCCTCCAAGCTGAGCCATCATATCGTAAATCTTAACCATCTGCTCCACCGAATATGGAGGACGTGCCTGCTGACCGTCCCGGAAAGTTGTATCTGTAATGACAATGTCCCTTGCTACTGCGGATTTAGGATCAAATTCCACAGGCTTACCATCAATATATTCAATAATTGGTCCATCGAATCTTATCAGCGGAGGAAGATTGTAATCGAATGTTTCCTCAAGGAGATTAGGTTCAGAAGTGTTTACAAGAAGGTGATCTTTTTTTTGGTTACTCATAATTTGCGCCTTTCGTTTATTTAATAATATGAACTAACGGATTTGATTATTTATACCTAAAATTCTAAAATAATAGATGCATCTCTCGGGTATAATGCATATTATAAAAGTATTAAAGTAAAAACAAACCTTCACGCAACAAATTCAAAACAAATGTAATAAAACAATTGACTTCAAGGCAGGAATAGTTGATAAAAATTTTTCTTAAGAGCGATTTAGTTAGCCAATACTGAAAGAAACATATGCGCTATCGGATTCTCAGCGCTTTGTAGGAAAAGGGATATTTTTAAGATTCTTCTTAACCCGCGTCTTTTGTCTAAAATGCTATCTTTGCCGGGAGTTGGACAACAATATAACTATCACTTCCACTTGTTAATCAGCTGAATAAATTAATCCATATTCTTCCGTTTTATGGTAACTCGTCGTAAATTTATTCTTAAAACGGGCATAGGTATCGGGCTCGCTGCAACAAAATATGCTTTCGGATCAGTACTTTCATTTAAAAGCAGTTTTATCAGCAACCGGCCATTGCCCGAACAACGCAAATTTGTGAGCAAAGCCGTGGAAACAAAGATCACTGAAGTGAAGAATGCCATCAGCGATCCGGAATTAGCATGGTTATTCGAAAATTGTTTCCCCAACACGCTCGACACTACTGTTAACCATCGCTTTATTGATGGAAGACCGGATACGTTCGTTATAACTGGTGACATAAATGCAATGTGGCTTCGCGATTCGTCTGCCCAGGTGTGGCCTTATTTAACGTTTGCCAGAGACGACAAAGCACTGCAGGTAATGATTGCAGGTGTTATTAATCGCCAGGTGAAATGCATTCACATTGATCCTTATGCCAATGCTTTCCTGGGCAGAGATGATGAAATAAGTGAATGGAAATCGGATATTACTGAGATGAAACCAGGCATTCACGAGCGCAAATGGGAGATTGATTCTCTTTGTTATCCTATAAGGTTATCATACGGCTACTGGAAAGCCACCGGCGACACATCGCCATTCGATGCTGAATGGCTGAAAGCAATGGAATTAATTTATAAAACCTTTATTGAACAGCAGCGCAAAGAAAATCGCGGTCCCTATTCGTTTAAGCGAACCACAGCATGGCAAACCGATACTGTTCCGGGCAATGGATATGGCAATCCCATAAAACCTGTAGGATTGATATGTTCATTGTTCCGTCCCTCCGACGATGCCACTACATTTCCTTTTTTGATTCCATCCAATTTTTTTGCTTCAACCTCGCTATTGCAGCTGATCGAAATCTGCGATGCCTTAAACCTGGAGAGCCTGGGTAATAGCTGCCGCGCGCTGAGTGATGAAGTAAGGATTGCATTATCTAAATATGCAACGATAAAGCATCCGAAGTATGGTGAAATATATGCTTACGAAGTTGATGGGTATGGCAATCAACTCATGATGGACGACAGCAATGTGCCCAGCCTTCTTGCACTTCCGTACCTGGGTTGCCTGGAAATCAGTGACTCAACCTATCAGAATACACGCAATTTCCTGCTGAGCAACGACAATCCCTGGTTCTTCCGCGGAACTGCTGCCAGCGGAATCGGAAGCCCACATACGCTGCGCGATAAGATATGGCCTATGACCATCATCATGCAAGCTATGACCAGCAACGATCCGGCTGAAATTAAGAATTGCCTGAGAATGCTGAAGAGTACCCACGCCGGGACCGGTTTCATGCATGAGTCATTTAACAAGGACAATCCGAACGATTATACCCGGAGTTGGTTTGCCTGGGCGAATACGTTGTTCGGCGAATTGATTTTGAAAACCTATCACGAAAATCCTCAGTTGTTAATCTGAGTCCTTAATCATCACAATATCAACCTGATAATAATTACACCACTTTTTTATGAAAACAAAATCAACAGTTCTCATTCTTTTTATCCTGGTGCTGTTCACCACGGCAAGAGCCCAAACTTACGACACTGTTTGGCTTTCGTCACTTGACATTTCAAAAGCCACGCTCGGCTGGGGCAAGCCCGGTGCCGATGTTTCGTGTATGGGTAATCCAATCAGGTTATCCGGAACGGAATACCAAAAAGGATTCGGAACGCATGCAAATAGCATGCTTTATGTTAAGTTGAACAACGGTTCGCAGCGATTCCGGGCAGTTGTGGGAATTGATGACGAAGAGAAATTAACAACGGGGAGCGTTGTATTTAGTATTTACGGCGACAATTCCTTACTCTGGAAAAGTAATGTTGTAAAATCTGGAGGGCCTCCCGAAGTTGTTGACATCAGCGTGAACCGCGTTGACACGCTCATCCTTATGGCCGAAGGCACCAGCGATGGCATTAGCTATGATCATGCCGACTGGGCCGATGCCTGTTTTCTTGTTTCCGGCGATAAACCTGTAACGGTAAACAGGCGCTTTGAAGAAGCAATTGTACTCACACCAAAAGCTCAACTTACGCCACGCATCAATGGCGCTAAAATTTATGGAGTTAGACCAGGGCACGATTTCCTGTATAAAATTCCTGCTACAGGCGAACGACCGATGACTTATGCTGCCAGCGGTCTTCCGAAGCAGTTGCAACTCGACCCGGCTACAGGAATAATTACCGGAAAAGTTGCAAAAACGGGGCGTTATGAAGTCATATTTAAAGCTACAAACAAGTTGGGAACCACCAATCGTAAATTTATGATTGTCGTTGGCGATCAGATAGCCCTCACTCCTCCCCTTGGCTGGAATAGTTGGAATTGCTTTGCCTGCGCGATAGATCAGGACAAAGTGAAAGCTGCTGCCGATGCCATGGTCAACAGCGGCCTTGCCGATCATGGCTGGTGTTATATCAATATTGACGATTGCTGGATGGTAAAACCCGAGAGCGATGATTCTGTCGTCGGTGGAATAACCCGCGATGCAGCTGGAAATATGAATACCAATAAGAAGTTTCCTGATGTAAAAGCTTTGACGGAGTATGTTCATCAGAAAGGATTAAAAATAGGAATATATTCCGGGCCCGGACCACAAACCTGTGCTGGTTATGAAGCATGTTATCAACATGAAAACGTTGATGCCAGGCGATTTTCCGATTGGGGTTTTGATTATCTTAAATACGACTGGTGTGCCTACGAACAAATTGCCAAAGATCACAGCCTTCCTGAACTTAAAAAGCCATATCTCGTAATGCGTAAAGCACTTGATAATGCAAGCCGCGATATCGTGTATAGCCTCTGCCAATATGGAATGGGCGATGTGTGGGAATGGGGCGCTGAAGTAGGCGGAAACTGCTGGCGCACCACCGGCGATATTACCGATGACTGGTCGAGCATGGAAGGTATTGGCTTTAACCAGGCCGGACACGAAAAGTATGCCGGGCCGGGACACTGGAACGACCCTGATATGCTGGTAGTAGGCATGGTGGGCTGGGGGCCGCAGTTGCATCCCACACGACTCTCTCCCAACGAACAGTACACGCACATCTCGCTTTGGGCCTTACTGGCTTCTCCCCTGCTTATCGGATGCGACATGACGCAGCTGGACGATTTCACCTACGGCTTGCTTACAAACGACGAAGTTCTCGATATTAACCAGGACCCGCTGGGTAAGCAGGCTGGACGCATATTGCAGGTGGGTGGAATGGAATTATGGGCAAAGGACCTTGAAGATGGTTCCAAAGCCATCGGATTATTCAATCGCAGCTTATTCCCTGCTCCACTCACAGTAACCTGGAAAGATTTGGGTATTAATGGTTCTTATATTGTACGGGATGTGTGGTCGCAATCAGATGAAGGCAAATATGATCAAAAATATACAGCCACAATACCTGCTCATGGCGTGAAGCTGATCAGGATCTACAGATAACATTGAAGGCTTACCCCCGGCTGCTGGATTCCATGATCAGCAGAATCATTCCCGGATTCAACAAACTGCAGAATGTTATTCCTTAAGGCGACAGATTTGTTTTCGACTTTAGATTGTTTTACCGCAATGAATAAAATAAATAATAACACATGAAAAATAGTTTATGCCTGGTCATTTTAATGAATTTCAGCTTTCTGGCAGGATTATCCTTTACCGCTTATGCACAGGATAAAACCATATCCTATTTATGGGATGCATCGTATGAAATGCAGGATCGCGAGATTGAACTCCTCCATTTGGATGCTGCCCTGACTATAAAGCCATTCGACACTTTAGTAATCGGGAAAGTGGAATTTACTTTCAAAATGCTTCATGAGACACTCGATTCCATTGCCTTTTCTGCGGCTGAATTGCAAATCAAAGAGATTAAGATAAATGATCATAACGCCATTTTCAGGATGCATGAAAATAATGTAATCATTTATCCTCCTGTCAAGATGACATGGCAATCCATTAATACAATTTCTTTCGATTATACTGCCAAACCAACTGACGGACTTTATTTTATCGGCTGGAACGATCCGAACCGACTGAAACGTAAACAAATCTGGGCTCAGCGCCCCGACCATTGGCTCCCTTATACGGCCGGAATAATTACCGTGGATATGGCTGTAACAGTGGATGACCATTACAAAGTATTCAACAACGGGGTGCGTGAAAAAGTAGTCGAAAATTCCGGTCACACCCAAACATGGTTCTATAAAATGAACCATCCGCACCCGTTTTTTTCAACCTGCCTTGTGATCGGCGATTACGATTACACCTCGATGCAAACCAAAAGCGGCCTTCCACTAGAACTTTGGTATTATCCTGACTGGAAGGACCATGTGGAGCCCACCTATCGCTATATGCGTGAAATGTTCGACTATTTTGAATCTGAATTCGGGATGAACTATCCCTGGGAATTGTATCGTGAAGCACCTGTTACCGATTACATGTATGGTGCCATGGAAACAACAACATCAACCGTTTTTGGGGATTACCTTATGGTTGACACAAGGGGTTACCTTGGAAAAAACTTTGTGAATGTGAATGCACATGAGCTAGCTCATCAATGGTTTGGGAATTATATTTCGCATCTTAAAAACAAGGATGTATGGATTACTGAAAGTTTTGCCACTTACTGGGCAAAGAAATTTGAACAACATATATTCGGCGACGACTATTATCAGGACATTCGGAATAAGGAACTTTCAGAAACCTTTGATGCTGCCGCTCATGATAATTATGCTGTGGGTCATAGCTCCGGCGGACGCAACCGCTGGTACCCGAAAGGCTCACTGGTGCTGGATATGCTGCGCGATGTACTTGGGGATGATCAATTCAGGGCGTCAATCAGACTTTATCTGGAATCGCATCCATACCAGGTTGCCGAAACCAATGATTTCCTGGCAGCTATCCGAAAAGCAACGGGCAAATCGCTTGAATGGTTTTTTGAAGAATGGATTTATCGCGGAGGTGAGCCTTTTTATGAAGTTAGCTATGAACAAATCACCAATGGCTCAGGTTCCAGGGAAACCCGCATTTCGGTTGACCAGGTGCATAAGACCGACGATCTGACTGGTTTGTTTAAGATGCCAATTGATTTTGAAGTACACTACAAAGATGGAACTGTTGATAGGAAGAAGCAATGGATTGACGGCCCTCATGAAGAAGTAATCATTCAAAACCCATCCGGAGAACCGATTGATTTTGTACTCTTCGACCCGAACCGAAAGATTATCAAGAAAGTTAAATTCGTGCGTTCGTACGATGAGCTTGCCGCCCAGGCATTACGAGCCCCACATATGACTGATCGCTACGATGCCCTCCTGGCACTGCGTGACTTCCCAATTGATCAAAAGAAGCTGGACTTAATGAAATGCTACGACCATGAAACTTTTCAGCTCACAAAAGGAGAAATCATTGCCCAACTTTCAGCCGGCAATAATGATAGTACACATAAACTGATGATACGGGCAATAAACGATCCTGATGATAAAGTGAGGCTGGCTGAATTACAGAATGTCATAAAGGTACCGCCAGCTATCCGGCAGACTTACGAGAAGCTATTGACCGATTCATCTTATCTTAACGTGGAACTGGCTTTAAATAACCTGTGCAGTACATTCCCGGAACGAAGCAGCAAATACCTTGATGTTATCAAAAACGAAGATGGATGGAGAGGTAAAAATATACGCATAAAGTGGCTTGAAATTTCCGTCAATAATGGCAACCGGAAAAGCTTAGATGAGTTAAAGAATTACACTGGCGAAAGTTACGACTTTGAAACCCGCATCAATGCCATTAATGCCTTAAAGCATCTTAACATATTGGATGAACTTGTGGTAAAAAACATGCTGCAAGGCCTCACGCATTGGAATTACAAAATCCGTACCGCTGAATCCGATAATCTGAAGTATTTCTATGCACAGGACCAGTATAAGCGAATGATTGACAAGGTTGCTGATGAAGGACTGAAAGAAACAGTTAAGGTTGAATTAGACAAAATCCGGAAAGCCGCCCGGTAAGAAATATTGACAGTGGAATACCGCCTGTTATATTTTACAGGAAGGAAGGAAAGAAAAATAAAGCCAACTTAAGGGTGTTTTGAGCATGATCATTAAAGATCAGTAAAAAATAAGACTGGGAACTTGGCAATACGATAATTCCGTCCTTGAAGGATAAAATAAAGCAGGAACATTCTAACAAAATCAGGCAGATTATATTTAGTACAATAAGTCAGGCAACCCCGAAGGATTGCCTGCCTTTTGTAATCCAATAAAGAAATGTTATACGATTATTCCGTTGATGTGCAGTAATTCATATTCTTATCCCACCAAAGGATTGTACTTGTCCTGTCTCCGCCCGGTCCCATCAGAATAACGCCTTTATCGTACTCAACAGTGTTGTTAACGGCTTCTGACGCAGGGATTCTTACTCTCTTTATAAAGCTTGCAGGGTTTTTAATGTCTGAAGGAGCAGAACCATAAGTAGCAGGATCGCGGTAAGCACAAACATCAAAACGTGGCAGGTTCAGCCTGCGCTTATCACTCCATGCTTCGATTGAAACATCGGGGAATAGCGAAATATACTTCTGGGTAATAATCTTTTCCAGCTGTGTGTTTCCCGCTCCGGCAACATCATCAAAATTGGCACTTGTTCCGGCTGTATTTTTATCGGTTGATGCGAGATACGCACTTATACCGGTAACATCCCAGCGGATGAATGATGATGTTACTCCTTTTTCATATTCAGCCTTTGCACTCCCCGGGCCAAAACCACGTAAAGCTGCTTCTGCTTTCAGGAAACATACTTCGTCGTATAGCAACAGGTCATACTTGCGCGAAAGTTTGCGGGCACCTTCGGGTCCGACTGTATAAACACCAAGAATTGAAATTTCGGTACTCTTGTTTGGCTCCTGGTTTACATTATCAGGATGCAATCCCGGGGGTACACCTTTCCATGAATCTGCAGATGCTACATCGAACATCACCGGGCCCCTTGGATCAACCTTGGCAGGTTTAATTGCTGCAGGAATGGTAGCAGGCCAGTCGATACCTCCAATTCCTGTTAACAGTTTTTCCATTGACGAGGTCATGTGCTGTGTTTCGCCCCAGGCCCAAAGAAGGGTATAATTATAATCATTACCCCAGCCCTGGTTCGAAGGAGGACATTTTGCGTCATCAGCTTCTGATTCCATTACACCGGCTGTTATGGCAGCTTCAGCCTGCTGTTTGCAAAGCGTAGCGTCAACTTCCGAAACCCTAATTGCCAGGCGCAGGCGAAGTGAATTTGCAAACTTCTTCCACTTAGGTATATCACCTCCAAAGATCATATCTTCATTAGAATTAAGGAAACCTTTGGCAGGATCGAACATTTTAACAGCTTCATCCAGTTCAGCAAAGAATTCTTTGTACTGATCCTGGACAGAAACATATGGAGGGTTGTCAACAATGGTCTTATAACTCGGGAAAGGCATTACTCCAAACAAGTCGCAAGCCTGGCTCTGGATATAAACCCGCCATATTTTCGAAAGTGCAACAGTGTTCACCCTGTTCGGATCGTCTTTCCCAAGTGAGATTAATGTGTTCAGTGATGATACCCAGCCAGGAACTGAATTCCAGTAACTAATGGTCCAACCGTCGTTAGTAAAGTAATTGCGTGTATTGGTCCAGCCCGAAGGAACTTCGTCCAGCATCTGGGAATACAAGTCGATGTGCAGGCTCTTTACCCGCTGCCACATATCCGCTCCGTTGTATGTTGAACCAGCCCTTAACAGTGTTGATATCTGTGAACGGCTGAAATCATACATGTCGCCGGTAGGTCTGTTTGGATTTTTGTTTATTTCATCCAGATCAGAACAGGAAAACAGACCAAAAACTATCAGTAAGAGAAAATATATTTTCGTTTTCATGTGTGTGTCTTTTTAAGAGTTAGAAGTTCAGATTTAAATTAAATCCAATGCTGCGCATCTGGGGCATGGTTCCGTATTCAATACCCTGGGCGTTTCCTGTCGAATAGGTAGCGTCGGGATTAAAGCCTTTGGTTTTGCTCGAAATCATGAAAAGGTTACGACCTACGAGGCTTACCTTAATCGAATTTAGTTTCATTTTCTGAGCAATTTCTGAAGGCAGTGTATAGCCAAGATTCAGTTCCCTGAAACATATATTTGATGCATCGTACATCCATGCTTCGGTTATACCGGCGATGCCTCCCCAATAGGCTTGTGCCTTAGTTGATATGGTATTGTCTGCCCCTGTTGATTTAACTACCGCATCGGGAACAATCATACCATCTCTTCCATCAAGAGTCATTGCCAGGGTTCCAGCTGAGGCACCCGAATTAATTGACCCCATATAGATTTTACCACCATACCTCGCATCAATCAGGAAACTAAGAGAAACACCTTTGTAACTGAAGTTGTTTGAAAGTCCCATCATCCATTTTGGCTGATAGTTTCCAAGTTTCGACATTTTTTCTGATTTTAAAGGAATACCATTATCATCAACCAGAATCTTACCTTTATCATTACGCTGGTAAGTGTACCCCAAAATATCGCCATACAGGCCACCAACTTCAGCAACGACCTTTAGGAAAGAAACTGATGGGTCGCTAAGTACCTGAATGTTGGTATTATCTGTAAGTTCTATAATTTTGTTAGTATTTTTGGAATAATTCAGTACCAGGTCCCATGTGAAATCTTTCTGCTCAACAATATTGGCATTCAGCGAAAGTTCAATCCCTTTGTTTTCAACATTACCCGCATTCACCAGGTTATATTGATACCCTGTTGCAGGAGGAACTGCAATCTTAATAATCTGGTTAAAAGCATTCTTCTTATACCAGGTAAAGTCAAAACCCAGCCTGTTATTAAACAATCTGACATCAAAACCCAATTCTGTTGATTTGATATTCTCAGGCTTAAGATCAGGATTTGTCTTGTAATTATCAGGTGAAGCAGTAAGCACACCATTCACAAAAAGTATATTATAATAATCCAGGAGCATATAAGGGCCGGTATCATTACCAACCTGTGCCCACGAAGCTCTGACCTTGGCAAAGGAAACAGGACCGGATTTTATTTTCAGCAATTCTGACAAAACTATACTTCCTCCGACTGAAGGATAGAAATAGGAACGGTTTGCAGCCGGCAAAGTCGATGACACATCGTTACGCCCGGTTACATCCAGGTAAGCCCAGTTATCATACGAAAGTGATCCTGTACCGTACCACGAGCGGATTTCCTTTTCAGTAGTTGTATATGCCGATTCCCTTATTACACCATTGGGTATTGCATAAAAATCAGGAATCACCAGGCCTTGTGCCTGCGACAACTGGTAGCTACCCTTGGCGTTCATAACGTTACCACCAAAAGTGAAAACGCCTTTCACCTTTTCAACCAGATTCCCCTGTGCTGTTAACAGGAAATCCGCATTTTGTTCAAATGTTTTTTCCTGGGTAACCCTGTAATCGCCTGAGTATCCCTGGGTAAACCAATAAGGTGTACCAGAGGCTAACACATCTGAATAGGTGGTGAATGTATTATCAAGACCGTATCTGGCCTTCAGGTTAAGCCATTTAGTAAAATCATACTGCAACGCCAGGAAACCTATAACACGATCCTTGCTGTCGTTATTGGTATTACGGTAAGCCGACCAATATGGACTAAGAGAATGGCCACCATAAGTGTCAATATATGCTGCAGGAGCACCTGTTTCGGGGAAGGCATAAGTGGGTGCATATTTTTCATAATCACTCATGGCAACGCTGCGAGGCATATTCAGGTAATTCTGGAAAATATTATCCGGGTCGCCGGCGAGTTTCAACCTGTTATCAGTTACATGCTTGATATAGTTAATTTTAACATCAGCCGACAATTTACCCCATTTTGAAGTACCCCTTAAATCAAAGGATGTTCTCTGGAATTTGGTATTTGGAACAACACCCTTGTTATCCAGGCGAGTTACACCAAGCCTTAGAGTAGTATTATCAGTACTGTTGCCAATTTCAAGGCTGTTTGTTGAAGTAAAACCGGTTCGTAAAAAGTCTTTATAAAGATCGCTACCAGTTGGTGAATATGATTTGGTACCCATTAATGTTTCAACCGACGAACCATCCATTTTCCCGCCCCAGCTACCTGCAGCTGTAACATCGAAAGCCCCATTAACACCCTGTCCATAAATATTTTGGAAATCAGGAGTTTCCATTGGGGATTCCCAGGTATTGTTGGTATTAAAAGTAATGCCAACTCCTTTTTTCTTAGTTCCCTTCTTCGTAGTAATCATTACAACACCGTTACCAGCGCGGCTTCCATATAGAGCTGAAGCGGCTGGACCTTTTAGGACAGATACTGATTCGATATCGTCAGGCGAAATATCAGCAAGTCCTGATCCCCTGTCGACACTGCGGTTGCCCCAATAGTCATCGGTTCCTCCAGTTGAACTGTTGATCGGAATACCGTCAACTACTACAAGTGGCTGGTTATTTGAACCGATTGAGTTGTTACCACGGATAATCATACGCGAAGATCCCGAAGGTCCGGTAGAGGCTTGCTTTACTTCCAGACCTGCTATTTTCCCGTTTAGGGAATTCACAACATTCGGGTCCCTGGTTTCGGTCATGGCATCGCCTTTCAGCTCTTGCACTGCATACCCCAGGGCTTTTTTGTCGCGACTGATGCCCAATGCTGTTACCACAACCTCGTCAAGCAACTTGGACGCAGGAGTTAGTGTAACATCGATTGTGACGAGGTTGCCCACCGATACTTCTTTGGTTTCATAACCAATAGAGGAGAAAATCAGGATTTCAGCATTAGCCGGAACCTTGAGAGAGTAATTACCGTTCATGTCGGTGACAGAACCAGTTGTAGTTCCTTTCACAACCACAGTAACACCGGGAAGCGTAAAGCCATCACTGACATCAGTGACTTTGCCGGTAATCGTTTTCTGTGCTAGTACTGCCTGCAAGCCGCAGAACAACATTAACACGATGAATAGCGTAACCTTTTTCATAGATTTTTTGGTTTTTTGTTAATGATAGGTTAAACTTAAGGTAATGATGATTTAGGAATTGTATTCAAAGCTAAAATAAAGGGTGATTTATTAAATTTTATATAATCAAAACAGCTATAAAGATATGCACTTAATGATCAAAAATAACTATTATTTTTAATATTTTAAATAAATATCTATTAATATTTATACACATTACTTATCGATTTTGTTTTTACAGGGCGAAAACACCTGCCAGATTCTAAGGTATTGACATATTTAAGTAAACGTATACCTCTTTATAATTACTTTTAGTATGTTTCAGATTATTATTAATTTATTTCGTAAATTTACATCGCATTAATACTGCCGTTGCCTATATTTTAGTATTTAACTGAATTACACTAATTTAACTGATATGAGTACAAGTATTCTATTTGGGAACAATTACAGCAATGAGAATCTAAAACCGAATGCATTCAAGAAAGTATTGTTGAAAAAAATGATCGTGGAAGTAATTTATCGCCAGGGAAGAAAATCTATTCCCAATTTGAGCAAGATTATTCAAATGAGTACGCCAACCATCACCCGCACTATCGGTGAACTGGTGTCCGAAGAGTTTATCATAGAAGAAGGAATAGGTTCTTCCAGCGGCGGTCGCAGACCAAACTTATATGGTATCAATCCCAACGCGCGTTTTGTTTTGGGTATCGATATCAGCCGCTATTTCGTGCGTATGTGTATTTTTAACCTTAACAACCAGCCTGCCGCCGAAATTAAAGTGCTGAATGATGGACTGGAAACGACAAGTGATATTTTGAAAGTTGTCCATCAGGGTGCTATGGATCTGATCAATAGCTCTGGAATAGACGAAACTAAAATTTTAGGCATTGGTGTTGCACTTCCCGGTCTTATTGATATCAGGACTGGTATAAGTTATAGTTATCTCCATTCGGACGACAAACCTGCCTCTGCCCTGTTCGAGGAACTTTTTCATCATCCTGTTTTTGTGGAGCACGACACAAGGACCATGGCCCTGGGTGAACTGGCCTTTGGCATGGCTAAAGGAAAACAGAATGTTCTTTGTCTCAATATAGGGTCTGGCATCGGTATGAGTATGATTCTAAACGGGCAGCTGTACCGTGGGAATTCTGGTTTTGCCGGCGAGTTCGGCCATATTCAGGTAGATTCGGACGGGCAATTGTGCTATTGCGGGAAAATAGGATGCCTGGAAACACTTGCTTCGGGAATCACTATGATTCGTAAAGCAACAAAAGAACTTGAAGCCGGCGCTACTTCAATCATCCGAAAACTTGTTGACAACGACCTGAGTAAAATATCAAGCGGTGTAATACTTGCAGCAGCTCAAAAAGGTGATCAGTTTGCTATCGGGCTGCTATCGCAGATTGGCGAGCACCTCGGGAAAGGCATTGCCATGCTTATCCATCTTTTCAATCCTGAATTGATCATTATCGGAGGCGAACTATCAAAAGCAGACAATTACATAACCGACCCAATACAGCAAAACCTGAACAAATACACAATAGCTAAAATACGGAAGGATACCCAGATCATTAATTCTGAATTGGGTGAAAATGCAGGTATCATGGGCACTGTTGCCCTTGTGATGGACAAAATATTCACATGATTTTTGATCAACTATTTAAACAAATGAGGTCTTCAGATATCCAAAACTTCAATAACCTGATGAAAAATATCCTGGTAATTATAATGTTTCTTTGGGCCGGAGCTTTGTTGGCTCAGAAAAACGATCTTCAGGATTGGGAAAATCCTATAATCCAGACGGTGGGTACCGAAAAACCACACCTTAGTATACTTCCTTACGCGAATGAACTGCAAGCAAAAACCAACGACATATTAAAATCGCCCTTTTACTTTTTGCTTAATGGCAAATGGAAGTTTCTGTTTGCTGATAATCCGGCTACTGCTCCTGCTGACTTTTATAAGGAAAGCTTTAACAATTCTGCCTGGGGAACGATAGATGTTCCTTCCACATGGGAAATTCAGGGTTATGGCTATCCTATTTATGTGAATTCATCGTATGAGTTTGCTCCTACCGCACCCGACCCTCCACATGTGCCCCACGACTACAATCCGACAGGCTCCTATCTCACTACATTTGTGCTGCCGGATTACTGGAAAGAAAAACGTGTCTATATTCATCTTGGCGCTGTGAAGTCTTTCTTTTATGCCTGGATCAATGGTCATTATCTTGGCTTTAGCAAGGATTCGAAGACACCCGCCGAATTCGACATTACACGCTATGTGCATGCCGGACAGAACAGTTTTGCAATGCGCGTTTATCGCTGGTCGGACGGATCATATCTCGAATGTCAGGATATGTGGCGAATGAGTGGTATCAATCGGGATGTTTACCTTTATGCCACGCCCCAGGTTAGTATCTGCGATTATTTCGCCAACGCCGGACTTACCGATAATTATACAAACGGGTTGCTTTCTCTGGATGTGATACTGGCAAACCATTCCGGAAAAAGAGCTGTGGGTTATTCTGTAGAAACAGCCTTATTCAGCGATACCAAACCCGATGAACCTGTTTTGAGGGAAAACAAATTGCTGAATGCGAAACAACGTGGTGCTGATAGCGTACATTTTGATCTGAAAGTATTGAATCCATTGAAATGGTCGGCAGAAATGCCAGCGCTTTATACGCTTGTTCTTAATCTGAAGGATAATTCAGGTAATGTAATTCAAGCTTTCAGTCAACGCATAGGTTTCCGCAGCAGTGAAATAAAAAACGGACAACTGCTGGTAAACGGTAAAGTTGTATTACTTAAAGGTGTAAATCGTCATGAGCACGATCCTATCAAAGGGCATACTATTTCGAAAGAGATGATGTTAAAGGATATTCAGCTGATGAAGCAGAATAATATTAATACGGTGCGTACCTGTCATTATCCTGATGATCCCTATTGGTATGAATTGTGCGATAAATACGGACTTTATGTTATTGACGAAGCCAATATCGAATCCCATGGCATGGGCTATGATCCTGATCGCACACTGGGTAATAATCCAACCTGGAAAGCAGCCCACCTGAATCGTACCATCCGTATGTGGGAACGCGACAAGAATCATCCTTGTGTCATTATATGGTCGCTTGGCAACGAAGCCGGCGATGGCGTGAACTTTGCCGCCACATACGAATGGCTTAAACAGCGTGATAAAAGCCGGCCCGTTCAATATGAAGGCAACGGGCTTGGGTCGCATACCGATATTCATTGTCCCATGTACGCCGGAATAGATTACTTACTGGAATATGCCTCCGAAAAACGTGACAGGCCACTTATTATGTGCGAATATGCCCATTCTATGGGAAATAGCACAGGCAATCTGCAGGATTACTGGGATATAATCGAAAGTAACGATCAGCTGCAGGGCGGAAATATATGGGACTGGGTGGACCAGGGAATACTAAAAAAGGATGAGAAAGGACAAAGCTATTTTGCTTATGGCGGCGACTTTGGCCCGAAGGATGTACCCAGCGATGGAAATTTCTGCTGCAACGGTCTCATCTTCGCCGACCGTACAATTCATCCGGAATTAAACGAAGTTAAGAAAGTTTATCAGGATGTTAAATTCTTTCCTGCCGATCTCAGTCGCCTTTCTTTCACCCTGAATAATAAATATGTATTCTACGATCTGAAAGGTACCCGTATCAAATGGGAAATTACTGCCGACGGGATCCCGGTCCGAAAGGGCTATCTTCCTGTTGAACCACTTGAACCCGGCGGATCACGGCTGATGAATATCCCGTATACACCTATTGATACTTTACCCGAAACAGAATATTTCCTCAACCTTTACCTCGAAAATACAACAGATCGCGGACTTCTTCCTACAGGCCATGACATTGCATCGGCGCAGATGGAATTACCAGGATTTTTCACAAACACTGCTATAATAGCAGTTTCTGCACCAAAGCTCATTCATACCGAAACAGCCGACCAACTTAAGATTTCAGGTAGCAACTTTGCTCTGACATTCGACAAAAAAAATGGCATGTTAGTCTCGTTGACCTTCAATTTTAACGAAATGCTGGTTGCCGGCCCCACCCCCGATTTCCGAAGAGCACCAACCGATAATGATGTCGGTTGCGGAATGCCTGAAAAATGTAATCCCTGGTATCTCGCAAGTGAAAACAAAACATTGGATTCATTCACCTTTGATAAAACCAATCCACGCGAAATTCATGTCAGATCAACTTATGCTTTTGCAGATGTGACATCTGCCGAATCATTGGAATATGTGGTAAGTGGTAATGGTGAAATAGTAGTGAACGTTACATTTACACCTACGGTACAGGAT
>Ga0315283_10001715_pt1 | contig 17821 bp, 13 predicted proteins | sample YL17G09_0_MG_FD_204541 | JGI IMG/M metagenome (GOLD analysis project Ga0315283, IMG submission 204541) | Sediment microbial communities from Yellowstone Lake, YNP, Wyoming, USA - YL17G09_0 | ecosystem: Environmental > Aquatic > Freshwater > Lake > Sediment | place: USA: Wyoming | collected... | reverse complement strand
TTGCCGACGCGTCGTCGACGGTGCCGGTGCCCGCTTCGCCGATGCCCGATGCGCGGGAATTCGGCGCGATCAGCAGAAACGGCACCGCGGATTCTCCCTGGGCAGAGGCCCGCTCGGGAAATGCGCCTGCGAGGGCAAGCGCGAATGCCACGAGGGTCGCCGCACGATGGATGTTGATTATTCGCCTCATTGGTACCTCCTCCACAGATGATATTTGGTCGCGATACCGGATTATTGAACTTTGGAGAGCTTGCCGAGAATTTCACTGTTGTAGCGGCCGTCGGCGGTCTTCACGATCAGCTTGTAGAGGTACACGCCGTTGGCGATCACGTCACCGTCACGGTCCCTGCCATCCCACGGGACGCGGACGAACGAGTCCCCGGAGGCAGGTGCGTCAAGGGTCCGGATCAGCCGCCCCGCGAGGGTGAAGATCTTGACACTGACGGTGAGGGGGGACGACTGGTTTTGCCGGAAGGTGAACGACGTCCCTTCGCCGCCGAACGGGTTCGGATAGTTGAAGACGTCCGTCACGCTCAGACCGTCCGCGCTCTCGACCTGGAAATCCGTTTCGGCCGTTGCGGAATTGTTGAATGAGTCCCACGCCCGGACGCGGATCGTATTCTTCCCTTGCGGGAGATCGGTGATGGAATACTGTACCGCTCCTTCGCGGTAGTTGTCCAGCTTGCTCGCGTAGAAGCCCGTCAGGTCCTGGCCCTCCGACGCGTTGTTCACCCACGCCTCGATCCGGTGTCCGATGCCGGAGACCGAGGTGTTGATGCCGCTTGAGTCGGCCAGATCCACAAAGAGGACCGTCTTGGCACCCACGACGTCGCCTGGACGGAAACTGCGGTTCCCCAGGTAGATCGAGATGGCGGGTCCCTTGCCGTCATTGACGGCGCTCGAATCGGTACCGCCGATCCTGATATTCGCGGTGTACGCCTCCCCGTCCGCGGCCCGGTCATCGGGGCGGCTCAGATATGCGGTCAATCGACCCCGGGCCGTCGTGTCGGCGTACTGGATGTCTTTGGGGACGAGAAAGGTTGCCGAGAACCGGCCGTTTTTGACCGAGTTCTCGCCCCGATAGATCGTCCCCCCCGTGGCGACATAGCTGAAGTTGGCGCCCGGGTAGAAGTTTACGATGGTCTGCAGCCTCGTTGCGTCGTTGATGGTCAGCGACACCCGGCCGTTGTAGCCGGCGTCGAGACTGTTCGCGGCGTCCCGCACGGATCCGCTGACCGTCACGCGGGAGAGTGAGCGGAGCTGGATCGGCGACACCCTGACGGTGCCCCCCGCACTGTCGACGGACTGCCCATTGATGCTGTCGACCGTGGCGTACCGGCGGGGGAACTGCAGACGCATCGTCGGGTCGCCCATGAAAAAGAATTTCTGGTCGTTGTCCCCGTTCCCGAAGGCGACCTTGAAGAGGAAGAGCGACGTCGCCGGCCGTTCGACGACCACTCGCCCGAGTGCGTCGCGCGTGAACATCCTCTTGAAGGTCTCCTGATTCAACAGGGCATTGGCGTCCGCATAAACTTTGCGCGACGCGGACACGACGGCTATACTACCTCCGTCGGATTTGTTGATGAGAATTTCGCTCCCGGTGTACCGCTTCGGATCGTCAAACTGCGAGAAGTTGCACGTGGCGAGGAAGAACACCGTGAGATTATCGCTGTTCGTCAGCTGCGGAATTGATGTGGCCACATTGAAAATGTTCTCGTGGGCGATCTGCGTCGGGTTTCCGTGACCTGCAAAATTGGCCACGAGCACTCCCTGGTTGATCTGGTCGATGATATCCTGGTAGGCGCCCGGCTTCCTGCGCCCCTGCGCGGAGAACACGGTCGGATATTCCGCGATGTAGATCTTTTTCTTTTCAAACTCCTCCGGCGTGCAACCCACGGCCAGTGTTTCCATCGCCTGGGTGTGTATGGTCCGGTCTCCGATCTCCCCCCCTTCCGGCGTCCACGCGTCATCGCCAATGTACAACATGCGCATCTTCCAGCTGTCGAGTGCCGAGCCTTCCTCGTAGCGGCGGAGTTTGTCCACAAACGCGCCCGCCTCCCCTGACGTCCGTGCCGATACCCGCCCGAGCACGAGGGAGGGCCTGTCGTCGGTCCCGAACTTTGCATAGAAGTCATCGGTGCCAGAGCTGAGCACGTCGTCGAGCGACTCCCCGCTTTGCCATGTCGGCACATAGCTGCTCTTGGCGCCAAGAAGTCCCTTGTAGTCGTACGATGCCTCGCCGAGCATGAGAACGAACCCAGGACGCGGGCTCCAGTTGTCGTATGCGTATTTGAGGAAATCGCGAATGGCGGTGATATCGGGGATGCCGCCGCCGAATTCGTTGTAGATCTGGTTCAGGTCCGCGACGTAAGTCTTCAGCCCCCCGTGGGCGGGATTCTCGCGGTAGGTCTTCAGTGCCTGCGCCGCCAAACCGTAGTCGGCCGTGCTGGTCACGATGATGAAGTCTGCCCCCTCCGCGTAGCCACGGAGGTTCTCATTGGAGATCTTGAAGGCTCCCGCCGGCTGACGCCAGCCGTTGCCGGCAACCGCCTGGTATGCGGAGGAACGGCCCGCTGTCTCCTGAGCGCGGAAGAGGAAGGAACCGGCGACTCCCGTCACAAGCTTCACGTCCTCATGCGTCGTCACATCGAACACCATCGGTTCCGACGCGAACTGCTGCAGGCGGTACTCGACAACGGCTGTCGTGTCGGGTCCGCGGAATCCGAGCACGTCATTCACCCCCCAGAGCCTCCGGGGATACAGGATCTCGAACCAGTCGACCCATCCCATCGCGGAGAGGCTGGAGGAGCTATACTGAAAATTCAGCTGACTCGCTCCGGAGGGGAGCGTTGAGGTGCCGCTCGCCTGGAATGTTCCCGAGGTCCCCACCGCATAACCGTAGATCGCCCCCATCCCGTGCGATCCGATCGGCACTCCGTTTTCACGCACGGTGAAACTCGGTTGACCGTCAGATTGGGAGACCAGCCTGTAGCGGTAGCTGATCCGAGCCCCTTGCACCAGACCCGGAAGCGGCGTCATGTACGTGAACGACCCGCCGGGCGCCACCGACTGTCCCAACCAGTCTTTCCCCGAACCCAGGAGGTTGGCCCTTTCATCTTCCACCGCAACGGCGTCGGTGAAACTCTCCCTCACGACATCGGCGGCAGACGAGGGGAGCGAAGGCTTGCTCCCCATCCGCTTCCCCGGCGTGCCACCGAAGTTGAGCCAGTAGTAGTTCAGCTCACCGTAATGATTGATGTAATGCCGCCAGGTTTTGGCACCGGAATCGTAGCTCCACCCGCGCACCCCCCTCCCGTAGAAGACGACATAGTCGCCGGCATCGAAGTGCCCGTCCCCTTCACCGGCCACGTAGATGGCATTCTCTCTGAGATCGCTGATCCGCGGCGCAAGCGGGTTTTCCGGAACTTCCGTTCCGCCGTTGCCGTAGATCCTGATGGTCCTTGGATCGATGGCCGTCACGTTGACACCGATGGCCGACAGATAACTGGCGTCGAGGCGGTACATTCCCTCCCCCGTCACGGCGAGCCGGTACCATTCGCCCGAGGCCAGGACACTGGAGTCCGGGGCCGCAACCTTTGCCGCGCTCACCCATGCCCGCGCGATGTTATAATTGAGGGGTACCGACGCCAGGAGCCGAAGGGGATCGCGCGGAGGGAGAGCGGCGTCCGGCGGGCCGTAGGTCACTTCGACGACAATGCGTGAATAACGCCTGACGGTCCGCGATGCTGCTTTGAACTGGATCGGGTAGAATTTCACGCCGCCCAGGAGAAGATCCCGCGACCTGCCGATCGTCCCGATTTCTGCCGGTGCCGCCGGAACGAACGAATCTGAGGCGTACTGGCGGGGATCGGGATCGTAGACCCTCTCCCCTGTGAGATCCTCCTGCACGCGGACGAGCGGGACGGGGGCGAGCGATGAACCCTGCAGGTCTTCGTAGTCCGCGGCAATGACAAGGACCGTATTCCCCTGTGAAGAAGGAAAAGCGAGGGGGGCACTGCGGAATCGTATATCAGGTGCCCCGACGGTGCTGCTTTTCCAGTGTGCCGCGGCGCCTTGGAAATCATACAGGATGAAATCGCGCCCGTTGACCGGGATCGTGACCGGCGGTGAGAACCGGGGACGGAATTCCAGAACAATGGAGCGAGCGTCCGAACGGAGCACAACGACGTCGTCGGGCCGGATGTCCGAGCCTCGCGCCTGAGCGGCCAGGATCCCGATGCAGGAGAGAGGTACGATCGCATATGTGAACAAAGGTCGCGACATAGTGGTATGCCAGCAAGAAACAAAAAACCGAACGTCATAGTACCTATAACATTCGGCGCAGAGCGATCCTTCCTGGCCTGCCGGTTATAGGTTGTTCGCAAAAGGACAATCCGTAGAGCGTACGAGGAGCGCTGCACGTGCAGCATTCCCGCACGCCGAAAAATCGCACAAACCTTTAAGCGAACAACTCTATAGGCATAACCCCGGATCAGACATATCACATATGTAAGAAAAGATACCCATTGGCCTTCAGAAAGTCAAGAAGCTCCGCTCAGGCGACACATTCTGATGACCCCCCCCGTCCATGGCCATCACCCCCCTCTGCTCCCCCCCCCCGAGGTTGATTCTGAGGGCGATTTTCGTTAAATTTGTAAACTTCTACCTCATCAGATCCTACGTATCAGGAACGGACACCCATGGCGAGACCACTGAATATCCTCTTTCTTTCTACCGAAGTCGACCCGTTCGCCAAAACAGGGGGCCTCGCCGATGTTTCCAACGCCCTTCCTCAGTCCATCCGACAAAGCGAGCACGAAGTCCGCGTCATGATGCCCCGATACGGCAGCATCAATGAGCGGAAATCGAAGCTGCATGACATGATCCGGCTGAAGGATATCGAGATCCCCATGGGATCGAAGCCGCACCTGGCGAGCGTGAAGTCGTCGTTCATCATCAACAATCAGACGAAGGTCCAGGTCTACTTTCTGGACAATCCGCATCTGTTCGGTCGCTCGGGGCTGTACGTCCACCCCGACACCAAAAAGGACTATCCCGATAACGACGAGCGGTTTATTTTCTTCTGTCGCGGTTCGCTGGAAGTCCTGAAGCGGCTGGGCTGGCAGCCCGACATCATTCATTGCAACGATTGGCCCACCGGCCTCGTCCCCGCTTACCTCAAGACGGTGTTCAAGGACGATCCGTTCTATAAGGACGCCCGAACCGTCTTCACGATCCACAATATGGCATACCAGGGGATCTTCCCAAAGGCCTCCTTCGCGAAAACGCTCCTCCCCTCCGATCTGATGTCGATCCATGGGGTGGAGGCGTACGGCCATCTGAACTTCCTCAAGGCGGGGCTCATCTTCGCGGACGCGATCACGACGGTCAGCGAGAAGTACGCGGAGGAAATCCAGTCGACCGAAGAGTTCGGCGCCGGCCTCGAGGGGGTCGCCAGGTCACGAAAGGCGGACCTCACCGGCATACTCAACGGTGTCGACTACACCGTATGGGACCCCTCCGTGGACGAATTGATACCGGTAAAATATGACCCGAAGGGGCTCGACCTGAAGGTGGAGAACAAGAAGGCCCTCCTTGAGAAGATGAAGCTCCCCTTTGATGAGAAGGTGCCGGTCATCGGCATCATCTCGCGCCTGGCCGACCAGAAGGGGTTCGACCTGATCGGCGAAGCGCTCGATCAGCTCATGAAGCTCGACCTCCAGCTCGTCGTCCTCGGCACGGGTGAAAAGAAATACCATGACCTGTTCGAGAAGGCACAGAGGAAATACCCCCAGCGGGTCGCCGCGGCTCTCACCTTCAACAACGACCTCGCCCATCTGATTGAGGCGGGAAGCGACATGTTCCTGATGCCGTCGCGCTACGAACCATGCGGATTGAACCAGATTTACAGTCTGCGGTATGGCACGATCCCGATCGTCCGGGCGACGGGTGGACTCGAAGACACGATCGAGGACGTTCAGGGAACGAGCGGCACCGGTTTCAAGTTCAAACATTACAGCTCCCCCGATATGCTGAAAGCGATCCAGCGAGCGGTGGCGGCGTACAAGGACCAGACCTCCTGGCGGAAACTGATGAAGACCGGCATGGCCAAAGACTTCTCGTGGGAAACTTCGGCAAAGAAATACATCCAGCTGTATAGGAGCCTCGTCCGCAAGTGAACGCGCGTCGCGCCGCCGTGTTCTTCGACCGTGACGGCACCCTGAACGAGGAGGTGGAATTCCTGAGCAGACCTGAGCAGCTCGTGCTGATCCCGGGAGCCGCAACGGCAGTCCGGGAGGTCAACGACCGCGGGATGGCCGCCTGTATCATCTCCAACCAATCGGGGGTCGCGCGGGGTATACTGTCGGAATCCGACCTCATCCCGATCCACGAGGCGCTGGAGCGGGAGCTCGCCCGTGAAGGCGCACGCATTGACCGGATCTACTACTGTCCGCACCACCCCACCGCCGGCATTCCTCCCTACAACACCGAGTGCGACTGCCGAAAGCCGCTCCCGGGGATGCTGCGCCGGGCGGAACGCGAGATGGGAATCGATCTCCCGCGTTCCTTTGTCGTCGGCGACCGGCTCATCGACGTACAGGCGGGGCAGGCGGCAGGGGCCAGGGGCATTCTGGTTCTCACCGGATGGGGAACGCTGGCACGCGATGAGATCGGCACGCAGCGGGTAACGCCTGATTTCATCGCCGCCTCCGTGACGGAAGCGGTGGAGTTCATACTGCACGAGCACAAAGGAGAGAAACGCACGAATGACTGACCGGAGAATCACCGGCCGCCTTCGCAGGCTTGCGCCCCCCGCAGGAGCCGCGCTCCGCACCCTCTCGGTTCTCTGCGCGCTCGCGCTCGGGAGCTGCAGCGAAGACCCGACCGAGGCGAACGCGCTTCACGCGAACCTGCCGCTCGCAAATCTTGTCGTACGGGATACGACGATCCTCTCAAGGGGGACGAGCACGTACAGACGCTATATCCCGCTCGACGGCCGGATCAACCTCATCGGACAGACGGGGAACTATACCGCCCTGGCCCCCATCGAGTTTTATCCCTCGTACTTTGTCCTTAATGACACCGCGAGAGTGGATTCAGCGAAGTTGAAGCTACACTTCGTCACCTGGTTTGGCGACTCGACGGGCCGGCTTGCGTTCAATGTCTACCGGATAACCCGGGGGTGGAGCCAGACGCGCCTGACGTGGGACACCGTTCAGGCCGGCTTTTATGAGTCGATGGTCCGCGGCACGTCGGTGACGGGAGCCGCCCGCGACACCCAGGACGTCTTCATTGCCCTCGACACCGCGATGGTCCGCCAGTGGCTTTTGACCCCCACCAGCACCACCGACACGAAGTACGGTTTCATCCTCGTGCCCAGTGCCGGCTGTTCGATCGTGCGCGGCTTCACCGCCTTCGACAGCGACTCGTTACGGTCCCAGCCGACGCTCGAAGTTTACACCCGAAGCCCCACGGACCCCTCCAGGTACAACGCGGGGCTCGATACGTTCGTCGGCAACATCGACAACCTGAACCAGAATCCGCAGTTGATCTATATGCAGGCCGGGGTCGGCTACCGCGCAACAATGGATTTCGACGTCTCGTTTATCCCGCGGGGCGCGATCATAAACATCGCAACGCTCCAGCTCCAGCGCGATCCGTCGACATCACGTTTTACCCGGTTCACCGGTGACACAGCCTTTTCGGTCCAGGCCTCCCTCTCGCCGTCCGACCCGACACTTCTCGACGGCGTGCTGAGCACGGGGAGGCGCGTCGCGGGAACGGCCAACACGTTCTCTGCGGACGCGCGGCGCCCGGTTCAGCTCTGGCTGCAGGGTTCCAACTATGGCCTGACACTCCGTTCCTCGCAAGCCGATGAGTACTCCTCGTTCGACCTGATGACGTTCTTCAACGAGCAGGCCTCCGATACCCTGAAGCGCCCCCGGCTGAAGATCATCTACTCCACGCAACGGTAGGAGAAGCCCCCGTGACGATATCGAAGAAACTCATCTTCGCGTTGATCGTGCTCCTGTCGGCGGGAGGGCACCGGGCGTATGCGGGGAGCGGAGGATCGGACTACTCCCTGATCGGCATCGGCGACATCCGCTACACCCCCGGGGCCCGCGCGGCGGGGATGGGCTACACCGGCATCGGGCTCGCATCCCCGCAGTATGTCAACGGGCTGTCGCCGGCGACATGGTCCACCATCAACAGGACGCGGCTCGAAGCAACGGTCCTGTACGAGGGTTTCAACTCGTCGGACGGCGACCGCTCGCGCTATCTCGCCCATGGTAACTTTTATGGGGCGCTGTTCGCGATTCCGATTTCCCCGACCAACGGGATCGTCCTCGCCGGGGGGTTTCTGCCGTACAGCCACGTGGACTACGACACCTACACCTCCGATACATTTGTCAGCGGGACCGATACGCTTGATAGCCAGGTCCACCATGTCGGCACGGGGGGTCTCAACAAAGCGGAGGTCGGACTCTCCTGGGCGCCGATGCCGAACATCGCCATCGGTGCGTCGTTGAACTACCTGTACGGGACCCTCACGAACAGCCTCGATCAGACGACCACCACCCCGGGTGCGGCCGGGGGAACGGTCAACAACGAGCAGACGATGAACGGCGTCAACTACACGGTGGGGGTGTTGTATACCGGGCTCGGCACGCTGTCCGGCGCGCTCAGCCCGTTCTCTCTGGGCGTCGTCGTCACCACGCGCAGCAACCTGCATACGACGAACCAGACGAACTACCTCTACACGTTTGAAGTGGATACGACGTCCCAGGGGGTCGGACGGCTCGCCATTCCGTTTTCGTACGGTATCGGCATCGGCTACCAGCCGGGCGAACGCTGGGCCCTCGCCGCCGATTACACGGCGCAGCCCTGGGGGGAGGCCGATTTCCAGGGCAGCACGCCGGCCGGAATGATCCGCGACAGTTATCGGCTGGGGGCGGGGGTGGAACGGACGGGGGCCAGGGAGAACACCGCGGCCTGGCTCGATAGAATCTCTTACCGCCTCGGGTTCACCTATAACCAGACGTATTATGTTCCGAACGGCGTGCCGATCAATGAGTGGGGTGTCACCGCAGGCATGGCGTTCCCGCTCAGCGGCGAAACGCGCCTGAATGTGGCCGCGGAATATGCCAGCCGCGGGACGACCGACAACGGCCTGATAAAGGAAAAGATCTTCCGGTTGACCCTCTCGCTGAACATCAGCGACCTCTGGTTCGTCCGGTATGAAGAAGACTGAGCGCCCCCATGAACCATCTCAAGCGTTCTGACCCCGAGCTGTATGCCGCGGTCATCGGCGAGATCCGCCGGCAGAATACCAAGCTCGAGCTCATCGCATCGGAAAACTTCGTCAGCCCCGCCGTTCTCGAGGCGGTCGGGTCTCCCCTGACCAACAAGTACGCCGAGGGTTATCCCGGAAAGCGCTACTACGGGGGGTGTGAGTTCGTGGACATCGCCGAAGACCTCGCGCGCGACCGTGCCAAAGAGCTCTTCGGCGCCGCGTACGCAAACGTGCAGCCCCATTCGGGTTCACAGGCGAACATGGCCGTCTATTTCACGTTCGTCAAGCCGGGCGACACCCTCATGGGGATGAACTTGGCGCACGGCGGACACCTCACCCACGGCTCGCCGGTCAACTTCTCCGGCCAGTTCTACAAGTTTGTCGCCTACGGGGTCGAGCGGGAGACCGGGCTGATCGATTTCAACGAAGTCGAGGACCTGGCGAAGAAACACCGGCCAAAGATGATCACCGTGGGGGCCAGCGCCTACTCCCGGAACATCGACTACAGCGCGTTCCGCGTTATCGCCGACGGTATCGGTGCGTTCCTCTTCGCCGACATTGCGCATCCGGCCGGGTTGATCGCGAAGAAACTGCTCAACGACCCGCTCCCGCACTGTCATGTGGTTACCTCAACAACGCATAAAACCCTGCGCGGACCACGCGGCGGGCTGATTCTTATGGGACAGGATTTCGATAACCCGTTCGGACTGGTTGCGCCGAAGTCAGGACGCACAAAGAGAATGTCCGAGCTCCTCGACTCCATGGTCATCCCGGGCATCCAGGGGGGGCCGCTGATGCACGTCATCGCCGGCAAAGCAGTCGCCTTCAGGGAGGCGCTCCAGCCGGATTTCACCGTGTACGGCCGCCAGGTTATCGCCAACGCCCGGGCCCTCGCCGCGCGACTTTTGTCGCACGGGTACGCCGTCGTCTCCGGCGGAACGGACAACCACCTTATGCTTCTTGATCTGAGGAGCAAGAATCTGACCGGCAAGGATGCTCAGGAGGCACTCGACGAAGCGGGGATCACCGTCAACAAGAACGGCGTCCCGTTCGACGATAAGGGTCCGCTCATCACCAGCGGCATCCGGATCGGCACCCCCGCCCTGACGACCAGGGGAATGAAGGAGGGGGAGATGGAGAACGTGGGGGATCTGATCAACGAGGTCCTCGCGAGCATCGGAAAGAAGGACGTGTACCGCATCGTCGCGGCCAGGGTCGAGACTCTTTGCCGGCGATTCCCCCTCTACCCTGAATTGCAGGACTGATCCGCACCTGAAAGTAAGAACCCGGCCATGGTGGACGATTTCACTGACCTCGGCGTCACCGACGCCACCGAATCGAATGAGATGTCGTTCTTTGACCACCTCGAGGAACTCCGCTGGCGTCTGATCCGCGCGATCCTGAGCGTCGTCGCGGGGATGATTATCTGCTGGGTGTTCATCGACTGGCTGATGGACGACGTGCTGCTCCGCCCGATCGTCCTGTTGAACAGCCATCTTAGCACCGGTCAGCAGGCGATCCATCTTCAGAATCTGAAGCCGTTCGGCCAGTTATTTTTGTACATGCAGGTGGCAGTCATCGGGGGAGTGCTCATCAGCCTCCCTTATATCCTCTATCAGTTCTGGGCGTTCATTGCCCCCGGACTGATGCCCAAGGAGCGGAAGTTTATCAAGTGGATCGTCTTCTTTTCCACATTCTGCTTCATGGCGGGAGTATCGTTCTCGTATTTCGTCATGCTCCCCGCCGCGCTGCAATTCTTCGCCGGGTTCGGCTCGCCGATGATCGCGAACAACATCGCCATCAGCGAGTATATGAACTTTATCATCAGCGTCATGCTCGCGGCCGGGGTCGTCTTCGAGCTGCCGATGATTTCATGGTTTCTTTCAAAGCTCGGGATCCTGACTCCCGCCTTCATGCGACACTACCGCAAGCATTCCGTCGTCGTCATTTTCATCCTTGCGGCAATTCTGACCCCGGGGACCGATCCCGTCAGTCAGGTCCTGCTGGCCGTTCCGTTGATGGTTCTGTACGAGATCAGCATCTGGATCTCCGCATGGGCGTGGCGCAACAAAAAGAAAGCCGAAACAGTCTAACATCGCTCTCACCAAAGGGTCTTCGTGGAACTCCAGGACATCGCGCTCCCCATTCAACGTCACATCAACGCCTTCCCGAAGGTGTTCCGGGAGGCTCTTCGTTCGAAAGTCGGACTCGTCGAGCTTGTCACCCGATACATCGTCCGCCAGAAGGGAAAAAAGGTCCGCCCCATCCTCGTCTTTTTGAGCGCGGAAATCTGCGGGGGGGTGAACGAAAAGAGTTACCGGGGGGCGACGCTGGTCGAGATCCTGCACACCGCGACCCTGGTGCATGACGATGTGGTGGACGATGCAGATACGCGGCGCGGCTTCCCGTCCATCAATGCGGTGTGGAAAAACAAGATCGCCGTCCTGATGGGAGACTATCTTCTCTCACGGGGGCTGCTTCTTTCCCTCGACCACGACGATGTCCGTTTTCTGAAGATCACCTCCACCTCGGTCCGCCGGATGAGCGAGGGGGAGATCCATCAGATTCAGAAGAGCCGGAAACTGGACATGGACGAGGAGACTTATCTGAAGATCATTGGCGACAAGACTGCCTCGCTGTTGTCGACCTGTTGCGAGATCGGGGCGTCGAGCGCGACCGACGATCCGGAGAAGCTGCAACGCCTGAGGGAGTACGGGGAGAACGTCGGCCTGGCGTTCCAGATCCGCGACGACATGCTGGACTACGTCGGCAGGAAGAGCATCACGGGAAAGCCGACGGGACTCGATCTGAGCGAGAAGAAGCTGACCTTGCCGCTGATCCACGCGTTGCGACAGGCGCCGAAGCGGGAAGGGAAGGAGATCCTCGGCATGATCCGCGGGGGCGGGAAGAAAATGAAGGTCCCCCGCGTGATCGACTTCGTCGCCTCACACGGGGGATTAGCGTACGCGGCGGCGAAATGCGATCATTTCTCGTCGCTGGCAAAGAAGCAGCTGGATCCGTTCCCGGAGTCCGACGTCAAGAGGTCGATGATCGCCTTCGCGGACTTCGTGGCGAACCGGAACAAATAAAGCCCCGATTTACCTCTCCGGCCTTACGGTGAGCACCGGGCACTTCGCATTGCGAACAATGCGGTCGGCCGTGCTCCCGAAGAGCATGTGTTCCACCCCGCTGTGGCCGTGTGTCGCAACGACGATCATGTCCACCCCCCGCTCCTCCGCCTCGTGCAGGATCTCCTGATGGGGGTTCCCCGTCCGCACCGAGCTGGTCGCGGAGACGCGGCCGCCGATCTCACGCTGGATCAGGGCATCCAGTTCCTCCGCCCCCTTCTCGCGAAGCTCATCTTCCACGCCCGGCAGGACGACCTGTCCGAACCCGAGATCGGCCGGGTAGATCGTCGGCTCGACGACGTAGACGAGGTGAAGCGATGCCTTGAACTTCTCCGCCAGCGGAAGGGCGTACTTGAGGGCGTTCTTGGAGTGGATCGAGAAGTCGATCGGGACGAGGATCGAGCGGATGCTGAACCCCGGCCCCTGCGGTGCTGTCTTCACGCGCGCGCGGCGGGGACGTGACTGCGTGCGGAGTGTCTTACGTTTCGGAGACCCCTTTTTCTTTCTCATGACGCACCTCCGGTTGACCCCGTTAGTCGTTGTACACGAACTTGAGCCAGTGGTGAGGATCGTTCGCCTTCTTCACGATGTCGAAGAAGGTCTTCTGAAGCTGCAGCGTGATCGGGCCCGGTTTGCCGTTCCCCACCTTCACCCTGTCGACAGACCGGATCGGTGTGACTTCTGCGGCGGTGCCGGTGAAGAAGAGCTCGTCGGCCACATACACCATTTCACGGGGGATGCTCATCTCCTTCACGTTCATCCCCGCATCCTGCGCGAGCTGGAGCACCGAGGCGCGGGTCACACCCGGGAGGAGCGATGAAGAGATTGGCGGCGTGTAGACGACGCCGTCTTTGACCGCGAAGATGTTCTCGCCCGTCCCTTCGCTGACGAGTCCGTTCACGTCGAGGGCGATCGCTTCCTTGAACCCTGCCTGCAGCGCCTCAATCTTCATGAGGGACCCCAGGGCGTAGTTGCCTGCGGCCTTGGCCATGGCGGGAAGTGTATTGGGGGCGGGACGGTTCCAGGTCGAGACACAAACGTCGATCCCCTCGGTGAGAGCTTCGGGACCGAGGTAGCTTCCCCATTCCCAGACCGCGATCGTGAGATCGACCGGGCACGGGAGCGGGTTCACGCCGACGTCACCGTAGCCGCGATAGACGACCGGGCGGATATAGCAGGCCCGCATCTTGTTCGCGCGTATCGTCGTGAAGATCGCCTCTTCGACCTCCTGTTCGCTATACGGGATTTCGGTCCTGTAGATTTTCACGGAATCGAAAAGACGACGGAGATGGCGGTCGAGCCTGAAGATCGCCGGTCCCTTTGCGGTCTCATAACACCGGATGCCTTCGAACCAGCTCGATCCGTAATGGATTACGTGAGAGAGGACATGGACTTTCGCGTCGTCCCAGTCGACGAGCTTCCCGTTCATCCAGATCTTCTCTACTTTTTTGACTGCCATTGGTGACCTCGTGTGCGTGATGGAAGAGAATACAGGCCGGGCACCTCCGGACGCCTACAGAGGGAGCTGATACACCCGGTATCTCTTGTCGACCGTCCCCTGCATGAGTTCCGCCCCCCTGTTCATCATGACGTTCCCCTCGTTCACCCAGCTCGCTTCACCGTGCGGGTAGCCGTAGGCCACGCACCGGCGGCCGGTCTCATAGAAGAGCGCGGCCCCGATGCCGGTGTTGGCGTATTCTGGGATCACGCCGAGTATGATGATGCGCACCCGGTCGATCTTCTTCTTGAAGAGCAGCATCCGGACGATCGCGGGGATGAGCCAGCCCCGCGTGTTGTGGACCAGTATCCTGTTCAGGTCGGGGAGCGTCATGCCGAACCCCACCGGTTTTCCCTTGGACTCAGCGACGATCACCAACCGGGGATCGACGACCGCTTTGAGGTCCTTCGCGGTGTAGTTGAACTCATCTTCCGTCATGGGGACCTCCCCCCAGTTCCTGGACCAGCCCCGGGCGTAGAGCTCGCGGATGAGCTTCACCTCTTCATCGAAGTGTTTCATGTCGAGCTGCCGGATCCTGAGCCCTTCTTTTCTGCTGACGATATCGGCGATGCGTTTGAATTTCTCGTTGAAGACCTTGTCCGAATGGAGATAGTACGCGAACAGGTCCTGGGCCTTGGTGAAGCCGTAGCTCTCGACCAGCCCCTGGTAATACGGGGGATTGTACGCCATCAGGACCGCCGGGAGCCGGTCGAACCCCTCGATCAGGAGGCCGTACTCGTCGTTCACCGACGGACTTGCCGGGCCGCGCATGGCCGTGACGCCCCTGGCCTTCAGCCAGTTCTTCGCGGCATCGAAGAGCGCGTCTGCGACGCCCTGGTCGTTGACGCACTCGAAGAAGCCGAAGAACCCGATGTTCTCGCTATGTTCCTTGTTGTGGTTGTCGTTGACAATGGCGCCGATGCGCCCGACGATCGCGCCGTCCCGTTCGGCCAGGAACAGCTCCATGGCCGCGTGCCAGTAGAATGGATTGTTTTTCCGGTCGATGAGCTTCCGCCGGTCCATGAGTAGCGGGGGGACCCAGCAGGGGTTCCCCTTGTAGGGGACCCACTGAAACTTGATAAACCGCTTCTCGTCTCCCTTTGTAATAACCGGACGGACAGTGATCGTGCTCATCGTCTGGGGCAAACCCTCCCTTTCTTCGTTCGCGTCCTTCGCTTTCCTGACATCTCCATTCTCCCGACCTTCCCCCCTTGTCACGTACTCTTATGTGATCACGCCGAGTTTCTTGCCGATCTCCCCGAAGACCTCCAGGATTCTATCGAGGTGCTTCTCTTCGTGGCTCGACATATAACTGGTCCGGAGCATCTGCATCCCGTTGGGGACTCCGGGGCTGATAAACGCGTTGACGAACACGCCGGCGTCGAACAGCGCGCGCCAGAAGATGAACGTATTGATATCGTCGCCGATGATCACCGGGACGATGCCCGTCTGGCCGTCGATGACCCGGAACCCCATCTTCTTAAACCCTTCGCGCATCTTTTTCGCGTTATTAATGAGGCGGGTGATCCGTTCCGGCTCCTTTTCGAGGATCTCGAGAGCGGCGAGAGCTGCGGCCACCGAAGCCGGAGTCGGGCTGGCGCTAAAGATCAGAGCCGGGGCCTGATGTTTCAGCCAGTTGATGACGGCTTTCTCGCCGACGACGAATCCGCCGAGCGATGCAAAGGTCTTGCTGAAGGTCCCCATGGTGAGGTCGACCTCCTTTTCAAGTCCGAAATGACTCGCGGTGCCTCGCCCCCCCTTTCCAATAACACCGGTCGAGTGGGCGTCATCGATCAGAATACGGGCGTTGTGTTTCTTGGCGGCCTTCACCAGGTTGGGGAGATCCACGATCGTTCCCGATGTACTGAAGACCCCGTCGCTGACGACGAGCTTCGCGGCCCCGGAGGGAAGTTTCGTCAGCACCCGCTCCAGGTCCTCCATGTCGTCGTGCTTGTAGCGGATGAACTCCGCAAACGCCCCTTTGGCCATCAGGTTTCCCGCCATGATGCAGGCGTGGTTGTCCCGGTCGGACACCACGTATTCCCCCTTGGTGACGAGCGTCGGGATGATTCCCTGCGCGGTCTGGTAGCCTGTACTGAAAAGAAGGCAGGCTTCCTTGCCGAAGAAGGAGGCGAGGCGTTCCTCGAGTTTGATGTGAAGGTCGAGTGTACCGGTCAGATATCGGGAGCCCGAGCAGCCGGTACCGTACTTCTCGATGGCGGTGATGGCAGCCTTCTTGACACGGGGATCGGCGGTAAGTCCGAGGTAGTTGTTCGAGCCTGCCATGATGATCTTCCGCCCTTCGATCATCACGACCGGTCCTTCGTTTTCCTCGATCGGACGGAAGTAGGGATAATAGCCGAGGGCTTTGATTTCGTCGGCGCGTGTGAATGACCAGCATTTCTGGAAAAGATCGACGGGTGTTCTGGATTCCTTACTCACGGGGAAACGTTCCTTAGGATGGGTGATCGAATTCGGTGGTGTGCTTGGTGCGTGAAGTCGTTGAGTTGCATCGGCTTACAGCGCAGCGTGTCCGCCTGCGGTGGGCGGCCTCCCTGCCTGAGGCAGGGGAGGATTGCTTCTCTGAAGATATTTCAATATAGTTGAACTGTCCAAAAAAGTCAACATTATCTAACTCTCCCCTTGAAAGCACTTGTAACGGGGGCAACCGGGTTCATCGGCAGTCACCTGGTGGAGCTCCTTCTACAGAAGAACTACGCCGTCAAAGTATTGCTCCGTAAGACGAGTGACACCGTCTGGCTGAAGGGTCTTCCCATTGAGTACGTCTATGGCGATTTGTTCGACGCGGATGCTTTGAAGCAAGCCGTTATCGGGGTCGATTACGTCTATCATTCCGCGGGTGTGACAAAGGCGAAGACAAAGGAAGATTATTATAGGGGAAATGCGGAAGGGACCAGAAACATACTTGACGCGGTGCAGCGGCACAATCCCGGAGTGAGGCGGTTTGTGCAGGTCAGCAGCCAGACGGCCGTTGGGCCGAGTCCGAGCAGGGTCCCGGTGAAGGAAGACGCTGATCCGCATCCGATAACGACATACGGGATGAGCAAACGGAAGGCAGAGGAGGAGTGTCTGGGGGGGGCACTGACGGTCCCTGTGACCATTGTGAGGCCTCCTGCGGTATACGGGCCGCGCGACAAAGACATCTATGAGTTCTTCAGCACGATGTCCCGGGGGCTGCAACCGATGGTCGGGATGGGTGAGAAATACGTTAGCTTGATACACGTTGGTGATCTGGTGCGCGGGATTCTGATGGCTGCCGAGAGTGAAAAGGCTGCGGGGGGGACATATTTCATCTCCAGCAAGGACGTTTACGGCTGGAAGGAAATTGGCGAAGTAACCAGACGTGTACTAGGGAAATCGGCCATTCGAGTTCGGATTCCGGAGTTTGGTATATATGTCATCGCCACGTTTGCAGAGTTCTTTGCGCTCTTCAGTTCAAAGCCGGCGTTGATCAATTATGAGAAGGCGCGGGACATGGTGCAGGACTACTGGACTTGCGACGGGTCGAAGGCGAAGAGGGATTTTGGATACGAGCAGGAAATATCGTTGGAGGAGGGGATCAGAAGCACGGTGCAGTGGTACAGGAACAAAGGCTGGCTATAACCACTTGTTTTATTGGCTTGACTTATGGCCTAAAGCTTTGTATATTATTGAACGATCGCGGGGTGGAGCAATTGGTAGCTCGTCGGGCTCATAACCCGAAGGTTGCAGGTTCAAGTCCTGTCCCCGCTACTCTGGGCACTCACAACTTCTGTTGTGAGTGCCCTTCGTTTTTGGTAAATCTGCTCAATTTGAGGCAGGGCAGCGGGTACCCGCCGTATGTAGGCCGTAGCCACCCCCCTGTCTCTATCCACGACGATTCGGGATACGCACCGCCGG
>Ga0315283_10001714_pt1 | contig 17823 bp, 13 predicted proteins | sample YL17G09_0_MG_FD_204541 | JGI IMG/M metagenome (GOLD analysis project Ga0315283, IMG submission 204541) | Sediment microbial communities from Yellowstone Lake, YNP, Wyoming, USA - YL17G09_0 | ecosystem: Environmental > Aquatic > Freshwater > Lake > Sediment | place: USA: Wyoming | collected... | reverse complement strand
TTCGCCCCGCCCAGCGTCGCCATCTCGAGCACCGACTGGGCCGACGCGGCCGTCGGATCCTTCTCCACCAGTTTGTGCAGGAACGCGGTCTGACGCATCGCCTCGAACATGTCGAGGTCGTTGTTGCTGGCCGCGCCATCCGTGCCGAGGCCCACCGCGATGCCGGCCTTCAGGCACTTCGTGATGGGGGCGGCGCCGCTCGCCAGCTTCATGTTGCTTTCCGGGTTGTGCGAGAGGCCGACGCCGTGTTTCTGCAGGATGGCGATGTCCGCGTCGGTGATGTGCACGCCGTGAGCGGCGACGGCGGGCGTATCCCAGAAGCCCAGCGAGTCGAAGTAGGCCGCGGGCGTCAGGTGGTGCTTCTCCAGCGACTGCGTCACCTCTTCCTCGGTCTCGGCCAGGTGCGTCAGCAGCGGCGCGCCAAACCTGCGGGCGAGGTCGCGCGCGGCCTTCAGCATGTCCGCGTCGACGGTGTACATCGAGTGCGCCGCGACCGTGGCGACGATGAGCGGGTCGTGCTTGAAGGCGTTCATGAACGCTTCAGCTCGCGCCAGCGCCTCGGCGGGGGTCTTCGCGTCGGCCACGGGAAAGCCGATCACCGTCTGTCCCAGCACGCCGCGCATCCCGGCCTGCTTCGTCGCCCGGGCGACTTCCTCTTCGAAGTAGTACATGTCCGTGTGGAGGGTCGTACCCGACTGGATCATCTCGAGGGCCGCCAGACGCGTTCCCACACGTACCATCTCCGGCGACACCGTTTTCGCTTCCGCCGGGAAGATGTACTTCTGGAGCCAGTCCATCAACGCCAGGTCGTCCGCCAGGCCCCGGTACATCACCATCGCCGCATGGCCGTGGGTGTTGATCAGCCCGGGCATGATCACCGCGCCGTTTGCGCGAATGACATCGGCGGCCGAGTAGCGGCGCGCGATCGCCTCCGGCGTGTCCACGGCCACGATCGTCGTGCCGTCGATGGCCACCGCCCCGGGGGAGAGAATGCGGCGCTGGCCATCCATCGTGACGACGGTGCCGCCCGTCACCACCAATGTGGCGCGCCTGGGCGCGGGGGGAGCCGCCGCGAGCGTGGCCACGGCGAGCACGACGCCGACGAGGCGGACAACTGCGCGCGCCCATGAATAACGTGCCGAGCGGTGCTTGAACATACCCGGGATTCTATCCCAGGGGAAGCGGCGCCGTGGCAGGCGCGATGCCGCTGTGCCGGCGGCCGTCCGGTGGCAGCGTTCCCGCCGGTTCGTGTATAGTCTGCGCGTGGCCGTGCATATCATTCGACACCCGCTGGTTCAGGACATCCTGTTGTCGCTGCGTGACATGTCCACCGAGCCGGAGAGTTTCCGCCGGATGGCTGTCCGGATCAGCGTGCTGCTTGCCACCGAAGCGCTCCGGGCACTGCCGGTGAAGCCGGCGACGGTCATGACGCCGCTCGGCGAGGCGTCCGGGCAGCGCGTGGCCAGCGACGTCGTGGTGGTGCCGGTGCTGCGGGCCGGGCTCGGCATGCTGGACGCCGTGCTCGAGTTGGTGCCTGGCGCGCGCGTGGGCCACATCGGTTTGCAGCGGGACGAAATGACGGCGGTGGCCTCGCGCTACTACGCGAAGCTGCCGCCCAGGCTGGCTGAGAGCCACGTGCTGATGATCGATCCGATGCTCGCCACCGGCGGCAGCGCCGTCGAAGCGCTCGATCTGCTGAAGGAGGCCGGCGCGCGCCGGATCCAGATCCTATGCATCGTCGCGGCGCCGGAGGGTATTGCGCACGTTGAGCATCACCATCCCGATGTGGACATCTACACGCCGGTCATCGACGAGGGTTTGAACGCCCGGAAGTTCATCGTACCCGGGCTCGGAGATTTCGGCGATCGTCTCTACGGCACGCTCTAGCAACGCTCGGATCCTGACGCCGCCCGCCTCGCGGGTGTGTGTCTGCAGGCCTGCGAGGTGGGCGACGATCATGAACGACGACCCAGCGACGCCAGACAGGGCCACCGGCGGAACGAACCGGCGTCACCGCACCTCAGCCCGCAACGAGTGGCCGACGTCCCTGACGCGCATCGCGCCGAACGAGATCGAGATCCGCGGCTATCCCGTCGACGAACTGATGGGGCGGCTGATGTTCAGCGAGGGGATCTATCTCCTGTTGCGCGGGGAGTTGCCGACGCCGTCGATCGGCAAGCTGTTCACGGCGGTGCTGCTGTCGTCGCTCGACCACGGGGTGACACCGCCCTCTACGCTGGCGGCCCGCCACGTCGCCTCGTCTGGATCGCCGCTCTGCAGCGCCGTCGCCGCCGGCATCCTGGCCCTCGGCAACTACCACGGCGGCGACATCGAGGACGTCATGAGGTGCCTGCGGGAGGGCATCTCGCTTCACCATGCCGGCATGTCTTACGAGGACGCGGCGAAGCAGCTTCTGGAGAAGCACTGCGGAAACGGTCCCACGCCCCCTGGGTTCGGGCACCGCATCCACACGCGCGACCCGCGGGCGGCCCGCCTGCTGCAGTTGGCGCACGAACTCGATCTCGACGGCGAGCACTGCCGGCTGCTGCGGGTGGTCGAGCGCGTGCTGAACTCGATGCCTGGGCGTGCCCAGCACCCGCTTCCGCTGAACATCGACGGGGCCATCGCTGCCGTGTGCGGAGACCTCGGCTTCGGCCCCGAGATCGGTAACGGGCTGTTCATCATTTCGCGGGTGCCAGGCCTGCTGGCGCACGCCGTCGAAGAGAAGTTGCGACAGCACCCGATGCGCCGGATCGACCGCGATGAGGCGTATTACGACGGGCCGGCGCGGCGGCGGCTGCCCGAGACGCGGAAGTAGCGCGGGGCGGCCTCCCCGTCGCGCACACGGTTGCCCGAACGGGCTGGATTTCGGTAAACTACTAGTCCTGCATGTCTTGAGTGGGCGCTTGGCTCAGCGGTAGAGCACCGCCTTCACACGGCGGGGGTCAGTGGTTCGAATCCACTAGCGCCCACCACTCAACGGCAACAGGCACAAGGGTTTTCGATGACCGGCGCGGCGGAGGCCCGTCCGGGCAAACCCGCCGGGAACCATTAGGGAACCATAGTCGCGGCGTCTTCGCCTGTCTCTCATGCCGCCGACCCATCTGCCGCCTGCCGGCACATTCGTGTCTCTATCGCCAATGTGGGCTCCCTCGCTAGCGAGCATTCTGAGCAGTCTCCGCTCGCCTTCCGCTCGCCAGGCTAACGCAACGCCCGCTATCGGACCGGGTCGCCCCCTAGGCACAGAGACCGAAAGGCCGTGTCCATTGCGCCCTCCTCGCTGCGGCGGGAGACTCTGTGTCCCACACCTGGAGGTGCGCAGACGGGCGGGCCGCGGGCTCATGCGGGTCCGTGGCGGTCCGGCTTCAATGGAGATGCGAGGGGAGACGGGCGTCGGGGCCGGTCCTAGCGGCCCACCCAGGCCATGCCGTCGGGGCCGGTCCCCGTCTCGATCCGGCCGATGACCTGCAGGGTCTCGAGGTCCACCACGGCGACGGCATTGTCGCCGGTCACGGCCACGTACGCGCGGCCCCCGTCCGGCGCGACGAGGATGCCCTCCGGGCTCCGGCCGAGCGGGATGCGCTTCACCTCGGCGCGCCTGCGGGCGTCGGCGACAATCAGTTCTCCGCCATCGAGATCCGAGACGAGCACGAGCGCGCCGTCGGGCGTGAACGTGAGACGGTTGGATCGCTTCGTATGGAGGTCGAGCGTGTGCGCGACGGCGCGCGACGCGATGTCAATCACGGACACGCCGCCGTCCCGAGAGTGCGCGACCCACAATTCGGCGCCATCCGGCGAGATGCCGATCGCCTCCGGGCCCTTGCCGACGGCGATCGTGCTCACCGACCAGGCGAGCGGGTTCGCGCCGGCGGCGAGGACGCTCACGGTGTCCGACCCGATGTTGGCGGCGAAGAAGGTCGAGCCGCCTCCATGCGCGGCGATCATGTGCGTGCCGGTCTGCCCGGTGCCCATCATCCAGTCCACGCGGTCGGCGGCCGGGTCGTAGCGCGCGACGAGCCGGTTGGTTTCCGCCGTGAAGTACAGCTTCCCCTCGGCCATCACCAGTCCGTGCGGCCGGCGCAGCGGACCGAGGTCGACCCTGCGCATTTCCTTCCGGCTGGCCAGGTCGATGACCGACAGCGTCGCGCCCGGCGTCTGGGCGCCGTAGTTACTCACGTACGCCCGGGTACCGTCGGTCACCACCTCGTGCGGCCCCTCGCCCGTCGGCACCTTCCCGGTGACCAGGCCCGTGGCCGGGTCGACGAACGCCAGCGTGTTCTCGATCTTGTTCACCACCAGCAGCACCGGCGAAAGCTGCGCCGCCGCCGGGCGGACAAGCGCCAGCAAGATCGGAAGCGCGGTCAGGAATCGAGCATACCGGGTCATGACAGTCCCCTCTCCCCTTCAGGCCCGACCACGAGTCTATACGCCCGTCGCCGTTGCAGGCAGAGGTAAAGCCCTGCGGCCGCGCCCGCAGAGACGAACCAGTTGACTGCGCGTAACGGGGCAAGGGGCGGCGCGAACGCGACGAAGGCGCTCAGGCACACGGACGGCACCAGCGCGGCCACGGCCTTCGCATTCCAGCCGCCGACGTACCAGAACTGGCCCTGCGGCGACAGGCTGTAGAGGTCGGCGACCTGAACGCGGCCCCGTTTGACCAAGTAGTAGTCGGCGGCGATGATGCCATAGAGGGGGCCCAGGAAGCCGCCGATCGTCCCGACAAACACCGTGACGGCCTGCGGCGAGTTCACGAAGTGCCAGGGAACGGTGAACAGTGTGAGGCCCGCTGCCATGAGGCCTCCCCTGCGGAAACTGATGTGCTTCGGCGCGACATTGGCCAGGTCGAAGGCGGGGGAGACGAAGTTCGCGACCAGGTTGATGCCGACCGTGGCGATCATGAAGGTGAGCGATCCGAGCAGCACGGCCGCGACGTTGTCGAGGCGCGACACCACCTCGACAGGGTCCATGATCGCCCGGCCGAACAGCCGCACCGTGCCGGACGTCACCACCACCGTGACGACAGCGAACAGCATCCAGTTGACCGGCAGGCCGAGGATGTTGCCCCGCACCATCTGCCGCTCGGTGCGGCAATACCGCGAGAAGTCGCCGAAATTGAGGAGCAGGGCCGCGAAGTACCCGACGACCAGCGCGGCGACGTTCGCGACCTCGATCCAGGCGGCCGTCCCGGTCAGCCGGTGGTTCGTGAGAGACCATCCGATCTGATCGAGCCCGGCACGGGATATCACCCATACCGCCATCAGGAACATCACAAGGTACACGGCTGGCCCGGCGAAGTCCGTGAATCTCCGGATCGATTCCATGCCCCGGTAGAAGACGAGCAGTTGCAGCGTCCACATGCCGAGATAACAGGCCCACCCCAGCCACGAGAGCCCCGCGAATCCCGAGGCGTCGACAGCCCACGCCTGCAGGGCCGGAAAGAGCCGGAGCAGAAGCAGTTTCAGGGCGAGCGAGGCGAAGTGCGTCTGGACTCCGTACCAGACGATAGCCACCACCGCTCGCACGAGGGCGGGCAGGTTGGCGCCGAGCACGCCGAAGGCCACCCGCGCCATGACCGGGTATGGCACGCCGAGGCGCTGACTCGGTCTGCCGATCAGGTTGATCAGCCAGTACACGATCAGGATCCCTGCGAGCATGCCGGAGAGCACCTGCCACCCCGTGAGGCCGCTGGCGAAGAGGCTGGCGGCGAACACGTAGCCCCCCACGCTGTGGACGTCGGACATCCACATCGCGAACATGTCGTAGGTGCCCCAGGTCCGGCGGTCGGGCGGTACGGGCGCCAGATCGTCGTTGATCAGCCGGGCGCTACCCTCGAAACGGCCCGCCTCATCTCCGTGGCTCATCGGCTGGATCCCTCGACGAAGCGGTCCGGCCTCGAGGGCGCGCCGGCCCGCGCACCCCGCCTCATTCCGGACTCGGGTGCACTGCTTTCCAGTGCCGCGCGATGTCGATGCGCCGGCAGATCCAGACGCGGTCGTGACGATCCAGGTGATCGAGCAGGCGCTGGAGCGCGCGGAACCGGCCGGGCCGGCCGAGCAGCCGGCCGTGCATGCCGACGCTCAGCATCTTCGGCCGCTCCGCGCCTTCTTCGTAGAGCACGTCAAACGCGTCGCGCACGTACGTGAAGAAGTCCTCACCCTGGGAAAAGCCCTGGGGCAGCGCAAATCGCATGTCGTTCGTATCGAGCGTGTACGGCACGACCAGGTGCGGCGCGGTCGTGCCGTCCGTGAGGGTGACGGATGCCCAGTACGGCAGGTCGTCGCCGTAGCTGTCGCTGTCATACTCGAAGCCGCCGTGCTCGACGATCAGGCGCCGCGTGTTCGGGCTGTCCCTGCCCGTGTACCAGCCCTTCGGCGGCGTGCCGGTCAGGCGGGTGATGGCGCCGACGGCGAGGGCCACGTGCAGGCGCTCCGTCTCTTCGTCCACGGTCTGGTAGTTGATCCAGCGCCAGCCATGCGCGGCAATCTCGTGCTCCTGCTCCACGAAGGCCCGCACCAGCTCCGGACGGCGCTCGAGGGCCATGCCGACCCCGAACACGGTCAGCGGGAGCCGCCGGCGCTCGAACTCCCGAAGCAGCCGCCAGACTCCGGCGCGCGAGCCGTATTCGTAGATGCTCTCCATGCTCATGTGCCGCGCCGGGTATGCCGGCGGGCTGAACATCTCCGAGAGGAACTGCTCGCTGCCTTCGTCGCCGTGCAGCACCGAGTTCTCGGCGCCCTCTTCGTAGTTCAGGACGAACTGCACGGCGATCCGGGCGTTCCCGGGCCACCTGGCCTCGGGCACATCGGAGCCGTAGCCTGCGAGATCACGCGGGTAGTATCCCGAGCGGGGCCTGTTCATGACCACCTTCACCCGTGCCGCAGGTGCCAGTCGAGCCGCGCGGCAAGCCTCCCGGGATGCGGCCCTATCGCCGCCCCCTCGTCACGTTCCAGAAACGGTCGGGAATGGCCAGCAGGTGCGACAGGCCGGTCCGTTGAATGGCCAGATCGCTCTCCTTCTGCGCCAGTTCCAGCACCTCGGCTTCGTCCACGGTGCGAACGCGGCGCCCCTCCATCAGGACTTCGCCGTTGACGATGACGGTGTCGACGTCGTTGCCGTTCGCGAAGTAGGCGACGCGGTAGACGGGCATGTTCAGGGGGAACAGGTGCGGCTTGAACATGTCCAGGAGGATGACGTCGGCCTTCTTGCCGGCTTCGATCGAGCCCAGGTCCTTCTCCATCCCAAGCGCGCGGGCGGCATCGATGGTCGCCATCTCGAGCACCTTGCCGGCCGGCAGCACGCTCTCGTCGCGGAAGTGGAACCGGTGATAGCGCATCGCCTGGAACATGTGGCGGAACATGTCGTAGCTGCGGTCCGGCGCGACACCGTCGGAGCCGAGCATGACCGTCACGCCGGCGTCGATGAGCTCGGTGACCGGGCAACGGCCGAGCATGGACGCGATCGCGCTCGGGTTGTGGACGATGCGCGTGTCGGTGGCGCGGCAGATCGCGATCTCCTCCGCCGTCAGCTCGGTCGCATGCGACAGCAGGGCGTCCGGGCCGAGGATCCCCATCACCTCGTGCGCGTACTTCACCGACCCCTTGCTGTGCCCGTCCTGCGTGAACAGCAGGCCGTACTTCTTCGACAGCGCGCGCGCGGCGCGGGCCTGGGCGACGAGGGCCTGCTCGCCGGCCGGCGTCAGCGGCGCGGTCTCCGGATGGTGCGTCGGGAACATCATCGCGATGGAGATCTTCCCGCCTGCCTGGCCGTGCCAGCGCCGGATGAGCGTCTCGCTCGTCTTGAGCTCATCCTCGAAACTGACGGCAAGCTCGCGCGAGGAGTCGCCGTCCCAGCGGACGTACTTGTTCGGATAGGGGCCGCGGCGCGGCCCGACTGCGAGGATCCACCTGACGCCGACCTGGCGGACCGCCTCCAGGTGCCGGTCGCCGTACCGGGGATCGTCGGTCCGCATGATGCTGTCGCCGCCGCCGAAGAACGTCACGCCGGTCGTGACCCCGAACTTCAGGCGCTCGAGCGCGGTCAGCAGGGCGTCGGCGCGCCAGAACTCCTCGGTGGATCCTTCCGCGTAGATGCGCTGGCACGCCCGGTACCACTCGCCGGGCATGTCGGTCCCGAGGCTCTTCAGGAGGCCGTGCCCGGCGTGGCCGTGGCCGTCGATGAGCCCGGGCATCACGACCTTCCGCCGGGCGTCGATGGTCCGCCGGGCCCTGAACGCCCTCGCGAGCTCGGCGGACGACCCGACCGCCTTGATGCGATCAGCCGCGATGGCCACGGCGCCGTCTTCGATGACCCGCCGCCGGGGGTCCATGGTGATCACGGTGCCGCCGGTGATCAGGATGTCCACATCGGCGGCGATGCCGGCCTGTCCGCCCGCCCCGGCGCCTGGCGGCCGCGAGACGGCGTGGATCGCGGGGAGTGCCGCGACGAGCACGCCCAGGCACAACGGCCACAGCAACCACCGCCGGATGCGTGCGCGTGCCATGCGTCCTCCTGCTTGACCAGTTTCGTCAACGCCGCGACGGCGGCCGCGAGACAGGGCCTATTATGTGCCCTCGCGCAGCGGTGTCAAGCGCGCCTTCGGCGCGCTTCTTCGGCGGCGGACAGGCGCGGCGCGTTGGGCGCTGTGATGGAGAACCAACGATGCTCTGGTATCGGCGCTCGAGTCGATCGTGATACGTTTCACGATGCATCCACGTTGGGAGACTGCCGATGTCCGGGGCACGGTGTCCTACGCCTGAGTCGTTCGTCCCGTTCCGGCGGGACGAGATCGACCAATCGATCCCCGAGCGGTTCAGGGCCCGTGTGGCGCTCGCACCGGGCGACATCGCCGTGCGGACGTCCACCTGCGAGTTCTCCTACGCCCGCCTCGATTGTTGGTCCGACGCGATCGCAGCTGAGTTGTTCGGACGCCTTGGTGTTCGGCAAGAGCCGGTACCATTTCTCCTGGGGCAGGGGCCGCTGGCCATGGCCACAACGCTGGGAATTCTGAAAGCGGGCAAGCACTACGTGCCCGTCGATCCGTCCTGGGGGCTCGAACGGGCCGCCGACCTCATGCAGGCGCTGGACGCCCGGGTCATGGTGACGGACGCGGAGTTCGCCGCGCCCCTTCGACATCGATTCAGGAAGACCCGCATCGTCGAAGTGCCCGGAGATTGCCCGGAGGTCCTGGGTCCACCGATCCAGGTCGACATCGCCCCCGACCAGCCTGCCTATGTCTACTTCACGTCGGGGTCCACCGGGCGCCCGAAGGGCGTCGTTGACTGTCATCGAAACGTTCTGCACAACGTGATGCGGTACACGAACGCGCTGAGCATTGCCAGGACCGACCGCCTGTCCTTGCTGCAGTCGTGCGGTTTCAGCGGCGCCGTGTCGAGCATGTTTGCAGCCCTGCTCAATGGCGCCGTTTCCTGCCCCGTGGACATGCGCGCCGAAACGCCCACAACGCTCGCGGGGTGGCTGGACGCGTTGTCCATCACGATCTATCACTCCGTCCCGTCGCTCTTCCGGAGCGTGATGTCGACCGGCCGGGTCTTTCGCAACGTCCGGGTGGTCCGGCTGGAGGGCGACCGCGCGACCCGACTCGACCTGGAGTTGTTCCGCGCGCACTTCACGCCGCCGAGCGTCCTCGCGAACGGGCTCGGGGCCACCGAGACCGGGCTTGTCAGCCAGTACTTCTTTGGCCACGGCTGTGCGATGCCCGAGGCCGCGGTACCGGTCGGTTATCCAGTGCAGGACATGCAGTTCGAGGTTCGCGGCGAGGACGACAGACCGGCGCCGGCTGGAACCGCCGGAGAGATCGTGGTCAAGAGCTGCTTTCTCGCCACCGGATACTGGAACGACGCGCCGGCAACCTCGCGTGCGTTCACAGCCGTCGAAGCCGGATCTCCGGAACGGATCTACAGAACCGGCGATCGCGGCCGCGTCATTGACGGCGGGTGTCTGGAGCACCTCGGACGGCTGGATGGCCGCGCGCGAATACGTGGGCAATGGGTCGACCTCGCGGACCTTGATGTCGCGCTCTGCACGCTCCCGGGTGTCCGGGAAGCCGCCGCGAAGGTCATCGGTGAAGAGAGCGGCAATCCGCGTCTTGTCGCGTACTACGTGGGCGACGGCGCCCCTGCCCTGAGCGTTTCGGAACTCCGGCGGCAGCTCGCCGACCGCCTGGACGCGCATGTGCTGCCGGCACGGTTCATCGAACTCGAGCGGCTCCCGCTGACGGCGAACGGCAAGATCGATCGTGCCGCCCTGCCGGCACCAGAGCCGGTTCGCCCCAATCTGGCTTCCCGGATGGTGGAGCCGTTCGGTCTCACCCAGTTGCGGCTCTGCGAGCTGTGGGAGGAGTTCCTGGATGTCGCACCGGTCGGGGTCCATGATGACTTCTTCGATCTTGGCGGGGATTCACTGCTGGCCATGTCGATGATGTCTCGAGTCGAGGAGATCTTCGGGCGCAGCGTCCCCGTCTCCGTGCTGCTTGGCGCCGCGAACATCGAACGCCTTGCGTCGGCGTTGTCAGCCGACTCGCGCGATCTGGAGGGTCCGGTCGTTCCGATTCGCCAGGAGGGTGACCGTCCGGCGTTCTTCTTCCTTCACGGCGACTATCTTTCCGGCGGTCTCTACTGCCGGGAGCTGGTTCGGCGCCTCAACCCGCACCAACCCTTTCTTGCGCTTCCGCCGTGCGGAGTCGATGGCACGCCAGTCCCATGGAGCTACGGGGCCATGGCGAAGCGGCACCTGGAGGCGATCCGCGCAATCCAGCCCCGCGGCCCCTACGTGCTTGGGGGTGAGTGCAACGGCGCTCTCGTGGCGTACGAGATCGCACGCCTCCTGGAGGCGGACGGCGAGCGCGTCGCCTTGCTGGCGCTGCTCTCGGCATCGGCGGAGAATGTCCGGTGTGCGCGCGCGCCGTGGCTGCTCCGGGCTGCAGGCGGCGCACTCAGGCTGCCTCCGGCCACACAACGTTATGTCCTCAGGCGTTTCCGGGATTTTGCTGCCCATCACGACACGGGCTCGATCCGTCCGCTTCTGACCGGGCTCCTCCGAAAGCGCACCGTCATCGCCGCCGAAATCGGCCGATTGGCGGGAATGAGCGACAGCCCGGAGCTGCGCGATCTCGACCCCGGAGCCCGTCGCCCGGGAGGGTATCGGGAGCGCATCCGCGAAATCTACCAGCAGATCGACAGTGCATATCTCCCTGGCCGGTTTGGCGGCCGTGTCACGTTGATCTGGGGTCGAGAAGAATCTCCCGATGCCCTCACCCAGCGTGACTGGTGGCGCACAGTCGCCGCGGACGTCGAGGTGTTCACGGTCCCCGGCAACATGCAGACCAAACTGACGCGCCACGTGGGTGCGCTGGCAGAGGTGCTCGATCGGCTCCTGGAGCGAACGCTGAACGAGAGCCTCGTCCGCGATGGCACCGGCGCACGCGCAGACGTCGCAGGCCAGCGCCGCGGCTGAAGGCCTTCCCACGGGATCGAGCATGGAACATCTCCGTCAGCGGACTCTGGCTGGTTTGGGGTGGAGTGGAGCCACTCAACTCCTTGGGCAGGTGCTCCAGTTGGCATTCTCCGTTGCCTTGGCCCGGATGCTGAGTCCCGCGGAGTTCGGCCTGATCGGCATGCTTCTGGTCTTCACCGGATTCGCGGCCAGCCTTGCGGACCTGGGATCGGGAGCCTTCATCATTCAGAAGCGGTCGTCCGGCGAGGGACACCTGAATTCGGTGTTCTGGCTGAACGTGGCGGTTGGAGGCGCGCTTGCGGTCCTCTTCGGCGTCGCGGCACCTCTGGTCGCACGCTACTACGGCGAGCCGCAGCTTCGATTGCTGACCATCGCCTTGGCGTTCAACTTCCTTCTGGTGCCGTTGGGCGTCGTCCAGAATGCCCTGCTGAGCAAGTCCATGGATTTCCAGACCCGGTTCTGGATAGAGATGGTCAGCGCCGCGGCCTCAGGCCTCTGCGCGCTTGCGCTCGCTATGACGGGCGCGGGCGTCTGGAGCCTCGTGGGCCAATCGATGGTCCTCAACGCGGCAAAGACCCTCATGATGTGGCGGCGGTCGCCATGGAGACCCGGGTGGTCGTTCGAGCTGGCCTCGGTCGGGGAACTGCTGCGATTCGGACGCCACCTGGTGGCGTTCAACGCCATCATCTACTGGGAGAACAACATCGACAAGGCCGTGATCGCTCGCCTGATCGGGGGCCCGTCGCTCGGGATCTACAACCTGGCGGAGCGCATCATGCGCATTCCCTCGACGAACGTCACCGGGTTTGCCGGTGCGGTCATGTTCCCCGCGCTGTCCGCGATGCAGGGCGACGCCGACTCGGTGAGGCGGGTCTATCTCCGATCGAACCGCTTGATCGCCGTGGTGACGTTCCCGATGATGGCAGGGTTGTGCGTGCTGGCGGAGCCGGCAATCCTGTTCGTGCTCGGCGAGAAGTGGCGCAGCGCGATTGCCATTGTCCGCGTGCTGTGTCTCGCCGGGATGGCTCAGTCGGTCTACAACACCGCCGGGTGGGTCTATCTGTCGCACGGACGGCCTGACATCCAGCTTCGAGTGGGCATCTACGCGCTCCTCGCCCGAGTGGTCGGGGTACTCGTTGGCATGCGCTGGGGTATTCTCGGGATCGCGTGGGCGTATGTCCTGGGGGTGTATGTCTGCGTCCTGTATCCGGCATGGTCGGCCGCAGCACGGCTGATCGGTCTCCGCTTCCTCGACACCCTCAAGAACGTCAGCGGGCCGTTCTTCTGCGCCACGGGCATGGCCGGAGCCGCCTGGCTGATCGATCGCTGGTTGCTTGTCGAACAGGCCTTGCCGGTGCGATTGGCCGTGGGCGTGCTCGCGGGGGTTGTCGTCTACGGAGTCCTGATCCACCTGTTCCGGCTCGAGGCGTGGAGTGACATCCGCAAACTGGTGCTCAAGGCGGAGCCCTGATAACGCCATCAGGCCGTCTGCCTCGAGCGGTGCCGGATGCGCGCGCGTGCCCTGCGGCCCCCTTTACTTCACGAGTTTCATCAGCTCGGCCACCGCGGGACGATAGGAAGCATTGAACGAGCAGTCTCCGCTCGCCTTCCGCTCGCCAGGCTAACGCAACGCCCGCTATCGGACCGGGTCGCCCCCCAGGCACAGCGTCCGATACGGGACGTTACGTCAACTCGCCCAGGCGGACCCCGTTCAATGCTTCCTATCGTCTCGTGATGACGGCGTTGGTCCTGCTCAGCAGCAGATGATCGAGCAGTTCCAACGCATTGACGACGCGAGACCGGTAATCGGCGCACACCGGATGACGCGCCAGGAGGCCCTCCATCTGCGCGTCGGCGCTCTTCCTGTCGATGACCCGTATCCCGGGAATGTGCTCTGTGAGGATGCGCGCATCATCGTCGGTGATGTCCCCGTCGCCATCGTGCGCGACGACGGCGACGTTGGGTTCAAAGCGCAACAACGACTTGATCGCGGCCAGGTACATGAACAGGTGAGCATGACTGGTGAGGGTGTGCAACTCAACAGCGGCATCATGCGCGCACGGCAAGGGCCGGGTGTTCAGGACATCCTTGAAACCCTCGCGCAGTTCCCGCAGGTAACCGCGGGTGACATTCGTGTGGGAATACCACCGGTTGACCAGGCCCAATGTCATGAGTGGGCGGCGCAGCACTCTCAAGATCGTCTGCGGATTCTTGACCCGTATCATGTGCGACCTGACTGCCTCACGTCGTCAACAGTGTTAGCGGCGTCCACTGCCGCCTATTGTCTGTCTCCTCGGTCGCCGTCCCCGCGTCGGCTGCGGAGACGGTAACTCCGGGTCGGTCGCGCCAACCTCTGGGCCAGGCGGCTCCGGGATGGCGCAGAAAGGCGTGCCAGGAATGCGACAATGCTGTGGCTGTCCTGGGGCGTAGTTCACCAGGCCCGTCTCAGTCCTGGTGCGACGCACCCGCAAGCACCAACATCCTCACCCGCCAGTAGTTGGCTCCCTCGGCCGATAACAGGATCGGCTGCGAATGATCAAACCCGGCATCCAAGGGCTCCACTGGCCCAACCGATCGGCTGATAATCCGCGTGATTCGTGCGCTCATCGCTGTGTGGAACGTGAGATCAATGGCACTTCGATTGCAAAGCCTGAAGATGGCTGCTCGACCGGTCGAGCGGCTGGGCCCCACCCGCGTCAGGCCCTCCCGGAGGATCGTATTGGAGCCACTCATGCGCTCACTCTGCCGCGTCGTGCTGATCGCTGCTCTGGCCACCGCCGCTTGCGGCAAGAGTAGTCCCACCGCGCCGACCCCGACGTCCACCTCCACCAGGGTCGTGTCGCTCAGCGGGAGCCTGGCCTTTGGCACCGTAGAGATCGGGAAGACGTCGGACTTGACTCTGACGATTCGCAACACCGGAACGGGCACGCTGTCCGTGACCGCGATTACGGGCCCAGGCGGGTACACGCCGAATTGGACGAGCGGGACGATTGCGCCAGGTGGGGCGCAGCACGTGACCGTCCGGTTCGCGCCAACTGCGGCCCAGAGCTATGGCGGCACGCTTGAAGTACATGGGGATCACACGAGTGGCACCAACACGGCTTCTCTTTCGGGGACGGGCACCACGCCGGCGCCAACGCTCGCGACGATAACCGGAACCGCGACCGAGCAGGGGGCGAGCGTGTTGAGTGGGGCGAATATCGAAATTCGCGATGGCCCGGACGCGAAGAAGACAACCACGTCTGATGCGAATGGGACGTTCACGCTCTCCGGCCTCCAACCGGGCAACGTGACGGTCCGCGCGTGGAAGAACGGCTATAGCGACACCGACCGACGGATCACCCTCGTGGCGGGCGTCGTACACGACCTGAACTTCTCCGTCCCGAAGATCGGCACGCCCACTCCGCCGCCGCCTACGACGCCGCCGCCCACTACGCCGCCGACCGCATCGGCCTATGACGACAGCATCCTCACGCTGATCAACGACCACCGGAGAAGTATCGGGAAACCGGCGCTGGGAAAGAACCAGGTCATCTGGGAACAGGCGCACATCCACAGCCAGAACATGGCATCCAAGAGAGTGCCGTTCGGGCACGACGGATTCGGCGCCCGAATCGCCACGATCAGCGCTGCCCTGGGCTCCGGTGGTTCCGGGGCTGAGAATGTCGCTATGGGCTACACCTCCGCGGAATCCGTGGTGACCGGATGGCTGAACAGCTCTGGCCACCGAGCGAATATCGAGGGCAACTCCACACGCACAGGCGTCAGCGCCGTGAAGTCCAGTGATGGGGTGTGGTACTACACGCAGGTGTTCTACTAGAACGCTGAGACGCCCATTCCCATTCGTCAGGTGCCCGACGTCAATCACCGTTCGGCAGCACGCGCCGGATCACCGGGCGAGGCGCCCACTTGAGGTATCCTGAGGGTTCGAGGTGCGCCCATGTCGGGCTGCAGGAGGGTGGAACGCATGCGTCGAATGTTCGTGGCCACGGCCGTCGTGATGATCTGTGTGGCGGTTGGCGCCTCGGCCGCTGCTGTGAAGAAGTACGGGAAGGATCTCACGCTGAAGGAGACGACGAAAATCTCCGACATCTACGCGAAGACCGAGGCCTTCAACGGCAAGCGCGTCAAGGTGCGGGGCGCGATCGTGGAAGTGTGCGAGATGAAGGGCTGCTGGATCGCCCTCGCCAGCGACCAGGAGTTCCAGACGATCCGGTTCAAGGTGGACGAGGGCGTCATCGTGTTCCCGATGGATGCCAAGGGCCTCACGGCCACGGTCGAGGGCGTCGTGACCGTGACGGAAGAGACCGAAGCGCAGCAGATCGAGCACGGCCAGATGATGGCGAAAGAGATGGGCAAGCCCTTCGATCTCAAGACGGTGAAGGGCCCGAAGACTGTCGTCATGATCAAGGGCGAAGCCGCAGAAGTCCAGTGAACTGGCGGCGGCTGAACAACGTCCTGCACCGGGACATCGGGTACCTGGCGGTCGGGCTCACCCTCGTATACGGGGTGTCGGGCGTCGCCGTCAACCACGTCCGCGACTGGAACCCCTCCTACAGCGTGCAGAAGACGATGATGACGATCGCGCCCATCCGGGCGACCGACCGGGCGGAGATCATCCGGGAGGCGAGGCAGAAGCTCGGCGTCACGCAGGAGCCGCGCAACGCCTTCCGCCCGGACCCCGAGACCCTTCAGCTCTTCTTCCGGGACGGCAACTACTCAATCGACCTGCCGACCGGCCAGGTGATCATCGAGCAGCCCCGATCGCGCCCGGTGCTGTTCGAGATGAACCAGATGCATCTCAACACGCCGAAGCGCCTCTGGACGGTGATCGCCGACGTGTACGCCGTCGGCCTCATCGTGCTCGCCATCACCGGCATGTTCGTGCTGAAAGGCAAGACGGGGATCACGGGGCGCGGCGCCTGGCTCACCGGCGCGGGTGTGCTGTTGCCCGTGGCGTACTGGGTCTTCCACCTCTACCTGGAGTAGCCCGGACCAGCGCCCGTGCCGCACCCTCAGCGCGGCTGCCGTTCCCTCCGAGGCGTCGCCTGATCCGAAGGACTGCTACCTCGTCATCGTGAATGGCGTATTGACGAAGCCCGATCCATTGACCACACCGGTAATCTTGCGACCGGTCGAGTCCATCACCCCGGTGAACGTGAAGTCCGAGAAGGTGGATTGCTTGTAGCGCAGCTTCACATTGCCGTTGGCGTCAATGGTATTGGCGCTGGCCGAATCCAGCTTACCTGCTCCAAGTTCGTCACTGTAATCCCCCGTGACGGTGGTATAGGATTGGGCCAGATTCGAGACGAAGTTCCACCCACCGAAAGCGCCGGTCCACCTGCCGCTCATCGTCCCGCAGACAAACGAACGCGTATCCGTGGCGCTGCCACCCTTGCCGTCGGTCACGGTCACTCGGGCGGTCCAGCTTCCCCCGTTGGAAAACACAATGGACCCGGCGGCGGCACTGGAAGCGTTCCCGGCCACATCCCATGCGTACGATACGGTGTCTCCGTCGGGGTCGTTGGCGGCGGCGGAAAACTGAAACGTGGTCAACTGCTGGATGCCGAACGCCGTGATGTTCATGGACGTGATGACGGGATTCTTGTTCGTGACCACGGGCGTGGTTGGCGCCGTCGGAGACGTGGGCGTGGTCGGACTTCCACCACTGCTGTCGCTTCCGCCGCATCCAGGCAGCAGCATGATTCCAGACACCGCAACAACCGCCAACATCAGTGTGCTTCTTGTGAGTTTCATAATCCAACCTCCGTTAAACGGAACAAATGACCCGGGCGATTCGGCGAGAGCACGCCATCCGGAACACAGCACGGTCACACGTCGCGGGGGGCTGCGCTGTTGCGCGATGCGCGGCTGGTAATGAGGTTGTGGGCGACCAGGTCGCGGACTCAGTATACGCCTATGGCCGTGCGTGGGATCTCCCGCCTGCGCAATCGCGTATCAGAATGGTGACACTTCACTCCGGCCCATCTGGACTGCGACCGCCACGACGGGAATCCTCCGGCGCGCCCGAGGATCGACGCCCGCCTGGAGTAGAATCCGCCTGCACACGAGAACCAACGTCATGTCGACTACGGAGCGTCCGGCACGGCAGATCGCGATCGACGCCATTCGCCGATACAGGTGGGTCATCGTCTCCGCCATCGGCGTGCTCGTGGTCACCGCAAGCGCGGAACTGTGGATGGGACGGTTGCCCCTCGGGCCGGACGGCAGGTTCGGCCTGTGGGAGGGCGACATCTGGAGCAGCGAGCAGTCGCAGCGCTTCGCGGATCCTTACACCTTCTCCCACACCATCCACGGGATGCTGTTCTACGCGTTCCTCTGGCTTGTGGC
>Ga0315283_10001710_pt1 | contig 17838 bp, 13 predicted proteins | sample YL17G09_0_MG_FD_204541 | JGI IMG/M metagenome (GOLD analysis project Ga0315283, IMG submission 204541) | Sediment microbial communities from Yellowstone Lake, YNP, Wyoming, USA - YL17G09_0 | ecosystem: Environmental > Aquatic > Freshwater > Lake > Sediment | place: USA: Wyoming | collected... | reverse complement strand
TACCATGGCGGTCAAATAGAGTCTTTCAGTGGTTGGTGAATAGTCTTTCAAAGAAGCAATAAACCACGAAACAGTATCTTCAGATAATGCAGATATCGGGGTTGAAGCTGTAGGAAGCTGATGCATCTGAAGCATATTACTGAATGAATTCATCGCATTTTTATAGGTTCTTCCTGTATTTGCACTGCGTGCAGAATTGACAATAACAATATATTCATTAATTACTTTTGCTATTGATGATTTCTTATTCATTCGACATATCTCTCGCTAATTATGTTTGCGATAATAATAGTTATCGAAACCATGATTATATTATCGTGATTTTTATGGATTGTCAAGTCCCCTTCCCTATGAAATTCTATCATTTGCAAAAATCAGATAAATATAAAATATCTGAGTATATAAACTATGTTTATTAGAAAATATTCTTCACTATTACTCCCCCACTCAGTCAAAACCGCACCTCTGTGCTACCAATGAAATCGGATGCATTACCAGACGCCCAGTCGCATCTTCAATCTGTGATTTACATGATATCCCGCATGCTGCGATAGTGGAAATATCTGATCCTTTAATTGCGGGAATGAGTGATATATCTCCTACTCGCATAGATAAATCATAGTTCTCAGCTTCATATCCAAATGCCCCTGCCATACCACAACACCCATCATCGATAATTTCGACAGAATACCCTGCCATCCGCAAAACAGTCTCCGTTGCAGATACACCGACTGGTAATCCATCTTTCGCTAAAGGTTGAGCTTTCTGATAACAATGCCCATGAAAGAGAACATTAGTTCTATTTTGCTCGTTCCCACTAATTAAATCGAGTTTTGATATCCTTTGCAATTTATCAGGCGCAGGACGCAATAGAAACTCATCAATCATATATGCTCTCTCAGCTAATAATTTCACAACCTTATCATTTGGAAATAAATCCTGATACTCATCTTTCAGTGTATATATTTCTGACGGCTCCAGGCCAATAATGGGCATTCTTCCATCAGGATCAATCCTATTGATCTCTCCAATCAACCTTTGAGCATGTTTCTTTGCCTGAATAAGGAAACCCTTTGATATTAATGTCCTTCCGGCACCAATTGTAACCAGGAGTTTTACATTACTACCCACTGCTTTCAATATTCTTAATGCATCCACACCGGTCTGGGGGAAAAAATATTCATTAAATGCATCTGATAAGAATAAACAATCCGGCTTTTGCTTATTATCATAATAATACTTTTCGTGATCATGAATTGTTTCTCTGGATAATTTCGGTAGTTTACGCTTTTTGGATATGCCCAGAATTATCTCTCGAAATCCACCAAGATCATCACCGGAGATAATGGGATTAATCACAGGAGCAATATAATGTCCATACCTCGCAATTGTTGAGATATATCCAAACAGGTAATCACGAATTGGTCGATGATGGCCAGGCAAGGAATAATAGTGGTGATAATATTCATACTTCAATTTTGCTATGTCGGTGGCTGATGGGCATTCAGATTTGCATCCTTTGCATGCAAGGCATTTGTCTAGCGTTTCTTTAACCGCCTGCATCGCCATTTCTTGAGATTCAAAACTATTTGATACCAGCGCTCGAAGCAAATTTGCGCGTCCCCTCGTGCTATACTTCTCATCCAGAGTAGCCTGGAAGGATGGGCACATCACTCCGCCTGATTTTCTACACACTCCAACCCCATTACATTGCTCGATTGCTTCGACTAATTTAATCGAATCGGGTGAATCGGACGAAAAAGCCATGAAGGGTTCCCAACCTTGAGGTTTGTAGACATTATCGTATCGTAAAGATGTATCCATTTTAGGAGGATCAATTATCTTCCCCGGATTCAAGATTCCATTGGGATCTGCTGCTAGTTTTAACATCCTGATTGCTTGAACTATCCTTGGACCATATGCCCGTTCAATCCATTCTCCCCGCGTAATTCCATCTCCATGCTCTGAGCTTATGGCACCGCCTAGATGTAATACAAGATCAACAGCTGCCTCTGCAATCTTGCGTATTTGTGCTCTCCCATTTTGTGTCTTGATATTCAACAAAGGTCGGATGTGCAGGCATCCAGCAGATGCATGACCATAATAATCTGCTAGGGTACCATACTGCTTCAAGATGATATCCATCTCCTTCACGAATTCAGCAAGTTGTTCAACTGGTACAGACATATCCTCGATAAAAGTAACCGGTTTGATATCACCTGGCCTCGACATCAATATGCCCAAACCGACTTTTCTCACATCCCATACCTGTCTCTGTTGTAAAGCAGTTGATGCAACAAGGGGTTCAGTATCCCAATCTGTTATCTTTTTAAGAGCAGCAACCTTTTCAGAAAGCTCTCCCGAGTCATTGCCTGCAAATTCCACAACGAGTATCGCTTCTGGATCACCCACAACGAATGAAAGCTGGCTTGCATAAGAAGGGACCGAGCGCGCTAAATGAATTAAGCTCTGAGGTACAAGTTCGATGGCTGATGGTGATAATTCTAATATCCGTGGAACGATTTCACATGCATTTATGATACTTGAGAAATTTATGACCGATAGGAGCTTGTTTTGGCTTATAGGTACTAATCTTAATGTGGCTCTCCGAAGTATTCCCAATGTCCCTTCAGAACCAACAAGTAATTGGGCAAGATTTATCATGTTCGGTGAATTGGGTGGATATGGTGATTGGTTCAAATCCCATTGTGGAGGCTTGGTTGGAGACCAAGGTATCAAATAGTTTAAGTTATAACCAGAAGTCCGTCTCCAGGTAATAGGCCAAGCATTTTTAATGTCTTCACAATACTCTGATCGTATTGATAGAGCAGACTGGTAGATATTCTTTTCAATAGTCGATGTTGAAATTGTTTTTGATTCGCTCGAGAAGAGACTGGCTTCATCCAAAGAAGTAGGTTTGAAGGTCGCGACTGATCCATCTGCCAAAACAACTTCGGTAGAAATAACATGGTCAGCAGTCATACCGTAAATGATGGAATGAGCGCCGGCAGCATTATTCCCTATGCATCCACCAATCGTAGCTCTTTCGGATGAGGCTGGATCAGGTCCAAATTGCAGGTTAAATCTTTTTGCAGCCTTGTTTAAATCGTCCAGGATTAATCCGGGTTCAGCAATTGCAGTATTATCATCTCGATTGATTTCAATCAACTTATTTAAGTAACGTGAACAGTCAATAATAAGACCATTGCCAATAGATTGCCCAGCCAGGCTTGATCCTGAACCTCGAGCTATGAGGGGGATCTGATATTGACCAGCTAATGTGACGATCGTATCCAATTCGTCGATATTTCGCGGGAATACTACTCCGAGTGGTTCTATCTTATGAATGGACGCATCAGTGCTGTATAACAGCCGCGTTACTCGATCTGTTTTTATCTCACCTTTTATTGAGCTTTTTATTTTTGATAGAACCTCTGATGATAGTTGGGCCATAATTTCCGTTTACTCACGCCAATTAATATTTTTCATAAAAGCCTGGAGGGACATATTATCCCATATCCTGATATCATCATTGATATATAATACCTTCAGGAAACGATTACTAGATCTATATTATCTTATAACTTGCCCTGAACATTAACTTTTCTGACTAACTGCCGATAAAAATCATATTGACGCATGTCTGTATTAAGGATACACTTTTTAGGTGAATATAATCAGAGCATGACCACTATTGGGATTAAAGCCATTAACCATAACGATTAGGAGAAAAATCGATTTATGAACATCAGCAGACTAGCAAGAGCGATTGCTGAATCACCAACGTTAGCGCTAAACGAAGAAGCAAGGATCTTACGTGAACGGGGTGAACCAGTTATTAATATGAGTATTGGTGAACCTAAAAATAAGACTCCAATGAATGCGATCCTTAGCTCTGCAACCAAGCTCAGCGGTGGAGACATAAAATATACACCACCAGACGGTACCCCTTCCCTTAAAAAAGCGATCATCCGTTACACTGAGGAAAATTACAACAAAGTAGTTGCACCTGAAAACATCATTATCTCTGCAGGGGCAAAACAATCGATCTTCAACATCCTATACAGTATTATCAACCCGCAAGATGAAGTAATCATTCTAGCACCTCATTGGGTTAGCTACCCAGAGATGGTGAAAATGGTATACGGGATACCGGTAATCGTTACTCCTGAAGATGGGACATTTCACCCACGTATGGAAGACATTGAAAGGGCAGTTAGCTCTTACACCAAAGCTATCATTGTCAACAGCCCGAATAATCCATCTGGCGAAGTTTATTCACCTGATTTTATTGCCCAGATTGTTGACTTTTGCGAGCGAAAAAAGATATTCCTCATTATGGATGATATCTATCACAAATTGGTTTTCGATGGAGTAGTTTGGAAGCCGGCTTATCAATACACGAATACCGATATTGAAAATACAATGGTCATTGTTGTAAATGGTATTGCCAAACTTTATGGAATGACTGGATTTCGGATTGGCTGGGTGGTTACTAATCGCAAATTGGTCGAAGTGATGACCAATGTTCAAGCACAAACAACCTCGTGCACCTCAGCCTTATTACAATCAGCGGCAGAAGGCGCATTAAATGGTATGCAAAGCGTAGTAGAAAACCTAAGATTAACTTTTCAAAATAACAGGTGGGTTGTGATTGAAGAATTAAAAACCTTTAAAGGAGTACGGCTTATCCCCCCAAAAGGGACATTTTATGCCCTCCCTGACTTTCGTTCATATTTACCCTCTTGTTTGGCAAAGGATTCAATAGAGTTATCCCGATTAATATTAAAGAAGGCACTCGTCGTCACTGTTCCTGGAAAGGAATTCGGCATGGAAGGTCATCTGCGATTGAGCTATGCCGGCTCAATTAAGGAAATCAAAGAAGGAATTGAAAGAATTAAATGGGTTCTAGATCCCTCTTCACCCAATGAAATTTATATTGGCGATCGTAAATTGGTAAGAGATTGGTTATGAATAATATACTGAATATAAAAACTCCTGCCGAAGCGCAGGCAGATGCATTAAAAGGTGATTTTGGCCTAGATAACATCGGTTTAGTAAATTTACGTAAAGTCTATTGGAATTTACCCCCCGAAGCCCTATATGAAGAGATCATTTTCAGAGGTGAAGCTCAAATATCTCAGAAAGGTCCGATTATTGTCAATACTGGTAAACATACTGCTCGGGCTGCCAACGATAAATTTATCGTCCGTGAATCTACAACCGAGCAAAATGTATGGTGGGGACAGTATAATCGCCCTTATGCCACACAAAAATTCGATGAGCTTTACAGCCGAATACAGGGTTTTTTACAAGGTCGGGATGTATTTATTCAAGATTGTTACGGGGGAGCGGATCAGAACTATCGATTACCTGTCCGTGTCATTACGGAGCTTGCATGGCACAGTTTATTTGCGAGAAATATGTTCATCAAACCAAAGACGAGCGAAGAATATCGAAGACATGTGCCGGAATTTACAGTCATCTCTGTTCCCTCCTTCAAAGCCTTCCCGCAAATTGACTGTACCCCCACGAACACCTTTATTGTGATCAATTTTGATCAAAGGATCTGTATTATTGGTAATACAGGCTATGGTGGCGAAATAAAAAAGTCTGTATTTACGCTATTAAATTACCTGTTACCCTTGCAAGGCATTATGACGATGCATTGCTCTGCAAATGTAGGAAAGATAGGTGATACAGCCTTATTTTTTGGTCTTTCTGGTACTGGCAAAACAACCTTATCTGCAGATCCAAACCGTGGATTGGTCGGTGATGATGAGCATGGTTGGAGCGATGAAGGGATATTCAATTTTGAAGATGGTTGTTATGCCAAAGTTATTGGATTATCTGCCACAGCTGAACCCGAAATATATGCCTGTACAAGACGCTTTGGCACCATCCTTGAAAACGTGGTGTATGACCCTGTGACACGTCTGGTAGATTTGGATGATGATTCCTTGACTGAAAACACTCGAGCAGCTTATCCTCTCGACTTTATTGCCAATGCCCTCCCTGAAAAGACAAGTGGACATCCCAAGAATATCATCTTATTAACCTGTGATGCATCTGGAGTTATGCCACCAATTGCCAGGTTGACCGCAGACCAAGCTGTATATCATTTTATCTCGGGATATACTGCAAAAGTTGGCGGCACGGAAATCGGTCTTGGTGAAGAGCCTGAAATTACATTCAGCGCCTGTTTCGGTGGTCCTTTTATGGTCCATCCACCTTCATTTTATGCGGATCTCTTAAAACGGAAAATATTAAGGTATAACGTCGATTGTTGGCTGGTCAATACCGGTTGGGTTGGTGGTCCATATGGGGTGGGAAAGCGAATCAGTATTCGATATACACGTGACTTACTGAATTCAGCTTTAAATGGTGAGCTGAAGGATGTGGAGTATTATAAAGATCCAGTATTTGGTTTCCAGGTTCCGAAACATTGCCCTGGTATACCTGACAATGTCCTTTACCCAGCTGCAGCATGGTCAAATGAAGATGCTTATATGAAAAGGTATCGCAGTCTGGCTGCCCGATTTATTGATAACTTCCAGAAATTTGCGGATAGTTGCCCACTTGAGGTCATTAATTCTGGACCAAAAATCAGTTAGTTATAGATTGTCTCTTCTATATGGGTGGAAATATGATAATAATCTACCTGGAATCCCTCCGTCAATCTCAACCCCTCCAGTTTTATGTTCCAATCGTTCAACCTGACCTTGTTCATGAAAGATCTTGACTAAACCACCCTCCTGGTAGGGTAGAGAAATCTGAATGGGTATAAAATCCTCATAAAGAAAGGCGTTTACTTTCTCAAGCAGGTCAGAGATTCCTTCACTAGTAATGGCCGAGATTGCAACTGCACTTTGATAATCAGATAATGTATCTCTAGCATGATCAGGATCAGTCAATTTATCAATCTTATTCAAGGCAGTAAGGATAGGGATATGGTCCGCTTCTATATCGGAAAGTATCTGATAAACTGCTCGTGCTTGTTCATGTGCCTGAGGATGGGTAATGTCGATCGCATGGATAAGCAGGTCAGCTTCAGATATTTCTTCTAAAGTAGCTCTGAAAGCTGCCACCAGTGTGGTAGGCAGTTTTTGAATAAAACCAACTGTGTCAGTGAACAAAGCAACATGGCTGTCTGTTAATTTAACACGCCGGGTAGTTGGATCCAGAGTTGCAAACATCTTATCCGCGACGTAAACATCCGATTTTGAAAGAATATTCAGTAATGTCGATTTACCTGCATTTGTATAGCCCACTATGGCTACAACCGGTACTAAAGCTTTTTTCCTCCTGCTCCTGTATTGTTGTCTGTGTGTGCGGACTTTCTCAAGTTGCCCTTTCAGGTGCTTTATTCTTGTTCGAATTTCCCTTCGGTCCACTTCTAACTGGGTTTCACCTGGGCCTCTAAGGCCAACACCGCCAACCATTCCAGAACGCCCACCTCCTCCACCAGCCTGGCGTGCCAGGTGAGTCCATGCACGCGTCAATCTCGGCAATCGATATTCATATTGAGCCAACTCAACCTGTATAGAGCCATCATTCGTATTTGCATGTTGAGCGAATATATCCAATATTAACGCAGTTCGATCAATGATGCGAACATTGTTACCAAAAGCTATTTCGAGCTCTCTAAGATGTCGGGGTGATAGCTCATCATCAAAAAGTACAACATCTGCTTTTAATTCTTCAACCAGCATGCGAACTTCATCTACCTTACCGGATCCGATGTAGGTTTTTACATTAGGCCTATCTAAATGCTGTGTCGACATGCCAACTATCTCCAGACCCGCTGTTTCCCCTAATAATGCAAGCTCTGTCAAAGAATCTTGTAGAGTCAGTATATGATCATCACTCCGAATCTCAACACCAACAAGAAATGCCTTTTCCTTTGGTCGAATTGTAGTCTTAGGTGTTTTTTTTGCCATTGTTTGGACTTAATAAATCCTTTGTTTAAATTTCTATATGCGGGTAATTTTTATAATTTATCATATGACTTCTCTTACTATAGAAATATTGTATTTAATAAATCATCTTATTTGGGATATTGTTCCAACCATTTTAATATTGTATCTCCAACTGCTTTCAGACTGTCAGCGGATATTTTATCAAGTGTATCATGTGTCGTATGCCAGTATGGATAATCAAAATCTATGATATCAGCTGCTTTGATCCCTGCAATAATAAATGGAATATGGTCATCAATCATATTATATTTGTAGGTTGGTATAAATTGTTTATAACCCAGAGCAGAAGCCACCCCCCATATCTCCTGGTTTAGATCATAATTTGAGTTTTTTTCCATGTATATATTTAAGTCTTTATCTCCAACCATGTCTAGGATTACTGCGCTGTCCGGTTTTCCGTTCAGTTCATCAACAAAGTATTGTGAGCCTAAAATCCATTCATTTCCCTGAATGTCCCCATTATCCTCAGCATCTAGAAAAACTAGCCATATTTGTTTATCATCTTTGATGGGTAAATCCCGTGCAAGCTCTAGTAGGATCGCGACAGTGGAAGCACCATCATTTGCACCTAAAACCGGCAATTTCCGACCCTCAGGTGTGGAATCCTGATCAGCAAAAATTCTCGAATCATAATGGCTGGCAATGATGATCCAGGGCGACCCAGTCCCCCGCTTTGCGATGATATTTTTTATAGGTATCCCAGATATATTTGTTTCTTGAGTAAATACATCCCAATTTGAAGATTCCAAATTCGAGATTACCCAATTTGCAACAACCTCATGAGATTCGCTTCCTGGGGTACGTGGTCCTAATGCGACTTGATACTTTACATCATCGTATGCTCGCTGTTCTTTAAATTCCTTCGTTTTTGTATAGGATGATAAGATCGTTAATATTAAATAAGTAATGAGAATGGTAATGATTATAGATGATAGTATTTTGATTGATTTTTTCATTATGGCTATGCGCAATTTATATTGTTATCTTCTTCTTCAAGAAAAGTCTGTAAATCAGCCTTGGATCGTTGAGCGTATGCTGCAGCCCGCATCCTCTTTCCTTTAATTTCTTTATCTAAATCTGGTAATATTCCCAAATTCGCTTTCATAGGTTGGAAATCTTTGGCATCTGCATGGGTAATATAATTGCACAAAGCACCTATCATCGTACTCGGTGGCATTTCGAGGAATGTTTGTCCCAATACAAACCTTGCTGCGTTCACTCCAGCTAATAAACCGGCTGCTATATTTCCTACATATCCCTCAATACCAGTTATCTGACCTGCAAAATAAAGATTATCTCTGTGTTTGAATTGTAGAGTAGGATAAAGTAATGCCGGAGAGAAAATGAATGTATTCCGATGCATCTGACCATAACGAGCAAATTCAGCCCTCTCTAATCCTGGGATCATCCTAAAAACTCGTTTTTGTTCTGAATATTTTAAATTGGTCTGAAAACCGACCATATTATAAAGTGTCTTTGCTAGATTATCTTGCCGTAATTGTACAACCGCGAATGATTTTTTACCGGTTCTGGAATCTGTCAAGCCAACCGGACGAAGCGGTCCATATGCCAGTGATTCTACACCACGCTTCGCAATAATCTCGATGGGCAGGCAACCTTCAAAGTATTTATGGGCTCCAGCGCAGACACCCGATGAAATCAGATTCTCATAATTATGTAGACTGATCTGCTTCGCGTTGATCACCGCTTCCACAAATCGATAGTATTCATCACGATTCATCGGGCAGTTTAAATAGTCTCCCCCATTTTCCTCGCGATTATCCCCATATCGTGAACCCTGAAACACGCTATCCATATTGATAGTATCTTTATTAACAATCGGTGCCAGTGCATCATAAAAATATATCTGCTCGTACCCGGTCAGATTTTGGATTGCTGTCGAAAGCTTTGGAGAAGTTAATGGCCCTGAGGCAATGATCGATGTAGCATTGGGTATCTGGGTGACTTCTTGATGGATAACTTTGATGAGAGGATGATTTTCAATTTTCGAGGTGACCATTTGAGAAAACAAATCACGATCAACTGCCAGAGCCCCACCGGCAGGAACTGCTGCTCCATCTGCACAGTATATGAGTAATGATCCCAATATTCTGAGCTCATTTTTTAGTAATCCAGATGCCCGGTCTGGCAAATTTGAACCAAGTGAATTCGAGCATACCAATTCTGCTAGTAATGAGCTTTGGTGAGCATCAGTCTTTTTGTTTGGGCGCATTTCATAAAGGTGAACTTTTACTCCTCTGGCAGCTGCCTGCCAAGCAGCTTCTGACCCAGCTAATCCACCTCCTACAATGATTAATTCTTGATTTGTAATTTGATTCATAATTTGAAGTATTTTACCAAAATAGCCTATATAATTAGGTTAAACGGAATTTATGTGAGTATGTCTATGCGCACGCTTCCTCTTCAATCCATTGTTAGTTTCTTTCCTGTCAACCAAACTGATAGGTATTGACAGAATATTTTGGCATAATATTAGCACAATTCGATTTTCAAGGATTAATAAATGCGTGAAGTAGCTATTATAGGTATTGGTCAGATTGTAGTTGATGAACATTGGGATAAATCTATAAAAGAATTAGCAGGAACTGCAATAATTTCAGCTTTAAGCGACGCCCAACGAGATACAGCTGATGCCTTATTCGTCGGGAATATGCTCTCTGGTATCCTAAGCAAGCAGGAGAACCTGGGAGTCCTTATCTCCGATTGGATTGGTCTCCCAGGTATGGAATCTCAAAAGATCGAAGCTGCATGTGGTTCTGGAGCCGCCGCCTTTCGTGCTGCGATAATGGCAGTAGGCTCAGAAGAGGTAGACAGCGCTTTGGTGGTCGGCGTGGAGAAAATGACTGAAAATTTACCAGTAGAAACTACTGAGGCTTTAGCAACTGCAGCTGATGCGGATTATGAATCAGCACAAGGCCTTTCATTTGTAGCCATTAACGCTCTAGTGATGCAGTTATATCTTCATACATATGGTTGGAAGCACACTGATTTTGCTCCTTTTTCAATCAATGCTCATGCCAATGCAATGCATAATCCATACGCCCGCTTGCACGAAGTAATCACAGAAAAGGATTATACTGCTGCAAGAATGATTGCCGAGCCAATTAACCTTCTCGATGCCTCCCCTATTGGTGATGGTGCTGCAGCGGTATTATTAGTCCCAGCAGATTTATTAACCAATCACAATAAGCGCGTCATAAAGATTGTGGGTTCAGCCTCCGCAACTGATTCGATTGCTATCCATAGCCGTAAAGACCCATTATGGCTTTCAGCTGCCGAAATATCTGCTCGAAAAGCATATGATCATGCCGGTGTGGGACCAGAAGATATTGACTTTTTTGAGCTACATGACGCTTTTTCTATTATGTCAGTGTTATCTCTAGAAGCATGTGGCTTTGCTGATCGTGGTAAAGGCCCCAGGTTGGGACTCGATGGACACATTTCTTTGAAAGGTAAGATCCCTATCACAACCCGCGGCGGTCTTAAAGCACGTGGACATCCAGTCGGTGCAACGGGCATGTACCAAATTGTGGAAGCAGTGCAACAATTACGCGGTGAAGCAGGGCCAACCCAAGTTAGGAGTGCACAGATTGGAATGACCCAAAACATTGGCGGTAGTGGTGCAACCATAATAACTCACATCCTCAGGGTAGAATAGAGAAGACAATTTAATTCGTATATAAGACATTATTGTGGGTCTTTTTTTGTTTAATTCGAGAATAATGATATGATTAGTGGATGACGAATAACACTACAGATGCCAATTTGGCTATGGTATTCTGAGTTGCTATGCATGAATTATCTGTAACCGAAAGCATTTTAGAAATATCACTTCGTCATGCCAATAAGGCCAACGCTAAACATATAACAAACCTTTATTTGGTGATTGGACAATTAGCCAGCATTTTAGATGATTCAGTTCAATTTTATTGGGATATAGTTTCCAAAGGGACGATTGCAGATGGAGCAATTCTTCACTTTCGGAGATTACCTGCTACCCTGGCTTGCTTGGAATGCAATCATCAATATGCTCCGGGCTCGGATGGTTTTTCATGCCCCAATTGTAAGAGTGAAAAGGTAAAAGTTATATCTGGTGAAGAATTCTATATGGAAGCAATTGATGTCGATACATGAGTAAATGATTGGTTATTATTATGGCAAGAAATATATTGGTTGTTGAAAATATATTCAGTGCAAACAATCGAATTGCAGCAGAAAACCAGGCAATATTCGATGCTGCAGGTGTAAAATCTTTCAATATAATGGCTTCCCCTGGTGCCGGCAAGACCTCACTTATCGAGCAGACAGTAAAACATTTACTTCAAATTATGAAACTCGCTGTCATTGATGGAGATATTGCGACAAACTTCGATGCCGATCGCGCCCAGGCTGCAGGGGCATACGCAATCCAGATCAATACGGGTGGTGAATGTCACCTAGATGCGGTCATGGTTAATTCTGCACTGAAGCAGATGGATCTAACAAAATTTGACGCTATTATTATCGAAAACGTTGGCAACCTTGTCTGCCCAGCAAGTTTCCAGCTTGGTTCTCATAAGAGCGTGCTTATCGCCTCCATCCCCGAGGGAGATGATAAACCATATAAATATCCGGGGATGTATCGGGGTGTGGATGCATTAGTAATTAATAAAATTGATTTACTTCCGTATGTTACGTTCAATATGGATTTCTTTCGTAAAGGCGTTGAAATCCTTAATCCTGGTTTGACCACGTTCCCACTTTCATGCAAAACGGGACAAGGTCTGGAAAGATGGATAAAATGGATCACCGACATCGTCAGAGAATGATGATCCAATCAGGTCTTTAATACATCTCAATGATTAGCACAAAAATTCACATTACCGGTATCGTTCAGGGAGTGGGTTTCCGCCCATTTGTGTATAAACAAGCCATTCGACAGGGATTAACCGGCTGGGTATGTAATACTTCTGCAGGTGTGGATATTGAAGTTAATGGCGAGCCTGGAGAGATATCCAATTTCGTAAATAATTTAAAATGTGATACCCCGCCCCTCGCCCGCATCGACTCAATCGAATACCACCAGATTCCAGTTTACCCATATAACTCGTTTGAAATCCTCCAATCCAAAGAAATTTCTAATTCTTTTCAGCCGATTTCCCCAGACATTTGTATTTGTGAGGATTGCTTGACGGAATTGTTTGATCCGAAAAACAGGCGATTCCGGTATCCATTCATCAATTGTACGAATTGTGGTCCACGTTTAACCATTATAGAAGAAATACCATACGACCGGCCACACACGACGATGAAGGTTTTTGAAATGTGCCCGGACTGTAAAAGTGAGTATTCAGATCCGACCGATCGTCGCTTTCACGCCCAACCTATTGCATGTCCAGTTTGTGGTCCACATGTTTGGATGGAGTCTTCCGAAAATAAAGGTGGAACCCAGAACCTAGTTATTGCAAAAGATGGGGATGCAATTTCCACTGTGCAGAAAATGTTGGTCAAAGGAAAAATTATAGCAATCAAAGGGTTAGGGGGTTTTCACCTCGCGTGTGATGCCACAAACCCCAAAGCTGTTGCAGAATTACGTAAACGCAAGCTCCGTGTCGATAAACCTTTTGCCCTAATGTTGCCAGATATCGCATCCGTTGAGACACATTGTATAATCAGTGATGCAGAGCGGGAGCTGCTTGCATCTCGGGAACGTCCGATTGTTATCCTTGCGCGTAAGGAAAACTCTTCAATAGCTTTAGACATTACCCCCAGACAAAATACATTGGGGATAATGCTTCCGTATACTCCCCTACACTATCTCTTATTTTCACCTCAGAATAAGAAGGGATTTATCAAACAGAATAAACCCACGCAAATGCCTCCTCTCGTGATGACCAGTGGGAACATAAGTGAAGAGCCGATTGCAATTAATAATAATGAAGCGCGAGAGCGTTTATCCGGTTTGGCGGATGCCTATTTAATGCATGACCGCTCGATCCGCACTCGGTGTGATGATTCAGTTATCCGTACTTTTCGTGGGACTACTTTTCCAATACGAAGGTCACGTGGCTATGCACCATTTCCAGTTTATCTTAAATCTGAATCACCACAAATATTGGCGGTGGGTGCGGAGTTAAAGAATGTATTTTGTCTTATCCGGGATCAATACGCTTTTTTAAGCCATCATATTGGGGATATGGAAAATGTTGAGACATATGATTCGTTCGTGGACAGCATCACTCATTATGAATCACTTTTCCGTATTAAACCAATAGCAATCGCATATGACCTTCACCCCAATTACCTGGCGTCACGCTATGCGATCGATCGAGCCAAATGTGAGGGTTTACATTCTTTCGAGATACAACACCACCATGCCCATATTACTGCCTGTATGGTGGAGAACTCTTTTGCATCCAACCGACCTGTCATTGGAGTAGCATTTGATGGGACCGGCTATGGGGAGGATGGAGCAATATGGGGTGGTGAGTTTATGCTGGCAGATTACCAGGGGTATAAGCGTGTATGTCATCTTGCATATATACCTCTCCCAGGGGGTGACACAGCTATTCGTAAGCCTGCCAGGATTGCATTGGCTTATTTATGGTCAAGTAAACTAGAATGGGATCCAGAGTTTCTACCTGTTGCTGCATTATGTGCAGAAGAACGCTCCATCCTAAAATCTCAATTGGAATTTAGAATCAACACTCCATTGACTTCAAGCATGGGTCGTTTCTTTGATGCGGTTGCCTCAATCACAGGTGTCCAACAAAAAGTTAATTATGAAGCTCAGGCTGCAATTGAGTTTGAAGCTCTGGCTGATCCTTATGAAAATGGTGAATATAATTGGATCATGGAACCAAATGGAAATCATAATGGCGTTCAATACCAAATAAATCCTACTCCTTTGATTAATGAAGTTCTTATGGATATGCAGAATAATATTTCCATCTCAATAATTTCCGCCCGTTTCCACAGTAGCATTGCCAGGATGGTTTGTAAGGTTTGTAATACACTACGAAGTGATTATGGTATCGATGATGTTGTACTCAGTGGTGGTGTCTGGCAGAATATGACACTATTACAACGCACACACAATCTATTAGTGTCTGATAACTTCAAGGTTTATAACCACCATCAAGTGCCAACCAATGATGGTGGTTTGGCACTTGGTCAAGCCATCATCGCCATTAATAGGATGGCAAAATTGTGAATTATGATTTGGAGGGCTTATGTGTTTAGCAGTTCCTGGAAAAATTATTGAAATTTATGAGACCAACAGCCTTTTAATGGGTAAGGTTGATTTCGGTGGTGTGGTTCGTGAAACTTGTCTGGTTTACGTTCCGGATGCAAAAGTTGGTGATTATACAATCATCCACGTTGGATTCGCTTTGAACTTGATCGATGAAAAAGAAGCTATGGAAACATTAGCCCTTTTAGAAGAAATTTCGAATCAGGATCTGACTGAATGAAATATCTCAACGAATACCGTGACTCAAAGCTTGTCCATGGAATGATCGACGAAATCACTCGAACTATCAGTCAGAAGTGGGTCATCATGGAAATTTGTGGTGGTCAAACACACTCAATTATGAAAAATGGTCTGGATCAATTGTTGCCTGATAGCATTGAACTCGTTCACGGACCAGGTTGCCCGGTATGCGTTACTTCATTAGAAATGATTGATAAAGCTCTCGCAATTGCATCGCAGCCAAAGGTTATATTTACTTCTTATGGCGATATGCTACGAGTGCCAGGGTCTCAAGGTGATCTCTTTTCTGTTAGAGCATCGGGAAACGACATCCGTGTTGTTTATTCATCCCTTGATGCCATCAAAATAGCCCAGGATAACCCAGATAAAATAGTTGTTTTTTTTGCAATTGGTTTTGAAACCACCGCGCCAGCAAATGCCATGAGTGTTTTACATGCTCAAAAACTTGGATTAACTAATTTCAACCTTTTGGTCTCTCAGGTCAGGGTTCCGCCTGCCATGCATGCCATATTGGGTTCTCCGAATAATCGCGTTCAAGGTTTTTTAGCTGCTGGTCATGTGTGTACCGTTATGGGATATTGGGAATATGTCCCAATCGCTCAAAAATATAAGGTTCCGATTGTTGTAACTGGTTTCGAACCAGTGGATATATTACAGGGGATATTATTCGTCATCCGCGAATTGGAAGAAAACAAGTGTGAAGTTGAGAATGCATATTCCCGGGTTGTAAATTACGAGGGTAACCTATCAGCCCAGAAAATCATTGAACGTGTATTTTTAGAGTGTGATCAAAAATGGCGAGGCATTGGGAATATTCCAAGGAGCGGATGGCGACTTAAGCCCGAGTTTAATGATTATAACGCTGAGGAACAATTTCAAGTTCGTGAGATTACCCCCATCGAATCACTATTATGCATCTCCGGTGAAATCCTGCAAGGGTTAATTAAGCCAGTCGAATGTCCTGCTTTTGCAAACCAATGTACTCCTGAACATCCATTGGGTGCTACCATGGTTTCATCAGAAGGCGCTTGTGCAGCTTATTATCGATACGGAAGGACCTTATGACAGACTCTGTACCAAACATCGAAGGCATAATGTGTCCACTTCCCCTCCCCCACAATGAACGAATCGTCCTGGGTCATGGCAGTGGTGGCAGAATGTCGTATGAGCTAATATCCAAGGTATTTTTACCTTCATTTGATAATCCAATTCTCAAGACCGGTGATGACGCGGGATTGATAACTATCATGAAACAAGCTGGCGATCATGATCCAAGAATAGCAGTAAGCACCGATTCGCACGTCGTATCACCACTCTTTTTCCCTGGAGGAGATATTGGAAAGCTTGCTATTTGTGGTACCGTGAATGATATTAGCATGCTGGGTGCGACGCCACTATGGTTGACAGCAGGTTTTATACTTGAAGAGGGATTGGAAGTGGAAATCTTACGCAAGATCGTTGAATCTATGCATTCAGCAGCAGTGGAAGCAAATATTAATATAATAGCTGGCGATACGAAAGTGGTCCAAAACGGCAAAGCAGACGGGTTATATATTAATACAACTGGAATTGGAATTATTCCAACTGGGGTAAACATCAGTGGCACCAGAGCTCGCCCCGGGGATGCCGTCATTGTCTCAGGGACAATCGGTGATCACGGAATTGCAGTCCTCGCAGCCAGGGGAGAGCTTAATTTTCAGGCTGAAATAATAAGTGATGTCGCACCATTGAATGGATTAATCGCTAGGATGTTGGATATTACGAAAGAAATCCATGTGTTGCGAGACCCGACTCGTGGGGGTTTAGCCACGAGCCTGAATGAGATTGCCCTTCAATCTAATGTAGGGATAATGATTTATGAAGAGACGATTCCTGTCAGACCTTCTGTGGAAGCTGCTTGCGAAATGTTAGGATTTGATGCATTATATGTTGCCAATGAAGGAAAACTAATTGCAATTGTTGAGAACTATATCGCAGATAAGGTTTTGGCAGCTATGAAGGAGCATCCCCTCGGCACTGATGCAGCCATTATTGGCACAGTGACTGAAAGACCAGGTCCACATGTTATGTTGAAAACAAACTTTGGGACAACCCGTATGATTGATATGATGTCTGGAGAGATGTTGCCAAGAATCTGTTAATTTCTGAATCGTTTAAACTATATCAAATCCATCGCTAAGAATCACATTTATCATCCGCCCTCCTTATCAACGACTACCCAGGAGGTGAAACCTTCCGTTTCGATATGCGTTTTGGCATTTGGATAAGAGAAGGTATTACTTATCACTATAGGAGAAACAAAATGGCTGCGCATAAGAGCAAGTTTCTCCACAATTGCCGTGATCTTAACTGGTATTGCGTGAATAT
>Ga0315283_10001707_pt1 | contig 17859 bp, 18 predicted proteins | sample YL17G09_0_MG_FD_204541 | JGI IMG/M metagenome (GOLD analysis project Ga0315283, IMG submission 204541) | Sediment microbial communities from Yellowstone Lake, YNP, Wyoming, USA - YL17G09_0 | ecosystem: Environmental > Aquatic > Freshwater > Lake > Sediment | place: USA: Wyoming | collected... | reverse complement strand
TCGTCACCCAGCGCGCCGCCTCCCAGGCTGTAGACTTGCCAGGGGTCGGTGACCGTGCCGTCAGCGAAGATGGCTCTGAACCGCATGCCGTTGGGGTGCAGCGGGAGTTCCTTGTCAGGACGCCAAACCAGATCCACCGGCACGGGGGCAAAAGTCTCCTCCAGTGCGGTGTCGGTCATGTGCCCCTTGCCCGTGGCCGCCAGGCTGCCGTAGAGCGTGACCCGATAGCGCACGGCATCGGGATAGCGCGCCTTGAACCTGGTGGCGGCGCGCTGCGGGGCCATGGTGTGGCTGCTGGACGGACCGTGGCCGATGCGATAGAGTTTGCGTAGCGATTCCACGCCCCGGCCTACTTCTTCGGCCCCTTTATCGGCGCCTCTACCGGCGCCTCTACCGGCGCGGACGCCATCGGCGTCGTCGAGCGGATGAAGCCGATGAACAGCAGAATCGCGCCGAGCAGCTCGCTGATGTAGAGCGCGCCACCGATGCCGAATCGGCTGAAGGTGCCGCCGAAAGCGGGTAACAGCGCACCCACGGCAATGAAGATGTTGCCGATGACGCGATGCAACAGGATACGCTTGCGCCAGAAGATCCAGATCGAGTAGGCCGCGCCGCCCACCAGCGTGACCGTGCCGTACAGATTGAAGAATGGTGTCAGGATTCGGACGCCGCCGGAGGTGATGGCGCGTCCGCTCAGCTCGCTGCCGGTGTGGAGGCTGCTGCCCATCATTGCGGGGTCGAGCTCCGCGCCGAAGACACGGATCGCGCCATAGACGGACGCCAGGCCGAGAACGATCATCAGGATGTTCGCCCATTTGCGTTTTGCCAGCAGATAGACGGTGCCTTGCCCCAGCCAAGCGGCGACCAACATGGCGCCGAACAGGTACCAGAGCCGAAAGACCAGCGGATTCCAGCCGAACATGCCATAATAAGCCTCACAAAACCCGCCGATGCCGTACATGGTCATGCCGATGCCCCAGAGCAAAAGGTGCGGCCCTCGTCGCGCCAGATATCGTTTATACACAAGGAAGGCAAAAACGAAGCTGACAACGGATGAGACAAACGGCAACAGGGTGGACAAGATGTTCACGGTGTGTCTCCAACTGAGTGAAGTCTGATCATGGGTCTCCAGGTGTGGCGTCCTCTATTCGCGCCTATTTCCCTGAGAACAGACCGAGTGCGACGGCGATCGCAACGAAGAACAGCACAACGATCGCCACGATGATGACGACTAACGCGACGGGGATCAGCTTCTCGTATAACTCCGGATACTTGCGTTCCGTGGACGGGCGCTGATCGTTGTTCGCCATGAGAGCTCCGTTTTCCCGGATCAGATATCGCACAGTGACGGCACCGGCGCATGCTGAACCGGCACCGAGCCAATGGCTGCGACGGACGCGTCTCGCAGCTACGCCGCCTGGCGATGCCGGTGCCGCATGTAGTAGGCGGTGACGATGCTGGCCAGCGACACCGCCGAGCCGAGGGTCGCAGCACCCCACACCCAGCGCCGAGACGTCCTCGACCTGGGCGCAGCGGGGGTGGACCAGATGCGAAGCTCGCGCGCATACTGCTGTCGGGCGGCTGCCAGCAACTCGCGCTGGAGCTCGTCCCGAAACTCGCTGCGGAGATGCACGGGTACGATCTCTGCCACCAGCTCGCGCGCCAGCGCCAGAAACGGCGCCAGTGACACGACGGCGCTCGAGGTGCGCGCCACCGGCGCACCTGGGGCTTTCGTCTCTTTCGGGTTAAGCGCCGAGGCGCCAGCGATAACTGCAGAAAGTGACTCTGACATGGCGTTTCTCCGTCAAGCGCCCGGTGTCACGGGCTGTAGCCGACCACGCCCACTGTGCCGGGGCCGAGGTGAACGGCGATTCCGACCGATAGCTCGTGTACGATAATCTGGGTCGCGTGGACGCGCTGCGCTAATGCCGCGCGCACCTGTTCGGCTGCCTCGGGGGCGTGCGCGTGGATCACAGCGACACGCGCTGGCAGATCGCCCAGCTTCTCACAGAGGGTGTCGGTCAACGTCTGGAGCGCCTGTGACCGGCTGCGTACCCGCCCGATCAGCGAAAGGTTGCCCCCGCTCACCGTGAGCATTGGCTTGATGCGCAACAGTGATGCCATCAGCGCCTGTGCCGCGCTTACCCGACCGCTAATCCGGGCATATTTCAAGTCATCGAGGCTGAAGAAGACGTGCATGCGCTCCCGCAAGGCCTCGAGCCGAGCCAGGATGACCGGCAAGCTCGTCCCCTTCTCGGCCATCTCAGCCGCCTCCAACACCATGAACCCCAAGCCCATCGACCCGCTGAGGCTATCAAACGCGGTGATCGGTGGTTCCACCGGCATCTGCCCAGCAGCGACCAGGGCGGATTCGTAGGTGCCGCTGAGGTGGCCGGTGATGTGGATGGACAAGATGGCCTCGGTGTCGGGGTACTTCTGCAATGATCGATAGGCGGCCTGGAACTGTCCCAACGACGGTTGTGACGTCGTCGGGATCCCCTTGGACGCCTCGACCTTACGGTAAAAGCTCAAGGCATTCAGCGTAACTCCCTCCTGATAGCTCTCATCGCCGAACACGACATTGACCGGCACCACGACAACGCGGTGCTCAGCCAACAACGCATCAGGAAGGTCACAGGTGGAATCGGTTACAATGCGGATCATTGTCTGGTCCGGCCCCCGTCTTCCTACCAATCGCGGGCCTCTAAATCGGCTCGCAGCGCCTTGAGTGTGCGGAAGTAGAGCGACTTGATCGAGCTTTCGGTACGCCCCAGCAAACTGCCGATTTCCTCGTTGGAGAGGCGATCGGCGAACTTCAGGATCAGCAGCTTCTGGCGCTCCTCCGGCTGTCGATGGATGGCCGACCAGAGCGCGCGCTTTCGCTCATTCGACTCCGCGACGCGGGCCGGATTGTCGGCCGGTTTGCTGGTCGGCTCCACGTCTTCGAGCGGCGTCAGCTTCCAGCGACCCTGCGCCCGGTGATGGTTCGCCACCAGGTTATGCGCGATCCGATACAGCCAGGCAGCAAATGGGACACCCTGATCTGTGTAGCGGCCGATGCTGCCCAGCGCCTGATAAAATGTCCGTGCGGTCAGATCCTCGGCGTCCGCAGCATTGCCGATACGATAGTAGATATAGTTGAAGATGCGATCGACATTGCGCTGGTATAGCTCGCCGAACGCCTCCGGGTCAGTCCTTGCCAGGACCACCACTGCGGCCTCATCGAGATCGCTGTATCGGTCGCGATGGGTGGTCGCCTCTACCTGTTGACCTGTCACGCCGCGCATACGCAAAAACACCCCGATAGACGGAAAGACGCGCCACGATTACGGAGGGGCCGGTCTTCGTTAGCGCAGCCGCGCCGCGGATCCGTGCCCCTCGCCGATATTCAATCCTCAGAGTACGCCGCGGCGCCGATGGCGCTGGGTCCTACATGTACGCCGAGTACCGGCCCGAGGGCCGCGGTGAAGACCTGCGATGTGCCGAAGCTCGCCGCCAGTTTGGCGCCGACCGCCCTGGCTTCATCGGCCGCCATCGCCTGCGTCAGGCCCAGGCGCACCTGCGCGCCGCGCTGCGGTACTCGCTGCAGCAAAGTCTCTTGCAAGGTCTCCAACGCCTTGCCGCGACTCCGGACGCGCGTCACGGGCACGACCTCGCCGTCCACGACGGCGAGCAGCGGTTTGAATTTGAGCAGTGTGCCGACGAACGCCTGCGCCTTACCGATCCGGCCGCCGCGCTGCAAGTATTCCAGCGTCTCCAGCACGAAAATGAGGTGGACTTTCTCCCGCATCCGGACCAGCCGGGCGACAATCTCGTCCCGAGACGCGCCGGCGTCGACCATGCTCACCGCCTCCTGGAGCACCAGGCCCAGGCCGACGGAGATCGTTCGGGAGTCGATGACGTCGATCGGCGCGGCCGGCAGGCTGTTGAGGGCGTTGATCGCGGAATCATAGGTGCCACTCAGTTTGGCCGAGAGCGTCACGACGACAATCTCATCGCCGGCGGCCGTGTACTGCTCGAAGAGGCCGAGGAAGTCCGCCGGGATGGCCTGCGAGGTGCTGGGGAGCGGATCGGCCGTTGGGAGCCGCCGCCAAAACTCCTCGCGGGTAATATCGATCCCGTCGCGCAGCGCTGTCTGGCCAAAAACGACGCTCAGGGGAACCACACTTACGGCGGGATGGTGCAATAGCGCGTCCGGCGCCTCACAAGTCGAGTCGGTGATGATACGGATCATGCTGAAACCTCCTGGCATAAATTAGTTTTTTTGGTGCCTGGGTTGAATGAGAAAAAGATAGGCGCCGAGCCCAAGGGGCTACAGCGCCCAAGAAATGATGGATCCACAGGCATCAAGCTGACGGCTGGCAAATGACACCGCCATTGTAGCCGCAGAGGGGGGGGCTGTCAATTGCACTGAAACGCCGCATGTCAAATACACGCGGCTTTTGGCGTACACCCCTATTTTGTGTTAGACTACGGCATCACGCTTGCGGATTCCAGATATTTGGCATCTTGATCTCGCGACATCCGAGGTAGCCAGGCCTATGAAGCGGCCATCATTTCTTCTGTTCTTGATCTTCATCGCGTTCTTCTGGGCAGGTTCGGCCTTCGTGATACTGGCCGCACCGGCTGCCCAGGAGCCTCGTCCGATCATCGCCCAGCCGGCGCAGGATGCGCCGGTGCGCGGCGCCGTGCAGATCGTCGGCTCGGCCGTGAATCCGCAGTTTCAGAAATATCAGATCTATTTCGCGCCGTGGCCGGTGCCGTCCAACGACTCATGGGCCTTTGTCTCTGAGGCCTTCAACCAGCAGCCGCTCGGACTGCTGGGCACGTGGGACTCCCGCACTGTAACGGACGGCGCCTATGCCTTGCGTGTCCGCGTGGTCAAGCTGGACGGCAACTACCTGGACAGCGAGCCACGCCTCGTGCAGGTGGCGAACTTCCGGCAGATCGCGTCCCCTACACCGGAGGTCACCGACGCAACCGTTGAGCCGCTGCCGACCCCCGTTGAAGAAGTGGCGACGCCCACCGTGGTGGTCGGTGTGCCGACCATTGAAACGACGCCTACCGTGCGACCGACACCGACGCCGGAACCTGAGGTCACGCCGATCCTGGGGTCTGGCTCAGGATCCAGCACGGGTCAAACAGACGCGAAGTCATCGAGTGTAACCGGCCAGATCTTCAACCCAACCCGGCTGGTTGATGCGGTCAAGAAGGCCGCGGTGTATACCGTGGCTGCGTTCATTCTGATCGGCGCCTTTTTTGCGGTCAAGGCGCTGCTCGTCTGGCTGTGGCTGAAGATCAGGCCGTAAGCATCTGTTATCATGCTGAGTCACGTATCCCGCGTGGGCGGAATGCGTGAACTGGTGACAGTCATTGCGAGTTACCCATGCCGCCGACGCGGCATGCGCCCGGGCAAGAAACTCCTGTCTGTCATGCTGAACGGGCATAGGACTCAATATGCGTTGCGCCGAGTCGCTAGTGAAGCATCTCGGTCGTCCAGCAGGCTCTTCCTAGAGGGATGCTTCGCGATCGCTGGCGTTGTGTCATTATCTATGTTGAGTCGGCAACCCGCTCAGAGTGACAACCGGGAGTTTCCAGGCAGGGGCCGCAGCCCCGAAGCAATGACAGGACCCAGCCTATTTCATTCAGGGGGCTGTCCGCCCGGACAGCCCCTTTCGGTGTTATACGATGAACCTGATCCAGTTTCTCTCGACTCGCAGGACTTCGGCGTCCGACTCCGGTGCGCCGACCAAAATGATTGTCGGCCTGGGCAACCCAGGCCCGGAGTACGCGCGCAACCGTCACAACATCGGGTTCCAGGTGGTAGATCTGTTTGCCGTACGACACGGTCTCGCGCTGGATAAGTGCCAGAAGCGCGCCCGCTTGGCCATCGGACCGGTGAGGCTGACGGGCGGCAGCATCAAGGTGCTGCTGGCGAAGCCGATGACCTACATGAATCTCAGCGGCGAGGCGGTCGGTGCGTTGGCCGCGTTTTACAAGATCGCGCCTGCCGACATCCTGGTGATCTCGGATGACCTGGACCTGCCGCCCGGCAAGCTGCGGCTCAGAGTGGGAGGCAGCGCGGGCGGGCAGAAGGGCGTCAAGTCCATCATCCAGCACCTGCATGCTGAAGCTTTCCCGCGGCTCCGGATCGGCATCGGCCGACCGGGCGCACCGGGCATCGGCGGGAGCGCCGCGCCGCCCGGCATGGATCCGGCCGACTATGTCCTGCAGAACTTCAGCGTGGCCGAGGAAGCGGAGATGGCGTTCGTACGCCCCCGCGCCGCGGATGCGATCGAGACCTGGCTGGCCGAAGGCATCGAGGCGGCCATGAACAAGTTTAACGCGACAACGGATCGTGGACGATAGGTTACGGCAATCGTCCCCTAGCGTCTTCGTCTATTATCTATGGTGCATTGTCTGTCCACATGAAACTCAACGGTCTACTTGACCTCGGCCGAGCGTTTTCGGCCCTCACAGAACTGGCTGCTGGCCTGCAGGAGGGCCGCGCGCCGGCCGCGCCGCTGGCGGTTTACCACGCCGCGCGGCCTTACATCGTGGCGAACCTGGCCCGACAGCTCAACCAGCCGCTCTTGATCATCACCCCGCGCAGCAACCGGGCCCGCCAATGGATCGATGAGCTCCGCATCTGGCTGCCGGATGAGGTACCTGTCCACAACTTCGCCGACCCCGATGCCCTGTCTTATGAGCGCATCCCTTGGGTTACAGAGACGCGGCAGCGACGATTGGAGAGCCTGGTCGAACTGTTGACGTGGGAAGCGAGCGGAGGAGCGGAGGGGCAAAGGAGCGGGGGAGCAGAGGGGCGAGACGGAATACGGAATACGGAATACACTTCACGTTTCACGCTTCACGCCCCCATCGTCGTCACGTCGGCGCGCGCGCTGATGCAGATGACCCTCCCGGTGCGCGAAATGCGTGCGGCGCTGCGGGTTCTCCGCCAGGGGCAGCCGTTCGATCTAAATCGGATGCTGGCGTCGTGGGTGAGCCTCGGTTACGAGGCGGCGGCGGTTGTGGAGGCGCCGGGGCAGTTCAGCCGGCGGGGCGGCATCGTGGATGTCTGGCCGCCGAACCTGCGTAAGCCGTTGCGCATCGAGCTCTTTGGCGACGAGGTGGACAGCCTCCGCACCTTCGACCCGTCCACCCAGCGCACGCTGGCGCGCATCACGCAGGCCTGGATCGGCCCGGCCAGTGAGGCGCTGCCCAAGATCGGCGAACGCGTGGCCGGTAAGCTGCGCGAGCTGGACCTGTCCGCCTGCCATCCGCCCGCGCGGATCGAGTTTGAGCGCGAGATCGAGCAGTTGGTGCATGGGAGCGGGTTCCGCAACCTGGAATGGTACACCCCTTACCTCTACAGCCAGCCGGGGTGCCTGACCGATTATCTTCCCGCCGCCGGCAATACCTGGCTGATCGTCGAGGACGCGGGCGAGTTGATGGCGACGCTGTCGGACCTCGAAGGTCAGGCTGAACAGCTTGCCAGGGACTTGCACACCGCGGGCGACGTGCCCGCCGTGCTCGCGCGCCCCTACCTGGGGGCCGAAGTGCTGCGCGAGCGCCTCTCGGCTCATCCGGCCTTGTTCCTGGGCCACAGCACTTTCGGCCGGATTGCCCCTCAGCAGATCGACCCCCTGGCCGACGCCTTCACGGCCGGCCCGCGCTACGGTGGCCAAATGCGGACGATCCTGACCGAGATCGAAGGCCGGCTGCGCGGCGGCGATCGTGTGGTGCTGGTCAGCCGTCAGGCCCCGCGCCTGGCTGATCTGCTGGGCGAGGCCGGCCACGTCGTCGTGCCGGCCAGCGACGTGCCCACCCTGCCCCCGCCCGGCCTCACGCTGGTGCAAGGCGTGATGGACGAGGGCTGGCGGCTGGACGCTGCGCGTGGAAGCTGGACGCTGCGCGTGGAAGCTGGAAACGCGGAACTGGAAACTGGAAGCTGGAAGCTGGAAGCTGGAAACGCGGAACTGGAAGCTGGAAACGCGATGCTGACTGACCAACAACCCGCAACCCGCAACCCGCAACCCGCAACCCGCAACCCGCAACCCGCAACCCACAACCCGCAACCCGCAACCCACAACCCACAACTAGCTTCCAGTAACCAGCTTCCAGATTCCGCGCTTTGGTTTCTCACCGACGTCGAGTTGTTCGGCTGGGGCAAGCCGAAGCCGCGGCGGCCGCAGCGCACGCGCGCCATGGCGCCCGAGGTGTTCTTCGCCGACGTGCAACCGGGCGACTTTGTGGTGCACATCGAGCACGGCATCGGCCGCTTCCACGGCTTGATCAAGATGCCCGTGGACGGCGTGGATCGGGAATACCTGCAGGTCGAGTACGCCAAGGGCGACCAGCTCTACGTGCCTGTGCACCAGGCCGATCGGCTGGCCCGCTTCGTCGGCGCGGGGGACGCGGTCCCCGCGATGCACCGGCTGGGTACGACCGAGTGGGAGCAGCTCAAGCAGCGCGCCAAACGCGCCGTCGCGGAGATTGCCGACGATCTGCTGGAGCTCTACGCTGCCCGCGAGGTGGTCCAGGGCCACGCTTTCAGCCCCGACGCCGCCTGGCAGCACGAGCTGGAGGCCAGCTTCCCCTACATCGAAACCGAGGATCAGCTCGTCGCCATCGAGGCGGTCAAGCAGGATATGGAGCAGGCGCGGCCCATGGACCGGCTGATCTGCGGCGACGTGGGCTACGGGAAAACCGAGGTGGCGCTGCGTGCGGCGTTTAAGGCGATCATGGATAGCAAACAGGTGGCCATCCTGGTGCCGACCACCGTTCTGGCGCAGCAACACTACACCAATTTCTCCCGCCGGCTGGCTGCGTTCCCGATCAGTGTAGCCATGCTCTCGCGCTTCCAAACGTCGGCCCAGCAGGATCGCGTCCTCTCGGGGCTGGCCAACGGCAGCGTGGACCTGGTGATCGGCACGCACCGGCTTCTGAGCAACGACGTGGCGCTCAAGGACCTCGGCCTCCTGATCGTGGACGAGGAGCAGCGTTTCGGCGTCGCGCACAAGGAGCGCATCAAGCAGTTGCGCACCGAGGTGGACGTCCTGACCCTCACCGCCACCCCGATCCCGCGCACCCTGCACATGAGCCTGACCGGCGTGCGTGACCTGAGCACCATCGACACGCCGCCCGAGGAGCGTCTGCCGATCAAGACCTTCCTGGGCGACTTCGACGAGACGCTCGTGCGCCAGGCCATCCTGCGCGAGATCGATCGCAACGGCCAGGTTTTCTTCGTCCATAACCGTATCCAGGGCATTGAGCTGATCGCGGCCAAGGTCGGCAAGATCGTGCCCGAAGTACGGATCGCCATCGCCCACGGCCAGATGCCCGAGCGGGAGCTTTCAGCGGTGATGCTGGCGTTTGCCGAGGGCGACTACGACGTGCTCGTGTGTACCAGCATCATCGAGAGCGGGCTGGACATCCCCAACGCCAACACCATCATCATCAACCGTGCCGATATGTTCGGCCTGGCGCAGCTTTACCAGTTGCGCGGCCGCGTCGGCCGGTCCGCAGTGCGCGCCTACGCCTATCTGCTGGTCGACAAGTACAAATCGCTGAGCGAAGAGGCCCGGCGCCGGCTGGAGGCGATCCAGGAGGCCAGCGAGCTGGGCGCGGGGTTCCGCATCGCCATGCACGACCTGGAGATGCGCGGCGCGGGCGAGCTGCTCGGCGCGCGCCAGCACGGTCACATCGCCGCGGTCGGGTTCGATCTCTACACGCGTCTGTTGGCGCAGGCTGTGCAAGAAGCGCGGGAACGGCTGGAACGGGGGGATACGGTGGCCGCAGGTGAGGGCAAGCGGGATCGCGGCGAGGCCCGCCACAATGTGCTGGAGGATCCGTTGGCGCCGACCGTGACCCTCGACCTCAACCTCCCGGCGCGCATCCCCGAGGCATACGTGCCTGAGGCGACCCTGCGGCTGCAACTCTACCGCCGCCTGGCCGGCCTGACCGCGCTGGAGGCCGTCGATGAGCTGGCGCAGGAGTTCGCCGATCGCTTCGGTCCCGTGCCGGAGGAGGTCCGTAACCTGCTCTACGTCGTGCGGGTGAAAGTGCTGGCGGTGAATGCGCGCGTTGAGGCCATCGGCACCGAAGAAGGCCAACTTCTGATCAAGGCTGCCATCCTGGAGACGCTGGATCGCGCCGCGTTGCAGGAGCGGTTGAAAGCCCAAGGCGTGCCGGCGCGCGTGGCGCGACGCGCCATTTGGCTGGAGATGCGGGAAGCTCACGCGTGGCGGGAAGACTTGATGAAGACGCTGAAGGCGCTGCGCGGCTGATTGAAACTCGCGGCCTCTGGCGTCACACGGAGATTTCTGTCACACCCGCCGGGCCGCGGAGCGTAATGTCCAGTTGGTTGAGTACATCGCGGCCAAGGATGGCGGCACTTCCAGGAGGAAGTGCAACAGCACGTACACCGTTGATACGGAATCGGCCGAGATGGATCGTGGTCAGGTACAGATCCACCGCCTGACGATGGCCGGTAATGCCGCGCAAGTAGGCGCGGTCCACGAAAATCGCGCCGGCCTGCTCCAAGACGTCCAGCGGGAGCAAGGAGCCATCGGCGCCGGTGTCCACAACTGCTTCCACCGTGGCCGACGGTACATTTACCCCCGGTCGGCTGACACCGATATCGAGCACGGGCATGGGCGGATCATAGGCACGGTGCTCGTATGCCTGCGAAAACGCCAGCTCACTCATATTCGATCCTCGGTGAGTGAACCATGATCGTTGTCTCGACCTCAGGCCGTACCTGGCGAATCAAGACCGGCAGCCCACTCAAGCGCGCTTCTATGCGCTGGTACAAAGCCAGTTGATCCTCGTCGTGATCCACCAGTTGTCCGCGGTAAACCGCCGCGTATTGGCCCGGTATCGTCGCGAGCAAATCAGGGTGTAACCGGCGGAAGGCTTGCGCCTCCTGTTCCATCTCATGCCGGGCAGCGGACCGCAGATAGGCGCGGATCGCCTCACCGGCCAGAGCCGATGGTTCCACCGCGCGCTCGCGGGCCAACTGTCCCAGTTCAAGCGCGGTTTTCTCATCCAATCCGATCGCCACTGTGTTCATTGCAATCGACCCTCTCACTTACCGCTGGTCACGCTCTTGAAGTAAGCCGCCTTGCCACATGTTGCTGTCGATGAGCATCACACATCTCTGCCCGGCAACCCACGATCCTGACGCACCTCACGCTCCCAGGCGGCCGCATCGCTGATGTCTGCCATCGCATCTATCTCCGCAAGCCGTGTCAGTGCGGCCACCCTGTCGGCTCCCTGCTTTCCCGCAATTCCTTCGGTTTCGCCGGGGAGCTCATCTACAAGCGTCACGTAAACCGTTACGGCGCGGTCGGTCGGGATATGTCTGCGGATATCTCCGCGCCATTCGAGGCAATTGCCCCGCAATGTTGCCTTATAGGTAGGCATCACCGCTTGTTCCATCACACAGCTTCCCTTGTTTCTGCCCCATTTAATCTTTGCGTTACGATCTGCCGACAAGATACCGCCGTTACTCCGATCTGTCAAGGACGGGTTGCCGGCAGCGAGCGCCTCAAACTGGGGGCAAGAAGCAGCGTGGCACGCTTCGCGTGGGTGGAGGCCATAGTCGAAAGGCTAGGCCGGTGGAATCTTTTCTCAGGGGCGCTTGAGTACAGGCTTGAACCGCGCCGTGAGAACGCCGGTCAGCACAGTCGGCAGCGCCAGGAGCGCGACGAAGACCCTCGCCTCGCTCAAGAAATAGCCGAGCCGATCGGGCCGGCCAAAGACCAGAACGTAGAGCACGACCAACGCCGCGGAGGCGAGTAGCCCCACGACCGCCCCGCCGACGACCCCCAGCCTGCCGGCTCCGACCACGAACCCGATCAGCGCGCCGATGAACGCGGCCGCCAGCCCGACGATCAAGCCGTAGACCAGCGCCTCTCCCGGCCGCGTCCCGTCGAGGAGCACGGCCACGGTAAACGCGGCGAAGCTGAGCCCCGCGCAGATCCCAGCACCGAGCAGCGTCGTGATGAGTGTTCTGGTTATGTTGGACATGGGCGATTGTACCGCGATGTTGGGAGGTTAGCTCTCCATAAAACCAGTCAGTAGGCATGGCTCGGGGATACAAAGACAGTCTGATGCTCAGAATCCCACCGAAGAGGGTAGGCGCTGAGGACACTGCCAAGCAGGTTTTGAAGCTCGGCGGTACTCACGGATTCTGCGTCAGCGGTGAGTGAGTGGCCGGCAGAGGATGTGCCCGCGCGGAACGCGAGGTCATCCCAACCTGACCATGGCCCTCGGCGTCCCTTGTCAAAATCGTCAATGGCCCTTTTGTCCCTCACCTGTATCCATATCTCAAGTCGGGGATAGGCGTGCGCAACTTCAAAGTACCACTGTACCCAAGAGGTCAAATCGAACGAGGTATTTGGGTAGTCTAACTCGGACCTTCGGAATCTCTCGCAGTCAACTCCATGCTTCCTGCAGATGTCCTCTACTACCTTCCGGACTGAAGGTTCCAATTCGTCGCGGCACTCTAGAAGCTTGGCATATGCTGCTTGCCTCTCGCGTTTCCAGATACGAGATCTCCAACGTAGACGGACAAGAAACGAATAATGTCCAAACCCCAAGTGTATACCCCACACGACGAACAAAATCACCCAAACCACTATTGCGAGGATGGCCAATCCAAGAATCCAGCCGACTATCGACCACATCAGCAGCCTCCATTATGAAGACCTGCAGGCCTCTGACGGACAATGCCATGTCAATTACGTGCTTCTATTATGACACGCTCCCGAACACGCTCCCGAAGCACTGACGAGCGTATGGTGTAGGCGGTGAGAGGATTTCTTTTCGTGCAGAAGAAATCCCCGAAATCTCTGTGTCCTCGGTGGCTGGTTGACCGACAAAACTCAGTCGGGCGCGTCTTCCGGAATCGCCGACCGAGCGACCTTGAACAGATCGCGCAGCAGCAACACACCACCGACACCCATGACAACCAGCGCCAGCACGTAAAGAGCCAGCAGAGAGAGGACAAGTGCCCACGGCCAACCGGTCGGCGCAGTCTCACCCGAGGCCAGGCCCGTGACAACGGCAAGCGCCTGGCTGCCCACCAATAACACTGCCGCACCGCCGAGGCTACCCCCGATGAGCCCGCGCCGCGAACGCGCCCGCAGCGCGGCCCAGAGGAGCAAAAATCCCCCGACCAGGGCAACCGGGAAGAGCTCAGCAGGCATGAGATAGTCGAACCGAAATATGCGCGCCTGCGTGAGCAAAGCCGCAGAGAAAAAGGCCGGTGCCAGAATGGGGATCCATACCAGCACCGTTCCGACAATTGCCAGCGACTTGGTGAGGATGCCTTTCTTTTCCATCTGCAGAAACCTCGCTGCTGACTGCGCCTTTATGCGCCCGTCCCCCGATTCCAGGAACCGATCTCGATCAAATTGCCTTCTGGGTCAGCGATCATCGACGAGCGCATACCCCACGGCTCGTCGCGCGGCGCGTAGATCGGTTGTGCGCCGGCCGCGACCACCTGCTGGTACACGCGATCCGCGTCAGCCGAGGTCGGCAGGTCGATGGCCAGCTCGAAGGTACCATTCAGCCCGGCGGGATAGGCCGGTGCCTGGCCCAGCAGCCCCGGCAACTGCCCACGTTCATACATCGCGAAGCGCACGCCGTCGTTCACGAACTCCGCGTATGCGCCGTTGCCGTCCCACACGATCTCAAACCCCAACACGTCCCGGTAGAACGCCACCATCCGGGCGAGCTCCGCGACGAAGATCCCGATCAGGTCGATGCGCGTGCCCATGTTTTTTGCTCCCTATTTTTCAATGAGTTGACCTCACCGCTCGATCGGAACTTCCAGCAGCAGCGGCGCGCTCCGGCTAAACGAACCGGCGACGGCCGCGGTCAGCGCGTCCGGCTCCGTGACGCAGAGCGCCTCCACACCCAGGCTGCGGGCCATCCCCTCGATATCAACCGCCGGATCGTCCAGGTCCATGCCCCGGTAGCCGGCGCGGGGCACGTGCGTCAGCCCCATCACCCCCGCGCTGGTTTTCAGGATCTTGTACTGCGCGTTGTTGGCCACCACGAAGGTCACCGGGATATGGTAGCGCGCGGCGGTCCACAGCCCCTGGATGCCGTATAGCGCGGCCCCATCACCCAACAAGGCCACCACGGGCCGATCGGGCCAGGCCAGCTTGACGCCGATGGCGCAGCCCAATCCCCAGCCCAGCGCCCAGCCTCGGTGCGCAAAGTGGCCGGTCGCATCGCTGAACACGTTCAAACGCTCCAACACGTTCTGGTGCGTGGTCGCCGCCTCTTCGACCACCACGGCGTTCGGCGGCAGGGCGCGTGCGAGCGCGCCCATCAGCGCCAGCGGGGTCATCGGGCGGACATCCCACTGCGACGCGATCTGTTCGGAGAGTGCAGCGCGGTCGGCCGCGCTGACCGCGGCCTGGACCGCGGCGCGGTCAGCCGCTGCCTGGACGTGCTCGGCGGTCTGTAACGCGGCCACGCGGTCGGCCAGCTCGGCCAGCCCCGTCTTGGGATCACCCAAAAGTCCCACTTCCACCGGGTAGTTCTTGCCCAGCTCCCAGGGGTTCGCGTCCAGTTGGATCAGCCGTGCGTGGTCAGGGATGGGGCGGTCGGGCCCACGATAGACCAACTCCCGCAAGAGGTTCATCCCGACCACCAGGATGACGTCGAACTCGGCCAGCCGATCCCGGATGTCCGGCGCCCACTGCGGCAGGATGCCGGCGTAGAGCGGGTGATCGGCCGCGACGGGTAGCCGGCCGTGCGACGTCTGCATCTCGGAGAAAACGGGCGCGCCCAGCCGCTCGGCCAACTGGGTCAGCTCGGCGACGCCGCCGGCCTCGGTCACGCGGCTGCCGGCCAAGATCGCGGGGGCGCGCGCCTCGACCAGGAGCGCGGCGGCCTGAGCCAGCGCCTCCGCCGAGGGTCGCACGCGGCGGTCGGGGATGCGCGGGCCGCGCAGGTCGAGGCCGTCAGCCGGTTCGAGCTGAACATCCACCGGCAGCGCGAGGAAGACCGGGCCGGTGGGCGGGGTCAGCGCGACCTGGGCCGCGCGGCGCACCGCAGTCGGCACATCTTCGACGCGGTTTATCTCCGCGGCCCACTTGGTCCACGGCCGCGCCACCGCCACCATGTCGCTTTCCATGGCGGGCTCCTGGAAGCGCAGGCGGCGGTCCTGCTGGCCGGCCATGATCAACAGCGGCGTGCCTTCGCGGAAGGCGTTGAAGAGCATGCCCATGGCATTGCCCAACCCGCCGGAGATGTGGACGCACGCCACGCCCAGCCGCCCCGAGGCCATGGCATAGCCGTCCGCGATCGCCAGCAGCGGCAGCTCATGGAGGCTCAAAATGTATTCGAGGCGCGGGTCTGTCGCCAGCGCGTCGCTCAGCGGCAGCTCGGTCGAGCCTGGGTTGCCGAACAGGTAGCGCGTCTCCCCCGCGACCAGGACCTCGAGAAAGGCTTGGATACCGTTCATAAGATACATCTCCCTACATCGATCTGGACAAGCTCTGTGTGGGAATGATGTGGGATAACGAGGGAGAAGTGGGGGATAAAAAGACCTTTAGGGTTTCGCAAACCCTAAAGGTCTGACCACCCTACTTCTTCAACTCGCGGCGCAGCACCTTGCCCACGGCACTCTTCGGGAGCGAAGTGCGGAACTCCACTTGTTTGGGCACTTTGTAACCTACGAGTGATAACTTGCAGAAGTCCCGGATCTCCTCAGCGGTGGCGGTCTGCCCCTCGCGCAGCACGACGAACGCCTTGACCGCCTCGCCCTGGTAGGGATCGGAGACGCCGATCACGCCCACTTCGGCCACGGCCGGGTGTCTGGCGATCGCCTCTTCCACCTCGCGGGGCCACACCTGGAAGCCGCTGGGTTTGATGAGGTCCTTCTTGCGATCCACGATGGTGAGATAGCCGTCGTTATCCAGATGGCCCAGGTCGCCGGTGTACAGCCAGCCGTCCCGCAGGATTTCGGTCGTCGCCTCCGGGCGGTTCCAGTAACCCAGCATCATCTGTGGCGCACGCAACACAATCTCACCGATCTCGCCCAGCGGCATCTCGGTCTGGGCATTGTCGGCATCCACGATGCGAATCTCCACATCGCTGATCGGCATGCCCACAAAGCCGGCCTTATACGTCCCCTTGACCGGGCTGATCACCGCGGCCATCATCGACTCCGTCAGGGCGTAGCCTTCGACGATCCGGCCGCCGGTCAGCGTCTCGAACCGCTCCTTGGTGTCCAACATCAACGGCGCCGCGCCCGAGATGCACAGTTTGATGGAGGTCATGTTGACCTTGCCCGCCTTCACCTTGGGGTGATTCAGCAAGGCGATGAACAAAGTCGGCACGCCCGGCATGAAGGTCGGCCGCGTCTTTTCGATGTTCGCCACGACGTCGTCGAGGTCGCGCGGGTTGGGGATCAGCACAATGGGGCTGCGACCGAGCAGCGCCACGGATTGCACGCCCACCGCTGCGAAGACATGGAAGAGGGGCAGGCTGCCCAAGAAGCAGTCGTCCCACTCCACCAGCGCGCTGCTGAACCACGCGCGAATCTGCATCCCGGCGATCACCAGGGCCTGATGCGTGGCGTAGGCGGCTTTGGAGACCCCCGTGGTCCCGCCGGTGAACAGGATCAGGCCCGGGTCTTCGGGGACAATCGTCACTTTGGGCTGCGGCGCGCCGGTGTACTGCCGGATCAGGTCGGCAAACCACAGATCGCCCCCCTGCAACTGCACGCGGTGCCCATCCTTTTTTTCCTTGGCCAGCGTAAACAGCAGCCCCGTCAGCTTGGACAGGTACTCCTTGATGCTGGTGGCGATGACGCGCTTCAGCTTCGTCTTGGCTTGGACGGTCTTCACCTTGTTGTAGTATAGGGTGAGGACGATCACCGACTCCGCACCGCATTCGTTCAGCGCGTGTTCGAGCTCGGGCTCGGTGTACAGCGGATTGATCGAGGCCACGATGCCGCCGGCCTTCCAGACCGCGAGCTCGGCGATGATGTATTGCGGGCAGTTGGGCATCATGATGGCGACCCGGTCCCCCTGCTTGACGCCCTGTGCCACCAGGGCCGCGGCCAGCGCATTGCTGCGCCATTCCAGCTCGCCGTACGTGATGCGTTCGCCCTTGAAGATTAAGGCCGTATGCGCTGGGCGCAGGCGGGTCGTTTCGCTCACGACGTCTACGAGAGTTTGACGCGGGTAGGGTTGTAACGTCGCAGGCACGCCTTCATCGTAGTGGTTCAGCCAAGGTTTTGGAATCATCGTGTTTCTCCTTTTTGGGGCAGGGCCGGAAGCTCACAGACCGAACGGCGGTGGTTGGCGACAAATCTCTCGGTATCGATAACAGGTCATTGCGAGTACCGCTTCGCACGACATAATGGATGCGGCGCACCGCGGGAAGCGTCGGGTAGGCGTCAGGCTTTCAGAAACACCGGCGCCAGCCGATCTACCAGGCCGGTTCGGGCAAGCCAGCGAATCACGTGGTTGATGAAGCCCGGCACGCAGACAACCTGGCCCCGGTCGAGCGCCCGCAACGAGTCCGCGACGACAGACCGGGCCGATCCCCAGAGAAAGCGCGGGCTGCGCTCCCGGTCGAAATCACCCTGCCCGGGCTGATCATGAAACTCGGTGATCGTGAAGCCCGGGCAGAGTGCCTGAACTTTGACCCCTTTCTGCGCGACCTCGGCGGCCAGCGACCGGGAGAATGTCACGAGATACGCCTTGGTCGCACAGTAGTTAACGTTGGTCGGCAGCGCCATGAAGGCCGCCAACGAGGCCACGTTGATGATACCGCCCGACTGCCGGGCGATCATGCCCGGCAGCGCGACGTGCGCCAGGCGATTGG
>Ga0315283_10001704_pt1 | contig 17890 bp, 13 predicted proteins | sample YL17G09_0_MG_FD_204541 | JGI IMG/M metagenome (GOLD analysis project Ga0315283, IMG submission 204541) | Sediment microbial communities from Yellowstone Lake, YNP, Wyoming, USA - YL17G09_0 | ecosystem: Environmental > Aquatic > Freshwater > Lake > Sediment | place: USA: Wyoming | collected... | reverse complement strand
AGGATCAGGTCGAGTGCGGAATGTTCACCTATCATCCGGAATCCTCAAGTCTCGAAGAGGCCCATGGTGCCACCGGCGCGCTCGATGGCCGGGGGCGTCAGGCCGAAGTGCAGGTAGGCGTTCCTGGTCGCGACGCGTCCGCGCGCCGTGCGCATGATGAACCCCTGCTGGATCAGGAACGGCTCGATCACGTCCTCGATGGTGCCGCGCTCCTCGCCCACCGCGGCCGCAAGGCTGTCGACGCCCACCGGGCCGCCGTCGAATTTTTCGATGATCGTGAGCATCAGCCGACGATCCATCGGGTCGAATCCCTGCGGGTCGACATCGAGCAGGTCGAGTGCGCCCTGTGCGACGGCTTCGGTGACCCGGCCTTGCGCCTTCACTTCAGCAAAGTCGCGTACGCGCCGCAGCAACCGATTCGCGATGCGAGGAGTGCCGCGGGATCGTTGTGCGATGCTCGTGGCGCCAGCCTCGTCCATCGGCACGCCAAGGATGCGCGCCGAACGCTCCACGATGCTCTTGAGTTCGTCGTGACCATAGAACTCCAGCCGCTGCACGATGCCGAAGCGATCGCGCAGCGGCGAGGTCAGCAGCCCCGCCCTGGTCGTGGCACCGACCAGCGTGAACGGCGGCAGGTCGATCTTGATCGAGCGGGCTCCCGGCCCCTCGCCGATCAGGATGTCGAGCTGGAAGTCCTCGAGCGCCGGGTACAGGATCTCCTCGACCACAGGGCTCAGGCGGTGGATCTCATCCACGAACAGGATCTCGTTCGGCTGCAGGTTGGTGAGCAGTGCCGCGAGGTCGCCAGGCCGCTCGAGCACGGGGCCGGAGGTCTGCTTGAAGCCGACGCCGAGCTCGTTCGCGATCACGTGCGCGAGCGTCGTCTTGCCGAGACCCGGCGGGCCGAAGATCAGCACGTGATCGAGCGCCTCGCCGCGCTGGCGAGCTGCCTGGATGAAGATCTCCATCTGGGCCTTCATCGCGCGCTGCCCGACGTAATCGGCCAGCGACTTCGGCCGCACCGCACGATCGTAGGCTTCCTCCTCGCGCTGCGGAGCCGCGGAAATCACTCGATCCTGCTCGATCATGCGGCGCCTCCCCGACTCAGCCCGCCGCCGCGCGCAATGCGTGACGGATCATCTCTTCGGTCGACGTCGCGGCAGGATCGACCTTCTGCAGCAGCCGGGTGACTTCGGCCGGCTTGTAGCCGAGCGCCACGAGTGCGCTGAAGGCTTCCGCCTGCGGACTCGGGGCCGTGCCCGCCGGGAGGCCCGAGCCGCCGCCCGGCGGCGCACCCCCGATGCCCTTCAGCCTGTCGCGCATCTCGATCACGAGGCGTTCAGCCGTCTTGCGGCCGATGCCCGGCACACGCACCAGCGAGGCGACGTCCTCGGACTCGATGCAATGGTGAAACGCGTCCACGCTCACGCCGGACAGGATCGCGAGCGCGATGCGCGGCCCGACGCCCGACACCTTGATCAGCTCGCGAAACAGCGCCCGTTCGCGCTCCGTGGCAAAGCCGAACAGTACGTGGGCGTCTTCGCGCACCACCAGGTGCGTGTGCAGGCTCACCTCGGCGCCTACGCCTGGCAGGCCATAGAACGTGGACATCGGAGCCTCGACCTCGTAGCCCACTCCTCCGACGTCCAGGACCAGCTGGGGAGGGTGCTTCGCGGCGAGGCGTCCGCGGAGAAAGCCGATCAAGGCCGCGTCCCGCCGACGACTGACCCGGAAACTGCGATCCGCGCCTGGCGCGAATAGGCGTGGCAGAGCGCAATGCCGATCGCGTCGGCCGCATCCGGTCCGAGCTCGCCCTCGAGCCTTAGCAGCGTCTTCACCATGAGTTGCACCTGTTCCTTCTGCGCCCCGCCCTGCCCGACGACGGCAAGCTTCACCTCGCGCGGCGCGTATTCGAATACTGCCGGATCCGTGGAGAATGCCGCGCACAGCGCCGCGCCGCGTGCCTGGCCGAGCTTGAGGGCACTGTCGGCATTACGGTGCATGAATACCCGCTCGATGGCCACCTCGGTGGGAGCATGTTCCCGCATCAGCACGAGCACGCCCTCGAAGATCTGCCTCAGGCGCGGCGGAAAGTCGCTGCCGGTCGTGCGGATGGCGCCACTCGCTACGTAACGCGCATCGCCGTCGATCCAGTCGATTACGCCGAATCCGGTGACCTGCGATCCCGGATCGAGGCCCAGGATACGCACGCTCTGCCCGCGCACTGCGCCCCCTCCTCCCAACGGAAGCGCCCAGCGCCGGCCACTACGACTGAGCCTGGGCAAATCCTCACCCCGCAGGTGTCTTGACGACGGCGGCGTATGATAGCGCACGCAGTGAAGCCCGCCGAAATCGACCTGCAGTCCCAGTCCCCGCGCATCCGCGCCGCGCTCGAGCACGTACGGACGCTCGAACCTGCGGTTGCGGCCGACCGCGGCGTAGAACTCGCGTCGGTGCTGGCACAGCTGCGGGCCGACGAGGACGTGCTGCTTGCGGGCCTGCTGCTGCCACTGCTGGAGGCTGGCAAGGTCGACGAGGCGTCCGCGAAGGTTCATTTCGGCGAGCCGGCGGTCAGGCTCGCGCGCGAGGTCGAGCGCGTGAGCGGGATCGGCATGCCCGCTGACTGGAACCCGGGCCAGCCGATGAAGCCCGAGCAGGCGGAGGGACTGCGCAAGCTGTTGCTGTCGCTGGCCTCCGACGTGCGCCTCGTGCTGCTGCGTCTCGCGGTCCAGCTGGTCCGCATGCGTAACCTCAAGGGTGCGCCCGAACTCGAGCAGCGCCGCGCGGCGCTCGAGACCCGCGAGATCTACGCGCCGCTCGCGAACCGGCTCGGGATCTGGCAGCTCAAGTGGGAAATCGAAGACCTGGCGTTCCGCTACAGCGAGCCCGCCGAGTACAAGCGCATCGCGGGCTGGCTCAAGTCGAAGCGCACGGAGCGCGAAACTTACATCGAGGACGTAAAGCACCACATCGAGCGTGAGCTGGAGCAGGCAGGAATCGACGGCGACGTCACGGGCAGGCCGAAGCACATCTACAGCATCTGGCGAAAGATGCAGCGCAAGGGACTCGCATTCGAGCAGGTGATGGACGTGCTTGCGGTGCGCATCCAGGTCGAGACGGTGGCCGATTGCTACGCGGCCCTCGGCATCGTCCACGGCCTGTGGACGTACATGCCGGGCGAGTTCGACGATTACATCGCAACTCCCAAGGAGAACAACTACCGCTCACTGCACACGGCCGTCATCGGTCCCGATCGCCTGCCGCTCGAGGTCCAGATCCGCACGCGCGAGATGCACGATCACGCCGAGCTCGGGGTGGCGGCGCACTGGCAGTACAAGGAAGGTCGCAAGGCTGAGACGAGCTTCCAGCAGAAGATCAACTGGCTCCGCCAGCTGCTGGAGCCGGTTACGCGCACCGGTGGCGAGCGGGACATGCTCGACGGGCTGCAGGCGGAGATCTTCGAGGATCGTGTCTATGCTTTGAGCCCGCGGGGAGAAGTCGTGGACCTGCCGCGCGGCGCCACGCCGCTCGATTTCGCCTATCACGTGCACACGAGCCTCGGTCACCGCTGCCGCGGCGCCAAGGTGAACGGCCGCATGGTGTCGCTCAGCCATGCCCTGGCGAATGGCGACACCGTCGAGATCATCACCGGCAAGCAGCCGAACCCCAGCCGCGACTGGCTCGTGCCCGCGCTCGGGTTCCTGGTCTCGCCTCGCAACCGCGCCAAGGTCCGCGCCTGGTTTCGCAAGCTGGACGAAGGCCAGAACCGCGAGCATGGCCGCCAGATGTACGACCGCGAACTCGAGCGCCTGGGCGTGCGGACTCTGCCGCTGCCCGAGGTCCTCGACGAACTGAAGCTCCCGGATGCCGACGCACTGTACGTCGGCCTGGGCGAAGGCGAGATCTCGCTGGCGCAGGTGGCCGGCGCCATCCAGCGTCGGCTGCAGGAGCGCGCTCCGCCGAAGACGCCGCGCAGGACGGCGGCCGCGGACAAGCCAGGCAAGGCGAGCGGTCTCATGGTCGACGGCGTCGGCGACCTGATGAGCACGATCGCCCGGTGCTGCCGGCCCGTGCCGCCGGAGGCTATCGCGGGTTACATCACGCTCGGTCGCGGCGTCAGCATCCATCGTGCGGATTGCGCCAATCTGTTGCGGCTGCGGGACGCGCAGCCCTTGCGCGTGCTGGCCGTTGACTGGGGCGACTCTTCGCCCGAGCGGACGTTTCCCGCCTCGATTCGGATCGAGGCGTTCGACCGGCGCGGCCTGGTGCGCGACGTTTCTGCCGTGCTCGCGGACGAGCGGATCAGCATCGAGGCGATGAATACTGTGACGAATTCGGCCGAGAACACGGCCACGGTGGAGTTGACCGTGACCGTCCACGGGCTTGCCGAGTTGAGCCGGCTGCTCGGCCGCTTCGCCGGCGTAACGAACGTCATCAGCGCGACGCGCCGTCGCTGAGCGCAGCTGCGCGAGTCTTCTGGCCGCTCGCTGCAGCCTACTTGTTCGGCATGTCGATCGCGCGCCTGTCGGCATGGAGCGCGGCTTCATGCAGCGCCTCGCTCAACGTCGGATGCGCGTGCATCGTGCGCTGCAGGTCCTCGGTGCTGGCGGAATACTCGAGCGCAAGCACCGCTTCGGCGATGAGCTCGCCTGCCATGGGGCCCACGATGTGGACGCCGAGGATCTCGTCGTCGTCGATCGCAGCAATCACCTTGCAGAAGCCGTTCGCCGCTTCCATCGCGCGGGCCCGGCCGCTGGCGAGGAACGGGAATGACCCGACCTTGTAGGGACGCCCGGTCTTCTTCACGTCTTCTTCTGTCTGGCCGACCCAGGCGATCTCCGGGGCGGTGTAGATCACCGACGGGATCGCCTTGTAGTTGACCTCGGAGATTCGTCCGGCGATCAGGTCGCCGACCATGACACCTTCTTCCTTGCCCTTGTGCGCGAGCATCGGACCCCGGACGACGTCACCGACCGCCCAGATGTTGCCGGCACCAGTGCGGCATTCGTGATCCACCTTGATGAAGCCGCGCTCGTCGAGTTCGACGCCGGTGCCCTCGCCCAGCAGCTCGCCGGTGAACGGGCGCCGCCCGATTGCGACCACCACCTTGTCTACAGTCACGGTCTTTGTGCCCGAAGCGTCGCCGTACTCCAGCGTGATGCCGTCCTTGCCCCGCTTCATGCCGCCGACCTTGGCGCCGAGACGGACGTCGATTCCCTGCTTCTTGAAGTGCTTCAGCGCCTCCTTCGCAACCTGCTGGTCGGCCATGAACAGGAACTGCTCCATGGCCTCGAGCACCACGACTTCGGCGCCGAGCCTGCGCCAGACACTGCCGAGTTCGAGGCCGATAACTCCCGCGCCGATTACGCCTAGCCGCTTCGGAACAGCGTCGAACTCGAGCGCGCCCCACGAGTCCACGACCTCCTTCCCGTCGAACGGCACGCTCTTCAGTTCCATCGGCACCGAGCCCGAGGCGAGCACGACATGTTTCGCAACCAGCTCGCTCTTCGTACCGTCGAACGCAGTGACCTCGACCCGGTTGCCCTTGAGCAACCGCCCGTGGCCCTGCAGTCCCGTGACGCCCGCGGCCTTGAACAGGGAGGCGATGCCCTGTGTCGAGGCCTTGACGATCTTCGCCTTGCGCTTCTGCATGGCTGCCACGTCGAAGCCGAGGCTGCCGACCGAGATGCCGTGCACGCCAAACTCGGTCTGGGCACGGTGATAGAGCTCCGACGACTCGAGCAGCGCCTTGGAGGGGATGCAGCCTGCGTTCAGGCAGGTGCCGCCGAACGCATGCGTGCCGTCGTAGTTCTTCCACTCGTCGACACAGGCGACCTTGAGGCCGTTCTGGGCGGCGCGGATCGCGCAGGGATAGCCGGCCGGGCCGGCGCCGATCACGATGACGTCGTAGGAAGTGTCAGGCATGGGAGCTCCGGCGAGAGAGAAGGAAAGACAAGGGGGTAATGATCAGGGGGTAGGGGGTAGTCGAGAGGCTGCGGATAGTGAGTAGCGGATAGCGGATAGCAAGAATCAGTATCGGCCGGCGCGCCGGCCTCTTCACTACCCCCTACGCCCTGATCACTATCCCCTGTTCTTCCTCCGACTATCCCCTATCCGCTCGTCACCATTCACTTCCTCAGACCTGCAGCAACAGCCGCGCCGGATCCTCCAGCGCGTCCTTCACTGCAACGAGGAACTGCACCGCGTCGCGGCCGTCGACGATGCGGTGATCGTAGGTCAGCGCCAGGTACATCATCGGCCGCACGACGACCTGGCCGTCGACCACGACCGGGCGTTCCTGGATCTTGTGCATGCCGAGGATCGCGCTCTGCGGGGCATTCAGGATCGGCGTGGACAGCAGCGAACCGAACACGCCGCCGTTGGTGATCGTGAAGGTGCCCCCGGTCAGCTCCTCGATCGTCAGCGCACCCTCCCGTGCTCGGTTGGCGTAGCCCACCACGGCCTGCTCGATCTCACCGAAGCCGAGCGCATCGGCGTTCCTGAGCACCGGCACGATGAGTCCGCGATCGGTGGAGACAGCCACGCCGATGTCGTAGTACTCGTGGTACACGATGTCGGTTCCGTCTACCGAGGCATTCACCAACGGAAAGCGGCGCAGCGCCTCGATGCTGGCCTTGACGAAGAACGACATGAAGCCGAGCCGCGCACCGTGGACCTTCTCGAAGCGCTCCTTGTGGCGCGCGCGCAGTTCGTTCACTGCCTTGAGGTCCACTTCATTGAACGTCGTCAGCATGGCGGCGGTCGCCTGGACCTGCACGAGCCGCTCCGCAATGCGCGCCCGCAGGCGCGTCATCGGGACCCTGCGCTCGCCACGGGCGCCGGCCGGGATACTCGCCGGTGCAGCCGATGGCGGTGCGGGTGTCGTTGGCACGGCCACAGCAGCACCGGAGTCCTTGCTGCCCAGGTGGGAGAGCACGTCTCCCTTGGTGATGCGCCCGTCGCGACCACTGCCCGGAATGGCACCGGGCTCGAGCTTGTGCTCCTCGACAAGGCGGCGAACTGATGGCGCGAGCTTCTCGGCGCTGCCGCCCGTCCGGGCTTCGGCGGCCGCGCCTTCCTCGAGCAACGCGAGCACCTGGCCACTCGTGACGACGGCGCCGTTGTGCACCTTGAGTTCCTTGACGATGCCCGCCGCCGGCGCAGGCACTTCGAGCACGACCTTGTCGGTCTCGAGGTCGACGAGGTTCTCGTCGCGGTTCACCGCGTCGCCGGGCTTCTTGTGCCAGGCCACGAGCGTCGCATCCGCGACCGACTCCGGGAGCTGTGGGACACGTACTTCGATGGTCATGTGTTCTTCCTGCTCGAGGCGGTGCGCAGGCGCTTCGGCGGCGGCGCGACTTCCTCGTTGGTGTGGGCGCGCAGTGCCGCAGCAACGAGGCCCTGCTGCTGCTGGTTGTGAAGTAGCGGGATCCCGGTCGCCGGCGCCGCGGACGGCCCGCGGCCGCAATACATGAGTTCGAGTCGCCCGAGCGGCTCCTGCAGGCGATGGCGGATCTGGAACCAGGCGCCCTGGTTCTGCGGCTCCTCCTGGCACCAGACCACGTCCTTCGCGTCCGGGTAACGCTTGAGGACCTCCGCATACTCGTCCGCCGGGAACGGATAGAGCTGCTCGACCCGCACTATCGCAACATCGCGCGCCTCAGTCGACCGGCGCGTCTCGAGCAGGTCGAAGTAGACCTTGCCGGAGCAGAACACGACGCGACGGACCCCGCCCGGATCGAGGTCGTCGATCTCGTCGATGACGTTGCGGAAGAACCCCTTCGTCAGGTCATCGAGCGCCGATACCGACAGCTTGTGCCTGAGCAGGCTCTTCGGTGTCATCACGACGAGCGGCTTGCGGAAGTCGCGACGCATCTGCCGGCGCAGCATGTGAAACATCTGCGCGGGCGTCGACGGCACGCACACGATCATGTTGTTCTCTGCGCAGAGCTGCAGGAATCGCTCGAGGCGCGCCGACGAGTGTTCCGGGCCCTGCCCCTCGAAGCCGTGCGGCAGGAACATCGTGAGTCCGCAGTAGCGGCCCCACTTCGCTTCGCCCGAGCTGATGAACTGGTCGATGATGACCTGCGCGCCGTTCACGAAGTCGCCGAACTGTCCTTCCCAGATCACGAGGCAGTTCGGGTCCGTCGTCGAGTAGCCGTACTCGAAGCCCAGCACGGCTTCCTCGGACAGCAGCGAATCCGTGACGCGGAATCGCGGCTGGCCGGGCTTCACGTGCTTCAGCGGAATGTAGCTCGCACCGGTCTTCTGGTCGTGGCCGACGGCGTGGCGATGGAAGAACGTCCCGCGCCCGCTATCCTGGCCCGTGATACGGACCTCGTAGCCTTCGTCGAGCAGCGTAGCGTACGCGAGTGTCTCGGCGAATCCCCAGTCGAGCATCATCTCGCCGGCCGCCATCCTGCGGCGGTCATCGACGATCTTCTGCACCTGCCGCTGCAGCACGAAACCGTCGGGATACGTCGTGGCACGGATGCCGAGATCCCTCAGCACCTCACGCTTCACGCCGGTGCGGATCTGCTCGGTCCAGTCGACGTCATGGTAATTCGTCCAGTCCACGGTGTGCACGTTGCCGGTCGTGCCCAGGATGTTTTTCGCCTGCGGCTTGCCGTCACCGTCGTCGAGACCGTTCCGGTACTCCTCGACCATCCTGTCCGCGTCGGCGGCGGCGATCGCACCCTCGCCCGCCAGTTTTTCCGCGTAGATCTGCCGGGTCGTCGGCTTGCTGCGGATCGCGGCATACATCATCGGCTGCGTGGCCGCCGGCTCATCCGCCTCGTTGTGGCCAAGCCGGCGATAACAGACGAGGTCGACGACCACGTCCTTGTGGAACTTCATTCGGTACTCGAGTGCGAGTCGCGTGGCGTAGACGACTGACTCGGGGTCGTCGCCGTTGACGTGCAGGATCGGCGCTTCGACCATCTTCGCGACGTCGCTGCAGTAGAGCGTCGAGCGCGTGTCGCGCGGATCGTGCGTCGTGAAGCCGACCTGGTTGTTGATGATGACGTGGACCGTGCCACCGGTGTAGAAAGCGCGCGCCTGCGACATCTGCAGCGTTTCCATGATGACGCCCTGCCCGGCGAAGGCGGAGTCGCCGTGGATCAGGACCGGCATCACCTTATCGCCCATCGAATCGCCGCGGCGTTCCTGGCGCGCCCGTACCGAGCCTTCGACCACCGGGTTCACGACCTCGAGGTGTGAAGGATTGAAGGCGAGCGCGAGGTGCACGTTGCCGGACGGCGTGTATACATCGCTCGAGAAGCCCTTGTGGTACTTGACGTCGCCCGAGCCCTTGAGCTTCTTCAGGTCGTACTTGCCCTCGAACTCGGAGAACAGCGCTTCGGGCACCTTGCCGAGCACGTTCACGAGCACGTTGAGCCGGCCGCGGTGGGCCATGCCGATCACGATGTCCTCGACACCGTGGGCCCCGCTCGTCTGGATCAGGTCCTCGAGCAACGGAATCAGGCTGTCGCCACCCTCGAGCGAGAAACGCTTCTGCGCCGGGTACTTCGTGGCGAGGTAGCGCTCCAGCCCCTCTGCGGCCGTCAGCCCCCACAGGATGTTCTTCCTGGCCTCGGGCGAGAAGTGCTGCTGGGCGCGACCGACCTGGAAGCGATCCTGCAGCCAGAGCCTCTCGGTTTCGTTGGACACGTGGGCGAACTCGGCGCCGATCGTGCCGCAGTAAATGTGCTTCAACTGCTCGACGATGTCGCGGAGCTTGAGTCGTGGCTTGATCGCTTCATTGCGACTGCCGGTGAGGAACTCGGTTTCGAGGTCGGCGTCGGACAGACCGAGGTAGTCGAGCCCGAGCACCTTGGGAACCGGCCGAACCAGCAGGCCGAGAGGGTCTATGTCGGCGACGAGGTGGCCGCGGTTGGCATAGATCTGGATGAGACGCGAAACCGCGCCCTGCTTGGCCGCGCCATCCGCCGGCTTACTGCGAGTCGATGACGTAGCTGCAGAATCGCCGCCATTACGCGACGAGCGCGCCCGCGTGGCCAACTCCTCGACGAGCGGGCCGTGCGCGACGTCCGAACCGAGCCCACCCATGGCGCCGAAATAGTCGCGCCAACGGGCGTCCACGGACTGCGGATCGGCGAGGTACCGTTCGTACAGGGCCTCGACATAGGACGCGTTGCCGGCAGCGAGCGGCGTCGAGGACAGCAGTGCCTGAAGATCGCTCATCGCACGTGGTGGTTCGGGTTGCAGGGGCATCCGGATTCGCCGCGGAACGGCAGTTGTCAGGGCCGCGTAGTGTAGCGAAAAGCCCCGGGAGCTTGCAGATGGCGCCGGGCGACTCCGGTCGCCACGCTCATTCCCGGGTCATGTACGGTTCCAGCGCGCCAAAGCCACGCTGGTCGATGCGATCGACCCGCGCGTCGAAAGGAGGATGGGTCTTGTAAAGTTGCGCCAGGCTGGCGGACTCGCTGCCCAGCGCAGTGAGCTTCTGCAGCAGCGAATACAGGGCCAGCGGATTCATTCCGGCGCGCGCCAGGTACACCTCGGCACCCTCGTCGGCCCGGTACTCGGCTTCGCGATCGAGCGACGTCAGCATGATCGCTGCGCCATGCTCCTCGGCGTAGCGCCTGGCGTAGCGGCCGGCTGCGGTATCGTTGCCCGCGGTGACCTGGCTCAGCGCACGCTCCTTCGCGGTGTCGGCCATCTCCTGCTTGTGGATCACGTTGTAGTGGTCGCGCTGCACGCAATGGCTGATCTCGTGGCCGAGCGCCGCCGCGAGTTCACTGTCATTGGACAGCAGTTCGTAGAGGCCGCGCGTGATCAATATGTAGCCGCCCGGCGCGGCAAACGCGTTCACTTCAGGCGTGTCGATTACGCCAAACGTCCACGGCAGGTCGGGACGACTGCTCTGGGAGGCGACCCAGCGCCCGATCATGTTCACGCGCCGCTGCGCAGCGGGATCGTTCCACAACGGCCGGGCGCCAAGAATGCGACCGGTGATCTCCGGTCCAAGCGCGAGTTCCTCGGCCGCAAGTTCATCCTCGGACTTCGGAGCGATCTTGGCGGCATCGTCCAGCTTCGAGCCGACGTTCACACCCAGTTGCCCAAGCAGGCCGCTGACGGCCTTCGCCGCCTTGGCCTTGGTCGCCCCCGCGTCCGCGGCCGACACGCCCGTACTCTTGCCACGCTTCGCTTCAGCGGCATAGGCGACGCTGGTCGCCTGCCAGCCGTGTTCGGCGGCATACGCCGCAGCCGTGGGAGCATCGACCCGCTGCGCGACCATGCTGTCGAGTTGCGCCTTGTTGAACGCGGCCGCCTTCAGGTCACTTTCATCGATGCCGCGCACGCCGGCGGTTTCAGTGACCCGGCCTTTCCCTGCCTTGCCGCCCATCAGCACGCGCATGTTGGCCGCGCCATCCTCCACACCGGCATAAGCGAGGCGCACATCGTTGACGCGCACGTAGCCCGGTTTGCCTGGCGACACCTGAAACTCGTACCACAAGCCTTGCTGGGCCGAGATCATCACGGCGGTATCACTTTTCAACGTCGCTATCTTCGCCGCATCGAGCGCCGGCCGCGCATACACGTCCGCGGTTGGCTTACGCACGATGGCGGGCAACTCGGCAGCACCTGCGCTGATCGCAGCCAGCACCGTCGCGATCAGAGTCACTGGGAAAGTTCGCATCACGATTCTCCCGGCTGAGCGTCCGCGTGAATTGAAAGGTCCTCGCGCCGCGCGAGCGGTGCTTCGGTCGAGGATGCCAGCACCCGGCCGACCAGTTCGTGCAGCCGCAGCCCAACGGCTTGGGCGGATCCCGCGGCGACATCATCATCCACCTCGGCGCAGGCGAACGCCACGCGCACGCTGCCATCGTCGGGTAGTCGCGCGTCGTACCTGGCCAGTTCTCGCTCGAGCCTGTTGAGATCATGCGTGGCTGCGGCGCGTGCAGCCGCCGGGCTGTCGCCATGCCACACGAGGACCGTCAGGTCACTCAACGCATCGTGCAACCAGCTCTTGCGTTCGACGACGCCCTCCAGCATCACGGCGTCGCTGCCCGCATACAGGAAGCGACGCAATCGTCGGCGGTATTCGCGTTGCCGTCGCGCCGCCGGCGCCGCGCCGCGCTCCGCATCGAGCACGAACCGCAGGCGCGCGATGGCCAGCCAGCGATCCTGCTTCGGAGCGTATTCCTCCAGGAAATCGCCATTGCCGACTGCGCGGCCCCGCTGCAACCCGGCATAACCGCGACAGAATCCGAAAATCAGGCTCACGAATCCAATGCTGGCGAAGATATCGAAGAAGAACCCGAAGAAAGTGATGCCGATGAACGCGGCACTCAGCAATGTCAGGTTGCCGGCGAGAAAGACCGAGTCGATGTCATTCGCGGGTTCGCCGCGGTAGAAAGCAAACGTGGTCAGCAGGACCAGGAAAGTCGCAAGGACGTATTTGAGCCAGGCGGGTGGCGTGCGAACCGCGCTGCCCGCAACGAGCGCCTCGGTGGCCTCGGCCAGGACTTCGACACCCGGCATCACGGGATCAACCGACGTCGGCTTGGCGTCGTTGAGTCCGGATGCGGTATAGCCGACCAGCGCCACGCGGCCCTTCAGCGCCGGCACTCCCTCCGCCGCATCCCGACAGACCGCTTTGCCAGTCAACAGGTCGGCGGCGCTGACGTGTGGCAGCCGGGTGTCCTTGCGCCAGTTGGGCCGTACGGTCGCGGCAGTGCTGTCCGGTGCGGCCGAGGTGGCCGTGGTCGCCAGCCGCAGCGGCAATGAGGGCAAGGCCCAGTCTCCGGCAGTCTCGCGCAACGGAATGTCACGAAGCACGCCGTCTTCATTGCGGGTCACATTGGCGATGGCGCTGAACAGGGCCATCGACTCGCCGTACGGCAGCAGCATCGCTACCCGCGGATCGCGCCGGGGTTCCGCCACGAGCGGAAACGCCGCCGGGATCATCGAGGCACGCAACGGCGCGCCCGCGTCGAAATCCGGATGCAGTCTCGTGGAAGCGAAGACGAACCGGCCGGCGCCGCCCTTGGCCATGGCATCCAGGACCTCGTCACCGAGCGGGTCGCCCTGCGACGCATCTTCAAACAGCACGTCGTAGCCGACCGCGCTCACACCAGCGCGATCCAGCTGGTCGAGCAGGTCCGCGTGTCGTTGCCGGCTCCAGGGCCAGCCGCCTTCGCCGCGAGATCGAAAGTACTCGAGCGAGCACTCATCGATCTCGACCACGACCACGCGGCCCGAAGGCTTCGGCTCGAACGGCCGCCACTGCACGACGCGGTCGAAGATCGCGTTTTCAGCCGAGTTGAGCGAACGGTCGTGGCCCCAGTCCCAGGCGAGCCACGCAATCGCGCCGAGCACAAGCAGCGGATAGAAAACGAACTTCAGCCGGAACGCCAGTGCCGACAAGGGCCGCCGGTAACTCCGTTCGACCCTGGACCACTCGCGCATGAACCCGTGGCCGAGCGTCGCCAGCCCCGCGTCCAGCGAGGAGAGCACACGGTCCGTGAGCCTGCCAGGCATCGAGTATTCCCCCGTGCAATGATGGCAGGATTGCCCCGCTCGTGCGTCCCGCGTTCCAACGGAAGCTGGCGGTCTCGATTGGCGCCCAGTCATGGGCTGTCGGAAGCCGTTCCGGTCCGGGCCGACCACGGCAGAAGACGGTTTCGCGTACCGCTCCCCGGGGACCTAGAATACCCAGCTGACGGCGTTCGTTTCGCATTGCGACTGCGCCCGGAACGCTTCGAATCCGATCAGGAAGATTGAGGGTCACGCCATGGGACTCAGAAGCGCAATTATCGAAGGAATCAATCATGCGCTGGTCTCGACTGGCTACGCGTTGCGCAAGGACTACCCGGATGTCCTCCTGCATCAGTACTCGTCCTACGAGGAATACCGCGCAACGCAGGTCTTTCACAACAAACGAAAGGTCGAGAAGGTCTGGGCCGACGAGTCGACCCTGGATCTCGTCGTAGACAGGGTGGTTGAGGAATTCGGCCGTGAGAGGCGGCTCTTTGCGCTGTGCCATGGCTCGAGGAACGGCTTCGAACAGAACTACATCAGCACCAGGCTCGACGTGGAGATACTCGGGACGGACATCTCCGACACAGCGACGGACTACCCGAAGTCGGTTCAGTGGGACTTTCACGACAGACGTCAGGAATGGGTCGGCAAGTGCGATTTCGTTTACACCAATGCGCTGGACCAGAGCTGGAAGCCGCAGGCGGCAGTTGCCACGTGGCTCGAGCAGCTGAAGGTCGGTGGCCTGCTGTTCATCGAGCACTCGGAGCATAACCATGGTCCGCGAGGCGCCAGCTCCAAGGACCCGTTCGGCGCGAAACCGCAGTACATGCCTTACCTGCTGTGCCAGTGGTTCTCCCACGGCATCTCGACCGGGATCATCGAAACCGTCAAGCGCAACAAGCTGGGCGGAAGAGTCTTTCTATTCGTCGTCAGGAAGCTCTGATCCCGCACGACGAGAAGTTCTTGTTAGCGGGCACGCGCAAGTGGCGCCCCGGGCGGGCGCCGCATTTGCCATGAAGGTCAGCATTTCTGTCCCGGCCCAGCGGCGAGTGGCGTAGTGCCCCGCCCCGACGGCCGCCACCGGTCGGGAGTGTCACTCCGGCAGATTCATCTTGCGAACGAGCGCCTGAAATCGCGGATTGGAGCGCAGCGCATCGAATCCGGTCCATCGCAGGTAGGGCAGGTTCGGATCGCGCGCTTCGTACGCGCGCTCGAGCCAGTCGATGGCGCGCTCGTGATCTCCGGCGGACAGGTATGCGAACGCTACGTCGGTCGGATTGACGTACACCGACTCTCCGCGAGCGTCGAGCAACTCGGCGGCCCGCCGCATTGCCGCGCGGTAACCCTGGGTTGCGAACGTGCGATCCAGCCCACCTCCGGAATCCAGAACTCCGTACAAGACGCCGAAGTAGGACTTTGCTGCGCCAAAGGCTTCCTCGTACGCCCCCTGCATCTCGTAGGCGAACCAGGCTGCGTTGAGAGCCAGGGGATTGTCCGGCATGACCTCCAGCACGTCTTTGGCCGCCTCGATCGCGTCGTCCGGGCGTCGCTGGTCAATGAGCACGATCGCGTAGAACCCCTTGAAGATCACGTTGAATGGATCAACGGCGACCGCTTTTTCCACCTGTCTCAGGCTCTCCTCCCGCTCCCCCATCATGAGCAGATAATGCGAGTAGAAGACGCGCGGGTCCGGGTAGTTTGGATTGAGCTCGATGGCGCGTTCCCATTCACGCCGCGCCGCGGCCCAGTCCCAGTCGGTCCAACTCAGCAATCCACCCATCGCGACATGCGCCTCCGGAAGCGTATCGTCCAGCTCGATCGCCTTGCGGGCGGCGGCCGCCATCCTGGGCCCCGCCTCCTTCGGATCCACGAAGGCCATCTGCTTGCGGCACGACCATACCATCGCCAGCCCGGCGTACGCTGGCGCGAAGTTCGGATCCTTCTCGAGCGCAAGATTGAAGTACTTCTCGGCCGTATCGAGATCGGCCCGGCCGAGCCGGATCCAGTACTGCGAACCCTTGAGATAGGCGTCGTACGCCTCCGGATTCACCTTGCCCACCTTGGCCAGGCGCGCCTGCTCCTCCGGCAACAGTCGCAGCGCGAGCGACTTCGCCACGGCCTGCGCCACGTCGCGTTGCATTTCCATAACGCTGGACAGCTCGCGCTCGTAGCTGTCGGCCCACAGCTGCGTCGCGTCGCTCGCCTGCACGAGCTGCACGTTGATGCGCACGCGGTCGCCTTCACGCAGCGCGCTGCCTTCCAGCAGGTAGCCGACGCCGAGTTCCTTCCCGATCTGTCCTACCGGCTGGTCCGCGTTCTTGTAGCGCATCGCCGAGGTGCGCGCGATCACGGCGAGCCGTTCCGGGTGCAGGCGACCGAGCTGCAGGATCATCTCGTCGGTCATCCCGTCGCTGAAGTACTCCTGCCCGGGATCTCCCGACACGTTGCGGAACGGAAGCACCGCTATGGCAAGCCGCCCTTCCGGCGCCGGTGCCAGCGACGCCACCGCGGGCGCCGGCGCCTGACGCACACTGCTGGCCACGCCGTACGCGATCAGGCCTGCCAGACTCAGCAGTGCCGCGATCAACACCCAGTCGATCGCTCGCAACCGGGCATCGAACCCCTCGCCCGACGCGGGTGGCGTGCGAACGATCCCGTCGCGCGTGAATTCGTAGCGCCAGCTGTAGAACAGCGCGAGCGGGAACCCAAGGAAGGCGCCGATCCAGACGAAACGGATCGCGGCCTCGGGCAGACCGAGGCCAGGCAGGGCAAGGTCGCTGGCCTGCAATGTCACCCAGGCCGCGACGACATAGAACGCCGCGCCCCGGAACACACCGCGGCGGCGAAGCTCACGCACGAAGTGCGTCGGGTCCATCCGCACCGAGCCCCCGTTCTCGACGTTCCTGCTCTTCGACCCGGGCTACTTGGGATCGGGCCGTTCGTCAGGCGGTCGCCTGCCATCATTCTAGCCCTTGAGCGGCGTCCGAAGCCTCGGCGTCCTGACGCTGACGCGGCCAACCGGGAGAATCTGGCGCCCCGGGCCGGAGTTGAACCGACGACCTACCGCTTAGGAGGCGGTCGCTCTATCCACTGAGCTACCGGGGCGCGCGGATGGCAGTGTACCGGCGCAACGGAACCGACGGCCAGCGCACCGCCGTCCGAGACGAGGACGGCCGGGTCTTGAGGACCCGGCCGTCGTATCGTGGTGGAGCGGAAGGGGATCGAACCCTCGACCTTCGCATTGCGAACGCGACGCTCTCCCAGCTGAGCTACCGCCCCACGAAAGGGCGCGCATTGTAGCACCGGGTCGCCGCCCCGCAACCACGAACGATCCGCGGCTGTATGATCATCCAATGAACATCGCCGTCCGCCCCGCCACGCCCGCCGACATCGACACGCTCGTCGCCGGCAATATCGCGATGGCGCTGGAGGCCGAGCACAAGCGACTCGACCCTGCGACGGTGCAGCGCGGCGTCCAGGCCGTGTTCGACGAACCCGGTCGCGGCCGCTACTTCGTCGCGGTGATCGGTGGCAAGGTGGTTGGGCAGGCCATGTACACCTACGAGTGGAGTGACTGGCGCAACGGCACGTTCTGGTGGCTGCAGAGCGTTTACGTCGCCCCCGTGGCGCGGCGTACGGGTGTGTTCCGCGAGATCTATGGGTTCATCGAGCGCCTCGCTAAAACCGAGCCCGGCGTGTGCGGCCTGCGACTCTATGTTGAGCTCGACAACGAAAGGGCACAGCAGACCTACCGCCGCTGCGGCATGGTCAAGGCCGGTTACCTCGTAATGGAAATGGACATGTCGGGCGCCGTGACCAGCGCCAAGGGGGAATGACGATGCTTGCAAATGGCCAGAAGGCGCCTGAATTCGAGCTTGCCGACCAGAATGGCCGCAAGCACACGCTCAAGGCACTGCTGAAGGATGGGCCGCTCATCCTTTATTTCTATCCGGCGGACTTCACGCCCGGCTGCACGAAGGAAGCCTGCAGCTTTCGCGACCTCCACACGGACCTGCTCAAGGCAAAGCTGCGGGTAGTGGGCGTGAGCCCGCAGGACGTGGACTCGCACCGGCGCTTCGCGGAGAAGCATGGGCTCAATTTCCCGCTGCTCGCGGACCCGGACAAGAAGGCGGTGAAGGCCTACGACCTCGACGGGCCACTGGGCTTTGGAGTGCGCCGGGGAACGTACCTGATCGGCACCGACGGGAAGATCCAGGATTCGGTGCTTGCGGACCTGCGCATCGGGTCGCACGAGGCGTTCGTCAGGAAGGCGATCGAAGCGGGCGCACAATCCTGAATGTCGGTCTGTAAAGGCCATTAAAACAGTAAGTTGCGTTCATTATGTAAACAGCGGCTCAACCTTCAGCGGTCCTTGCGGGTGCCC
>Ga0315283_10001702_pt1 | contig 17897 bp, 11 predicted proteins | sample YL17G09_0_MG_FD_204541 | JGI IMG/M metagenome (GOLD analysis project Ga0315283, IMG submission 204541) | Sediment microbial communities from Yellowstone Lake, YNP, Wyoming, USA - YL17G09_0 | ecosystem: Environmental > Aquatic > Freshwater > Lake > Sediment | place: USA: Wyoming | collected... | reverse complement strand
AAATTTTGGAATTAGCAGAGAAATCAACATTTTATTCTTGTATCTTTGATGTTTTCCATCCAGATTTTCCAGTTCTCTCGGTAGTAAAAGAGTTAAAAAGCAAACAGCCTGAGTTACGCCTGATCCTGATCCTTTCAAAACACGGGCTTACCCAGCAGGATATTCTTGGGATACATCCAGACGGCTTCCTTTCTCGTTCTTTCAATGCTGCTCAATTATTATTTGCACTTGGCCAGGTTCGAAATATAATCACAAAGGTAGAGCCATCTTCCCCACTTGCTGACCATAACAATCCCGATTCCTTTACACTAGAGACATCACGTGATCATGAACCAACCAAGTCTCCTGCTTTTTCCATAACACAGGATGTCGCGAATATAACCCATCACCTTTCTGACCTTTCTGTCGAAACGACTGCGCTTGAAATAATCATCCTTCGCCGAAAACAACTATTAGCTCATCGGGGTAAGTTTCCTCTTCCTACCATCCAAGAATTTGTAGATCTGATTAACAGTTATAGTAAAACATCAGCTCAAAATTTACAAAAGGAAATAACACCTGATCGTCAGAAGACCGGGAATTGGGATGTGGTCCGCTCCGTTCAATTAAAATCGATACAGGGAAAGTATTTATTATACGTAATCAACCTGACCCGAGAGATGTTACTTGCAATAGTGTTCGATTCAGGTACTCATTTCAACATTGTGCGACGCCAAACCATTAAAATTGCGCATGAATTATTGGAACCACAGCAAGGTAGTCCGCTTGAGTATCACCCACAGTATCCTGAAACCTTTAACCAAGAATCACCTCAACCAACCATACCGATTCAAGATGAGTGGATCCTTGAATTTCTAAAAAACCAACCGACTTCCCTGCCGTCTGAACCCGAAGTAGAAACTCCACAAGATGTAATAAGTGGTATTCTTCCCACTGATGTTTTAGCACCCGGATCAGGTGAGGATGAAATCGAGACCGAATTTGCACCTAACGATCTACCCGAAGAGTCAGACATTAAAGAACCGAATCCTGTATCCAATACTCTGGAACAGGGTAATGATACGGGTTATCATGATATTGCAGAGCTTGACGATCAATTACCGGGTGAAGCATTAGGACCCGTAGCAATTATGTTGGAACAAAATGACCCTTCAGACCCTGGGTACGAATCTATTTCAACTTTTACACCAAGTTCTTCAGGATACTACATCACCTATTCATGTTTACTCATCCCCCGCATGCCGGAACACCTATTGACAAGTAATCTGGCTTCATTTTTATTTAAATGGATGGGTCAGCTATGTCTTGCGTATGGGTGGCGTCTTGAACACCTGTCTATCCATCCGAACTACATTCAATTGATAACCGAAGCGCCACTAACAACGTCGCCTGCATTCCTTATTCGCACCTTGCGTCAAAAGACTTCCCAATATATATTTGCACAATTCCCTCCACTGACAAATGAAAATCCTTCCGGAGATTTCTGGGCACCTGGCTTTTTTGTCTCAGGTGGCAAGCACACCGTAAAACCCCACTTGATCGAGCGATATATTAGCGAAATCCGGGAACATCAAGGTGTGAATAATTTTAGCTCATCCCAATAAAATATATGCCTCCTATCATCTATTTACTTGACGGACATGCTTTGGCATACAGGGCATATTTTGCTCTCACAAAGGGTTCCTCTTCTGCATTTACCACTCATACTGGTGAACCCACTGCAGGAGTATTCGGTTTTACCTCGATACTGTTACGATTATTAGAACAGGACCATCCAGATTATCTCGCCGTTACATTTGATACCGGAAAAACTTTCCGGGATACCCTTTTCCCAGATTATAAAGGCACACGTGCAAAGATGCCCGAAGATCTACGCCCCCAAATGGAGCGAATCCGGCAGATCGTGGATGCCTTTAATATCCCGCGTTTGGAAATGGAAGGTTATGAGGCAGATGATTTGCTTGGGAGCCTTTCCCGCCGTCTCGCATCGGATGGTTTTGGTATCAAGATCATCACCGGTGACCGTGATCTCTTACAGCTCGTGGATGAACGGATCCTGGTAAATCTCCCCGGAAAAAGCCTTGCGGAAGCCAAAGATTATTTTACCAAGGATGTGGTTCAGTTATTTGGGGTGAAACCCGAACAGGTGGTGGATTATAAAGCTCTGGTAGGAGATAAATCGGACAACATTCCAGGTGTAGCCGGGATCGGTGAAAAAACCGCTTCATCGTTATTAAATTCCTATGATAGCCTGGATGGTATTTACAGTCATTTAAGTGATATTACTGAGAATCTTCGAAAAAAGCTGGTTACAAACAAAGAAAATGCCTACCTAAGTCAAAAACTGGCAACCATCGTCACCGACCTTCCAATCAGCCTTGATATGGATATGGCTCGTACGGACCACTTTGATCCCGCTCGGGTGGAAGCGCTGTTCCGCGAGCTGGAATTTCGCGCCTTGATGGGACGCTTGATTGCGTTATACCCTGCTTTTGGAAAATCTAGCACGAGGCATGAAGAGCAGCTCTCATTGTTCATGCCATCCACACCAACTGCGACCTCCACACCCCAACATGATGATGGAATTACAGTGCATATCGTCGATGACATACGCGGTCTCAATGACCTTGTCCGGGAACTACAATCCGCAAAGGTCATCTCCTTTGATACCGAAACAACTTCTACTGACCAAATGCGAGCTGATCTGGTTGGAATTTCACTGGCAGTGGGACCTGATGAGGGTTGGTATATCCCTGTTGGTCACGAGTTGGAACGAGAACGCCAGCTTCCAATTGAGCAAGTCATTGATGCGTTGAAAGGTCCATTGACTAACGCAAGTATTCCAAAAATCGGCCACAACCTAAAATATGATTTCGTTTTGCTGGCAAGGAATGGATTACGCCCCTCCCCCCTCACCTTCGACACGATGGTTGCTGAATGGTTAACCAATCCTTCCTCCCACAATCTTGGGCTGAAGAACCTGGCATGGGTCCGCCTTGATTTTCGGATGACTGAAATTACCTCTTTAATTGGTACTGGTAAGAAACAGATCAGCATGGCTCAGGTTCCCATCGATAAGGTAGCTGCATATGCTGTCATGGATGCGATTGCGGTCATTCGCCTGCTTCCAGGGCTTCAAGCTGAATTGAATGCAAACGCTGCCACCAAGTTGTTCGGTGAAATTGAAATGCCACTGATCCCTGTGCTCGCAGACATGGAGATGATTGGAATTGCGCTGGATATAAATTTTCTAAAAAATATGTCTGGCATCTTGTTATCTCGAATGAATGAGATCGAAACAAGCGTATATGACCAGGTTGGTGAACCGTTTAATATCAATTCAACCCAACAACTTTCCAAAGCATTATTTAATCGCCTGAAACTTACGCCTCCTGATGGCACCCGCAGGACAGATTCTGGGCACTATTCCACTTCTGCAGAAGTGTTGGAATCTTTACGAGGCGAACACCCCGTTGTGGACCTGCTTCTCGAATATCGTGAGCTTTCGAAGCTAAAATCCACATATGTGGATGCGTTGCCAGTGCAGGTAAATCCTCGTACAGGTCGTATACATACCTCATACAACCAGGCTGGCAGTGTAACCGGGCGTATTGCTTCATCAGATCCCAATTTACAAAACATCCCCATTCGAACCGATCTTGGTCGGCAAGTACGCCAGGCATTCATCGCCGATACAGGTTTAACACTGCTATCAGTGGATTACTCGCAGGTCGAATTACGTATCGCTGCCCACATGTCGAATGATGAGGCCATGCTGACAGCATTTCGGGCAAACCAGGATATTCATACTGCTACTGCTGCAGCCATTTTAGGAACCACACTCGATAAGGTAACCAAAGAACAGCGCCGAAATGCCAAAGCGATCAACTTTGGCCTGCTCTATGGGATGAGTGCCTTTGGACTCACCCGGACCAGCGATCTCACCCTGGCAGAAGCAGAAGACTTCGTTGAGGCATATTTCAAACAATTCCCCGGTGTAAAAGCCTACCTTGATAATATGCGGCGCTTAGCTGCAAAAAACGGTTATGTCGAAACCTTACTTGGCAGACGCCGATATTTCCCAGGTCTCAAGTCGGGGGGCAATCCAGCCACCCGTGCCCGAGAGGAACGGGAAGCAATTAATGCCCCCATTCAGGGAACGGCCGCTGATATTATGAAATTAGCCATGATTAACGTTGCCTCGGCTTTAATAGATAGAGGATTAAAAGGGCACATGCTTCTTCAGGTACATGATGAGCTAGTGATTGAATGCCCGCAAAACGAGTTAAAAGAGACTTCAATACTCGCACGCACAATGATGGAAAATGCCTATAATTTAGTTATTCCCCTGAAGACAGAAGCCCGAGCAGGTCGGGACTGGGGAAATTTATCAATATTGGATGATTAGGGAGCAAATATGAGTGGTGATCAACAAACTTTTCAAAATGCCATGAACCAGGGTCATTCTGCAGCCTGGGATCAGGATTGGGAAAAAGCATGCTCTTACTATCATATTGCGATTGATGAGTTTCCTGAAAGCACCTCTGCATTAACTAGTCTAGCACTCGCACTGTTTGAAATTCATAAATATCCAGAAGCCTTAGAGTATTACCTGCGCGTAACCAAATTATCACCCAATGATCCAGTACCCATGCAAAAAGTCGCTGAAGTTTATGAGCATATGGGGGCTCTGGAATATGCAACGAAAGCTTATATGGAAGTGGCTGATCTCTATGCTCGAGGTAAGGACATAGATAAAGCGATCCAAAGTTGGTCACGGGTGGTTACCCTAAATCCAGAACACCTGACTGCTCACACACGCCTTGCACTCGTTTATGAGCGTCTGGGACGGAACAGTGATGCAATGGTTGAGTATCTCGCGATTGCTAGCCTGCTACAAAGCCAGGGAAACCAGGCAAAGGCAATCCAGACCATGAAACATGCATTACAGGTAGTACCCAACAGTAAGGAAGCCGACCAGGCATTAACCATGTTGTTAAACGGAAAACCTTTACCGAAACCAAATCGTCCTAAAGGTGGTACGGGTCCGATATTAATGGCTAAAGTTCGCCAGGTAGACCCTACGATAAGCAGCGAGGAGGATCATCCCCGGCTTGACCCCATCCAGGATGCAAAGCAGAATGCATTAACCATGTTAGCGGAGTTGCTTTTCGAACAGGAGGAAGCCCAGGGAAATCAATCGCGAAAAGGACTTTCTACAATTATCAAAGGGAAAGAAATCGAGGAAGAGGGAAAATTCGATCAAACGAAAATCATCTTTCATCTAAGCCAGGCAATCGATCTTCAGTCCCATGGAGAAGATGCAAAAGCTGCAATAGAGCTAGACCGGGCTATGGATGCTGGATTGGATAATTCGGCTGCATATTTTGATTTGGGTTTCATGCAATCCAAAAACGAGCAACTAGAAAAGGCTGTTCATAATTTAAAGAAATCAACCCAACATGAGCTATTCGGCTTTGGAGCGCATTTGTTACTTGGTTTGACGTTATATATAATGGATTCAATCAAAGAATCTTCCATAGAGTATTTAGAAGCCTTGCGGATAGCTGATGCTAAAAGCGTTCCAGCTGATCAAGCAGAGGAATTAATGCAATTATATGAACCCCTTATCGAAGCATTTGCACTGCAAACAGATCAAAAAGTAAATAAGCGTATCTGTGAAAATATTAGTAAAATGTTGGTCCGACCTGATTGGCGAGATCAAACGCAACTCGCCAGGCAACAGCTCCCCGCTCAACCACCAGGATCAGTACCCGTTCCATTGGCAGAGATGCTCACGGAAGCTACTAGCAGCCAGCTTGTTGAGTCACTTGCAAAAATCAACCAGCTAGCTCGGGCGAATAAATTATTGAGTGCGATGGAAGAAGCCTTTTATGCGTTAAAATCTGCCCCCACCTACCTACCGTTACACGTGTGTATCGGTGATCTGTTAGTTCAAGAAAACCGTGTTCCTGATGCTGTAGTCAAGTACACCATTGTTGCCAGGAGCTACAATTCTCGTGGTGAAAGCAATCGAGCGATCAGTTTATTGAGACGTGTTAGCGAATTGGCTCCCATGGACCTGGAAGCCCGCGGTAACCTGATCGAACTTTTAACAGCACGTGGTAAGATCTCAGAAACCATACAAGAATATCTTAAACTTGCTGAAACCTACTACAGCCTGGCAGACCTCGTCACAGCGCGAACAATATACGCACGTGCTTTTCGTTTTGCACAACAATCCAACGTTGACCGTGAAACCAAAGTTTTACTCATGCACCGCATGGCAGATATCGATACCCAGAGTCTTGATTGGCGTAATGCAATTCGGGTATTTGAGCAAATCAGGATTTTGGATCCTGATGATCGTAAAGCACGTGACATGTTATTCGATCTTAATCTTCGTTTGGGGCAGCAAAGCCAGGCAATGTCTGAATTGGATAATTATTTAAATCACCTGATCAGTACGCAGCGCTCAAATGAAGCACTTGAATACATCAACACGAAAATCCTGGAGAATCAGAACCAACCTGCACTTTACCAGCGATTGGCTGAGCTTTACCGCCTGTTAGGACGAAAAGATGATGCTATTAGCCAGCTTGAGATCGCCAAAGAGATGTATCTCCAGAGTGAAAACCGACCGGCTGCAATTGACACCATCACAGCAATCCTGACACTTAACCCTGCTGATGCAAATTCTTACCAGCGATTACTGTCGGAATTAAAAGCAAAGGAATAAATCCTGGGTGAGGGTTAGGCCTTTTCATTAAAATACTAACTCTTTTAAACTTGTAAATCGAATATAGATTCACTTATTAATGAATAAACCGACCAAATCTGGCGTATTTTTTATGATGAGGTCTGCCCCAGCTTTTCTGAGTTCTTTTTCCGTACCAAAACCACATAAAACGCCTACAGTTTGAGCACCTGCCCTTTTGCCAGCCAATATATCTGACACGGTATCACCGACCATCAGGCACGACGAAGTAGGAACACCCATCTTATTTGCTGCCCATTCAACCGGCTCTGGATACGGTTTCGTATGGTTACAGGTCTGACCTGTGGCAACAGCTGTAAAGAAAGGCAATAGTTCAAACTGGAATAAAAATCTGAAGGTGGATTTCCTGCCTCTGGCGCTGATGATGCTGAGGGGAAAGAGATCTCGCAGTGTTAGCAGCATCTCATGAACTCCACTGACTAATAAAAACGGCTTATCCGTCTCCCCGATACCCATTTCATATAACCGGTCGCCAAGAGCAACGATTTTATCATCCCATCCCATCCAATCCGCAAGGTGATATACCCAATTGCCTGGACCTTCTGTGAACAGGATTAACCTTCGGGCAAAAGGATGGACATCCTGATGATGAAAGAAAGATTTAACAGGGGTTAATAATCTCACAATTGTTTGAACAAAATGGTCATCTGTATTGCTTAATGTCCCATCTACATCAAAACAGATCGCCTTTACCCGTGTGAAGTCGATGGACATGAATTACAAACCACCAGATTGCAAACCCAGTAGGAGGACGACTGCCCCGGTAATTAATATGAGACTTATAAACAAACCAATCACAGTAAGGATCACCAAGCAAGAATTCAGCATTCGGCGATGAATTTCATCCATGTTTTACCTCGTGGCGGATTGTAATCCCCTTGCCTATCTGTTGCAATAGCTTTCGTTTGTTTTATGCGATAAAATAGATTCCATGGATGAGATTGCTCTGATCCAGGCAGCTAAACGAGGCGACCTAGATTCGTTTAATCGCTTAGTCCTGGTCTATCAGGATATGATTTATAGCCAGGCATTCCGAATGATTGGGGAAGAAGAATCTGCGGATGATGCTTCGCAGACTGCATTCATTTCGGCATACAACCATTTGTCATCATTTCGTGGCGGGTCTTTCAAAGCATGGTTGTTGCGAATCGTCACCAACGCCTGCTATGATGAGCTTCGCCGCCGGAAACGTCGCCCTACCGTTCCTTTGGAACCATTGGATGACACCGGTGAGGAGGTTGAGTCTCCTCGCTGGATGGTTGATCCAGCCGAACAGCCTGAAGACAGAATCCAGAGGCTTGAACTTCAACGCGCCATTCAGCACTGCCTGGATCGTTTACCGGATGAATTTCGTTCCACGGTAGTCATGGTTGATATTCAGGGTTTGGACTATTCTGAAGCTTCCCAGGCAATAGGTAAGCCTATCGGGACGATTAAAAGCCGTCTTGCGCGCGCCCGTTTAAGACTGAGGGATTGTTTAAATGGATTTGCGGAACTTTTACCATCCAGTTTTCGTCTTGGATAAGGGTGAAAGATGAAAAACCAGACCACATCGCGCGATTTCGAACTTCTCTCAGCCTATCTGGATAACCAGCTGGGAAGCCAGGAACGCGCATACCTGGAATCTCGATTGATTGCAGATCCAGAATTGCAGAAAGAATTTCATGAGATCAGCAATACAAGGTTACTATTGCGCAGTATACCTAAAATGCGGGCACCGCGAAACTATTATATAACTGCAAAAGACACGAAAACAGCCCGAACCCATGGATTCCAGAGGTTGGCTCCAGCTTATGGAATTGTTTCAGCGGTTGCGACAATACTGCTCGTAATATTAATTTTTGGCGACAGATTAGTATCCTCCACATCTCCAGTTGCATTAGCTCCGGCGTCTGTTGCTCCCATCACGTCCGTAGCCGTGCAGAAAGAAGTCGATCGAAGTGTTGTTTCGACATCTTCCCCAACTGAGGCTGCTCCATTGATGATGGTGGAAGCACCAGCCATCGCTTCAACAGCATCACCCACAGCTGAAATACTGGCAGAGGGGGGAGAAATTGCTACTCCAACCACAATCTACCTCAATGCACTGCCCCCTGCTGCCACACCAGAAATAACAATATCCATAATGAATAACCAGGCTATAACTGCTACAATTTCTTGTGATGGATCTATGGGGAGTGAACCCTATCCAACAAATCGCTATGCATGCCCCTTATCCACAAACACACCCTCAGAATTTCTACAGGGTATTCCCCCAACCTCCACCTCTACGGCAGCCGAATCTCCAACACCTACCATAACCAGCACATTAACACATACGTTGCCATCAACATCAACACCGACTACCATTCCTTCCTCAACCCCAACTATAACATCTGTTCCAACAGAAACCCCCGCTTTGGTCAAGAATACAGCCCCTGAGTCTATGGTCGTAGGACCCACACCTCCAGCTCCATCAGATCAGATGATGGATACAGCGAATCCCACTCTCCCTGTACCAGAAACGGCTGAAACACCAGGCAACCACCCTAATTTCGACTTTTTGCAGTATCTCATTCTTACGATTGAGCTCAGCCTGGCAGCAATTGCTATCATTGCGGGAATTATCGCGATACTCCTGCGCATTCGAGCAGGTCGATGATAGAGAATCCAATACTTTACTGCCCGCATTGCGGGTCTACTCTAATCGTACAACTTCATTCGGGGAAGATGCGCCCCAGCTGCGCAAGCTGTGATTGGGTCTACTTTCCCGATCCCAAGGTAGCTGTAGCGGTCTTGATCAAGAACGACAATCAGGTTTTACTCGTCCAGCGCTCGTTTGATCCAAAAAAAGGTCATTGGACCCTCCCAAGCGGATTTGTCGATGCTGGGGAAGACCCAAAACTAGCCGTAAAGCGCGAGTGTCTGGAAGAAACAGGGTTGGAGATCAAAGATATCCAGTTAGTAGATGTGCTATTCAGTCAGGAACACCCTCGGGGGGCTAGTATCCTGATTATTTACAAGGCAGAAGTTGAATCTGGACTCCTTATCGCCGGGGATGATGCCAGCCAGGCTATATACTTCGCGGTCAAGGATCTCCCTCCGTTGGCTTTTACATCCACGCGGAATATTTTGGACTTATATCTTTAACATCATTTTTATGGTAAGATTAGTCCTTAATAAAAAACGCCAATAAAAAAATCAATCCAATAAGCCAAAGAGGAGAAGTGTATGTACAGAAATATGCTCAAACCCGTCTTGTTTCTTGCTATAGTTGTAATGGTCGTTGGTCTTGCGTGCGGAGGTTCTACACAGGTCGCAACCCTGGCACCTCCAACCCAAGCACCTCCAACCCAGGCACCTCCAACCAGTACCGCTGCCCCCGCTGTTCCTACTGATACATCTGCTCCGGTGGCAACAGCTGTACCATCTGGTCTTGTTACGAATCTTTCTGATTTGAAAAAAGCCACCATTCAAATCGAAGCCGTGGGCACGTTTGTCGATCCCCAGTTCGGATACGAACCGAATGCAGCCGGACGTGGTTCAGGTTTTATAATTGACCCATCTGGTCTTGCAGTTACCAATAACCATGTTGTCACCGGTGCAGCTCTACTCAAGGTTTGGGTGGGAGGTGATGTTAATAAGGTGTACAACGCAAAAGTTCTTGGAGTATCGGAATGTTCAGATCTGGCGGTCATCGACATTGAAGGTGATGGTTTCCCATATCTATCCTGGTATGAGCAACCGGCCAACGTTGGCTTGGAAGTATATACTGCAGGATTTCCCCTTGGCGATCCTGAATTCACCATGACCAAAGGCATTGTCTCGAAAGAAAATGCTGATGGTAACACATCATGGGCATCGGTAAAATCGGTAATCGAACACGATGCGACGATCAATCCTGGCAACTCGGGCGGTCCGTTGGTGGATACCAATGCTACGATTGTTGGTATCAATTATGCAGGAAACGCGGCAAACCAATATTTCGCCATCGACCACCTGGCTGCCCTGCCAGTGATCGACCAACTAAAGACAGGTAAAGATGTTGATTCGATCGGCATCAACGGCCAGGCTATCGTCTCAGATGATGGCACAGTATCAGGAATTTGGGTAAGCTCAGTCAAATCGGGTTCACCCGCTGATAAAACGGGGGTAAAAGCAGGTGACCTGCTTTATCAACTTGAAAATCTTTATCTCGCGACCGATGGTACGATGAAGGATTATTGCGATATTCTTCGCACCCACAACCCGACTGACACACTGCAAATCCAGGTTGTACGGTGGGATACCCAGGAAGTCCTAGAAGGTCAGCTTAATGGCCGTAACCTGGAAGTTGCATATACCTTCAGCGGAGGAACGGGTGATACTGGCACATCGACCGGTACTGCAGTTAATTGCGTGGCAAGCTCAACCAGTGGATATAACACGTGTACAGATAACACTGGAAATCTCTCAGTGGATGTCCCTGATACCTGGACGGATGTCATTGGTAGTGCGTGGACATATGATGGGCAAGATATTGGGCTAGCCATCTCTGCAGCACCCAACCTTGCGGATTTCCAGGGGTATTACAATGCGGAAGGTGTGTTCTTTGGTGCTTCAGACACATTTGCCCAAATTGGCGGATATGTTGAATTCCTGGATTTCTACACCGTTGATTCTTATAAAGTAGACTGTAGGTTTGAGGGACGTTTGGACTATAATGATGGATTGTATCGGGGAAAATATGATTTCTATAGCAATTGTGGCGGGGCAGGCGGGTATGATGCATACATTCTAAGTGCCGTTGATATTGCAGACCCCACATCGAAAATTATCCTGATAGAAGTCCAGGTAGTTCCAGGTGATACAACCACAGTGGAACAAATTTGGAATACCTTCTATGTTTACTTCTAACTAATCACATAAAAAAGTCGGGCCTGACCGCCCGACTTTTTTTTATTTATTCACCGAGAATGTGATGGCTGATTCAGAGTTATTTCCTGCCAGGTCGTATGCCCTAACCAACAAAGTATGCTCACCAATCCGTTGAGGCCACAGGATAACATATGGTGGTTCCAATAAGGACATTTGGAACACGCCATCCACGTAAAAATCGACCCGTTCTAAAACAAGATTATCAGATGCAGATACTTGCAACATGATCGATTCCCCTGGATGATAGACCAGTTCCTCTCCGTTAGACGGAGTAATGATCTGTACTTGAGGTTTCGAATTGTCAACAGTTAATTGCAGGATGTCGTGTTCAACTCGCTGGTCTTGCCTCACGACCATCAGCTGGACGACGTAAATTCCTTCCAATCCACTCGTATCCCAGGACCCGAGCAACCCATTCTTCACTGGTTTATTTACGTCATCTCCAATCTGGATCCACTGTTGAGGGTTTAACCCCTGACCAACCTGTAATCGATAATAAGAAAAGGCTGGTCCTGTAGCACTGCCAAAGAAACGTACCAGCCCACTCACATGGTCAAATGTTTTCGGGCTGGTAATCCGAACGTCTGCGGATACAGGCTGATCTGCATAAATAACATCATATGTATCGGGTGGAATGGGAAGACCTGCATTTTTTGCCCAGGTAATTGCTTGGGGTGGTACCACAAGATATATCTTCTCTTCCAACATGTCAGATGGGGTAAATATTGTTGCCAGCAACCCAGTTTCCCGATTTATGAAGTATTTTTGGTAAAGGTTATCCACCTGGGTCGGCTCGTTTCCGTCCAAAAATACCTCCTGTACTATTGCTGGACATAAATCGGATACCTGTAACCCTGAAGGATCACACACTTGGACCATGTTTATTCCTTCTGGAATACTGAAATCCTGAACGGGCATTTGGCTGGAAGCATATTTAGTAATTGCATGCCATAACCCTGTAGGCATGTCCGGGGAAATGTCTCCACTTCCTTCCTGTAAATGACCCATCCATACCCCAATTGACAGCTGAGGAATGTAACCTATGGCCCAGGCATCATTCCCTTTATCGGTTATCCCTACTTTGGCAGCTGCAGGTCGTCCTATCTCTAGAGAATTCGGGTGGCCAAGGCTTGGCCAACGCGCATTCTCATCGCTTAAAACATTCGTTTCAAGGAATGCTAGTTGTGGATTGATGATCGGTCTTGATTGTGGTTCTGACCAATCCAACCATTTCTTGCCATCCACGTCCATCACTTTTAGGATACTGGTCGGGCTTAAGCCATCTGGGTTATCCTCAAATATGCCAGAGATGTTTGGCTGACCAACCATAATCCCTTGATTCGCCAGCACCGCATACGCATAAATTCCTTCCAATAAGGTGATTTTATGTGAATATAGATCATAAACCGTCAAATCAGGGGCAGGTTGCAATTCAGGTGTGGCGATTCCGAATCGCTGCTCTGTTAGTAATACATTATCTATTCTAACCTGCTGCAGTACCTCTGCCGCAGCTGCAAAATAATCATTAACCAAAGCTATTCGTGCCCGGACAGGACCGTGATAGGCTGATGAAGTATCTGGAAGTAGATCTATCTGATCAGATCCCAAAACATCATTTCCATTATTGCTTGGTATATCCCATAACAAGGAAGATGGATTCATTCCACGCGTAAAAGCAGTTAAATATAGAAATGGAGATAAAATCGTCCCAGAAGGATGCTCTGTTAGGAATGGTGGATCAGTTTCTGATGTTTCATCTCCAACAAGTGAAAGGATCTGACCGGAATGTGGGTCTAGCACAACCACATTGGCATGGATATCCTGATACCGGTTTTCCTGGTTCAATTGTAAATTAGGAAGTAATTGCGCAGCATCGCAAACCTTTCCATCAATAGTCACATCGGATTCCTGTTTGCCTTGTAGCCGAGCTATCTGAGTTTCTGTGGCACACCTGGCTTGTATCTGTAATTCATAATCGAGGGTCGTCACAATATCATATCCGCCTCTACGAACACGCTCCAGGCTCATTTGTGAGCTAAGCTGCTCCATAACCAGGTCAGTAAATGCTGGTGCAAGTGGGCGCGTCTCCGAGCCAGTTCGGAAATGGAGCTCTTCCGATATCGCTTTTTGAGCATCGCTCACATTGATCAAATCGTTACCCAGCATTGCCAGGATTATTTGTTCTTGTTGTTGTTTAAGGACTTGCGAGCCGGTATGAGGATTAATCAAGGGTGCTTTAGAAATTGCAACAAGCATGGTAGCTTCAGCCAGGCTTAGTTTGCTGGCTGATTTTCCATAGAATGCCTGGGCAGCTGCATCTGCACCATAAATTAGGTCACCATATTGGGCACTGTTCAAGTACCATTCCAACACCTTCTCGCGCCCAAACTTGCCGGTGATCTGGGCAGCCAATAACCGCTCACGAATATTTCGCTGGAGGGATTCCGGCTCATCAATCAAAACCAAATCCGATACCAGTCCCTGTGCCAGGGTGGGATGTTCACCCTCAGACAACCCAATTACTGTATAACCGGAATGCTTCCAGAATCCAGGATCGGATGCCATGACAGTGGCATCAATTAAATAACGAGAAAAATGATCTTCATCTACCTGACCTTCTTTACCGACCTGTAAGTAACGCTTTCCAGCGACTGCCGGATTTTCCAGCGTCAGGATGACGTGTTCTTGTGTCCGGTCATATATGCGTGTGGGCTGTAGTAATATACCTTCAGGTGGTTCCAATAATGTAGGAAGGACTTCAATCGATGGTAAGTCTCTAGTGAGGTTTGTATAAAACCATACTCCTGTCAGACTTACAATGACCACAAACATGCAAAATAGGATGGCAATCAATAACCCAATCGTCATCCATGGATTATGCTGTTCCTTAATCCGCCTCTGAGTACGGAATTTTATGGTCTGTGAGGCAGTGGGCATAGATGTTGATTAATACCTGTTTTTTTTTATCGGGCAACATTAATATTTTTAAATATTATGTTATTCTGATGAATGCTTGACCATCTGGTTAACGGATTGAAGTAATTCCTGTGCAGATTGTCGTGTTCCATCGCTGAGCTCACCCATCATTTGAGCCAGCTCAATCAACCGATCTTGACCTTCCAATGATTCAACTTGGGTCTCGGTTCTTCCATCTCTGATTTGCTTCAATACCTTCCAGTGCTGCTCCCCGAAGGCAGCCAGCTGAGGTAGATGGGTGACACATAAAACTTGGTGCTGCCTGGCTAATTCCCATAATTTTCGCCCAACCACCATCCCAACCCGTCCACCGATTCCCTGGTCAATTTCATCAAATATCAAGGTGGGGATCCGGTCTGCCTGTGCGAGGACGTTCTTTATTGCCAACATCAGGCGGGATGTCTCACCACCTGAAGCTATTTTTACCAATGGTTTCAATCCCTCACCTGGATTTGGGGCTACCAGAAATTCCACTCGCTCAAGGCCACTCATATCAAAGGCAACCTTACGCCCATCCTTCAGTAAAACACCATCATCAGATAAGTGCTGGGAAAATTCTACCTTAAAGTGCGCTTCTGCCATGCTCAGATGCTCCAGCTCAGATTCAAGTGTTTTTTCCAATCTCTCTGCTGCAATATGGCGATGTTCGGATAATGTCTCACCGATCTCCCCTAACTCCTCGAGTAGTTGAACTTCTTCTAGCTCTAGCTCAGATATTCGATCAGATGCGTGCGTGGTCGAATCAAGCTGCTTTCTTGCCATTTCAGCAAACTTCAGCACGGCTAGAATATTCTCTCCATATTTACGCTTCAGGTTTTGGATCAGGTTGAGGCGCTCTTCCACCTGGTCTAAACGTTTGGGATTAAATTCTATGGTCTCCTGGTAATCATGCAACGCAATTGCCAGATCGGTCAATTCATCTAAAGCACTTTGTGAACGCTCGCTTAGGTTCACCTGGCTTGCATCCAAGCGGTTGAGGTTGTTCAGTATGCTGGTCACCTGTCCAATCAGTTCGGTAACACCAGGGGATTCTGGTGTTCCTTCATCCAACACCAGGATGGCTTCCTGCACCAATGATGCAATTTCTTCTGCATTCGCAAGGCGGGTACGCTCAGCGCGCAAGCCTTCTTCTTCACCATCCATAAGGCGAGCAGACTCAATTTCGTTGATCTGGTATTCTAGAATACCGATCTGCCTGGAAGCATCTTTCTCGGCTGTACGAAGCTCATTTAATTGGTTGCGAACATGAGATAACTGATGGTACGTCTTCTGATACGCAACAAACTCTTGCTCGACATGTGCATAACTATCCAACAGTCCCAGGTGCTGTTTAATATGTAATAAGGATAAATGCTCAGATTGACCGTGCACATCCACCAGATACTCACTCAGCTCGGTCAGTATATGATTATTCACATTTCTGCCGTTGACGCGGGCAAAGCTACGTCCATTGGGACGAATTTCACGTCCAATAGAGAGTGTCATAGACTCTTCAAGGAGCGCTTCCCGTTCGAGGATTTTATATACGGAATGATTCGTTTCTTCGGAAAGATTAAAACTAGCTTCAACCATGGCCCGTGTTGCTCCTGCCCTGACCATCGTAGCGTCAGCCCGGCCACCCAAGATCATTTCAACTGCATCTATGATGATTGACTTGCCCGCACCTGTTTCACCCGTGAATGTATTCAAACCAGGAGCAAAGGTTAGCTCAAGCTGGCTGATGATGGCAAAGTCCTCGATGCGTAATTCACTAAGCATACCTAACCGATTCTGATACCTGATAAACGGTAATACAATGTAGAAGTCATCAAGACCGCATACATTGCTATAAATATAAAGTCTAACAGATAAAAATGTTGTAATAATTGTAAACCAACCGGAAGACACCCTACGACGGCAGCGATTGCTGCCAGTAAAAATAGCTTTTTTGAACGCCTGCGGCTTGTGACAGCGCGGGCAGCTTGTGCAATCAATCCACCTATAGCAGGAGCCAGAAATAATGCCAGAATTAGAGAAAAGTATCCTAAACGAACTGCTATCCATCCACCTAACAAACTACCCAAGTATGCCATGACAGATACTGTAATGAAAACTAACGGGTAGTCGTACCAAACAGCTGTTTCATAGATTTTTTGTTGCTCTTTGACGCACTCTTTGCAACGATACCCGGTGGGTGTTAGAACTGCACATTTTGCACAGATTGGTTTCTCACATTTATTGCAGCGAAGAGAAGTCTCAACGCCAGGGTGATTGGCACAGTACATTGGGGGTGGTGATTCAGTCATGTTCAACCTTTATCGATGATTAACCGTTGACGGATTTTGACTCATATGAGGAGTAAGATTACGATAAAAATAACCAGGGTCTTGAAACCGGATGAATTTTACTATATATGGCGAAGCATATACGATAACCCGGTCATCATTCGTCAGCCCAATAGGCACTTGGCCATCAATGCTGAATACTGCTTGATGGTCAACCTCGACGCTGATACTCACAGATGACCCCTCAGCCAAGACAATCGCTCGATCTAGTGAGAGGTGAGGGGCAACCGGGACCAGTAATATATTTCGCAACTCAGGCGGTAGGATTGGTCCTCCCGCCGCCAACGCATACGCAGTTGACCCGGTGGGAGTGGAGACTATCAGTGCATCTGCGACATAGGTGGTTAGAAACCGACCATCCACATGGGCAGTTATGTGAACAGGGCGGACGATCTGTCCTCGGGCTACTACAACCTCGTTTAAAACATCCCATTTCCCCAGAATAGAATCAGCACGCCATTGCTCAGCACATAGCATCATGCGCTTCTCTAACCAATAATCTCCTCCAATCATGCGTATTAAATATTCTCTCCATTGGTCTCTAGCGATTTCGGTTAAAAAACCAAATCGACCCAGGTTGATTCCAAGAACCGGAACATCCGATGGTCCACCCAGGTGTCCTGCGCGCAACATGGTACCATCCCCACCCAGAGCAATTAATAAATCAAATTCACCTTGCTTTACCTTACGATATATCACTTCGTCGTAAAGATATCCGTGCTGGGTTTCGATGCCTTTCTCACTCAGGAATGCAGCTATTGCGACCGATTCCTTTTCAATATCCGGTAATTTTTGATGACCAACGATGGCTATTCTTTTAATGGGTTTGTTTTCTTCAGACATAATTGCCTTATTATATCCTGAGTGACTGATCGCAGATGGATCGGTAACCACAATGTTGGCAGCTACGTGGATTCTCATGC
>Ga0315283_10001701_pt1 | contig 17901 bp, 14 predicted proteins | sample YL17G09_0_MG_FD_204541 | JGI IMG/M metagenome (GOLD analysis project Ga0315283, IMG submission 204541) | Sediment microbial communities from Yellowstone Lake, YNP, Wyoming, USA - YL17G09_0 | ecosystem: Environmental > Aquatic > Freshwater > Lake > Sediment | place: USA: Wyoming | collected... | reverse complement strand
CCCGCGGTGGCTTACCCCGTGCGCGCCACGCGGCGCCGGCAAGCGCAGTATGACGCACTGAGCCCGGACCTGATGCCGCTTTCCAAGGAGTCGCGCGAGGCGAATACGCTCACTCCGGATTCCCTGCACGCGTCGCTCGATGCGATCGCCAGTGGCTACGACTGGATCGTGATCGACGGACCCCCGGTGCTGGAGTCGCCCGACGCGGCCACGCTCGGGGCGGTGGCCGACGGGGTGGTCGTCGTGGTGCAGGCGGGGCGCACCAAGCGGCCCGTGCTCACGCGGTCCGTGGACCTGATGAACCGGGCCGGCGGACGCGTGCTCGGGATGGTGCTCAATCGCCGTCGGCTGGAGATCCCGGAATTCATCTACCGGCGGATCTGATCCGCCAGCCACCCCGGTGAGCGACCCCCGACTCGTGCCCGAGAAGCCTGTGCCGGCCGCAGCGCCATCACCAGGGTCCCGCGTATCAGCCCGCCTGTTGCCCCCGCTTGCGCTCGCGGCTGCGTGGGCGGGAGATCCCCTCGCACTGATCGTAGGCGGGAGCCACGCCTCTGGATCGGGGGTCTGGGCCATGCTCGGGGGCCGCGAGCTCTGCCTCTCCGACCTGGATGTCTATGCCGTGGTCCGGGATCGCGCCGCCCAGCGCGCGGCGGAGACCCGTGCCCGGGCCGACCGCCCCGGGTTGCGCGCGCGGTTGCTGGACTGGGGGCTCACCGCCCCGCTCGAGGTGGCCTTCCTCGTCCCAACGGACCTCGCGTGCCTGCCGGCGCGGCCCGCCACGCTCGAATTGGCCCGCCACGGGCTCGTCATTGCGGGTGATCCGGCCTGGCGCGACCGCATCCCGCATTGGGAGCCGGTGGATGTGAGCCGCGAAGAGATCCTGCTGCTGCACGAGAACCGTGCCTTCGAGTTGTTGCTCGCCTGGCCGTCGCTCGTGGCCCGCGTTCCGCTGGCGCGCCTGCAGGCGAGACACGCCGTGCTCAAGTGCGCGCTCGACGTGGTGCGGGTCGAGGCGCTCGGCCAGGGCGAGTATCCAGATGGACCCCGGGCGCTGGTGGAGTGGGCCGGCCGGTCGGAGCGCTCCTCTCCGTGCGGGCCCGTGCGGGCTGCGTTCCTCCCACTGCTCGAGACGGCGATCGCCTGGCGCGCGGGTCAGGTCGCGGAGATCGATGCCGCCGGGGCGCGGGACGAGTGGCGTATGGTGGTCGCGGCCTGGGTCGCGACCTGGCAGGCTCTGGTGGGGCCGTCGTACGACGCCGCCGTCCGCGGTGCGCGGCGTGCCCGCCTGCGGCGCCGGCTGCGCCGCGCAATCTCCTGGCCCACGCGCAGCGGTCTCGGCCCGCCGCTTGCCGAGCGGTTGCGTTATGCGCTGCGCGGGACCCCGCAGCACCGGGTGAACGCGTCGGCCGCAATCCTGCTTCTGGCCGCGGCGGAGGAAGGCTGGAGCGGGGCGGACCCGCCGCTGCCCGCGCTCGCGAAGCGCTCGCTCGCAGCGCTCGGCGTGGCGCCGGCTGCCGCACAGACGGACTGGGCCGCCGCATCGCGCGCCGTGGTCGGCGCGTGGGACTGCTGGGTGCTCGACGGCCAACGCACCGCGGAGTCCGCATGAGACGGCGCCTGGCCGTGCTGCTCGTGGACGCGCTCGGCTGGGAACTGGCGGCGCGCACGCCGGGCTTTGCCGCCGAGTTGCCACACCGGCGCCGGCTCGAGACCATCCTGGGCTTCAGCTCCGGGGCGCTGCCGACGCTCTTCACCGGGCGACTGCCGAGCGAACACGGGCGCTGGCTCATGTATCGGCGTGCGGGGAGCGCCGGCGCGCCCTTCCGCGGATTTCGCTGGCTCGGTCTGCTGCCGTCACGGCTGCGGCGCAGCTGGAAGCTCTCGGTGCTGCTCACCCGGCTCGTCGCGCGGCGCGGTGTGCGTGGCTACTTCAGCCTCTACCAGGTCCCCCGCGAGCTGCTCGAGGATTTCGATCTGGCCGAGCGCGAGGACATCTTCCTCCCGGGCGGTCTGCCCGGGGGCTCGCTGTGGGACTCAGTGGAACGCAGCGGCATCCGCTGGCGCGGCTGGAACTGGCGCACACCCGAGCCCGTGGCTCTGGGTGCCATGGAACGCGCGCTCGAGTGCGGGTCCGAGGACTTCCTGTTCTGCTACACTGCCGAACTCGACGCGGCGCTGCACCGGGAGGGGCCGGGCGGCGCGGACGTGCGTGAGCGGCTGGCGCGCTACGATGCCTGGTTCACGCGCAACGTCCACGCCGCCCGGCGGCGCGGCGAGGAGTTGCGGCTCGTCTTGCTTTCCGATCACGGCATGCTGGACGTCCGCGAGACCGTGGACGTGATGGGCGCGCTCGCGGGGATTTCCTGCCGCTGGCCGCGGGACTATGTGCCATTCTTCGACTCGACGTTCGCGCGATTCTGGTGGCGTTCGGCTGCAGCGCGCGGGGAAGTGCGAGCCGCGCTGGAGGGCGTGCGCGGTGGCCGCTGGCTCGATGATGACGAGCTCGATCGAGCCGGAGCGCTCTTCCCGGCGCGCGAATACGGAGAGGACATCTACCTGCTCGATCCTGGAGTGCTGATGGTGCCATCCTTCATGGGCTCGCGCCCGCTCGCGGCCATGCATGGCTACGATCCCGCGCATCCGGAGATGGCCGCCGTGCTCCTTTCCAACCATCCGGTGCCCGATGACGTGCGTCACCTGAAGGACGTGCGCGGCTTCCTCGAGGATGGACTGACCTGGTTGGCGGAGGCCCGGTGAGACCTGGCGAGGTCGCCTATTCCGTCTCTCGCGGCGCCTTTTGGCTGACCCTGGAGAAGGCGGCGGCGCTGCTCTCGAGCGTGGCCTACTCGATGCTGTTGCTGCGCTGGCTGGGGCCCAGGCAGTTCGGGATCATGACGCTCGCCCTGGCCTGCGTGGGGTTCGCCACCGTGGCGACCGGCAACTTCGAGGTGTTCCTCGAGCGCTACGCCGCCGAGTACGCGGCGCGTGGTCTGCGTCGCACCCTGCGCCGTGCCCACCTTCTCGCGCTGGGCATCAAGCTCGGGCTCGGACTCGTGGCGAGCGCGGTGCTGCTGATCCTGACACCGTGGCTCGCCCGCTTCTTTGCCGTCCCCCAACTGCTCGTGCTCGTGCCGGTCCTCACGGTGATGGTGCCCTTCGATGGGTTCTCCACCACCGGCCGGGCCACGCTCTACGGCACGCAGGAATTCCGCGGGCTCTCGCTGCTGGCCGTGTTCTTCCACCTCGTCAAGATCGTTCTGGTGGCCATGCTGTGGTGGGGGCGCCACGGTCTTTTCGCGCTGGCTCTCGGTCTTTCGGTGCTGACGGTGGCCCTGGCCCTGGCGCAGACCGCGGTGCCACTGTGGATCATGCGGCACGCCCGGGACCGCGAACCGCCGGCCCCCGAGCGTGCCTGGCGCGGGCTGCTCCGCAGCATGTTCAGCTACTGCGTGCCCCTGCTCGGTGCGCGCATCACCTTCATGTCGGGGCAGAACCTGAGCACGATCGTCCTGGGGAAACTGTTCAGCCCCGGGCTTCTGGGCTACTTCAAGTTCGCCTTCCAGACCATCGAGCGCTTCAACGATCTGGCGAACGCAGTGCCGTCCTCGCTCATGCCCTCACTCACCAATCTCGTCGCGCGCGGGGAGCGGGAGCGGCTGCGCCTGATCTTCGACCAGGCCCTGCGGCTCATCCAGACGCTGGCCTTCACGCTCTCCTTCGGCTTGTTCGTCTTCGCCCAGGAACTGGTGCTGCTCATCGGCGGCTGGCCGTTCATGCCGGCCGTCCCCATGCTGCGCATACTGGCCCTGGTGCCCATGGCTCGCACCGCCCAGCAGCCCCTCACCATGCTGTTCCAGGCGCTGCGGCGTCCCGGCACGGTGCTGGCCCTCTCCCTGGTCAAGTTCGTGACCGAGTTCGGTGCCTACTTCCTGCTGGTGATCCCGCTGGGCGTCATCGGCGCGGCCTGGGCCAACCTGGCCGGCGCGGTGGCGGCCTTCGTCGTGGCCATGGTGCTGCTGGCACGCATGGTTCCGGAGCGTGCGTCGGAGCGTGTGAGCACCGGGTTCGCGGCGCTGGCCCTGCTGTTGTCGTTGCTGGGCATCACCCTGCTGGGCGAATTGTTCTTCCACGGCGTGTCCGTGGTCCTGTTCCACCTGGCGCTGCTGCTGCCCGCAGGAGCGGGGTTGTTCGCGCTGGGGTTGGTGCGCCGGGAGGATCTCGACAAGCTGGCGGAGGTGCAGCTGGAGCGGCCCTGGACGCGGGTGGTGCGCGGCAGCTTGATGCTCGCGCTCGGTTTCTTCGCCCGCCTGGCCGGAGTGCGGAGGACCGCTTGAGCGCACTGCGCGTGTTGCTGATCATCCCGGCGCACGATGAGCAGGAGAGCCTGCCGCGCACGCTCGACGAGTTGCGCGCGGTCGTGCCGGGGGCGGACCTGCTGGTGGTGGACGATGGCTCTCGTGATGCCACCGCCGGGGTGGCGCGCACGCGCGGCGTGCGCGTGCTCCGCCACGTCTTCAACCAGGGCGTCGGCGCAGCGCTGCAGACCGGGTTCCGCTGGGCTGTTGAGCACGGTTACGACGTTGGAGTGCAGTTTGACGCGGATGGCCAGCACGACCCCGCCTACCTGGAGACGGTGCTCGAACCGGTGCGTGCCGGCCGCTGCGATGTGAGCATCGGATCGCGCTACGTCCAGCGCTCCGGCTATCGCGCGCCGGCCGTGCGCCGCATCGGCATGGTGCTGTTCTCCGGCCTGGTGAGTGCGGCGCTGCGCGTCCGGATTACCGACACGACCTCCGGTTTTCGCGCCTACGCGCGGCGGGTCATGGAGGTTTGTCAGCACGATTTCCCGCGGGACTTCCCGGATGCGCCCCTGCTGATCATGCTCGGGCGTCGCGGCTTTCGCATGGAGGAGGTACCGGTCCAGATGCGCGAGCGCCGGGCCGGACGGTCCTTCTACACGCTCGGCACGTCCTTGTATTACCCCTACAAGAACCTGCTGGCCTCGCTGATGGCACTGCTTCAGCGGCCGGCGCAGCCCTGAGGGTCATCCCATGGTGTTCCTGTCGAGGACCCAGATCATCGCCGCGATCGGTGCGGTCCTGCTTGCGCTCTGCGTTCTGGATCTGGTGCGGCGCCGCAAGCTGTCCGAGGAATACTCGCTGCTCTGGGTGCTCTCGACCGTCGTCGTGGCGGCGCTGGGGTTCTCGACGCCGTTGCTGGTCTGGGTGAGCCGCGAGCTTGGCATCGTGCAGGAGAATTCGACGGTCTTCGCCTGCGGACTCGCGTTCAGCCTGGCGATGCTGCTCCACCTCTCGGTCCGGCTCTCGCGGCTGGGCCAGGAGAACCAGACGCTCGCCCGCGAACTGGCCCTGCTGCGCCACGAGCTCGAGGAGTCGAACTCCGCCAGGACGCCGGCGGATGAGCCGGCGGCGGGCCGGACATGAAGCGGTCGCTTCAACTGTTCGTGGGCGTGGCCATCTCGGTGGCCGCGGTGTGGTTCTCCATGCGGGGGGTGAGCGTTCCGGAAGTCTGGCGGGCGCTGAGCCACTCGAACCTGCTCCTCTTCGGCGCCGTGATGGGGCTCACGCTGTTCAGCTTCATGATCCGGGCCCTGCGCTGGCGCTCGCTCCTGTCCGGGGCGCAAAGGCCTACGCTCAATAGTCTCTACAGCGCCACCATGATCGGCTTCATGGCCAACAACGTGCTGCCCTTCCGGCTGGGCGAGTTCGTGCGGGCCTGGGCGCTGGCGCGCCGCGAGAAGTGCTCGACCACCATGGTGCTGGCCACGGTCGTTGTGGAACGCGTGGTGGACATGCTCGCGCTGCTCGGGATCCTGGGCGTTACCATGCTCGTGCACCCCATCCAGGCGAGCAGCAAGGCGGCGGAGTTCACCCAGGCGGGCGCCACCTCGCTCATCGCGATCACGGTGGGGCTCACGCTCATGCTCATCCTGCTCGAGCGCACGCCCGGGCTGGCGCGCCGCGTGGTCCGCCGCCTCTCGATGTGGCTGCCCGAACGCCACCGCGGCCGCGTGGTCGCCGCGCTCGACCATTTCGTCGAGGGCCTGGGGTTGTTCCGCAACCTGCCCCGCCTGCTGTGGGTCTTCCTGCTCTCGTTCGCTCTGTTCTCCTGCTTCGCGGTGGCGCTGCAGTTCAGCTTGCTGGCGCTCGGCATCCACCTGCCCTGGTACGCGGGCTTCACGCTGCTGGTCATCTCCGCGTTCGCGATCATGGCGCCGGCGGCCCCGGGCTACATCGGCACCATGAACCTGGCCTGCGTGGCCGGGCTCGCGCTCTTCGGGGTGACCAACCGCGAGCTGGCGAACTCCTTCTCGTGGTTCTACTGGGCGGGGCAGTGGCTGCCGGTCACCGTGGTGGGCCTGTTCTACCTGCGGCACGAGGGGCTCTCGCTGCGTTCGCTCAACCAGGCCCAGGAATCGAATTCATGACCTCGCGAGCCGGGCGGCTCGCTGGCGATTCGGCGCAGGTGGTGCCCGGCGACCTTGCGCACCGCGGTGACGACGTCCCCGACGTCGCGCGGCGTCATGTCCGGGAAGAGCGGCAGGGTCACGGCGCGGCGGTAGGCGTCCTCGGTGACCGGGAAGTCACCGGCGCGCACGCCCAGCCGATCCTGGAAATCGGGATGCAGATGGATGGGGATGAAGTGCACCGAGGCGCCGATGTTCTCGGCGCGCTCAGGAGTGCTGCCGCGCGAGGCGAGGATCTCGGGTATGGGGGTCACAGCCGGCCCGTCGAAGTCGGAAGACAGGCTGGCATCAGGCGCGCGGTTCGAGCCCACCACGCGCCCGGGCTCCAACTGTCTGCCCCGGGATCGCGGTGAGCCAGCGCTTCGTCCGGGACACGCTGGGTCTCGCGGTCAGCCAGTACCTGGCGCGCGGGATCCTGCTGGCGCGCGGCGTGCTGGCAGCGATCACCCTGGGGCCGGCGGGCTTCGGTCAATGGAACGCGCTTAACCTGATCCTCGACTACAGTGGCTACGCCCCGGCGGGCGCGCTGCAGGGGCTCGATCTGCGGCTGCCAGCGCCGACCGCGCGGGGCGATGCGGGGGAGGCCCGGCGGTTGCTCGCCGGCGCCTGGACCATGGTGCTCGCGGGCGGGACGCTGTTCGCGCTGTTGCTCGTCGCTGCGTTCGCGAGTGGGCGGCCCACGCTGCTGCGCGGGCTCGGCTGGAACGCTCCGCTCCTGATGCTCGCGGCCGCATTGCTCCAACTCGTGCTGCAATACCACGGCTCTGCCCTGCGCGCGCGCGGGCGCTTCAGCGCGGTGAGCGGCTCGTCGGCAGTGCAGGCGCTGCTGGGCGGAGGCCTGGGGCTCGCGCTGGTCTGGCGTTTCGGGATCCCCGGGTTGCTGTGGGGCTGGCTCGCTGGGACCCTCGTGGCCCTGGCGTGGGTGCGCCTGGCGGCGCCCGACGTGCTGCTGCGGCCTGGCGCCCCGGCGGAGGGCGTCAGGCTGGTGCGCGGCGGATTCGTGGTCTTCGCCTTTTTCGCCGTCTCGCTCGCGCTGCGCTCCGTGGACCGACTCGCCCTCATCCACTACGGTACTCCTGCGGATCTCGGCGCCTACAGTCTGGGGATCATGGCGGCCGGGCTCGTGCTGTACGTGCCCGAGGCCGCGGCCGCGGTGCTCTATCCGCGCATCGCCGCGGCCGCGGGGGACACGCGGGGCCTGGAGTTCATGAGCGGGCAGGTGGCGCGCGCACACCGCGCGCTAGCGGTGCTGCTGCCGCTGGCGGTGGCGGTCGCGATGGTCTGGGTGGCGCCGGCGCTGGCGTGGTGGCTGCCGCGCTACCGGGACGCTGGCGAGGCCGTCCGTCTGCTCACCCTGGGTTCGCTGCTGCTCTCGGGTGCGACTCTGCCGGCCTACTGGCTGCTGGGCAGCGGCCGCGCGCGGTCCCTGCTCCTGGCCGGGTTGGCGTGCGCCGCGGTGACCGCGCTGCTCGTCTTCGTGGTCGCGGCACGCGCGCCTCGGCCCTCGCCGGTGGCACTTGCGGCGTGCGCCGGTTATGGCGTCTTCGCGGTGGCGATCGCCACGCTCGCAGCGCGTGATCTGCGCCCCGGGCGGGGCGGGCGGCTGGCGTTCGCGGTGTCTAGCTTCCTGCCCGCCGTGTGGGCCGCGGCGGCCGCGTTCGTCGCCTGCCGGGTCGGGCCGGCGGAACTGGTCATCGCCGCAGGAGCGCGCACGGTCGCCGTGGCGCTCGCCTACGCGCCCGTGCTGTGGTGGCTGGGTCGCGGTCTCGGTCTGCGCGCACTCGCCAGCCGGTGGGCCCGCGGGGAGGCAAGCGCGTGATCCGGGCCCAGGGCATCGGCGTGGTCGCGGCCAGTCTCGTGGTGCACGGCCTGCTGCTCGCCGGATGGGCGGCGGCGCTGCCCGGACCGCTGCGTCTGACCGCGGCGTTCGCGGTCCTCATCCTTGTGCCCGGCTGGGCCTTCGTCGTTCTCGGCGCGCGTCCGCCCGGGGGGGCGTGGCTCGCGGCGGGCTGGGTGTTCGGCTTCGGGGTGGCATGGAACGCCGCCCTCGTGCTGCTCGCGCACGCAGCGGGGCTGCCCTTCCTCGGGCTGCTTCCCTGGACGCCGCTCACCAGCGCGCTGCCCTGGGGACTCGTGCTCTGGCGCGCCGGCGGGTCGCAGGCCACACCGGAGCGCGGGCTCGCTCGCGGGGCCGTGGTGGCCGTGCTGCTCGCTGCCGCGTTCGCGGCCTTGCACGCGGCCCGCTTCGGGCCGCCCCTGGGATATTTGAGCGATACGCCGGATCACGTCGGGACGCTGCGGCGCATGCTGCAGTCGGGGGAGTTGTTCCCTGCCGACGCCTTCTTCCGCGACGCGGGCCGCGCGGGCGCGGACCCGCGCAAGGGTCTCTGGCACGGCATCGTTGCGTTGCTCGCGCAACTGGCGAGTCTCGGCCCGCTCGAGACCTGGCGCTGGCTCAGCGCCCTGATCGCGCCATTCCTCGTGCTCAACGTCGCCGCCCTGGGCTTCTTGTGCCGCGGTTCCACCGGTGCGGCGCTCGCCGCCTGGGTGCTGATGCTGACCTACGGAGGTGGCCTGGGGCAGGTCCCGCTCCGCCAGGCGGTCTACGCCACGCGCATCGCGGACCAACTGGCGCTCGCCGCCGCGGTCGCGGTGCTTGCGGACCTGCGCCGGAGCGCCTGGGCCACGCGCCTGGCCGCTGTGACCCTGGGCTTTGCGGCAGTGGCCGTGCACGTCTTCTCGGCCATCCAGTTCGCGCTGGTGTTCCCCGCGCTCGGGCTCGGGCTGCTGCTGCGCGATCGCCGCTTCGGCCCCGAGGCGCGCCGGCTCGCCGGGACGGCGCTGCTGCTCGGCGTGGTCTGCCTGCCCTACCTGCTGTTCCGGGCGCAGCAGGCCTACGCGCCGACGAACGTGATCCATACCGAGCCGCAGGGGTTGACCTGGCTGGTCGGTTCGCTGCGCGTGGTGTCCATCGAGCAACTCTGGGAGTGGATGGGCCTGGCTTGGGTGCTCGTGCCGTTGTCCTGGCCCTGGCTGTGGATGCGCGGGCGGGGGAACGTCGCGGTGCTCTTCCTGCTGACCTCCTCGCTGGCGGTGGCGCTGATCATGTACAACCCACCGGTCGTGGCGCTGCTGCAGCCGCGCCTCGGATACCTGCTCATGCGCATGGTCTGGATCGTGCCTTTCGCCGCGCTCGTGGCCTGGCTGCTGCCGGAGCTGGCTGCGGTCGCGCGGGAGCGAGGACCCTGGTGGACTCGCGCCGGGGCGGGAGTGCTGCTCGTCCTGGCGCTCGCGCTGCTCGCACCCGCGGTGCGCGACGCCGTGTGGGCGCTCCGCGGCCCCGGGCCGGGTGCCGTGGTGGAGCAGGACCCGCGGCACTGGCAGGCCGACTTCGACTGGATGACGCAGCACCTCGACCCCGGCTGCGTGGTGCTCTCCGACCCCGCGACGTCGTACCTGGTGCCCATGATGACCGGGCGTTACGTGGCGACGCTCGTGGACCAGCACGGCTCTCCCAACGACTCGCTCGGGCTGACCCGGATCCTCGACGCCCGCGATGCGCTCGACCCGTACGGGAGTTGGGAGCGCACGCGGGAGGTCGTCCAGCGCTACAGCGTGGGTGCGATCGTGCTCAACGACCGCTTCGATGAGCCGCTGCCCCTGAGTTACTGGGCGCCGCGGCATCCGTGGTTCCTCGCCGCGCGCGCGCGTTTCGATGCGCACCCCGAAGCCTTCCCGCGGCTCCACGACACGGGCGACCTGGTCGTGTACGGCCTGCAGCAGGCGGCGCTCGATACTCTGTCCGGCCCTGCGACCGCACGTCCGTTCGTGGAGACGTGGGTACCCGGACCGGTCGCGGGCGCACCGGTCTCTCGAGAATCGCCGGACCGCGCTCCCGAGCTTGTCGGGTTCACGCTCTCCACCAGCGTGGCCGCGCCGGGCGACAACCTGATCGGAGTGGCCCGCTGGCGCGCGGTCCGTCCCGCCGGCACGGGAGCCTGGCGGGTCGCCGTGCGGCTCGACCGCGGTCTGCCTGCGGGCTTCGCACCTCCGGCGTTCATCGGCAAGCCCGCGCGGAAACTCTTCGAGCGGCTGCGACACGAGCGCTACGGCTTCCGCGCCGACCACCTGCCCGCCCGTGGAGACTACGGCCTGGACCTCTGGAGAGCGGACGAAGTGGTACAGGATTCCTTTGGGCTCTACGTGCCCCCGGAAGCGGTCGAGGGCACCTACCAGGTCGAGGTGCGCATGTTCCGGCGGCCCCACTATCCGAACCTCCGGTTGAGCGAGTGGTTCTTCGATCGCGACCACCACCCGGGCGTTCCGGTGGGGGCGCTGATGGTGAGCCGGGGCCGCTCCGGGGGGCGGCGATGAGCCGCCGCTGGATCGTCTGCGTGGCCGGCGTGCGCTCCTGGGCTCCGGCAGCTTCCTTGAGCCTGTGTCCTGGCCCTCATCGTTTGACCGGGAAGCGGTACAGTAGTCTGCGCGTGCGAACCACTCTGAGGGGTTTCCCCGTCTCGACGGTTTCGGCTTCGCGTGAGAGGGAGCCCTCATCAAGCCTCTGAGACCGGCTCATCCCATCCTTGCTGCCATCCTCGGCACCACGCTGCTCCTCGTCGTGGCCGAGATCGTGGTGCGCCTCTGGCTCGTCTCGCCATCGATCGCAGTGCCGGACACGCGCTACAACTGGGTCATCCCGCCGCACGCGAGGATCGTCAATAGTGCCGAGGGCTGGAGTTCGACGCGCACGAACTCGATGGGTCTGCTGGACGACGAGTTGCGTGTGCCCCGCGCCCGGGTGCGCGCGGTCTTGCTCGGCGACTCGTTCACCGAGGCGCTCCAGGTCGCCCGCCGGGACAACTTCGGCTCGGTCGCCGAGCGGCGTCTGCCCGGGCTCGAAGTGGTCAACGTCGGCTACTCCGGGCGCTCGCCGGTCGAGTACGCCGACTGGTTGGAAGAATATGGCCCCAGGCTGGCGCCAGACATCGTGATCGTGCAACTCAACGACGGAGACCTCGGGGACCTGCTCATGCCCGCCTCACAGGCGCGGCTGGCGGCGGCCACGGCGCCGCCAGCGGGAGCGCCACCCGAGGGCCGGTTCGCGCGTCTGTCGCGGCGTGTACTGCGCAATTCGTCGCTGGTCACCGTGGCCTGGCGCCGCATGAAGCGACTCGCCACCGACGAACGCGCACAACTCGCCAGGCGCTTCCGTGGGACCGGCGCCTCTGCGGCGGGCTTGGCGGCCGCGGACCCCGTCGCGGATCCGCGCCTCCCCGTCCTCCTGGACGCGCTCCACCGCCGCATCGCGGCGCACGCGCCCAGGCTGGTCTACCTCTACATCCCGGGCGTGGACTATTTCGGGCCACGCTTCGACTACGGCGAGCCACCGGCCGCAGCGTTCTACCACGCCTTCGCCGCGCGCAACCGGGTGACCCTGGTGGATCCACTCGATGAGATCCGTACGGAGTTCGTGCGCACCGGCCAGCCGCTGCACGGTTTCAGGAATTCGGTCATGGGCAGCGGCCACATGAACGCCGCTGGACACCGGGTGGTGGGGGCGCGGCTCGTGCGCGCGATCGCGGAGGCGATTCGATGATCTTCTCCTCTGCCGAATTCTTCGTCTTCTTCGCGCTGCTGCTCGGCACGCTCGCCTTCACGAAGTGGGAGGGGGCGCGCCGCAATCTGCTGATCGTGGCGAGCTATCTCTTCTATGCGTGGTGGGACTGGCGCGCGTGCTTCCTGCTCTTCGGCGTGACGCTGGTGGGCTTCCGGGTCGCGCACGGCATCGCGGGAGCCCCCGCAGGCCGGGCCCGGCAGCGCTGGCTGTTGCTGGGCATCGCCGCGAACCTCGGCGTACTCGCGTTCTTCAAGTACACGGACTTCCTGCTCGCCAACGCCCAGCCGCTGTTCCGCATCGCGGGCCTCGAGTTGCCGCGCCCGGAGATCGTCCTGCCGGTGGGCATCTCGTTCTTCACCTTCCAGTGCATCTCCTACCTCATCGACATCTACCGCGGGCTGCTGCCGGCGCACCGGAGCTTCCGGGACTACATGCTGTTCGTGGCCTTCTTCCCGCAACTGCTGGCCGGTCCGATCGTGCGCGGGGGGCAGTTCCTGCCGCAGATGGAGCGCGAGCACCCGTTGCGCGCCGGCGACTTGCGCGTGGGGCTTGAGCGCTTCCTGCGTGGCTTCACCAAGAAGATGCTGTTCGCCGACACGCTGGCGGTGTGGGTGGGACCGGTGTTCGCGCACCCGGCGGCGTACTCGCCGCTCACCTGCTGGCTGGCGGTCCTGGCCTACGCGGGCCAGGTGTACTACGACTTCTCGGGGTACACCGACATGGCGATCGGCGTGGCGCGCATGCTGGGCTTCGAGTATCCGGAGAACTTCCGCCACCCCTACTCCGCCCGGTCGATCGCGGAGTTCTGGCAGCGCTGGCACATCACGCTCTCCAACTGGCTGCGCGATTACCTGTTCCTGCCGCTGGCCTACGCGGTGTCCCGCCGGATTGAGGCGGACCGCCCGCTCGGGGTGCGGGCCGAGACCTGGTCCTATGCCGCCGCGATCCTGCTCACGATGTTCCTGGGCGGACTGTGGCACGGGGCGTCGTGGACCTTCGTGGTGTGGGGTGTGTTGCATGGGCTGGCGCTCGCCGTGCATCGGTTGGTGCGGGACGGGCGTGGCCGGCGGGCCCAGGGGCGCTACGGCCGGCCCGGTCGCTTCGCTTCGTGGGCGCTGACGTTCCTGTTCCTGCTCGTGACCTGGGTGATCTTTCGCGCCCCCGACTTCCCGACCGCCTGGGAGATGCTGAAGCGGATGGTGTCGTTCGGCGCCGGCGGCGTGCGCTGGTACTACGTGCAGGGCCTGGTGGCGCTGGGCGCCGGCGTGCTCCTGCACCTCTGGAGTCTGCGGCACGAAGATCGCAGCCCCTCGCTCGACCTGCGGCGTCCGCTGGCGTGGCCGGCGCTCGCCGCACTGCTCCTGGCCCTGCTGTTGTTCGCGCCGGCCGGGACGAACCCCTTCATCTACCTGCGGTTCTGAGCGACGCCGGATCCTTTGGTCGGGCCGGAGGGCCGGTGGATCGCCGCCGCAGCGACCCTGGCAGAGAGGGGTTATCTGTCCGATGGCGCGACCATCCACCCCACGGGCACCTTTCCAGACGGAGCGATTCGGCGCCTTGGCCAAGAGCAGCAGCAGCCGCTATCATGTCCCGGACTCGTGCCGGATCGTCGGAGTGCCCCCGGGAAGCAGCCCCGGACCACCGACCGGCGCCACCGACCAGGGGAGGAGGTCCGCCACCGCGAGGGACGTTCCGCCCGTTAGCGTGACCCCATGGGAGCCATCGAATTGCCGACCCGCAGCTGCGCAGTGACCGCCCTCCGATTCACGTCGGAGACACGCCGCCGGGGGCTGCGGCCCGGACCGCGTCCCGCTCAGTCCCAGGGGACCCGATGAGCCGCCGCCGGATCGTCTGCGTAGCGGGCGTGCGCCCCAACTTCATGAAGGTTGCCGCCCTGCTGCGGGCATTGCGCGGGCACCAGACGCTGGAGGGGTTGCTGGTCCACACCGGCCAGCATTACGACGCCAGCATGTCCGACTCCTTCCTGCGCGATTTGGAATTGCCCGAGCCGGTCGCTCACCTGCACGTGGGCGCGGACCTGCCGGCGCGGCAGACCGCCCGCATCATGGAGGCCTTCGAGCAGGCCCTGGCCGGGCTCGTCCCCGACCTGGTACTGGTCGTGGGCGACGCCAACTCGACCCTGGCCTGCGCGCTCACCGCGATGAAGTGCCGGATCCCGGTGGTGCACGTCGAGGCCGGGCTGCGCAGCTTCGACCGCGGGATGCCGGAGGAGATCAACCGCATCCTGACGGACCAGATGGCCGACCTGCTGTTCGTCACCGAGCAGAGCGGGATCGAGAACCTGCGCCGCGAGGGGATCCCGGACGAGCGCGTCCACCTCACCGGCAACACCATGATCGACACGCTGGTGCACCTCATGCCGCGCATCGATGCGGCGGGCACTGCGGAGAGCCTGGGCCTGGCGCGGGGCAGCTACGCGCTGGCTACGCTCCACCGCCCGAGCAACGTGGATGACCCGATCCGGCTCGCCGCGCTCGTGGACCTGCTGGCCGAGCTGGCGGGGAAGCTGCCGGTGGTGTTCCCGGTCCATCCCCGCACCCGCGGGACCCTCGAGGCCGACGGCCTGTGGGAACGGGTGGCCGCCGTGCCGGCGGTGCGCATCCTGGGGCCGCAGCCCTACTTCGACTTCCTGTCGCTGATGAAGGGCAGCCGCTTCGTGCTCACCGACTCGGGTGGCATCCAGGAGGAGACCACGTTCCTGGGCGTGCCGTGCGTCACTGCTCGCACCTCCACGGAGCGTCCCGTCACCACCGAGATTGGCACCAACGTGCTGGTCGGCGACGATTTCGGGAGTTCGCGCGAGGCCATCGGCCGCATCCTCGCGGGTGAAGCGCGGCAGGGCGCGATTCCCCCGCTGTGGGACGGCCACTCCGCAGAGCGGACCGTTGCGGTCCTGGAGCGGCGATGGGCATGAAGCCGGGCGGGCCGGGCCTATTCTTCCTGTCGGATCAACTTGCGTCGCCGCCGCGGCTTGGCTACCAGGTCCACCTGCTGGAGTTGATTCGTTCGATCGGCCCGCTCGTACCGACGAGCGGATTCTGCTGGATGGCGTCGTCGCCACCGCCGCCCGCCGGTCTGGTCCCGCTGGATCGCACTGCCGCGCCGCGGGGCATGCTGGCCCGCAAGTGGTACTACGTCACGCGTGCCTTCAAGCACATCGACCGCGAGGCCACACCCGGCTCCGTGGTCTGGGTGCGGAGCTACTCCACCGCTTTGCTCGCGCTTCCCGGGCTCCGCTGGCGCCGGCGCGCGGGACTTCGCAGCGTCTACGACGCGTCGAGCTTCGTGCGGCTCGAGGTGCCGGATGCCCCGAACCGTTTTGCCGCCTTCCTGCGAAGCGTCGTCGCGGAGCGCCTGTGGCCGCACTTCGACCTGGTGCGCACGCTGAATGATCCGATGCGCGACTACCTGATCAACCGCGGGGTCCCGCCGGAGCGGATTCTCGTCATCCCGGTGGGCGCCGAGCCGCAGGCTGAGCGCTGGCGCCTGCGCGGCACGCCCCGGCGGTTGCTCTATGTCGGCAGCGTCATGGGCTGGCAGGGTCTGCCCACGCTGATCGAGGCGATGCGCATCCTCGAACGGCGCGCCCCGGAGATTCAACTGAGTCTGGTGGGCCCCACCGTCGCCGAACTCGAGGGGGTGGCCCTGCCAGCGAACGTACGCGCGCTCGGGCGCGTGCCCCACGAGGCGATCAACCGCACGTATCTCGAACACGACCTGTGCTTGCTGCCGCGGCCCCGCACGCCGCTCACCGAGGCCGTGACTCCCATGAAGCTTCTCGAGGCGATGGCCCTCGGGATGCCGATCCTTGCCACTGACCTTGCCGCCGTCCGCTGGGTGACCGGGTTGGACGGAGCGTTCCTGAACCGCGAGGGTGGCCCCGAAGCGCTGGCCGCGGCCATCGAGGCGGTGCTCGCCGACCCGGGCGCCATGGTCGCGACCGGCGCGCGCGCGCTCGAGCGCTCGGCCCGCTTCAGCTGGGACGAGATCGCCCGCGCGATCGTCCGGGAACTGTTCGCATGACGCGCAGGGGCCCAGCATGAGGATCGCCATCTGGCACACCGACTGCTACCCGACCGCCCCGGGCGTCTACCTCGGCTGCTTCCCTGCGCTGGGAAACGAGATCACTTGGGTGGTCTCGGAGCCGGGTGCGCGTAACGGGATCGTGGAGTGGTGCGAGGGGGGCGTGTGGCACTTCGAGATCCGGCGCGCCCCCGGCTGGTCTTCCGCATCCTCGAAGAGGGGTGGTGCGCGTGCTCGAGTGCCGCTTCCCGGTCGTGGGCAGGATCACCGACGGGGTCCGGGAGCGACTGCGGGGCCTCCCGGCAGCAGAGCGCGTGACGTTCCTTCCCTTCGTGCTGCACGGTGAGGTGCCGGCGCTTCTTTGCGACGCATGCGTTGGCATCGTCCCGATTCACCTGAGCGACCCGTACGGTGTCAACGGGTCGTGCTCGCCGCTGAAGGTAGTGGACTACATGAGCGTGGGGCTGCCGGTCGTGGCCTCGATGGTGCGCGTGGAAGACGATGCCAGGGCGTTTGCTGACGCGATCGAGGTCTTTCTGCGGGACCCGGAGCGCGCGCAGCGGGACGGAAGCCGCGGCCGCGCACGGGTCGAGACCCGTCGGACCTTCAAGGTCCTGGCGCAGGTAGGGGTCGCCGGTTACCGGCGCTTGCTCGAGACGGGCGTGCCCGCCTCCCGGGACAGCCCGCTACCGACGGCGGTGAATCTCGCGGGCCGTGGGCCTGCATGTTAGAGTCCTGTAGGAGACCCCCCGGCTTTGCCGGGGGATACTTACTCTCGCGTGGACGTGCGCCTCGTCCACTCCGGGCCGGGACCGCAGATGCCATGCGCCCTGCGCGGACAGGACGCCGAGTCCCACCTGAACCGGACAGGGTCTGACCTTTGGACGACTCTTCAGTTGCGCTGGTTGGTCCCTATCCACCTCCCTACGGAGGGGTGTCGGTCCACCTCAAGCGCCTTCACCGGCGGCTCGCCGCGCTCGACATCCCCTCGCGGGTCTACTGCCAGCCTTCGTCCACTTCGAACCCTGAGGAGCACGTCGTCCCCGCCGCCTTCCGGTTCTCCTGGTACTGCTGGATTCTCGAGCATGCCTGGCGCTGCAGAGCGAGCATCGTGCACTTCCACGACGGCTGGTACTGGACCCCGGCTGCAGCGATCATGCTCCTGCGCGGCCGCAAGGTCGTCATGACGCTGCACAACCAGCGAGCAGGGGGCGAGATGTGGCGCCGTGCGCCTCGGCTGGAACGACGGGCGAGTCGGTGGCTCCTCCGGCACCCGCGGGTCCGGTGGGTCGCAGTGAGCCGGGAGGTGAGGAGGCAATTGGTCGAGATGGGCGCGGACCCGGCGGTGATCACAGTGGCCCCCGCCTACATCCCGCCCCGGGCGGATGCGGACGCATCGAGCCTTCCCGCCCATGTCCGGGACTTCCTCGACGCGCATGCGCCGGTGGTGTCGACCTACGCCTGGAAACTGACGATCGATGCGCAGGGCATCGACCTCTACGGGTTCGACCACTGTATCGAGATGATTCGGGTGCTTCGGGCTGACTTCCCGGGGATCGGCCTGGCGATCTCGCTGCCACAGATCGCCGACATCGGGTACTTCCGCGACCTGCAGGCGCGCGTTGCGGCCGCTGGCCTCCAGGATCACGTGCTATTCATCACCGAGCCGCTGGATGACGTCCAACTGCTCTGGCAGGCGAGCGATCTCTTCGTGCGGGCCACCAACACCGACGGGGACGCGGTCGCGGTG
>Ga0315283_10001695_pt1 | contig 17927 bp, 8 predicted proteins | sample YL17G09_0_MG_FD_204541 | JGI IMG/M metagenome (GOLD analysis project Ga0315283, IMG submission 204541) | Sediment microbial communities from Yellowstone Lake, YNP, Wyoming, USA - YL17G09_0 | ecosystem: Environmental > Aquatic > Freshwater > Lake > Sediment | place: USA: Wyoming | collected... | reverse complement strand
GACCTGGGCAGATACATCTACTCCTCTCCGCCGGGGCAGTTAAGGATCCACCAATATATCAGCAGTGAGCTAAACGAAACGGTCATTCTCGGTGATGATGGCGGTGCCAAGACTATCAAAGTTACGCTGGAATCGGGGCTGCCGTGGGAGGGACACGCACGGATCAATATCAATCTGAGCCCAGACCAAGCCGTTCCGTTTGAGCTCCAGCTGCGCCAACCGGTGTGGGCGAGCGGGATGCGCCTCTTGGTCAACGACGAGCCTCTCCTAACCGCTTTAGGAATTGTTGACCAGAAGGATGCAACCTCATCCGGCTATGACCCGAGACCGGCAGTCTTCGTGCCGATCAGCCATGCATGGGTTTCAGGGGATGAAGTCGAAGTCGAGTTTGAAATGCCGATCCAGCTGCGCCGTGCCCACCCCAGAGTGAAAGGACACCGGGATAAGGTTGCGGTGACGCGCGGCCCACTGGTGTACTGCCTTGAAAATGTGGACAACCCCGAGGTGGATATCTTCACCACACGACTCAATCCAGGGACACTCGAGCCGGTAGTCGACAGTTCCATACTGGGTGGTATCATCAAGCTGCAAGGAAAAACGCAAGAAGGGACCTCGCTCACCTTCATCCCTTATTTCTTATGGGGTAACCGTGGTCCATCTCAAATGACCGTCTGGGTAAATACCTGAAAAGGATAAACTTTGAACGACGAGCCCAACCAATCTACCCCTATGCTGACACCTTGGACTCCTGCGGTACCCTGCCCGCACCCGGAATACCCCCGCCCACAGATGAAGCGCTCAAATTGGGTAAACCTGAATGGGTGGTGGGAGTATGCAATCCAGCTCAGAGATTGCACAGCTCCAAAAACTCTGGATGGCAGCATTTTGGTGCCGTTTGCTGTGGAGTCACCCCTCTCGGGCGTACAAAAACCCCTGCTACCCAATCAAAAATTGTGGTACCGACGCACTTTTCTCGATCCACGTCCGATTCTCTTTGAGGGGAGCGGTGTCGATGGCAAAGGGAGGGTCCTATTGCATTTCGGTGCAGTCGATTATGAGTGCCAGGTGTGGGTAAATAATACGTTTGTTGGTGAGCACCGTGGTGGGTACCTGCCTTTCTCACTGGATATCACTGATGCGCTTTATTTAGGACAGAATGAATTGACCGTGTCGGTATGGGACCCCACCGACACGGGGATGCAGCAGCGCGGTAAACAGACGCTCCGTCCGAGAGGTATCTGGTACACTGCAGTCTCTGGCATCTGGCAAACGGTCTGGTTGGAAGGTGTGCCCGCCATCAGCATCGAAGCCCTACGGCTGACTCCCGACCTGAGCCAGCAATGGCTGACCATAGAAGTGTTCATTCGGGGAAAGGCGGAGGCGGGATCCATCCAGGTGGAGGCGGAAGCCAGCTCAAACAGAGAAATCATTTCTTCGGGCAGGGGAGATGCCAACGCTCCACTCATTCTTAGGATACCGGATCCAAAAACATGGAGCCCTGCCGATCCATACCTCTATGGTCTGCGTGTGAGGCTTACGCGAGAGGAAGAGGTGCTGGATGAAGTCGACAGCTATTTTGCCATGCGGCAGTTCGGGATGAGCAGGGACGAGAATGGAGCCCTACAGTTTACATTAAATGGGGAACCGCTGTTCCTTTATGGACCTTTAGACCAGGGTTACTTTCCGGATGGATTGTATACACCCGCCTCGGAAGAGGCGATGCTGTTTGACATCGAATATATCCGCCGGCTAGGTTGCAACATGATCCGCAAGCACATCAAGGTCGAGCCGCTGCGCTGGTATTACCACTGCGACCGTTTGGGGATGATCGTCTGGCAGGATATGCCCAATGGCGGGCTGATCGGCGGTGAGGCGGTGGCGACACTCTCGCTGATCTTCGGATTCCATCGCAACGACACGCGCCGGTTGAGCCGGTTTGGTCGGGCGGACGAAGCCAACCGCCTCGATTTCCGGTCCGAGCTGCAGGGCATGGTGGACCAGCTCTTCAATGTGCCTTGTATCGCGGTCTGGGTACCCTTCAATGAAAGCTGGGGGCAGTTCCAGGCTAATGAAATTGCGGAATGGTTGAAAGCCTATGACCCGACCCGCCTGGTGGATCACGCCTCCGGTTGGTTCGATCAAGGCGGAGGGGACTTTCAGAGCAAGCATATCTATGTTAAAAAGCTAAAACACCCCGCTCCTGACAAACGTGCGTTTGCCATCACAGAGTTTGGCGGTTACAGTCTGAAAATCCCCGGACACCTGTGGGATGAAAACAAGAAGTTTGGATATCTTTTTTACAACTCTTCCCAGGCTTTGACCGATGCCTATCTTGCCCTTTTAGAAAACGAGCTGAAACCACTGATAGGGAAAGGCCTGACCGCCGCCATCTACACCCAAACGACCGATGTGGAGATCGAGATTAACGGTTTTCTGACCTATGACCGTAAGGTGGAAAAAATGGACACGCAGGCATTGAGCCATGCGCACAAGGACCTGATTTACTGTAAAAACTCTAAATTTGTGCCAAAGTGAAACAAACGCTGTAGAATCATAACCTAAGTGGATCATTGATCTTTAAGGATACCTAGATGAGCAACCTACCAACGGAATATGCAGAGCTTCCAGACATACACCTCGCTTTCACGCAGTACGGCAGTGGTCGAATACTCATCCTTTTGCATGGAAACTCGGAAAGTAAGCGTATTTTTAAACCATACCAGACCGAGCATTTCCCCATGTTTACTACGCTCGCAATAGACAGTCGTGGGCATGGTGATTCCAAGTCGACCGACGAAGCATATTCAATCGAGCAATATAGCGAGGATGTGATCAATTTTTGTAAACTAAAAGGGATCGATAACGCCTATGTCATTGGGTACAGTGATGGAGGCAATATCGCCTTGTGGCTGGCAAAAAAAGCTCCAGAACTATTCAGCCGGGTCATTGCCATATCTCCCAATTACCTGGTAAGCGGGACAACAGATAGCGCGCTTCGATCTATCAATAATGCTTATAAAATAATGTCATTTCTAAACCGCATCGGGTTCAATATGAAAAAGAGCATGATGCGCTTCAATTTGATGCTTGAAGATATTGGAATAACGGATGATGAACTAAAAAGTGTCCAGACAGATGTAAAAATTATCTATGCAGAACACGATATGATCAAGGAAACCCATCTGAAGAGGCTGGCTGAGCTGATCCCAAATTCAAGCCTGGATAAGATATTTGGCTGCAATCATATGACGATCTTAAACAACCGAAAAGCTATTGAGATCATGAAAAACTACCTGTTAGAAAAACCATGAAGTCAACCCATTGAAAGGAACAACACCCCATGAGAAAATCCCTGCTCACGGTTATCGCCTTTGCCATCCTCTTTCTTTTCATCATCCAATCCATCGGTACCCTGGTTGAATCGATCTATATCCTGGACTTGATGAATTCGAACCTGGATGAAAAAGCGCTGGGCGTGCTGTTTTTCTTTGTGCCTTTGCTCCTGCTTCCCTTCTACAAGAAGCACACACGCCTGCTGGTTTGGATCCTATTTGTTGTGTTGTTCATTGCCCGCGGATTGACTCCGTACCTCAACACCACCAACCGCCTATCAGCCTCCGGCATTGCCACCGCCGCCTCGCTCAGCTTGTTCTTTTTGCTCATCACGGGTTGGCCAACTTTTGGACGCTGGGCACCAGCCGGGCTGGCACTGGCGGTGGGCTTATCCACCTTACTACGCACAGCTGGTCACGGTATCGAATTCTCCCTAACCCCCGCTGGTGGCTGGGTTGGGTGGGTGTTGGGGCTGCTGCTTGGCGCTTGTCTGGTGCTTTCTGACCTAAAGGGTGAGTCAGCCACCCCGCAAATGGGCGGAAAGCGCACCGCTCCAATATTGGGAATCTACCTTATCCTGACCCTGGTTTATTTTTCGGTATCCGCTCCTGCGGTGATCGCCCGCTGGACGGAGGGGAATTACACCCTGATCGTCAGCGTGGTCAGCTTGTTTTCGCTAGGCTGGGCCTGGATATCCCTCAACCGGCCTGCTCTATTCGAGCGCATCTCCCCGCCTCTCTTGGTAGCCTGGAACCTGCTCTTTTCCCTCAGCCTGACCCTGACGCTCCTGGCACACCGCGTATCATTCCCACCTACGCTGGATTCACCGCCGGTGGTGGTAGGGGCGCCAAACTTGCTCCAGATGGTCCCCCTGGGGTTGATGCTCCTGCTCTTCCCGGTGCTCTTCTTTGACTTGCAAGTCTTCCTACGGCAGATGCAAAATTCTGTCCTGCCAGCCGGCAGCCTGGTGCCCGGAATCCTGTTGGGGAGTTTCTTGCTAATCTTGTTGATCTTTATTAACATCTTCTCCAATGTGTGGGGGTATATCGAACCCATCAGCCTTATCTTCCGGAATACCTACTGGTTGACTTACTTTTTTATATCAGGGGGTATCAGCCTGCTTGTGTGGCTTGCATTGAGAAACAAACCAGCCACTGAAAATGAACCCACCGAGAGCTATTCATGGGTTGTCTCCGCCCTGCTTACTGTGATTTTCCTTACTACACTGGTATTTGCACTACCATCCAAGCGAGTTCAGGTGGACACAGCCGGAAAGACCTCGCTGCGGGTGATGACCTTCAACACTCAGCAATCCAACGATGAATTCGCTGAGAAATCTTTCGAAGCTCAGCTCGCCCTCATACGCCAGGTTTCACTCGATATCCTTTCCCTGCAGGAGACCGATTCAACTCGTATCTCGCTCAACAATAATGATTACGTCCGTTACTTTGCCGAAGGGCTGGGCTACTATTCTTATTACGGTCCAAAAACCGGAACCGGTACCTTTGGAACGGCCATCCTATCGAAATTCCCGCTGTTGAACACGCGCAGCACGTTTATGTACAGCGATAAGGACGAGACTGGCGTTGCCGAAGCCGAAGTCGAGCTGGCAGGTTTGCTTTTCACGATCTATGACGTCCACCCCGACAGCTCAGACCCAGCTATGCTGGCCTTTGCAAAGACCCTTCTAGCACGCTCGCAAGATAAACCGTATGTGATCGCCCTGGGTGATTACAACCTGAGAGATTATGATGAGCCCTACCAGCTTATTGACCGTGTATATACCAATGCCTGGACGAGTGTCTATCCATCAGAGATCAGCCCGGATGGGGTAGATATGTCTGGAGATAACCGCATCGACCACATTTTCCTTTCCCGGAACCTGTCTGCCTCCAACCCAACCTACATTCTTCCGCCTGAGTCTGCTACGGACCACCCCGTGCACTGGGCGGATATCCTGTGGAGAAGTCCATAACATTCCTGGCATGTACCCAACATTCGAACTCACCTACTTACTTCTTTATGACACCCGCCATGGTTGCGCCAAGAACCGTGGTCACAAGTTGTAACAATTTATCCAACACGCTGTCGAAAACCGTCTGAGGCGGATCGCAGATTTAACGATCGGAAAACTCCCAATGTCTTTACGAACCACACTTACCCCCAGTATGTATCATGGTTTTAACAAAAATCCGCCATTCTTTGAAGGCTGGTACTATAAACTGGTCAGTGCAGATGAGAACCATAAGATCGCCATTATCCCGGGAGTAATTCTGGGTAAGGATGCCCACGCATTTGTGCAGGTATTGGACGGCGTAGATGGGACCGTGGATTATCATACCTTCCAGTTTCAGCAATTCCAGGCCGACAGTCGTAAATTTGCGATCAAGATTGGCAAGAACATTTTCGATGGCACCCATTTTTTCTTAGAGATTGGTTCCCCTGCTGGTCAACTCTCAGGTGAAATTCAATTCGGAGCGCTGAATCCCTGGCCAGTTACATGGATATCACCTGGCATTATGGGGTGGTATGCCTGGGTGCCGCGAATGGAATGTTATCATGGTGTTCTCAGCTTTGACCATTCCTTACAAGGCGCACTGACGCTCAATGGTAAGGCTATGGATTTCAGCGGTGGGCGCGGTTACATTGAGAAAGATTGGGGAAAAGCCTTCCCAGCCGCGTGGGTATGGTTTCAGAGCAACCATTTTGGGGGCGTGTCTGCTTGCATCACCGCTTCGGTGGCGATCATTCCCTGGACTGGAAATTCCTTCCGCGGTTTCATCGTCGGGCTTTGGTTGGGTGGCAAGCTCTATCGTTTTGCCACGTACACTGGAGCAAAGCTAGAATCCCTGCATATTTTCGACGACCACATAGACTGGGAACTAAGAGACCGCCAACACCGCCTGTTCTTAACCGCCTCCCGAGGTCATGGTGGCTTGCTGCGCGGTCCAACGCATCTGGATATGGGTAAGCGGGTACTTGAAACCCTGAATGCTGTAGTCCAGGTACGGCTTGAAACCATCCAAGGAGTTTTAATTTTTGAGGGGGTTGGTGCTCACGCCGGGCTGGAAGTCATCGGTGATCTACCGCGGCTTTTGCATGATTGATCAACATGCTTCCTGTTTATGATCATGAGGGTAAGCAAGTGGCCGACGAATATAACCGCTTTTATAATCATGCGCGGTTACAAATCCTGAAAAAACTTTAGGATGGGCTCCTGGATTAATCTACACATTTGTATACACTTGATAAATTAGTGTGCATACGGAAAGCTTCCATAGAGGGTTAGCTACCTTAGAAACCAGCACTTTTCACCAGGGCTGGACCGGTCATCTAGGCTTGCAGGAAGTCGTTGGTCAGCATGGCAATGCTATTAAATTCAACTTCGGGCTTCAGGATAGGGTTGAGCAGACCGTTTATCATCTCCGGCTGCATGTATAATTATTAATTGGTTGTGGATGCCTACATTGCAACACATTTCTAAATCCCATACGGAAGTATGAAAAAGATCTATCGCATATGATCAGCCATTTGTTTTGTAGATTGTTTACGTGGTTCGATGTCAATAATTTTCGTATTCGTCGAAGGAAAATTGATCGCTTAAGCTGCTCAGGAGTAAAACCATGAAGAAGGTGAAGATCACCAACCGGTACGGATATTTCGATGAAATCACCGGCGAGTATGTAATCACTCGCCCGGATACGCCCACACCCTGGATAAATTACCTGGGTATGGGAGACTATGGTGGAATCATCTCAAATACCGCCGGTGGGTATTCATTCGACCGTGATCCGAAAAACCGTCGTGTCACCCGTTACCGCTATAATGCTATCCCGGCCGATCAACCAGGTCGCTATGTTTACTTGCGAGACCAGGATAGTGGAGCTTACTGGAGCCCCACCTGGCAGCCGACCCCCGAGTGTAAGCTGGCTGGCTATGCGTGTCATCACGGACCCGGCTATACGCGTATCATCAGCCGGTACCTGGGTATTCAATCTGAGATATTATATTTTGTACCGCCTTCCTCCAATCTTGGCTCACCCCATCCTGCGGGTGAGGAGGTAGCATGTGAATTGTGGGTAATGCACCTACGCAACACTTCCAGGCGGCCCCGCTTGTTGCGCTCCTTCAGTTATGCTGAGTTCAGCATGTGGAATGCAGAGGCTGACTTGAACAACCTGGATTGGGGACAGCATGTCCTTAATAGCCATGTCGAGAATGGAATTATCTACGTTAATACCACCTTCCGCCCTACGACCACCTTTTTCGCCAGCAGCCTGCCGTCGATCGGTTTCGATACTGACCGTGAAGTCTTTCTTGGTAATTATCACGACCTATCGAATCCAACTGTGGTTAAGAATGGTAAGCCAAATAACTCGCAAGCCGCACGGGGCAATAATGTTGGTGTGCTGTGCCATGAATTTAGGTTAAATCCCGGCGAGGAAAAGGAAATCATTTTTATTTTGGGGGTGACCGATTTACCGGAGCAAATAGCTCCGCTGGTCACCCGATACCAGCGGGCAGAAAACGTGCGTATTGCCTTTGCTGCTCAAAAAGCTAATTGGGAGTTGTACCTCAATAAATTCCAGGTTGAGACGCCAGATCCACAGATGAACGCGATGCTTAATGTCTGGAACCAGGTCCAGTGCCGGGCAACCCTGTTTTGGTCACGCTTTGCTTCCGCTTATGAGACGGGCCTTGGTCGTGGCATGGGGACGCGCGATTCGGCACAAGACACATTGGCGGTTGTCCATAATGCCCCAGAAAGGGCGCGCCAAAACCTGTCTACTCTGTGGAAATTACAGTTCCGCGATGGTCATACCTGGCATCAAGTCTTCCCACTGACCGGTGAAGGTGGGGTAGGGCTGGCGGCAGAGCATCCGGATTTTCCACAGTGGTTTTGTGATGACCATCTCTGGGTATTGATCGCCGTGTGCGCCTATCTGCGCGAGACAGGCGACTTTTCATACCTTGAGGAACGTATCCATTACACAGATGGTGGCGATGACACAGTCTGGGGGCATATGCAGCGGGCTGTGGATTTCACGCTGGCACACCGAGGACCACACGGCTTGCCACGCTTGGGCTTCTCGGATTGGGATGACACAATGAACCTGGACCACGGTTCGGGTAAAGCTGAGAGTGTGATGGCAGCCCAACAGTTCTGCCGGGCTATGTTAGACCTGGCTGATCTATGCGACCAGCTTGGCGATGTGGATGATGGCAGTCGGTATCGAATGCTACATAAGGAAATGTCGGAGATCATCAATCGTGTTGCCTGGGATGGAGAGTGGTATGCGCGGGCTTTTGACGACGAAGGGAAACCGGTTGGTGTGCAGGCAGAGGCATATCAAAAGATCAGTCTAAATACACAGGTCTGGGGGGCGATTGGTGAATGTGCTCCAGAGGAGCATGCCAGGCAAGCCATGCGCAGCGCACATGCCTGGCTTAATTCTCCATTCGGTCTGGCTATTTTGGCACCTGCATACACCCGCGGTGATGCGCGCATAGGCGGTACAACCACTTATCCACCCGGGGCAAAGGAAAATGGTGGGATCTTCTGCCATACGAACACCTGGGCGATCATCGCGGCCGCCCGCCTGGGTTGGAACAACCTGGCTTTCCAATACTACCAGCAGATCATGCCCTTGGCTCGCAGCGACAATGACGTCTTCAAGGTAGAGCCATATGTTTACTGTGGAAATATCTGCGGTCCGGAGCACCCCCAATTTGGCTATGGGCGCAACTCCTGGCTTTCTGGCACTGCCTCCTGGACCTATGTGGCGGGAACCCAATGGATCCTGGGTATTCGACCTACATTCAAAGGCTTACGAGTAGCTCCCATCATTCCGGAAGTTTGGACCGGTTTCAAAGCGCGGCGCATCTTCCGGGGTGTTACTTACCACATCACAGTAGAACGGGCAGGGAATGGCAATGCTACCTCTCTGTCGGTGGATGGTAAACCTATTGATGGGGATGTCATTGCCTTCCCAGCAAAAGGGACCCAGGAAGTGCTTGTACATGTCATATTAAGCTAAGTAGCCAGATACAAGTGTAAAAAGAACCAGAAGGTGAATGATGTTGATCGAACCAAAAAGTAAATTGCTGATGATCGGTGACTCGATCACCGATTGTGGGAGAGCGTTTCCGACTGGTGAAACCATAAACGATGGGCTTGGAAATGGATATGTGAGTTTGGTCAACGCGTTATTGATGCTGACCTACCCAGGTCATCAAATTCGGACGGTGAACATGGGCATCAGCGGTAATACTATTCTTGACCTGGAGAGGCGCTGGGAAAGTGACGTGTTGGGGTTAAATCCGGATTGGCTTTCAGTGTTTATTGGCATTAATGATGTATGGCGACATTTCGACCCAGTGTCTCAAAACGAAGAGTTGATCTCGAGGGAGAAGTATGCCCACATTCTGGAAATACTGGTCAGCCGAACCCGTCCGCACTTGAAGGGATTGATCCTCATGACGCCATATTACATCGAGCCAAGCAAACTCGACCCCATGCGGGCAATGATGGACGACTTTGGGGCAATAGTACGTCAGCTGGCAGTGACCTATCATGCAATCTTTGTGGACGCACAAGCAGCAATGGATGTTTCCATGAAAGATATACCTCCCCTGTCATTGGCGTTGGACCGCGTGCATCCCAATCAGATCGGACATATGATCCTGGCGCGTGCCTTCCTCTCCGCGATTGGGTTTGAATGGTAATTAGCAGAATTTATTTGACTTTTTTCTTGTCGCTGTGCTAAGCCAAGTCTCATGCCACCAGCATTGTACAGTTCATGACGAATTGAAACTTTTGCCCTATAATGTAGCTGGCCTGACAAAAGCCTGATCTACTGCTGTGTTATAAAGTTCACCCAACCGGGTTCATTCATTTTCAGGAGCCTTCAAAGACCACACTTACCCCAAAACCCGAACATAAATTTACCTTTGGCCTCTGGACCGTGGGATCGCGCGGGGCTGACCCGTTCGGTAGCGCCACTCGCCCACAAAAATCCCCTGCAGATCTGGTCTACCTGCTCGGTGTAGTCGGGACATATGGTGTCAATTTCCACGATAACGACTTGATGCCGATAGACGCTACCCCCCCTGCTAAAACGGATGCCATTAAGAAGGCTTTTCGAGGCGCACTTACAGATACCGGACTTGTCGTACCCATGGCAACCACCAACCTGTTAAGCGATCCAATTTTCAAGGATGGTGCCTTTACCAGCAATGATCCCAATGTACGCATCTATGCCCTGCAGAAGACGATGAATGCCATCGACCTGGGAGTTGAATTTGGTGCAAAGGTCTACGTTTTCTGGGGTGGTCGCGAGGGCACTGAGACGGGTTCAAGCAAGAATCCGTTGGACGCCATCAAGCGCATGCGCGAAACGATGAACTTCCTGTGCGAATATGCACCGGATAAGAAGTATGACTTGGAATTCGCCTTCGAAGCCAAGCCCAATGAGCCGCGCGATGATATCTACAACCCTACCACAGGTCACATGTTAGCCTTCATAGCACACTTTACCACCCCGAGGTGGCGCACGAACATATGGCAATCCTCAACTTCATGCATCCTGTGGCTCAGGCGCGGGAGGCTGGGAAACTCTTCCACATCGACCTGAATGACTAATATCCCGGCCGCTATGACCAGGACCTGCGTTTCGGCTCATGCGATATCAAAGCGGCATTCTATCTGGTCATATTCTTGGAAGATGTAAGCTATTCTGGTCCGCGTCACTTCGATGCTCATGCTTACCGCACGGAGGACTATGAGGGTGTCAAAGATTTCGCACGCGGCTGTATGCGCACCTATCTGATCTTCAAAGAGAAAGCTGCCCAATTTTCGCGGACCCAGAAACACAGGCTTTGCTAGACGAAATCAATGCCAATGACGGCGCAATGGCAGACTACTTTGGTTAGTACAGCCCCGAAAAAGTCGTTTTATCAATTGCTATTGGCTAACGCGCCTCCACTATTATTCGTGCGTTACTATCATCGCCGCTGGGGTTAAGATTCACTGACGTTTCCGGGTAAAATCCAATTGGTTAGCACGCACGATTATATTGGTTTGAAAGATGTGGTATAAGAAGTTTGGTGATTATTTATGGTGAACCGTTTCGTAAAACATATTCCGGGTTTCATAAAATCGGCACTAAAGATGATATATTTCTTTTCGCTGGATATCATTGACGGCGTAAAGGGCCGGGACAGCATGATTCCACCGAGGTCGATGACTTTTTCCATCGGTGATGGCGATTTCACTAAAATTGGACAAGATTATAAGAATTACTTTATTGCGTTAGCCAATCTACAACCACACAACCGGGTTTTAGATGTTGGTTGTGGATTTGGACGTATGGCAATTCCGCTAGCAAGTTATTTATCTTCGGAGGGAGAATATTGGGGGTTTGATATAGTGGCAAAAGGGATAAATTGGTGTCAAAGTCACATTTCTTCAAAACATAGCAATTTTCACTTTCTGCATAGCGATATTTTCAACAAGTTCTATAACAGGAATGGTAAAATTCTTGCTAAAGATTATCAGTTTCCATTCGACAACGAATTCTTTGATTTCATTTTCCTAACATCCGTGTTCACGCATATGCTACCACCAGACGTGGAGAATTATCTAGGCGAGATTTCACGTGTGCTTAAAAAAGGGGGTAAGTGTCTTATTACTTTTTTTATTCTGAATGATGAATCAGAAAATCTTATCCGCGCAGGCAGCAGTTATATTGATTTTTGCCATAAGATAAATGACTGTTTATCAATCAATGAAAATACACCTGAATTTGCCATTGCATACCGTGAAGAGTTTGTAAGAAGGTTGTATAACAAATATGGGTTAGCAATCATTGAACCAATACACTATGGGTCTTGGTGTAAGAGAGATACTTTTCTAGACTCCCAAGACATAGTTGTTGCAACAAAAGAAAACTCAAATTAAACTCCTATAAATAGAGAATGGCCTTATACCGATTATAGTGGATAGTGGCTCCTCTAAACACGCTGGCTGTTGCGGTTGGAACAGAGATCATTAATATGACAATTACATTTCCAAACGTTTGGACCCAAAAGGTGCCAGACGAAGATGCAGCCGGAAGAGACCTCCGAGCTTTTAGCGGTGGTAAGGCGTTCCGCTATTTATTTTTTTGGACATACCTGAGGGATGCAAGCAAATGCTACCCGTTTTCACCTGCCAGACGGGCGATCTGGAGGGCGCAGCAACGGATCAGATTTTGTTTTTCAGGAGGAAGTGCACTTTCCTCAATTTGTGCAATACGCTCGACATCGTTCATCGCCCGGATGATGCTGACGGGCATCTCGACGTTAGCTTCGGTAACTGAGCTCAGATAGTCAATCGCGCCAATTAGGAAATTGCGCATTTCATCATCGGCGCGGGCGGTGCGGAAGAAACCAGTCAAGGCTGGTGATAATTTCGTTCCATGAATGGTGCCGGGTATTCCACTCAATGAGCGCATGGAAGGGATTGAATACAAGGCCGTTGCGAGTTCGGTAAAACTCTGGACACGTTGGTAGATCGATTCGCCAATCACATCCCAGATCATCGAGCGCCAGTAGCGAATCTGTTTAGGCAATTGCAACAGCCTGACGACCTCCGACCGCCAGTCGGCCGCGATTCTCCCTGAGACATGCTCCAACAGAATGTCAATATCGGTATTGAACAAATCACTTTGCAACAGAACGGCAAGGTCAGGGCGCAATGTGGGAAGAAGCTCTGGAATAAAGGCGCTTTCGGAAAAGAAATCGTTGACATTTACGCCATGGCGGCGGAGAAGGTCCTGTTTGAATAATGGCATATAACTTTGCATGGCATCACGGTCTTCGCGTAGGGCTACAAAGGCTGAATTCCCCGCTGGGAATGCTGTTTCGATACGTTTAAGATATTCTTCCTGCCAGTCTTGATAAATTCGTAGAGAGCTAAGGATCTCATAGACCGGTAAATGCGGCAGCAGCCTTTCCGCAACCATTCGTTCCTGTTCGGCTTCCGCAAAGGTTTTCTGACCGAAGCGTTCCAAGGCGCGGAACAACCCAGTGGTAAGCTGATTGATGCCGAGGATAGCTGTTTGAGCCTGGTTATGTGAAATGGCTCGCAGCAAACTGCCCTGCCTGGCAAGTGGGATAATTTCAGCGATATTGGCCAATATCTGTTGCCCACGCTGTGCACCGGCGCCAAGCGTTTTCCGGCTGGTTGGGCGGTCTCGTAATTGAGGAATAGATCTCCCGATAAAATAGGAGATGATGTGAATGCCAACGACATCTTCTTCCCGACCGTAAAGGATGTGGCGAAAATTCTCGGTTAACTCTTCCTGAAATTGCTGGTAGAGTGTTTCGTTTGTCCCAATTGTTAAGCGTTCCAGTTCTTGTAGCCCTCGACCTTGCGTACCCAAGCGGCTCTCCGCAATGGTTTCGGCGGCGCGGATCAGATCGTTGCGATGCTTCTTTTGCGATTCTCGCACATGATATAAGAGGCTGGCAAAATCACGCGCCGGTAAAAAACGGAGTTGTTCTGACAGGTTGCTCTGGAAAGTACGCAAGTCACCACCCAAGAATACCCCTTGCAATGGTGTGACCGCGTAGGCAGTGCTTTTTCGGGCGGCTGCTGGAAGGTGTTTTGAGAATCGATACTGGTTGTCTTCTGAATTTAGGAAAGCACGAACACCAGCCAGGTGTGAATAATAGGATCCCTGGCGCTGCATTGGCTCACCGCTGCCGATTTTAAGTCGCACGTCTTCGGTGACACCATGATCAGCCAGCCAGGATTGGACATCATACTTTGCATTTCGGTAGAGGAAGGCACTTGCTGCCTGACTTACCTGTTGACTCAGGTCTGAACCAGCAATAAAAATCTCATTGATGATCTCACAAAAACGACCCTGGGGAGATTGAGAAGTATGGCGACTCTGCGTGGCATAATCCCATATCTGATCGAGATAGGTGGGGATGTGCTTGACCGAGTCTATATCTTCAAACAAGGGGATTAGCCAAATGGAAGGAAGTTCCGCTGAAGGATAGAGGCGGCGTGTCTGCTCCTCCTGGATATGCATCTTCCGATCGAGGGAGATCAACGCTTCCGGCTTGGATGAGAGACTGAGTTGTAAAGCCAGCGTCATGCCGGGATTCCCATAATTCCCCGAAATCGTATTGATCTCATACATATTATACACAGTGGTATCAATGGCAAACTGGTCACGGGCAGTAACCATTCCTTGCTGAATGCGCGGGGTGATCACGGTGCGTTGGAGTATATCTCGATAGCCCACCACTTCCCGCAGCAAGAGGTCGGAAGTGCGATTATCCTGAATGGCAGGGATCAATGCATGGAGTTGTTTACGTAGCTGCTTGTTCAACGCAAAGTAATTCTCAAGCGTCTTGCGGCGTTGCTGCCGCAGCTCGAGCATTTTCTGCTCATAACGATCATTATGTTGCCATAAGACCTTCACCGGATCTCTACGTAAATGTAAATTCGTAGCCAATCGTTGCATGGAGGTTGCGTCGATGGAAAATGGAAGGATGCCTCGATAGCGCCGTTCTAATTGTTGGGTTAAGAGGGTGATGTCGTCAAGAAGATGGGTAAAGCGTTGATTCCGCTGGGGAATCTGATCAATTTTGGATAACAGTTCAGGACCGATAACGATATTGGGATCGATTTGACGCAGTAGATTGAGGATGTGTGCCATTCTCCGAACGTTTTCCATCACCAATGAGGCGACCAGTCGATGCCCCTGGCCTGAGGGTCGGTTACTTCCATCCCAATCACTCCAAAACGAAAGGAAGGGAGTGAGCGAGGTGCTGGTAAATAGCTCTGTGTACTCCTCACCCGAAGTCAACGTGGCGAGGTCCAATAATATTTCGTCAGCCTCCTGCTTTGACGTGATGGTCACATTCAGTCCCAGATACTCTTTTATTAATTCCTGCGCTGCTCTGTCAATGAGGGATTGTGCAGGCTTTTCACCAGCAATCAATCCCGTCATGATATCATCCAGGGCTAATTCTGCCTGCAACGAATACATCTGTGTAGGATGAACGGTGCGATCATAGGAACGCAGCCTGAAGTGCTCCTGGCGTCGGAGGAGAGAATCCTTCATGAATTCTCTGTCCAACCGTTCGACAAGCTGCTTGCCCCCAGAATCCAACGCCTGCCGCATCAATTCACCACTGAGGAGTGCTCGATCTAGGAGGCGGGTTCGGAATACATCCAATCGTTCTGGCAGGTATTGCTGGAGGAACTCAGCCTGCGCCTGTTCGTTATTCAATGGGGGTGTGGTCATCAGACGACGGCATGACTTATCGCTTTTACAAAGCTGTTGAATTTGCTTAGTGATAACCTCCCAGGTACGCAATAGGTCGGTTGACCGGCTTGTCTTACTTTGCTGGATCACGAAGGACAATTGATTTCGGTTATATCGCCCATCCTCTTCGGCAATCAAGCGGTTCAAGTCGATCAGCAGGCGGCGGGTTTTTGCGGCAAGGATTTCAGCATTATCCACACCCCCCAAGGTCAGGCGAAATGCTGTTCTTCCGGTCTCAAACCCCTTTTCAGTACGGGCAAATGTCGCTAATGGAAGCAAACCTATCCCGCGTCGGGCAAGAGAGGAAGCCAGCCATTCCAGTGATAAGCCGGTAGGTAAGATTCCAATTTTTAGCAGTGGATACATGCTTCCAGTTGGCGGAATAATGGAAAGATGGAATGGATTGCGATCCGGTGGAAGATTTTCTATGGCGCTCAACAATATCCGTGTGCGTTCGCAGAAAAGAGTATTGCGTAAGCACCAATAGGTTCGGGCAGCTTCAATGGACCCCCGGTAGAATAGATAACAGATAAATATAGCGACAATGTTGGGGTGTATCTGGGTATTTAATTCCTCAAAGCGGTGCCTTAATTGCTGGTCGCGAATTTCAACCACTGCAAGCCTGGCACCTGCCAGGCAATCGGTCTTCGACATTGAATGGACAGTGATCACGCGGTCAGCTTGTCCTTCGTCGATGACTCCGAGCCGGACCAATTCCGTAGCGAGTTGGCGTACCGTTTTGATTTCAGGGAGGTCGTCAACTGGCGCAACATTTTGGTAAGCTAGATCATCGATAAGATAAATACCATGCTGCAAGCAGTAGGTGATCAGCTTCTGGACAGACTCTATACTGAATATGCGTCCTGTGGCATTGTGGGGATTGTTGATCACCACTGCGCCTCTTTTCTGCCAGGATGGATCACGCAGACACAATTCCTCCACTTTTTTAATGATCGCCTCGGCGTCAAGTTCGAGCGAGCCGGTCAATGGTACGGCGTGGACTTGGGGGAAGCATTGCTCGTAGGACCAACTCAGATCGGGTATCACAACTTCGCTGATTCCACAGTGAAAACCCAGGATTGCCAGCGCGGTGCGGGATGAACCGCTCGTGACCAGGCAGGATTTTAGCTGGTATTGAGACTGGTGTTTTACAAATGCACTGAGAAAACTACGCTGAAGAGCCTGACGCCACTCTGGTTGGTGGACGTTTCGGATTAATTGATCGATGAGTTCTTTTACCTCAACAGAAGCAAACTCATCAAGAATGTCGTCCTTCCATGCATTTTGAACGCGCTGACCAAGCGATGTTGCTCTTTCTTCAAGAGTCACTAATGTATGCTCAAGCGTCTGTGCGTGATCCTTGATCATCCCTGCAAGGTTTTGTTCTGCTCGTTCAGCCAGAGTTGAGAGGGCGGAGTCGGAAAGTCCACCTAAACCCAAACCCTCAAAGGAGGGCTTAACTTGTGGTACTTCTGGAGTGATTTCCGCCGGGAGGTCGGTTAGTTGCTGTTCTAGCAGAAAAATCAGGAATTCGATTTCAGAGGCAGATGGGGTGCCTTTGAGGTTGAACTGAACATTTTCAATAACGCTCAGAAAATTGGCATTCCCAGCGACGAACACGGTGGATAGGTTATGCAATCGTGGTGCAAATATCGCTGGTGTCAACAGCCGGATGACGCGCTGCTCAAGCTTGGCTTCACGCGCCAGCGAGAGATGATTGGGCGCGTTGTTTGCCTCAATAAAAAACAGTGGCTGCTCAATACTCATATTGCGCAACATCCGTCTGGTTAATTCCCCCAACAGGCTACCGATCACCAAAAAAGTTGGGATTTCAGGCTGCTGAGCTAAAAACTGCTCGATCTGTTCACGTGCCTGCTGCTCATCTGTGGCAAGATTTTCGAAAAGCAAATTGGGGATTGTTTTGAATGCTGGCAATAGATCGCAGTGATAGCACAAGATACGGACCGGGACGTTTTCCATGTAAGACGATAAAGTGAATAATAAAATCCGCAGTGTTTCTAAAACGCCGCCAGAGGCGAGGATGACCTCCCGCCTGCCAGATTGCTCTCCGATATCGTAGCGTAACGGTTCTTGTTGGTTTGTCAACCACGCGCAGAACGCCTGGATCAGGGCATGCGGGGCTTGGCGAGAATATCCTCCCCGTGGCATATACGGTGAAGACTTCTGGATTGTCCGGATAAGAAAATCAAGCCTGGGTTTATCAGCGATTCCCCATCCTAAATAATCTAGTATTGCGGTGGAATCTGC